>Ga0194110_10004078_pt1 | contig 17807 bp, 15 predicted proteins | sample TA2Kig1200mmetaG_FD_146192 | JGI IMG/M metagenome (GOLD analysis project Ga0194110, IMG submission 146192) | Freshwater microbial communities from Lake Tanganyika, Tanzania - TA2015032 Kigoma Deep Cast 1200m | ecosystem: Environmental > Aquatic > Freshwater > Lake | place: Tanzania: Lake... | reverse complement strand
TAAACAATACTGGTTCAGCCTTCTCAAATGCAAAAATAATTGATTATCAGCTTGGCGCAGAAAAACTTCCACTTGCAATGGCATCGGCACTCTCGGGTGCAAACCTTATAGTACTGCATGGAGGTGTTACTGCTGAGCTTGCATATAATCCAATTCTTGCAATTATTGATGATGATATAGCAAAAACAATAGGAAGAATTGTAGAAGGATTTGATGTAAATGATGCAACTATTGGGCTTGATGTTATCAGGGAAGTTGGTTCAAGCGGCACATTTTTAAATACAAAACAAACAAGAACCATGTGGAAAACTGAAGATTATATGCCAAAAATATTTGATAAAACTTCCTATCAGGAATGGATTAATACAGGTAAAAAAACAGTGGTAAATAAGGCTAAAGAAAGATATGAAGAAATTTTAGCAACTCATAAACCTGTTCCAGTAACTCCAGAACAGGATAAAGAAATTGACAGGATATTGAAGGAAGCTACTGAATATTATAAGAAGAAAGGATTAATATAAAGGTAGCAATAAATAATAAAATGATAATTTAGTTATTAGTAATCAGGTAATAAGTTACTTTAAAGTAGCTGCAACATAAAAAATAGTCAATTCGGAATATTGACATATTATTATATATATTATATGATAAAGTTATAATAAAATCGTTTTTCTAAAATATTGCAATCACACACTTATAAATAAACTTATTAAGGAATTGACATTATATTGAGAAAACTTTTTAAAACATTTTTTATAAAAATAAACTTTTATCTAAATAAATAATCTTTTATTTAATAAAAATATCTTATTGGAAAAAACAAAAAAATATTCTAATCAACAGAGAGGAGGTAGGAGATAAAAAGATTTAAATGTCGATAGAAAAACATTTATAAGGGGGTGATAATTAGAAATTTATTAGAGAATTGTCAATACTTTATAATATAGGAGGGAAAAAGAAATGAAAAAGTCATTATTGTGGTTACTTATAATGTTAATTACTGTATCTATGATAGCAACTTTTTCACTTGCAGGGTGTAAGAAGGAAGCAAAACCAGCTGAAGAAGCAGCAAAATTAGAGGAAGAATTGGCTGAAAAAGAGGCTACAGCAAAAGAGCTACAAGCAAAATTAGAGGAAGCAGAAGCAGAAATAGCTGCTGAGGAAGCAGCGGGAGCTTATGATTATTACTATATGTTAAAAGAGTATGCAGGGAAAGGTGAACCTTACCCTGATGCTCCTGCAGCAGATCATACATTGGCTTTTACTGATATAATGGGTGGAATTCCTTTCTGCATTAATGTATGGAATAGTGTACAAGATCAGTGGAAATTAGCTGGCGGTGACCCTGACAAGCTTTATTATGCTGACAACCAGTATGATGCAACTATCGGTCTAAAGAATGCTGATATTATGTTAGCAAAGAATCCTGATGCACTTATTAACTTTCAATTTGATTCGAAAGTTAATAGCATTATTTCAACAAAGTTTGGCGCTGCTGGGATACCAATTATAACTGTTGATGTTCCATGTCCGGGTGCTCCTTTCATGGGTTGTAACAACTTTAAGGTATCTTATATGGCTGGAGAACGTGCTATTGAAGAAGTTGAAAAAATGGGTGGAATTGATAAACTAGATGCTATAGTTTTGATACAGTTCCCAGCTGGTGGCGAAGTATTGATGCTGAGATCTGAAGGTTTCTACCAGGCATTTGTTGATAAGTATGGCGCTGATGTAATTGACCCAATTACTGTTAGAGCTGATGGTGGCGCAGGCGAAGCTGAACAGGCTAACAAAGCTATGACTGATATTCTGTCAAAAATTCCAGATGCTGAATATGTAGCTATGACCTCAATTAATGAGGAAACAATGAGCGGTTGTCTTGCAGCAATCCAGACTGCAGGAAGATGGGATCCTGATAAATGGTTTATAATTACAATGGGTTGCGATGATGTTGGTAAACAGCAGATCCGTGATGGTTTAATTGATGGCGCAGTTGCATTCTTCCCAGAGCGTTATGGCGAGTATTTGGTTCCTGCATCCATAGCATTAATGAAAGGAGATGTTGTCCCACCATTTATGTATGTTGAAAATGAAATTATTACAAAAGATAATATTGATGAATGGTATCCGGAATAAAAAGTTAAAAAGTAGTAGTATCTAAGTAACATGAATTAGAACTAAGAAAAATAAGAGGAGATTAGAATGTATTTGATTCTAATCTCCTCTAAAAACTGATAGGTGGTGAAGAGTTTGGTAAAGAATGATGATTTAATTCTAAAGATGGAAAATATTACTAAAACATTTCCAGGTGTTGTTGCATTAGATAATGTATCCATTGATTTATATAAAGGTGAAGTACTAGGTATATTAGGTGAGAATGGTGCAGGAAAATCTACTCTTATAAAGATTTTAGCAGGAAATTACATTAAGGATTCTGGCGGTATCTATGTAGATGGCCAGAAATTTGAAATAAAAGGACCTGCTGAAGCAATGGCTTCAGGAATCAGGGTTATTTATCAGGAATTGAATACTTTAAATAATCTTACTGTTACAGAAAATATGTTTGTTGGTGAACAAATAGTCAAAGGGCCCTTCAAAATAGTTGACTGGAAGGCAATGACAAAAAGAGCGGAAGAACTTCTTGACACACTTAATGTAAAGCTTGATCCAAATACGATAATTGGGGATTTGACTGTTTCAGAAAAGCAAATAGTTGAAATTGCCAAGGCAATTTCGAAGGAAGCAAAAATTCTAGTAATGGATGAGCCAACTGCTGCCCTGTCTGAAGAAGAAACTCAATCACTCTTTAGAATAATCAAAACCTTAAAATCCAAGGGTGTTTCAATTGTGTATATTTCCCACAGGTTAAAAGAAATTTTTGCAATCACTGACAGGGTAACAGTACTAAGAGATGGTAAAAAAGTAGGAACTTTAAAAACAAAAGAAACTGATACGAATGAACTGGTAACCATGATGGTTGGTAGGGATATTAAAGATATGTACCCCAAAAGAGAAGTTCCTATTGGCGATACTGTTATGAAGGTAAAAAACTTAACAGCTGAGGGTTTTGATAATGTTAGCTTTAATTTAAGAAAAGGTGAAATACTCGGCATTTTTGGCTTGCTTGGCTCAGGAAGAACCTCTCTGGTTAAAGTTCTGTTTGGTGCAAATAAAATAAAAAATGGAGAAATAACTGTTAATAGTAAAAAAGTGAATGTTAAAAGCCCTGCTATTGCAAGAGATGAGAAAATAGGTCTTGTTCCACTGGATAGAAAAGTTGAAGGCCTGGCACTTATTATGGGAGTTAAGGAAAATATTACTCTTGCGAATATAAAGGATTTAGGAAAAAGTTTCTTAATAGCAAAAGCACATGAGAGGAAAAAAGTAGATAAATGGGTAAATGAAGTAGGAATAAAGACACCATCAGTAGAACAGGAAGTAAACAGCCTTTCTGGTGGTAATCAGCAGAAAGTTGTTCTTGCAAAATGGCTGGAAAGTGGTTCTCAGATAATTATTTTAAATGAGCCTACAAGAGGTATAGATGTAGGTGCAAAGATTGAAATATATAAATTAATGCAGGATTTGTGTGAAAAAGGCTCTTCAATTATTATGGTCAGCTCGGAACTGCCAGAAATTATTTCAATTGCTGATAGAATAATTGTAATGAGCAAGGGTAGATTTACAGGAGAATATTTGAGAAAAGAAGCTTCTGAAGAAGAACTACTTCATGTAGCTTGTTTATAAAATATTAAGGAGGATATAATGGCAGATATAAAAGCTGTAGAGGTTTCACAAAAAAAGAACATAAGGTTAAACAATACTGCTGTACTGTTTATCATTCTAGTTGTTATGTTTAGTGTATTCTCATACGTAGGAAGACCTTTTTTCTTTTCAAAATTAAATCTTATTCCAATGTTGAACAATCTTTCTTTTATAGGGATTGTTGCAGCTGTGCTTACCATGGTGATGGTCTCAGGGGAAATTGATTTTTCTATTGGTGGAAACATTGGACTTACAGCCTGTCTGACTGCACTTTTACTTTCAAGGGGATTGCCTGGCTGGCTTGTTGTTATAATTGCACTTGCAGGAGGACTTGCCATGGGAGCTTTTAATGGGATGCTTGTTACAGTCGTTGGAGTAAATTCCATTCTGGCGACAATAGGAACAATGTTTATATGGAGAGGTATTGGTTATACACTTACAAATGGTGAATCAATTCTTGCTATGAATCCTGTAATTGACTACATTGGAAGAGGATTTGTCTTTAAGGTAATCCCATTTCCGATTGTGCTATTGGTAGTAGTTTTTGTTATAACTTATGTAATCATGAATTTGTCAAAATGGGGAAGAAGCATATATGCTATAGGAGCAAATCCGCTCGCATCTTATCTTTCAGGTATTAATGTCAAAAAGATAAAATTTATTAACTTCTTATTGTGTGGCATGACTGCTGCACTGGGTGGTCTTATACTAACCTCTCTTTCTGCTGTAGGGATGCCACAGCATGGCCAGGGTCTTGAACTGGTTATTATTTCAGCAATTATTTTAGGTGGTACCATGCTTGGTGGTGGTAGAGGGCAGATTCTTGGCACTCTTGCGGGGGTGCTTATTTTAAGTGTCCTATACAATTTCTTAACCATAATGAATATTTATTATTTTTACATTCAAATGGTTCAGGGTTCTGTTTTGATACTTGTTGTTTCGGCATATGAGATAAGACTGGCAATGGCAAAGAGAAGAATTTAATTTTAATTTTTATTTAAAAATAATTATTATATAACCACTATTTTTTGGAGGATAAATGGAAAAGGCGGTAAAAAAATATTCTGCATTTATGAATTTTCTTAGAACTCCAATACTTACGTTAATAGGTATTTATGCTGTAATGCTATTGTTATTTTCGCTATCGAGTGAAAATTTTTTAACGATACAGAATTTTAAAGGAATTTTTAATAATTTTGCAGTTTTTGGAATTTTATCTGCAGGTGTTACAGTTGTAATGATTGGAGGTGGATTTGATCTTTCAATAGGATCTACAGCCGGGCTTGCAGGAATAGTTAGTGCAGTTCTTTTAATGAAAAATATTACAGTTCCCACACCATGGGTTTTTATTATAGCTATTGTTATAGGATGTACTGTTGGATTTATCAATGGTCTCATTATTACAAAAGTTGGAATTAACCCAATAATAACAACGCTTGGTATGCTTGCAGTAATCAGAGGTGTTTGTTATTTCTGGGCTGATTTAAACCCCCGTGTATATAATGTTTTTGTGCAAAATCTTGGAAGAATTTATATTGGTAATGTGTTTCCAATTACGACTGCATATATCATAGTTGCTTTTGTTATATTAACGCTTATTTTAAAATTCACCAGGTTTGGTAGGGATTTATTTACAATTGGAGGTAATGAAAGTTTAGCAAGGCTTGCAGGTATACATGTTGACAGGATAAAAATAATATCCTATATAATTTCAGGTTTTTTTTGCTCTATTGCTGGACTTTTATTAATTTCTCAACTTGGTTCAGGCAGACCTGAATATGGAACAGGTGCAGAACTTGAAGTGATAACAATAGTAGTTTTGGGTGGTGTTGTTGTATTAGGTGGAAGAGGAAACTTTTTAGGTGTATTTATAGCTTTGGTAATTATACAGACCATATCAAATGGTATGGTTTTGATCGATACTCCAGTATTTTTAAGAATGGTAGTAAAGGGTGCTCTGCTGGTTTTGGTTATTGCAATTGATGCCTTAAGAAATAGAAGAAGATTACAACTTTATTAAGGTTTAGCTTTGGAGGATGGTAGATGAATTGTCGAGAACTCTTTATAGAAACTATGAGCTTTAATCCTAGTGTGAGAGTTCCAAAATGGGAGTTTGGCTACTGGGGGGCTACTATTAAAAATTGGTACTGTGAGGGACTTCCTCAAAAAAACTATCCCAAAATACCTGCTAACATATCAACGATATCAGCATCTCTTTATACTACAGCCTGGGCATATAGGTGGAAAGATAAAAGAGAAACTAAAAAAATAGTTGAAGATGATAAAAAAGAGTCTAAAAGCAATATTAAAATTGAACTGCCAAATGGGATAGGTGAATGGAGTTAAAATATAAATCCAAAATTGCGATTAAGGGATAAAAATTTATAATAAGTTATTTGAAATTATTCTTAATAAATAATGAGGTAGAATATAAAAAGATTTTTTATAGCTTTTTATGATTTGAAGAAATTTTTACTGTTAGGAGATAATTATGGCGTACAAAAATTACCTTATCTTTGATTTTGGTGCAAGCAATGGAAGAGCGGCAGTAGCCAGATTTGATGGTCAAAAATTTGATTTAGAAACAACTCATAGATTTGATAATAGGCCAGTTTATGCAGCAGGGGCACTTTACTGGGATATACTCAGGCTTTACTCAGAGTTAAAAATGGGGCTCCAGTATTCTGTAAAAAAATACAAAAATATTATTTCTATGGGGCTTGATACATGGGGAGCTGATTTTGGATTTATTGATAAAAATGGAAAGCTTATCTCAAATCCTGTTCACTACCGAGATGAAAAGAGAAGTAATGATGCTAACAAACTATATAAGATTATTTCCAGAGAAGAATTATTTAAGTTAACTGGTGCAATGATTAATCCTATATTTGACCTGTTTCATTTATATTCATTAAAATTACGGCATGCCACAGAATTTGTAAACAGAGATAAATTTTTAACTATACCTGATATATTTAACTATTTTTTAACAGGCGAAACCTATAACGAGTATACAAGATTAACTAACAGTATTATGTATAATCAAAAAGAAAAAAAATGGGAAGACAGAATATTTGATAAATTGGGTCTTACCAAGGATATTTTTCCAGAAATTATTATGCCTGGAGAAAAGATTGGCAGTATTTCCGGTGATGTGTGTACTGAATTAGAAATAGAAACCATGCTAGTTATAGCTCCTGTAACACATGATACACCTTCAGCAGTTGCTGGTATACCGGTAGCAGATAAAAATAAGAATTGGGCATTTATAAGTATGGGGACCTGGTGCATAATTGGGCAGGAAACAAAAAGCCCTATAATAAATGATGAAACTATGAAGGCAGGCTTTTCTAATGAAGGTGGAGCTGAAGGATTAAATTTGTTCGTTAAAAATATAACCGGTCTATGGATAATACAGCAGTGCAGAGAGCGTTGGATTAAAGATGAGGGTAGTGATATATCATGGGATGAAATAGTCAAGATGTCTTTTTCGGCTGAAGCATTTAAGTCATTTATAGATGTAGATGATCCTGTATTTTCAAAGCCTCAAGTGGATATGCCAAAAGTACTGCAAGAATATTGTAAAAACAGGGGGCAAAACATCCCGGAAGGTATAGGTGAGATTTCAAGATGTATATATGAAAGTCTTGCAATGAAGTTTAGGCATGATTTAGATGCACTTGAAAAATTAACTGGTGATAAAATAGAACTTCTTCATCTTGTAGGTGGTGGAATCCAGAATAAACTACTTTGCCAGTGGACTGCAGATGTAACTGGATCTCCAGTTGTTGCTGGTCCTACCGAAACTACTTCTGTAGGGAACCTTCTTATGCAGCTAAAAGGCACTGGTGAGATAAAAACTTTAGAAGAAGGAAGAAAGATATCACTGGCTTCATCTAAAGTTACTAGTTACCAGCCAAAGGATAAAAATAGATGGGATGAGGCATATAGTAGATATTTAAAAATGCTGTGAACTTATAAGCTTTTTAAAATATAAAAAAATATGAAATAAAACAAAAAAATCAAAATAATTTTATTGATAAGATGTTTTATATTTCTTTTATAAAGGAAAGCAGAAAACGTTTTTAAATTTCTAAATATGATTAGTAACAAGACTTGAAAAAATAAACAACAAAAAACAAAATTAGATAGGAAGGATAAATTATGAAATTAAATGTGGATGCACACCTATGGTGCCTGGGAACATATGCCGAAAGATATGTACCTGGGGGTTATTATGATGAAATGAGTGTGGACAAACAGCTGGAAATAATGTCAAAGATTGAAGGACTTACTGGACTATTTACATTTTATCCTAATGCTCCTCTGCCTTCTGATCCTGATAAGCTGGTAAAAAAACTTTCTGATTATAATTTAAAAGTATCTAATGTTGCAGTAGAAGGGTGGGGGGATAGAAAGTGGAAACACGGTGCTTATAGTACTACAGAAGCAAATATCAGAAAGGAAGCAGTAAAGCTATTCAAAGAAGGTATAGATTTTGCCAAAGCAGCTGGAGCTGATAGCGTACTACTATGGCCTGCTCATGATGGATTTGATTACCCATTTCAGGCTGATTATAAGGATGCCTGGGAGAATCTTGTTGAGAGTATTAGGGAAATAGGAGAATATGATCCTGATGTCAAAATAGCTGTTGAATATAAGTCTAAGGATCCAAGACAAAAGCAATATGTTAGCAACGTCGGAAAGATGATGATGCTATTAAATGATGTTGGGCTTCCTAATGTAGGTGGAGTTATAGATGTAGGCCATGCTTTTATGGCTCAGGAAAGTATAGGAGAATCTCTTGTTGTTATTGATTCTCACAAAAAACTTTACGAGATTCATCTAAATGAAAACTACAAAGATGCAGATCCAGATATGATATTTGGAACTATAAACTTTTGGGAAATTTTAGAATTTTTCTATTATCTAAATAAGACAGATTTTGAAGGATGGTCATCTATTGATATTATTGTCCCAAGAGATGATAGAGCAAAGTCCCTGGCTCTGGGAGTTAAAGTAATCTGGAAGTATAAAGAGCTTTCTGATAAGCTAATGGGACATGAAAAGGAAATAGACGAAAATCTAAAAGGCTATCATTTTGCAGATAATATGGATTTAATAGTAGATATATTGTTTTAAAGGAGTATAGAACTTCTTTGCAATCGGGTTAGATAATCTCATTTGGTAGAGGGTAGGTTGTTTTAAAACTAAAGTTACTTTGGATCCAGGATTCTTTTTTGGAAGTCACATTTATTATTAGTGTGATTTAATTTTCAAGGATGATCTTAAAATGTGAAAGACACTTTTTACCTATTAAATGAAATTGGGTTACGAGGAGAATAAACTATGGGAAGGTATGGGTCGGTTTTCAAAATTAAACCTGAGCTTAAAGATGAATATAAAAAAGCTCATGACGAAATATGGCCAGAGATGGCAAAGGCTATTAAAGATGTTGGCATTAAAAGTTATTCCATATTCTTTAGAAAAGATGGAACTCTTTTTTCTTATTTAGAAGTTGATAACTACGAGGAGGCAATGGCAAAATTAGCCAAAACTGATGTTAATACTCGATGGCAAGAATACATGGAAAAGTATTTTGTTAAAGAAGGTAAGTCCATACTCGGGCCTGAAATTGAAATGTTAGAAGAAGTTTTTCACCTAGATTAGACTTAGCTTTGTAAATTAGGTTAATTAAATAAGTAAGTAAAATGAGATAGTTAAAGAAACAGGAGTGTCATCTAGAACCCTTGCAGTTATGTTAGCTACTGTTAGTAAATGAATAAGTAAGAGGATATTATTTAAAAGGAGAAAATGAACTCAAGGGGAAAATTTTTGTCGGTAATGAGAATGAAAGATGGCGATTATGATAGTGTGGAAGTTCCTAAGGTTGAATTTGGATACTGGGCTGGATCTATCAGAAGATGGTTTTCTGAGGGCCTTTCAATGAGAGCTCCTATACCAGATGAGATTCCAGATGGTGAAGCCATAATGGCAAATAAAAACATCTATTCAAAAATGGAAAAAGCTGGCGACGTGAATGTCCAGCCTATATTTGGACTTGACCAATATCTTACCAAACTTCCTGTAGATTATAGCCCTATGTTTTCCAAGGAGATTATTGAAAAAAATGATACTCATATAATCTATAAAGATTCTTATGGCGTAACCTGTAAGAATGACATTCATATGACTTCACTACCTTTGGAACTTAGCCATCCTGTTAAGGATTGGGAGAGCTGGGACCAGTACAAGCAGTATTATTCAGAAGATACCATTGAGAAAAGACTTCCTCCAGATTGGGAAGAGCTTACAAGAAGATTAAAAGATAGAGATTTTCCCATAAGGCTTGGTGGCACTAATGGAGGGTTTTTAGGATTCCCACGGCAGATAATGGGGCTTACTACCTATATGATGAAACTATATGATGACCCAAAACTTATTCATGATATTTGTGATACATTTTTAAATTTTTTACTGGCATACTACGCAAGAGTTATAAAAGATGTAAAAGTAGACTGCATACTCATATGGGAGGATATGGCAGGAAAAGGTGGTTCACTTATATCACCTGCTCATTTTAGAGAGTTTTTAACTCCAAGGTATAAAGCTATGGTAAGTTTTGCTAAAGACGTTGGTGTTGACATTATTTTAACAGATAGTGATGGTTATGTAGAAGATTTAATACCATTAATTGTAGAGACTGGTGTTACGGGAATGTATCCTTTTGAAAGAGCTGCTGGAAATGACTTACTTAGAATAAGGAAGACTTTCTCAGATTTTCAGATAATGGGTGGCATAGATAAAAGAGTACTGTTTGCTGGTTCTACTAAAGAGAAAATAGACAAAGAGCTCGATATTGTAAAAGAAATGCTAAAGATGGGTAGATATATTCCACATGTAGATCATTTTGTATCACAGGACTGTGCATATGAAAACTTTACTTATTATAGGAAAAAATTAAATAATATAATTGAGAAGTTTTCCTCCACAAATAGTACAAAATCCAGCTCCTAAACATGAATTTAATTACTGATATTTTGTTTTAATTTATTTTAAGTTTTTAATACTGAAACAGTATTTTACAAACATATAGAGGGGGTTATCATGATTAACACAAAAACTATAGGCCCATTTAAAGGTGAACCTGATGTTGCAAGGTTGAAAGCTGCATTTAAAAGGCAGCCTGTGGACAGGGTTCCAAATTTTGAAGTTTTAATTGAAGACCAGCATGTTGAAAAATTTTTAGGTAAGTTTGCTGGAAATACTCTTGCTTTTGGTGGAGACCCAGCCAAAGGTGTTGTTGATCCAGACCTGGTAAGACCTATGTATCCGGATGATTTTATAGATCTCTGCAACATAATCGGCCAGGATGCAATGGTATTTGATGCAGGGATTTGGGCCCCATTTAAAAGAATGGGTGAAAACGGAAAGCTGGTTCAGGTGGCTGACAGGTCTGTAAAAACAAGAAAGGATTTTGAAGCACTAATACTTGATTCAGATAGACAGATAAATGATGCAGTAAAATATGTCAAGGAGTACAAGGAAGTTCTGGCAAAAAGAAATTCCAAAATAGGTGTGGTTTGTCTTTATGGCTGCATCATGCAAACTCCTTATGAATTTCTGGTTGGAATGAATGATTTTATGATGATGGTATACGAAGACAGACAGCTGGTTGAAGACATTATGGAAGTTGAAACCCAGCATTATGTAAAGTTGACTAAGGCAATAATTGATGCTGGAGTTGATGTTGTTTGGCCTGCTGATGATGTAGCATTTAAAACAGGGCTATTCCTGCCACCCAAAATAATGAAGGAGATCTGGATACCAAGAATGGCAAGAATATTCGAGCCTGCAGTAAATGCAAATATTCCAATTATATTTCATTCAGATGGAAAGATTGACGATATAGTTGAGGATTTGATTGAAATGGGACTTGATTGCTTAAACCCAATGGACCCTTATGGAATTAACTACAGAGATTATAAAAAAAGATTTGGTTCAAGGTTGTGTCTATCAGGAAATGTGGATATTGAGTGGCCGCTATCAAAAGGTACCCCGGAAGAAGTTGATAGTGATGTAAAAGAGCATATGGAGGTCCTGAAGCCTGGGTACGGATATGTGGCAACCTGCTCGCATTCAATTGTTAACTATATACCTCATGAAAATGTAATTGCATATATAAACGCTATACATAAATATGGAGTTTATTGATAATTTATGAAAATCTTAGATATTGAATATAAAGATATTGAATAAAAAACATTAAATTTTAACATTAAATTTTAATTGACAAATTTTAATAATTAGATGAACTAAATGATTAATTATCAAAAAGAGTTTTAGAAGGAGTTAGGCAATGTCAACAATTCAAGATATCCATGATGCAACTGTAAAAGGAAACTACAAGGAAATAATGGATCTTGTTAAAAAAGCAGTGGGTGAAAAAATACCACTGGAATCAATTATAAATAAAGCTTTATCTAAAGCCATGATAGAAGTCGGAGATAAATTTGGAACAGGTGAACTATATATGCCTGATATGTTACTTTCCGCCAAGGCAATGAAAGAAGCTATGAATTACATAAAGCCACTTCTGAAAGGAAGTGAGTATGTTGCAGAAAAAGGCACCATTGTAATAGGAACTGTAAAGGGAGATCTTCATGATATAGGCAAAAACCTTGTTATTACCATGGCAGAATGCCAGGGCTTTAAAGTAATAGATTTAGGTATTGATGTAGACTACGGCACCTTTGTAAAAGCCATAAAAGAACATAGCCCTGACATAGTAGCATTCTCAGGACTTCTTACCACAACTCTAGCCAATATACCGGATCATATAAAGGCAATAGAAGATGCAGATCTAAGAAAGAAAGTAGTTCTTGCCGTAGGAGGAGCACCGGTTACACGACACTTTGCCGATATGTACAGTATAGAGATATATGCTCCTGATGCATCAGGAGCAGCCAAAGAGTTTTTAAAAGTGGTTGGGAAAAAATAAATTCTTTAAAAAAAGGAGATACCAATATAAAAGTAAGAGAAAAAATAGAATTTGGAACAACCATTGCATTATGGGGCCAGTGCCCGGATAGGTTTTTATCTCAAGGATATAAAAGCAAAACTACTTTTGAAGAAAAAATAAAGAGGGAAGGGGTTAAAATATTATGAGAACTTATTATCAACCTGAGATTTTCAACAATACCATTGATGGAGTAGATCGCAAGAGAAACATTATTGCAACCTACTACTTAAAGGACAGAAAAGAAGGTATAGAGTTTATGGATCATCTTTCGCTGATCCAGTCGATTGCTCTTGAATCTTCAACAGGAACATGGGAGAAGGTTAAGGAAGATACCCTTGAAATACGCAGTACTTTGTCCTGTAAACTGGTCGGATATTACCAGATACCAAATGAAGATAAATATACTGCCGAGGCTGTTATTCAATTTGCCATTAGCATAGACGCATGGATTGAAAATCTTCCAATGATGCTGCTTTCTATTGCCGGTAATGCTTTTGCCTATTCACAATATCTAAAGCTTATGGATATATCAATTCCAGATGATCTTCTTGCAAAATTCAAAGGACCAAAATTCGGTATAGACGGACTCAGGGGACTTATAGGGGTTAAGGAGCGCAGACCTCTGTCGCTGCATATAATAAAACCCAAAATGGGCATGACTCCCAAACAGACTGCCGATCAGTGCTATGAGACTGCTATGGGCGGTGTTGATATGATTAAGGATGATGAAATGACATCCGATACTTATAATTGTAAGTATACTGATAGGGTTAAATATGTTATGGAAGCGCTATACAAGGCAAAGAAAAAAACCGGCAAAATGCCAATCTATCTCTGTTCAATAACAGATGAAGCTTATAAGGTGCATGATAGGGCTCGTAAGCTGGTTGAACTGGGTGGAAACGGTATACTGATTACATATTCACAGGGCTTGTCATCATTTAAGGAAATAACCGAGGATCCTGAAATTAATGTGCCCGTTATGATGCATGGTTCCCATATGATAGCAGGCATGCACCATATCGCATGGCCTGTATTCGCAAAATTATGCCGTCTATGTGGAGCTGATTTGATGCTTACTCCAACAATCTACTCGTCCGTACCGATGGTATCGCATGAAGAAGGACTCCGTACTGCACAGGTCAAACTTGCTCCGTTAGGTCATATTAAGACTACAGCTCCTATGCCATGTGCAGGGGTTCACCCGGGAACAGCTCCTGTTATTGTGGGTGAATATGGACCTGATATTGTAATACCTGCTGGAGGTGGAATGCTCGGACATCCAGATGGATATACCGCAGGAGCAAAAGCCTGGCAGCAAGCCATAAAAGGTTCAATGGAAACTGAAAACGATCAACAGTTCATTGAATTTGCCAAGCAGCCTGAGAATTATGAACTGAAGCGTGCTCTGGAAAAATGGGGCATGCCCAAAAGACCAGATTCGCACTGGCTAAGAGCATCTGAAGAGCTCCGCCCAAAACCTATGAAATTCGACTAAATAAAAAGTGATAAAAATGTTAGAAACTTCAATGTTTTTTGTTGAAGTTGACAGGGGGTTAACTTTATTATGATTAAAGAAATAAAAATGCCTAATCTTGGTACCACAGTTGATGAAATGAAGATAGTTAAATGGCTTAAGAACGAGGGAGACAGTGTAGAGCGTGGCGAGCCCTTATTTGAAGTGGAAACCGATAAGGCAACAATGGAGGTTGAATCATATCTGGCGGGGTATTTGAAAAAAATAGTGGCAGGTCCTGGAGAATCAGTAACTACGGGGAGCATTGTCGCTTATATAGGGGATAAAACTGATAAATTTGAAGGTATTTTCCCAATTGAACCAGTGAAAACTGAGGATAAGGTTAGAAAGCCTGTGGAAGCCACACGAAAGATATCTAAAGCAAAGGTTTCTCTTATGATTAAGAAACTGGCTGAAAAGCGTGGAATTGATATTACTAAGATAAAGGGAAGCGGTCCCAACGGTCTTATTTTAAAAGAAGATATAATGAATGCAGATGTTTCCACTCATACTGAAGCAGATAAAGGTAAGCTTGTTGAGGATGCCCGTCAAGATTTACCTGAAATTATTCCATTCAGCCGGGTTGGTACTGCTATTGCAAAGGCAATGACCAGAAGCAAGACAACAATTCCACACGTTTATTTGGCAATTGATGTAGATGCAGGTGCTATGAAAGAGCTCTATGTATCATCAGGTAAAAAATACTCCTATAATGCAATGATTGTCTACAGTGTTGCAAAATGCCTGAAAGCATTTCCTTATCTTGCAGCCAGATATGATGAAAAGGGGCGCATAATGGCTAAAGAAATCAGTATCGGATTTGCTGTAGCGAAAGGCGACGACCTTTTAGTTCCGGTGGTTAAAGGAATTACTGACAGTAGAAATGAACTTGCAAGAATAGAGCAGGATATGACGCAGCTTATAAAAAAGGTTGAAACTGGCGAACTTAAGCAGAAAGACATATCAGGAGGAGTGTTTACAGTATCTAATCTTGGTTCCTATGGTCTAAGTTCATTTACAGCTGTAATAAATCCACCGGAAGCTGCGATACTAGCGGTTGGAGCCATACAGGATAGAGTGATGGCAAAAGATGGTGGCGTTTTTGTGCGCCCGATGATGACATTAACCTTATCAGTGGATCACAGGATAGTTAATGGGGCATACGCTGCTGCGTTTTTGAAGGAATTGAAGGAGAATCTCGAGAAGGTTTAAAAAAGATTTTATTTGGGGGTTTGAATATGTCTAAAATTCTTAAAAAGATTGGAGCACAGAAAGCGCTTGAGATGTATAAGAGAATGCTTAAAATCAGAAGGTTTGAGGAAAGAGTAAGGTACCTTTTTCTTGAAGGCATTATGCCGGGAACAATACATCAGTATGACGGACAGGAAGCTTGTGCAGTAGGAGTCTGTTCAGCTCTAGCGGATGGAGATGTGATTGCCTCCACGCACAGGCCACATGGTCATGCTATTGCAAAAGGTTTGACCTGCAAGGAAATAATGGCTGAGCTTTTTGGTAAAACTACGGGATGCTGTAAAGGCAAAGGTGGTTCAATGCACCTTGGAAATATGGATAAAGGCATGCTGCCTTCAATAGCGATTGTTGGAGGTAATTTGCCGATAGTTACAGGCATGGGGCTTGCTTTTAAATTGAGAAGTAAGAAAAATGTAGCTGTTTCATTCTTTGGGGATGGAGCAAGCAATGAGGGCGCCTTTCACGAGGCAATAAACCTGGCTGCAATTTATGACATTCCTGCTGTGTTCGTATGTGAAAACAATTTATATGGAGCATCGACGCATGTTTCAATTGTGTGTAAACTTAAAAATATCGCTGATAGAGCTTGTGCTTATGGCATTGATGGTGTAGTGGCTGATGGTAATGATGTTCTGGCAGTATACGAGACTGCTGAAAAAGTGATTAAAAAGGCAAGAAACGGAGGAGGACCATCCATACTCGAACTGAAAACATTTAGAAGATGTGGGCATTCCAGAAGGGATTCGAAAGCTTATATGAGAAAAGAGGAGTTGGACTACTGGATGGCTAGGGACCCAATTGCAATGTTTAAAGATATACTGCTGAAAGCTGGTTTTTGCAGTGAAGAGGATCTTGAGAGAATTTCCAAAGAAGTTGACGCTGAAGTTGAGGAAGCTGTTGAGTATGCTCAAGCATCGCCGGACCCAAGACCTGAGGATGCATTGGAAGATATTTTTGCCTGACAGCAAGTGATTGGCAAAAATTTGTAAGAGTTTATAGAATTGTTGATAAGGAGTAAAATATGGCAAAAAAAGATGGGAATAGAGTTTTAACTATTGCAGAAGCTTTACGCGAAGGAATAACTGAAGAAATGGAGAGAGACGAAAAAGTATTTTGCATAGGAGAAGATATAGGTATACCAGGCGGATGGGGAGGAGCTTTTACCGTAACATTAGGACTTGAAAAGCTTTTTCCTGAACGTATAATTAATACACCCATTTCAGAGATATCAATATTCGGTGCCGCACTTGGAAGTGCTATAATGGGCATGAAGCCTATTGCTGATGTCCAATATGGTGATTTTCTATTTTGTGCTATGGACCAGATAGTAAACCAGATATCAATGATGAGATATATATCCGGTGGAAAAATAAAGGTACCCGTAGTAATAAGAGTGCCGGTTGGAGCCTCCAACCGTGGCCCACAGCATGCACATTCAATGGAATCATGGTTTATAAACGTTCCGGGAATAAAAATTGTATGTCCTTCAAATGCATATGACGCAAAAGGGCTGCTGAAAGCTGCCATCCGTGACGGGAACCCTGTAATGATTTTTGAGCACAAACTATTATATGGTTCCAAAGGAGCACGTGCTGAGAAGGGTACGATTGATGCATCAAGATATATACCAAAGGAAGATTATATTGTTCCTATCGGCAAGGCTGAAGTTTTACGCAAAGGAAATGATGTCACAATACTTTCAACTCTACTCATGCTTCACAGATCCCTTTCTGTTGCAGAACAGTTGGAATCCGAAGGAGTTTCATGCGAGGTAATTGATCTCCGATCCCTTGTTCCTCTAGATACTGAAGGTATATTTAATTCAGTTAAAAAAACCGGGAAGGTTGTTATTGTAGAGGAATGTACCAAACGAGGCGGATGGGGAGCTGAAGTGGCTGCTAGAATTGCTGAATCAATTCCGGATCATTTAATTGCCCCAATTAAACGAATTGCAGCTCTTGATACTCCTGTGCCTTTCTCACCTGTGATGGAAAACTATTATGTGCCATCCCTTGAGAGAATAAAAGATGGCATAGTAAAGACAGCTGCATATTAGTGTTTGTAAGGAATAGAATCATATGAGTATAAAAGAACTGGTTAGAATTTCCCGTTTTTATGGAAAAGACCCCAGCTTTTTACTGGCCGGTGGCGGCAATACATCTTATAAGGATAATAAGTACCTTTATGTTAAAGCTTCCGGTTTTAAACTGGCATCTATTGGAAAAGACGGATTTGTAAAACTGGAGAGGAACACTT
>Ga0194110_10004076_pt1 | contig 17813 bp, 12 predicted proteins | sample TA2Kig1200mmetaG_FD_146192 | JGI IMG/M metagenome (GOLD analysis project Ga0194110, IMG submission 146192) | Freshwater microbial communities from Lake Tanganyika, Tanzania - TA2015032 Kigoma Deep Cast 1200m | ecosystem: Environmental > Aquatic > Freshwater > Lake | place: Tanzania: Lake... | reverse complement strand
GCCCAGGAGCATCACGATGGCGAGGTTGGCGTAGGTGCGAGCCGCCCCCTTGCGGTTGCCGCCCAGCGGGACGTAGAGGTAGTCGCGGAGAAACGTCGAGAGCGAGATGTGCCAGCGGCGCCAGAGGTCGGTGATGCTCTCCGCGCGGTAGGGGGCGTCGAAGTTCTTCATGAACTCGAAGCCGACCATTCGCCCGAGGCCCACCGCCATGTCCGAGTAGCCGCAGAAGTCGAAGTATATCTGGAAGGCGTAGGCCGCGGCGCCGAACCAGGCGTCGAGCGCCGCAGGCGTGGCTGCGCCGAAGGCCGCGTCCGCCACCTCGCCCATCGGGTTGGCCAGGAGCACCTTCTTGGCGAAGCCGAGGACGAAGAGTGCCACGCCCGAGGCGAAGCGGCTCAGCGTGTGGTCGCGCGAGGCCAGTTGGCCGGCGACCGTGTGGTAGCGGAGGATGGGGCCGGCCACGAGCTGCGGGAACATCGAGATGAAGCAGGCGAAGTCGGCGAACGACCGCACCGGCTGGGCGTCGCCACGGTAGAGGTCCACCGTGTAGGTGAGCGCGTGGAAGGTGAAGAACGAAATCCCGATGGGAAGGGTGACGCGCAGGACCGGGAGCGCCCCGGCCCCGAAGAGGGCGAGGAGGGAGTTCAGGCTCTCCACCGAGAAGACATAGTACTTGAAGAAGGCGAGCAGCCCCAGGCTGGCCGAGCAGGCGAGGGCGAGGGCGGCGACGCGCCGCCGGCGGCTCGCGCCCGGCGCTGCAATGGCCTGGCCGCAGAGGTAGTTAGCCAGCGTCGTCCCCAGCATCAGCGACGCGAACCAGGGCTTCCACCAGGCGTAGAAGCCGTAGCTCATCAGCGTGAGGAAGCCGTTCCGCGCGCGGTAAGGCAGGTTGTAGTAGACCACCAGAAGGAGCGGGAGGAAGTAGAAGATGAAGATGTGGGAAGAGAAGACCATAGATTCGAAATCCGAAGCACGAAATCCGAAGGAAACTCGAAATCCGAAATCCAAATGAACAAGACCAGAGCAGAACTCGGCGACGACTATCCCCATTTTTCGTCTTGAGAATTGGTTCTTGGGATTTTGGGATTCCTTCGGATTTCGGATTTCGAGTTTCGGATTTCACGCATTTCGCAAGAAATGCGGGTCAAAGCCCGGTCGGGTTCGTCCAGAGCGCGAAGAAGCGGTTCACCCCTGGGGGATAGCAGTAGTCGAGCGCGCCGCTGGGGGCGAGCTGTCCGAGCTCGTAGTCGAGGGCCATGCGGTGCGCCTCGCCGGCCACAAAGCGCGTGAGCCTGCCGCCGAGGGGCGAGTCCCCCCAGTTGGCGTCCTTGATCTGGTCGCGCGGCATCCAGGGCTTGTAGTGGCCCACGAAGATCCTGTCGCCCGGGGCGAGACGGTGCTTGCCCTCGGGGTCCTGGCGGTGGACCCTCAGCACCTCGTACTCGAGCACGTAGGTGTAGCGGTATGCGCCGAGGTCGGGGAAGGGCTCGGGCCGGGCGAGGAGGCGCGCCGTGACCTCGATGCGGCCGAGGGTCTTCACCTGAGCGTCGTCCCCGGTGTCCACCCGGCTCGCCAGGAGCCAGGTCCCGACGGCCAGCAGGCCGATGACGGCGCAGGCCCGCAGGGGGCCAGGCCCCGATGTCTGCCCGGCAGACCGGCGGCGCCTCCACGTCGCCCGCTCCGCTTGAATCCAAAGCGGCGACTTCGTCGCCGCACTCCATAGTCTCCGTAACCTTAGCTGGAGAGGAATATGGAGTGCGGCATCGTAGATGCCGCTTTGGATTCGAGCGGAGCGGCGGAAAGCGGCGGGCGCATGGTGTGTGGGCACTACTTCCCTCCGATCTCGGCATAGGTCCAGTGCGGCTCGAAGCCGCGGAGCGGCGCGCCGTTGGGCAGCTTGAGGTCGAGCACTGGGCCGTCCCTGGCGATCGGGCAGCGCTCCTTGAGCTCGGGGAAGGGCGGCTTGGGCGCGATGATCGGGGTGTCGGCCAGCCGCACGAGGCGCAGCTCGCCCACGATGAAGCCGTCGTTCGGGTCGTCCGCGAAGACCGCATACTTGCTGTCGGGCGAGGTGCAGCCGAAGTAGACGTGCTTGTTCAGGGCGCCGTAGACGAGGGTGCGGCTCTTGCCGTCAGCCGTGGCCTGCATGAGCACCGTGAAGCCGTAGCTGTTCACCATCAGGCCCAGCCGCGGCGTCATCCCGGGCGTCCTGTTCGAGTAGAGCACGCGGTCGGGGTCGTCCTGGAACCAGTCGGGGGTGCAGTTGAGCGCGCGCGTGAGGAGGGTGAGCGAGCGCTTCGCGAGGTCAATGCTCACGATGTTCCATTGGTGCCCGGCGACGTTGGCGGTGCCGCAGAAGCGCTTGCCGTCGGGCGACCAGCCGAGCTGCTGGTAGATGCCGAGGTTGGGGAACTCCTTGACGATGCGCTTGGTGGCGAGGTCGTGGACGGTGATCCGCCCCTCGCGTTTGCGGAGGCAGGCGATCTGCGTGTCGTCCGGCCCCCAGGCGGCCCAGGGGAACTGCCCTTCCTTCCCCTGGACCACCGGGTTCGAGCCGTCGGGGTTGGCGATGACGAGTTCGCCCATCGCCCCCCACTGGTCGTGGCTGATGAGCTTGCTGCTCGGGATGCGAAAGTAGAGGAGCCGCTTGCCGTCGTGCGAGAAGCGGCCGCCGTACTCCGTGTAGTCCTTCGTGTTCGTGATGTTCCGCAGCCCCGAGCCGTTCGGGCGTCCGAGATAGAGGTCGGCCTGGCCCCGCGCCGCGGGATTGGCGATGAGCGCTCCGCCGCCGATTTCGGCGGGATGTGCGGTGAAGACGAGCCAGCCGCACGAGGCCACCTCCTTGGCGAGGGCCTCCACGTCAGCCGCTCCTGCCCCTGCCACGCAGGATGCCAGGGCCAGCGCCAGCCCGAGCCCGAATCTCATGGGCGACTCCTTTCATCCGAGTACCATACTGTATCCGGCTCTCCCGCCCGCGTCAACGTTAGAGGGCATGCTTGAAAAGCGCCAGCCGCTTTCCTACAATCGCCGGCGTCGGGAAGTCGTTCCGTCCCAATGGCGTTCCTGAGGACGCGCAATGAGGCGAAGACGTGTTCGAGCGTTGAGTATCGCGTTGCTGGCCTGGTTCGTCCTGGCGAGCGCCGCGGCCGTTGCCGCGGAGGCCCCCGACGCGGGCAAGGCCAAAGAGGGGGCGAAGAAGGGCGCCGCGCCCCAGAGGCCCAAGGAGCCCTTCAGCATCAAGGCGGCCGTCGAGGACCTCAAGCGCCAATGGGAGGCCGGCGGCGCCACGATGTACGCCATCCTCTTCCTCTCGGTTGGCGGCGCGGCGTTCATCCTTGAGCGCGCCTTCCGCCTGCGGCGCCGCGCAATCGCCCCCGAGAGGCTCGCCGAGCACGCCGACAAGCTCTGGCGCCAGGGCCGCTACGACGAGCTTGAGGCCCTGTGCAGCCGGCGTTCGCCCTTCGTGGCGGTGGACGACGTTCTGGGCTGGCCCGCCTTCTGTTCCAAGCTGGCCGGCGCGCAAGGCGCCGCAGCACGCCTCTGGGCGCTCATCCCCGACGACGCGCGGGACATCGTCCAGGCCGGCGCCAAGGGCGAGCTCAAGGACTCGCAGAAGGGCGCCGTCCTGAAGGCCGTCAATCGCGCGCTGCGCGACCCAGAGCTCTGCCGCGAGGAGAGCTTCAAGGGCCTCACGGTGACGGCCGACGCGGCCAACCTGCTGGCGAAGGACCGCGAGGACCTCTCGCCGGCGGAGGTCCAGCGCCTCAACCGCCTGTTCCTCAACGCGGCGTTCCCCGACGAGGTTGCCGAGGGCGCCAGGCGGCGCGTGAGCACCCTCGCAAAGGTCATCGCCTTCGTCGTCCGCCACCGCGCGAACCCGATCAACGACGTGAGTGCGGCGGTGGGCGACATCGCCTCGCGCGACATGGGCCGCCACATGATGCTCCTCTACCCGCTCTCGCCCGTGGCAGTGCTCGCTCCGCTCCTGGGCCTCTTCGGCACCGTCATCGGCATGATCGAGGCGTTCGAGGTCGTGGCCACCGCGGGCGTGATGGGCGACCCCTCCCTCCTCGCCAGCAGCATCTCGAAGGCCCTTGTCACCACCGCCTGGGGCCTCATCGTGGCAATGCCCACCCTGCTCTTCTACCACCTCTTCCGGCTGCGGACGAATGCCCTGGGCAAGCTGCTCGAGGAAGAGGCCAGCACGCTCCTGACCGACTGGCTCATGAAAAAGGAGGAGGCCGCATGAGAATCCGCGCCGAGGAAGAGGAAGAAGTCGGCGTCCAGATGGCGCCCCTGATTGACTGCGTGTTCCTGCTCCTCATCTTCTTCCTTGTGAGCGCCACGCTCAAGAAGGCCCACAAGGAGCTGGCCATTGACCTGCCACACTCGGCCGCCGCAACCGAGGCAAAGTCGCCCGCACAGACCGTCATCATCGAGGTCGCCTGCGACGTCAAGGGCGAGAACGTGGAAATCTACCTCGACGGCCAGCCAGTGACCCAGCGCCTCCTCCACAAGCTGCTCCAGGAGAAGGCGACCGCGAGCCAGACGACCCCGGTGCGGATAGACGCCGACCGCCGCACCCCATTCCAGCACGTCGTCCACATCCTCGACGTCTGCCAGTTCTACGGCCTCACACGCGTCGGCGTCCGCGCGCGCGACTAGAACGTGAAGAGAGGACTCAGGAGGTTCGCAGTGCGGGCCTCAGCCCGTGGGGTTCGGCCACCGATGGGTGCCACCCTCAAGCGTCTTCGCTTGAGGGTGCCACCCCCGCAGGAGACGGCCTGAAGGCCGCACTACAAACCAGCTTGAGGGCTAGCCATGCCGGAGCATGCCATCGGCACGAAGGCCAAGGCGGCGGAGTGGGGCTTCTTCTGGTGGACCCTCGCCGTCGCGCTCCACCTCGCCGCCGTCGGCGCGCTCGTCTGCTTCACCCCGCTCCGCGAGTGGTTCTTCGCCAAGGCCGAGCCTGAGGACATGACCAGCGCACTCCGCGGCGACAAGGTGCGCCGCATCATCGCCGCGATGCTTGAAGTCCACACCCAACGCATCAAGGAGAAGATCGCCGGCACCCCGCGCCAGACCGGGCTCAGGCCGGTCCTCGCCGACCTCCAATACTACCGCGACCAGCGCTACGAACGCTACGCGAAGGACGCGGCCAAGGGCGGCAAGCCCCCCGAGCCCCTCGCATCGCTCGGCCCGACCGGGCCTGACACCGAGCTCAAGCTCGACGGCAAGACGATCCCCGAGCTCTACGAGATCGCCAAGTCCATCGAGGCGGCCGCCTACGGCACCTATCGCCAGATGCGCGCCATCGAGCTCGCAAGGCTCCAGGCCATCCCACTCAAGGAGGCCAGCGACGTCACCCAGATCGCCCGCCCCGACCACGCGCCGCTCCGCGAGGCCGCGTTCGCGCAGGACATTGACCGCCCCGACCACCGGCTCCAGGCCCTCAAGGACGAGCTGGTGAAGGTCCACTCGGAGGTCAACGCCATGCTCTCGGCCGCCCTGCGGATGCGCGACATGGCCGAGGGACTCGTCGGGGCCGACGTCAGCGGCATCCGCGTGGTCTCCTCCGGCGGCGGCGCGCTCTACACCGGCGGCGACGGCGGCCAGTGGGGCTCCTCCATCGGCCCGCCGCTCCTCGCACACGAGTTCTTCCCAGGCGGCGAGCTGAGCAAGCTGGGCACCGACTTCAAGCCACTCCCCGCCCGCAAGCTCATGGCACACGAGGGCCAGAAGGCCGAATGGGCCTACATTGACACCTGGTACATCATCGGCCCGTTCCCCAACCCCGAGCGCGCCAACATGGACAAGAAGTTCCCGCCAGAGTCGGCGGTTGACCTCGACGCGACCTACGTCGGCAAGGGCGGCGTCACGCTACGCTGGCAGTTCAAGCAGTTCAACAACATGATGATCGCACCCATGCTCGCCACCAACTACGCCGTCTGGTACGGCTACACGGAGGTCTACTCCGACCGCCCGCAGAAGCGCCTGGTCGCCTTCGGCTCCGACGACTACTCGAAGGCCTGGCTCAACGGCGAGCTCGTCTGGGCCAGCGGAAAGACCCCGCACCGCTGGATACCCGACCGCGGCTTCCGAACCCTCACGTTCCGCGAGGGCGTCAACACCCTCCTCGTCAAGCTCGAAAACGCCGGCGGAACCACCGGCTTCTCCGTCATCATCTACCTCGGCCAAGGCTCTCTCTAGCCATTTTCGATTCTTGATCTTCGATTTTCGATTGCCCCAGAAGCGATGTGCGGAATGCCCGAGATGCCAAGCCTTCTTTCTTCTCAATCGAAAATCGAAAATCAGAAATCAGAAATCCCCGCCTGCCTCGCCGCGCTCGCCCTGCTTCTCGCGGCCGGCTGCGGCTCCTCCAAGTCCCCCGAAGAACAGCGCGTCGCTGCCCTCTGCGAACAGCTCCGCGACCACGACGCCCCCACCCGCCTCGCCGCCGCGAAGGAGCTCGCACAGCTCAAGCCCAAGGCCGCCGCCGAACACCTCATCCGCTCACTCTACGACATCCGCACCGACGTCCGCCTCGCCGCCATCGAAGCACTCGGCGAGATCGCCGACCCCGCCGCCACCGAGCCCCTCATCGCCTGCCTCAGAGAGGAGGGCTGGGCGCTCCGCAAGGCCGCCGCCGAAGCTCTCGCCAAGCTCGCCGACCCCAAGGCCATCCCCAGGCTCATCGAGTCCCTCGCCGACGCAGACCGCTCCGTCGCACTCGCCGCCGCCACCACCCTCGGCGCCCTCGGCCCCACCGCCCTCCAACCCCTCCTCGCCTCCCTCCGCCAATCCACCCCCTCCTCACCCCCAACACCTAACACCCAACACCCAACACCTTCTTCCTTTGCCCGCACGCGCGAGGGCCTCGCCCACGCCCTCGGCTATCTGGGCGACCGGCGGGCCGCCGCGCCCCTCCGCGCGCTCCTCGCCGACCCCGCCCCCATGGTCCGCCTCGCCGCAGCCGACGCCCTCTGCCGCCTGGCCGACGCCCCCTCCGTCGCTCCCATCGCCGCTCTGATGAAGGACCCCGACGAAACCGTCCGGCGCGGCGTCCGACACGCACTCGTCCGCCTCGGACCCCTCGCCCTCCCGGCACTCGAAGCCGCCGTCAAGGACGCCCGCCGCGACGTCCGCCTCGCCGCACTCGCCGCACTCGCCAACATCTCCGACCCAGGCGCCACAGCCCCACTCCTCATCGCCGCCACGGACATTGACCGCGACGTGGCGGGCGCCGCCGCAAAAACCCTCAGGTCCCGCTTCCCCCCCAAGCAGCCCCTCACGCCCCTCATCGAAGCCCTCAAGCACCCCGAGGCCAGCGTCCGCCTCGAAGCCCTCGGCCTCCTCAGCGACCTCGCCTTCCCCCGCGGAGCCGCCAAGCCCGCCCGCGACCTCTCCGACGCCGTGGAGCCCCTCCTCGGCGCGCTGCGCGACGCCGACCCGAAGCTCCGCGCCCGCGCCGCCGGCCTCCTCGGCCGCCTGGGAGCCGAGCGCGCCGTCGCACCACTCGCCGCCGCACTCGCCGACCCCGACCCCGCCGTCGCCCTCGCCGCTGCCCAGGCCGTCGCCGCCACATCCAACCCCCAGGCCGTGAACGCCCTCCTCGCCACCCTCCGCGAACCGACCACCTCCCCACCCCCAACACCAAACACCAAACACCCAACACCCCCTTCCTACGCCCGCCTCTGCGTCGCCATCGAGGCCCTCGGCAAGAGCCGGGACAAGCGGGCCTTCGACCCCCTCCTCGACCTCCTGCCCCACCCCGACCTCAAGGTCCGCGAGCTCGCGGTCAAGGCCCTCGGCGAAATCGGCGACCCTCGCGCCCTCGGCCCCATCGCGCCCCTCATGGCGCCCACCAGCGACAGGACGGCCTGGGTCGAGCGCGGCGTCCGCGACGCCGCCATCCGCGCCGCAGCCCGCCTCGGCGGCTCCCGCGCCCTCAAGCCCATCCTCGCCGAGCTCGACCGCCCCAGGCAGTTGCCCGAGCTCGTCCCCGCCATCTGCCACGCCCTCGGCGAGATCGGCGGACCCGACGTCCTCCCACCGCTCATCAAGGTGCTCCTCGTCGCCGACTGGAAGGAGCACCGCGCCGCTGCCGCCATGGCCATCACCAGGATTGGCCCACCCGCCGTCGGGCCACTCATCGCCCACCTCAAAGGCGCCGACCGCGCCGCACGCTCCGTCATCGCACTCGTCCTCTCCCGCATCGGCCAGCCCGCCGCACAGCCCCTCCTCGACGCCCTCGGGAGCGGCGACCCCCCCACCCGCCACGGCGCCGCCTGGGCACTCGCCCAGCTCAGCGAGAAGCGCGCCGCCGAGCCCCTCCTCGCACTCCTCAAGGACCCCGACCCCGAGGTCCGCGGCGGCGCCGCCTGGGCGCTCGGCGAGCTCCACGAGCCGCGCGCACTCGAACCCCTCATCGCCATGCTCAACGACGACGCCGCCGAGCCGCGCTGGGGCGCCGCCGAAGCACTCGGCAAGCTTGGCCACGAGCGCGCCCTCGGCCCCCTCATCGCACTCCTCGCCGACCGCGAGCCACCCGTCCGCCGAGCCGCCGCCCTCGCCCTCGGCGGCATCGGCTCCCAGCGCGCCATCGAGCACCTCGAGGCCCTCCGCGGCGACCTCGACGGCGCCGTCGCCGCCGCCGCAAAGGAAGCCCTCCAGTCCATCCGCTCCAGCGCCCCCGCCCCCCCCAAGTGAAGCTCCCCGCACTTCGCCCCCCAAGTGGCTCCGGGAGCGGCGACACCGCCCCGGCCCCCTTGGTCACTCATTGGCTTCTGCACAGGTGATGTGATGGTCTTAGCCCCCGAAACGGGGGCGTTTCAGCCGTAGCCCGCTTCGCGGGCTACAAGACCGACTCCTATGCTGCCGACCGTGTTGCATCACTCTCGCAGAAGTCAATAGCACGACAACGCTACTTTCCCCGGCGCAAGCCCCGCAGAGTTGTCATTCTGAGCGAAGGCCACCTCTTGACGGCCGAAGTCGAGGAATCTCTCTTTGGCCTGTGTCCGGCCACGGAGTCTGCCCCTCAACCACGGGCTCAGCGCGCAGAGAGATTCTTCGCTCCGCCCGCCGCGAGGCTAGCTCCGCTCAGAATGACATGCCATTGTAGCGTATCCCCTGTACTGACAAGTGGTTACCGCCTGTGGAGCCACCGAAACTAGCGTTGTCGTGATAGTCTCTGTCGCGGAAAGCCCCCGGTTTGGAGTGCGGCCTTCAGGCCGTACCTTCGTTCGGCGGTCTGCACGCGAGGATACGGCTGAAGCCCGCACTCCCAGACGGGGACCACCGTGCGGGGACTCTCTGTGGGAAAAGTGAATTACGAAGTTGTTCAACTCCGTAATTCTCCTTCTCCCCGGTGGGTCCGGACGATGTCCAGGAGGCGCGCGAGGATACGGCTGAAGCCCGCACTCCCAAACGGGGACCATCGTGCGGGGACTCTCTGTGGGAAAAGTGAATTACGGAGTTGTTCAACTCCGTAATTCTCCTTCTCCCCAGTGGGGCCGGACGATATCCAGGAGGCGCGCGAGGATACGGCTGAAGCCCGCACTCCCAAACGGGGACCATCGTGCGGGGACTCTCTGTAGGAAAAATGAATTACGGAGTTGTTCAACTCCGTAATTCTCCTTCCCCCCAGTGGGTCCGGACGATGTCCAGGAGGCGCGCGTGGTGCGGCTTCTTGGCATCAGGGGCGAGGCGATACGCCAGGGAACGTCCGTCACGAACTGCGGATATGTAGCCGCGCCGGATGAGCTTCTCGGTGTGCCTGCTCGCGGCGGCATCGGACATCCTCAGCTCGCGCATAAGCGTTGCGACAGTGACCGCGTCGCCGCGCGAAAGGCGGCGTAGAATCTGAAGGCGCCTCACACTGGTGAAGGCGGTGGCGGCATCGAACAGGACTTTTCCTGCGTCGGGCTGCGCCGACTTGGTGTGCGCTCCGCCCCGCGGGCCGGGGGCGCTGCCCGGAGGGGCTGGAGCGAGGGCCTCACGGAGCCAGGCCACGACCTGTCCGCTCAAGGCGGCGTCGTTGTAGGGGGAACGCGCCGCGTAGTAGCAGTGTGCCCCCGAGCGGCGACGCCGCACGAGCCCCGCCGAGGACAGCCGCGCCAGGTGGGCAGAGACCAGGTCGCGTCGGAGCCTCAGCTCCCGCGCGAGGCGTGATGGTGCGGCCTCCTCGCCCGCGAGCAAGCGCGAGATGATTCGGAGCCGAGTGTGGCACGCGACCGTGCGGAGCACGCGAACGATGAGTTCGTCCACCGATTGTCTCCCAGCACAGGATTGCTACGGACTTGAACAACTCCGCAATTATCCTTCCCCGCCGCGGGGGTGTCAAGCGCGGCAGGGCCTGCGGGATACGACTCCGGCAGCGTCTGACGACGCCTCGTGCGCGGTCTCTCATCCTCGCCGTCATGCAGGAGAGAATGGTTACGGAGTTGAACAACTCCGTAACGGTCTTCTAACGCTGTCTGGGTGTCAGGCGTGGCGGGGCCTATGGAACACGCCCCAAGCAGCGTCTGACGGCGCCTCGTGCGCGGTCTCTCGGCCTTGCTGCCGTGCAGGAGAGCCTGGTTACGGAGTTGAACAACTCCGTAATTATCCTTGCCCGCCGCGGGGGTGTCAAGCGCGGCAGGGCCTGCGGGATACGACTCCGGCAGCGTCAGACGACGCCTCGTGCGCGGTCTCTCATCCTCGCCGTCATGCAGGAGAGAATGGTTACGAAGTTGAACAACGCCGTAATTATTCTTCCCCGCCGCGCGGGTGTCAAGCGCGGCAGTGGCTATGGAACACGACTCCGGCAGCGTCTGACGACGCCACGTGCGCGGTCTGTCGTCCTAGCCGCCGTGCAGGAGAGAATGGTTACGGAGTTGAACAACTCCGTAACAGTGTTTCCCCGCCGTGTGGGTGTCTGGCGCGCTAGGGCCTGCGCGATGCGACCCGGGCGGCGGATGAGGCCCCCGATGTCCGCTCTCTCGTGCCCGTCGTCGAGTTTCTGGTCTTCTCTCCCTTCGGGAGCCGACGACGGCGATTGCGGGTAGGGGCACGCGCTGGGACGGGGAGGCGCGCCGGGGCCTGTGCGGCTTGACATCGTCCCCGCGGCGCCCTATCCTGTGGCGGTGGCGGAGGAGGAGCGTTACCGCGAGGCATCTGAGGTCCATGCGCCGTCGAGCTTGTGGGTCTTGCGCGGCCGCCGGGATGATTGTGGCCGGGCTTGTCGGGGGGGCGTGGGCTGCTCAGAAGAGCGCAGCGGCCAAGGCCCAGGAGGCCGCGGCCGAACGGCTCTACGCCGAGGCGGTCCGCTTCTTCGGGCGCCAGCAGCTTTTCGAGCTGAGGTCGGTGCTCGAGCGGCTGGCGAAGGCCCATCCAGACTCGGCGGCCGTGGCCGATGCCGAGCGGAAGCCGTCCTACGCCGAGATGCTCAAGGCGGTGGAAGGCGTGGGCAGGTTCCTCGTGGTGCGGCGCGACGGCGCGGGCGGCGCGTTCCGCAGGATTCAGGACGCGATCGCCGCGGCCATCCCGAACAGCACGATCGAGGTGCAGGACGAAGGGCCTTACGCCGAGAGGCTCGTGGTTCCGGAGGACAAGACGCGGCTGACGCTGCGAGGCAAGAAGCCCCTGTGGCCCGTGATCGCCGCGGCCGGGCAGGCGGGGGGCGTAGATGCGCTGGTGGCGTTGGAGGGAGCGGAGGCGACGCTCGAGCGGCTCGTCATCTCGCACGCCGCGCCGGGTGGCGGCCAGGCCACGGCGGTGGCGGTCCGACGCGGGCCGTGCTCGTTGCGCGGCGTGGTGGTTTACGCGAAGGAAGGCGCTCAGGCCGCGGCACTCACGGTCGCCAGCGGCGCGCGCTGCGAGCTTGAGGCCTGCGTGCTGTCGGGCAACGCCCTGCTCGAAGGGGAGACGACTCTCAGGGACAGCCTGTGGCTGAGGTGCGACGAGGGCGGGCTGCACGCGAAGGGGGCGTTCAAGGCCGAGAACTCGGTGCTGTTCCACGTCCTGACGAGCGGCCCGGGCGAGCTGCGGAACTGCACCGTGACGCAGGGCGCGGCCTTCAAGGGCGCGCCGAGCCTGGCACTCGACTGCATCCTCTACCGCGTGGAGGCCGCGCGCGAGGACGCCACGCTCGACTTCTGCGACGTCTACCCCGGCGGCTTCCTGGGCGCCGCGCGTCCTGGCAAGGGCTGCTTCAGCGCCGACCCCCGCTTCGTGAACCCGAAGACCCCCGACTGCCGCCTCGCCCCCGCCAGCCCCTGCCGCAAGAAGGGCTCGGACGGCGGCGACGTCGGCTGCCGCCCCACCACCGAGCTCGGCGACCTCGCGAAGAAGGCCCTCGACCTCCGCCAGCGCGGCCTCATCGCCTTCTGAGGAGCGGAACGTGAAGACAGCACTCTCCCTGTGCACCGTCCCGATCCTGGCTTGCTGCGCCCACGCCGCCGCGAAGGAGGCGGTGGACAAGTTCGGCGGATGGCTGAGCGTGAAGGGCAAGGCGGGCGACGCCTTCCACCTTGAGAAGCTCGGCAACCGCTGGTGGCTCGTCACGCCCGAGGGGCACGGCGTCTTCATCAGGGCCGTGAGCAAGACCGACACGGCGGACTATGGCGGGAGCGGCGGGTTCCTGGGCTACGACGGCGCGTTCGTCGAGAGCAGGGGCGCCCTTTCGTCCAATCTGGCCGCGGCCGCTGAGAGCAGCCACGTCGCTGATGTCGTTCACCCGGCCACGCGCGTCACGCTCAAGGCGGCGGGCGATGCGCTCTATCTCGGCTCGGCGCGCTTCAAGCCCAACTTCACCTACTTCTGGCTCGATGCGTTGGGCAAGGGCGGCCGCATCGAATGGCTCTATTCCACCAAAGACGGCTGGAAGCCGATCAACGGCACCGGCCGCCCCCTCAAGGCCCAGGCCCCCTCCGCCGATGGCGGCTATCATCTCGACGCGGGCAACTATATGGGGCCTGACGCGAATGGCTTCGGGAAGTGGGAGGACCCGAAGGCGAACCGAATCACGTGGTGGGACATGGCCGCGGGCTTCCCCGCCGACTTCGCGGCTGTGAAGCTGCCGGGCGACGCGATGGCGCGGTGGTACGTGAAGGGCGTGGTGCGGCAGGCATTCGACACGCCGCCCGTGCTCAATCAGACATACGAGCGAGCCGACCTCATCGAGGTCATCGCCCGCAAGCATGGCCCGGGCGACTTCCTGGCGAAGTGGGCGAAGGCCACCACCGAGCGCCTCCGCTCCTGGGGCTTCAACGCCGCAGGGCAATACTCCTATCAATACGTGGCGAAGGCGCCCGGCCTGGCCGACCGCTTGCCCGTCGAGCCCACCTGGGCGCTCGGCGGCTGGGTGACGCGCAAGGACCGCCCCTATCACGCGAAAAACGTCTACGCGGGGGCAGTCTTCCCACCTGGCAGCAAGAGCCTCCTCTACCAGGGCCTCCAGCCCGACGTCTTCGACCCCGCCTTCGAGCGGGGCTACATGGAGATGGTGCGCAAGCAGGCCGCCGACAGCAGCGCCTGGTGCTGGGCGCTCATCCCCGAAGAGGCCGACTACCTCTTCGGCCTCAACAGCCTCACCCACGACCACATGGGCTACGTCGTGCTCTCCCAGAACCCCTTCCAGCCCAAGGCCGAGCGCGACGGCAAGGAGATCGCCTACGACGCCCCGAAGCTCTACGCGAAGTACGCCCTCCGCGGCTTCCTCCGCGACCGCTACCAGGCCGACATCGCGAAGCTCAACGCCGCCTGGGGAACCACCTACACCGCCTGGGACACCTCCTCGGGCGACCTCCTGAAGGGCGACAATGCCTGGGGCACAGGCACCGGCTTCATGGACGAAAACGGCAAAGGGGTCGTCGCGCCGGGCGCGCGTTCCGTGGGCTTCGACAAGGCTTTCGCCAATCCCGCCGTCCGCAAGGACCTCGACGATTTCGTCGCCCACTTCGCCGCCCGCTACGGCAGCATCCTTGCCAAGGCATTCGCACAGGTGCCGCACCCAGTCCTCCTGCTGCCCATCTACAACGGCCCGGACTTCGTCTACAAGGCCGTCGCGCCCCACGTGGACGGCTTCTGGGTGAGCGTGCCGGGGGCAAAGGACGCGCTCCGCATCTACAACGCGGGCCGCAAGCCGCTGGTGGTGGCGGACTACCTGAGCGCGTGCCCCGATTCGCCCTGCTACTTCAAGGCCGAGATCGGCTCGCTGCGCTTCGATGCCGCCCGCGGCAGCACATTCATCACCTGCCCGCAACTCCGCTACGTCTTTCGCCTGGCTCAGACCATCGCCTTCCCCGATTGCCCCGCCCTGGAGGACAACTACAAGCGCCTCGGAAAGCCCTATCCCTACCCGAGGGTCAAGTCGGCCCACTGGGACACGTTGGAGCTCCCCGGCGACTACACGCCCTTCCTCAAGCCCGGCATGCACGTCGAGATGTACAAGTATGGCAAGCATCCCCATCCGCGCCGCACCCAGGCCGACCGCGCCCGCGACATGGCCAAGCTCTACCAATCCCTCCTCGCCCTTCGCGGCGACGACGGCACGGCCTTCGTCATCGGCGTCGAGCACTGGTGCCTCTACGACCCCGCCCCGAGCAACTGGTGCGACAGCGAGAACTTCGGCCTCGCCACCTTCAACGACAACGCCTACGACGGCCTCGAGGCCCGCCGCGCCCCCGCCACCGACCCTCGCGGCTGCCCCATCGGCGGCGAGGACGCCGACTACGGCAACCTCCTCGGCCCGCTCAACTCCTTCCTCAAGGCAATCGCCCCGCGCACCCTGGAATAGCCCACGGCCTTCTACCGAGCGGCCATCCTCCCAAGCCATTCCTGTCTCGCTGAAAACGTAAGGGGAAGAACGCGCGGGCTACGGGTCCTCCAGTTCGAGCACGCGGCCCTTGAGGTCAATGTTGACCCGGATGCTTTCGAGGAAGTTCAGGCCGAGGAGCGCAGAGACCTGCGCGCCGGGCATGTTGTGGCACAGCGCTTCCACGTTTCGCGCCCGAAGATCGCCAATACTGACTTCCTGGAGGACTATCCTTGGCGCTTGGATGAGGCCGTTGGCCGTCATGACCTCCTCACGCGGTGCTGCGGCCAGATCGTAGCCGAGATCGAGCGCGTCTTCCGTGGGGATCATCGTGTAGGTCGCGCCAGTGTCAAGCGCGGTCAGCAGCTCCGTGGCGCCGGCTGGCCCAACCGCGCGCACGTAAAGGAGAATGGGCATTCCGGGGAGGAGCGGGAGCTTCATCTCAGTAGAGGATCCCGTAGCCCTCTGGCACCGGAGGGCCTGCGTAAACCATGCAGACCTCGCCTTGGCCGCGCACGGCTCGCCTGACCTCGAGCCGATTGGGCTTGTGAGCGAGGACGATGCCGGCGATGGGTTGGCCGGCGTCGTCGCGCTTGGTGACGCGGACCGCGAGCCACTGGCCGTGGTACTTGCGCTCCATTTGCCGAAACGTGAGAGGCTTGGCTTTCGTTGGCATGTTCTCACCTCCACCTGTATGATAGCACGGGAAGTCCCCAGGAAGCAACTTGATTCGCTTGTCGTTGCTCGATAAGCTCAGGCGGGAGCGCTGGGGTTCACTTGAGGCAAAGGGGGCGACGATGAGGACCGCCGCAATCGCCGTGCTGGGCGCCGCGCTCGCGGCGCTGGCCGCCGGGGCCGAGCCGGACACCTACGAGGCGTTCAACCGCTTCTGCGCCCGGCACTTCGGCGCGGAGCGGGAGGAAGAGATGTACCGCGCCTTCGGCAAGGAGCTGAAGACCGTGGAGGGGAGCACTTGGCAGCACGTCTCGGAGTCCTCGGCCTGCTTCGCCTGGCAGACGAATCTGCCCGCGAAGAGCTGCGTGGAGTATGGGACGACGCCCGCCTACGGCCAGAAGACCGCCGAGCCGGAGCGCTGCTTCTCACTCCACCTCCATCACCTCAAGGGCCTGAAGCCCGACACCACCTATCACTATCGCCTCGTGGCCACGGACGAGCGGGGGAACCGGGTCGCCACACCCGATGCGACTTTCGAGACGAAGAGGTTGGCCGAAGCGGTGCGCATCCCCGATGATCTCCAGGGGCCGCCATTCGTCCTCGACAGGCCGAACGCGACCTACCTGGTGACGAAGGACATCGCTGCGGACGGGACGGCCATCTTCATCGCGGCCTCGGGCATCGCCCTCGACCTCAATGGGCACACAATCACCTACGACGAGAAGCGCGACACGGCGAACGAAGGGGCCTGCGCCATCCGCGGCCACAAGCAGCGCGGCATCGGCCTATCGAACATCAGGGTCCTCAACGGCCTCGTCCGCCGCGGAAAGGGCGGTAGCGCCGCGGAGAAGGCCTGGGACACCCTCTACAACCCGCTGTTCTTCAGCAAGCCGACGGGCCTCGAGATCGCGGGGCTGGACGTTGGCTACGACGGCTGCCAGGTGGTCGCCATCGCTCTCATCATCCGCGGCGAGAAGGTTGATGTCCACCACAACGCCTTCCTCGACCGCGGCTCCGCACTCTTCAACCGCCACCTCGGGATGGACGCGGTGTCGTTCGCCGCCCAGGACTCCAGGTTCCACCACAACCTCATCAAGCGGACGCGCCACCGCGGCGTCAACGCCTTCCAGAAGAACGAGCTTTTCGCCAACGAAATCTACATTGACAGCTTCGCCACGAACTCCTACGGCATCATGTACTACAACCAGCAGGGCGCGGCGGGCCTCGACCTCCACCACAACCGCATCTTCGGCACCGGCTACCACCCCGTCGGCATCGGCTCGGGCCAGGGCTACAGCGACGTGAAGGTCCGCCGCAACTACATCCAGATGCAGGGCACCAGGGCCGAGGCCCGCTGGGCCGGCGGCCAGGGCGGCGGCGACGACCCCGGCCAGCTCCACCCGGTGAACGGCATCCGCCTCCAGCGCCCGCGCCGCAACGTGGAGCACACCAACAACGTCGTCGTCGCCCGCGGCAGCGGCGAGGGCTGCCTCATGCGCTGCATCTGGCTCGTCCCCGACAACCAGAGCGGCCCCGGCCTCGTCTTCCGCAACAACCGCCTGAAGCTGATCGCCGAGGACGCCGTGGCCGAGGGCTACGCCCTCTCCTGCGGCGGCACCCCCAATCCCCCTGAGGGCGCGACGGTCCGGCTGGAACGCAACACGGCCATCAGCAACCTCTGCCACGTGCAGTTCGGCGACAACTACTCGCACGGCGGCCGCTACGCCTTCGAGGGCAACGAGTTCATCAAGACGGGCTCCGACCCCCGCTACCTCACGCTCCGCCTCGGCTGGCGCGGCTGGCAGTACGAGACCTTCGGCCACTCCTTCCTCGACACCGCCTTCCAGGGCGGTGCCAGCTTCGAGAGCGTCTCCTTCGATGGCGCCGGGCGCGGCCGCTACGACTTCTCGGTCGCCTGGACCCTCTCCCTCAAAGCCCCCGCGGGCGCCGAGGTCATGGTCAAGGACAAGTCGGGCCAAGAGGGCCTCCGCACGAAGGTGCCCGACACAGGCACCCTCGCCTTTCCCATCGTCGAATACGTCCGCACCCGTGAGGGCAAGACCCTCTTCTCCCCCCACACCATCGCCGTCACCCACGGCGGCAAGACGGCCACCAGGCAAGTGGCCGTTGACAAGCCGACGAGCCTTGACCTCAGCGGCCCATGACCGGCGCTGGCCCCTCTCTTCCCTCTCCCTTTGGGAGAGGGGCTGGAGTTTGGCGGTTTGGTTCTGCCTGTCTTTGAGTGCTTCGCCATAACATAGCAGCATGGCTCGACTTGTGCAAGTTGCACTTGACTCTCATTGTGGAATGTGGTATCTAGTAATATAACTAGAGTACGGAGTAA
>Ga0194110_10004067_pt1 | contig 17829 bp, 18 predicted proteins | sample TA2Kig1200mmetaG_FD_146192 | JGI IMG/M metagenome (GOLD analysis project Ga0194110, IMG submission 146192) | Freshwater microbial communities from Lake Tanganyika, Tanzania - TA2015032 Kigoma Deep Cast 1200m | ecosystem: Environmental > Aquatic > Freshwater > Lake | place: Tanzania: Lake... | reverse complement strand
TACTGCCTTGCCCTTGCTGTTGAACCGGCAGAAAGAAGCCTTGATGGTGGGTTTTGTAAGTGCCTTACTTCAAATCATTCCTCTTTGGATTTTACCTCTATGGTACGGTAGCTCGGAGGGGACCTTTGTTTTCTGCTTACAAGTTGTTTCCTATGCCCAGGCCTTATGGCTGATTTTTGTACTGTATTTGTACTTCCGCTACACTCGGGTAGCTGACCGTAAAATCTCAGGGTAAATGGTGTCGGATTTTTGATGGGGTAAGGGTTTTATGGCTCGATAATACGAGGTCTCTGTTCAGTTTAATGCATTAAAATATGGCTATTTACAGCTAGTGGATTAAAATAATACCATGGTTTAATACTCAATTATCGGGTTTAGAAAACGTGTGGGATTCGTATCGTTTGTAAGGGGCATTCACCATCTGGCGGTAATTCTGAGTTCATGGTGTTTTTGCCGAAACAGCTCGGCAATAACTCGGTAAAAACAAGTATATTTGACGGATTCTTGATGGGATTCAATCCTGCATCAAGAAGTCTATTAATGATTCGGAAACATACAAAACAGTTGGTAAAAATTGAGTTCGTGAAGAATTCAGTCACACTGATCACAGGAACTGTTGTTGCCCAAGTATTTCCAATATTACTTCAGCCCTTTCTAAGAAGATTGTTCGAACCTTCTGATTTTGGTGTACTTGCTTTGTACCTAACATTACTCAGTATTTTTTATTCTTTCGCAACTTTAAAATACGACAGCACTGTAATGCTTCCCCAAAAGGATGAAGATGCCGCAAACCTCGTCGCAGGAGGCGTTTTCACTTCATTGCTTATTTCAATCGTGCTCTTTTTGTTGTTTTTAATTTTTAACGAACAGATTATAACGCTTCTTTCGCTGCCCGAGATTATGCGATTTTGGTTGTTGGTTTTACCCTTGTCTATTTTTCTCTTTTCGAGCTCACAGGTATTCAACTATTGGTTGATTCGTAAGAAAGCTTTTAAATCCTCCTCGCTCAATAAAGTATATCGTCGCGGCGCAGAAGGGATATCGCAGGTTGGATTGGGTGTTTCTTTTTACAGCTCAGGATTGGTTATTGGTAACATTCTCGGGGATTTAATGAACTTTTTTTCGAGTTATTATCAAGCATTGAAGCGTGGATTTCACCCTAAGTTTATAAAAAAGGTGAAGATCATCGCTCTTCTAAAAAGATATTCAAGTTTTCCCAAGTACAATGCTCTACCCGCTTTATTGGATACCATAAGCCTTTCGATTCCGGTAATCTTATTGAATAAATTTTATGGCGGTGAGGTTACCGGTTATTTCGATCTGTCGAGAATGTTCATGGCGCTTCCATTGGCACTGATATCGGTATCCATTTCTCAAGTGCTTTTTCAGGACATTTCGGTCAGGATTCGTGAGAAAGGAACGATTGAAGATGTACTTAAAAAGATTATCAAAATCCTTGGAGTAGCAGCGGTATTGATCGTATTGATCGGTATGTTATTCAGTGTACCCCTTTTTACTTTGGTTTTCGGTGAAAAATGGGAGGTTTCTGGAGTGATGACAACTATTTTGATCCCTGCTTACGGCTTACGCTTTATCGTAACTCCTTTGACCATCGCGTTCAATGCTCTCGAAAAGATTTTTTGGAGCAGCCTCTGGCAGCTTATTTATTTTGTCATGATTTGTTCTCTTTTCTTTCTAGATGGACTTAGTGTTAAAGAATTTCTTTACGTTTACCTTTTGATAGATTTATTCGCTTATGTCCTTTATTTTATTCTCCTGAGATGGCAGGTACGCGGTTATGAAAAAAACCGAGTTTTAAATGCGTGATACGTTAAAATCCACACTTCGTACGAATGGGCTTTTTTGGGGGTATACGTTAGTATTTTTACTAGTCGTATATGGGGTTTTAGAAGTTAATAAGTCAAAGTACGTGGGGGAATTAGCCCTCTACTTTACTGTTTTTACATCGGCATATTGGGTAAGTTTCTTGCTTTTGAAGAAGATGAATTTAAAAAGCAGCGTTTTCGATTTCCCTGCCCTTTTTTTAAAGTGGATCAATCCTATTAGTTTGATCATTATCAGTGTTGTATGTATTATTGTTCATTTCATCTTTATTCATGGGTTCCCATCGATTCAAGCTTTGGGAGTTTACAAGCTAAGCGAAGTAGTTAAACTTAGAGCATCGATCACTGAATCGGTTCCATCTTGGGTCAACTACATGTTCAGTTGGAATTTAAAAGCGATCATTCCCTTTACATTGGCGATGTTGTTTCTGAAAGGTGATAAGAAATGGTATTGGATCTATTATTTTATTTCAATTACCTATGCTTTTCTACTCATGCAGAAGAGCTTCATTTTGCTTGTTTTGGCACCTGTTGGGATAATAGCACTTTTCGAAAAAAAATGGTTTTATGTGCTTAAGTTCGGATTTAGTTCAATCGTGATCGTTTTTTTTCTTACTTATATCCAGAATGTAACTATGAGGGGAGGCATCAACGACATACAATTGGAATACGAAAAAGAAACGCAATCAACAGGTTCGATTGTTATGAATATTTTTTTAGGTTTGAAAGATAGGGTTGCGGTTACGCCCGGGAGAATTGTAACAAAATGGTTCGACCATATCCCGAAAGATAAACCTTTCCTAAAGGGTAATGGGTTTAAAATATACACCAAGTTAAGCGGTGGAGAATTCCATGATTACACGGAAGAATTGTATCCACTCGTTTATAAAGAAAATGCGAAGCATGGACTAAAAGGCACGGTGAATGTAGCAGGTTTTATGAGGGGGTATGCTAATTTTGGATTGTTGGGTCTAGGTCTGGCGGCATTAGGACTCGCTTGCTATCTTGTCATCCTTGAATGGGTGTTTCGAGAACAAACGCTGATTAAATTTGCGCTGAATATTTTTCCATTGGTGATGCTTAGTTCTTCTTCCTTACTAACCATCATTTTCAGTGGCGGATGGTTACTAACTATAATCCTTTTCGTGGTCTTCAGGCATCTTTTATCGGCGGAAATAACAACACCAAAAACCCTGTAAATGCTTCTTCAATGTGCGGTATTAGTGGTATTGTAAATAGAATGAATCAGCCTGTTCAGCAGGCAGAAATTGAGCAAATGACCCATGCGGTCGCGCATCGTGGTCCGGATGGATTTGGGATTTGGCATGGGTCGAATTTAGCCCTTGGTCATCGTCGTCTGTCAATTATTGATCTTTCCGATAACGGCCACCAACCGATGCATTACGGTCAGGATTTGGTTATCACGTACAATGGTGAAGTCTACAACTACGTTGAAATTCGAAAGGATCTAAGTGCCCGGGGATATGAATTTCGCTCTCAAAGCGATACGGAGGTAATTCTGGCGGCCTATCAAGAATGGGGCTTTTCATGCGTTGAACAGTTCAATGGTATGTGGAGTTTTTGTATTTACGATAAAAAAAAAGAAATCCTATTCTGCAGCAGAGATCGATTTGGTATTAAGCCGTTCTATTTTTTGACAGACGAAAAGTTATTTGCCTTTGGTTCCGAAATAAAGCAGCTTTTACCGTTTCGTTCTGTAATAAAAGCGAATCAACAAATTGTGCTAGATTATCTTGTGTTAGGATACGAAGATCATTGCAATGATTCGTTTTTCGAAGGAATTCAAAAGTTGGCACAAGGCTCAAACCTCATTTATAATCTGAAAGACCATACGTTCGAAATCCATCCATATTATGATCTTAAGGTTCGAAATGAACTGCGTTTATTGAACGAGGAAAATGCCATTAATACCTATCGCGACTGTTTAAAAAATGCGATAAAACTGCGTATGCGTAGCGATGTTGAGGTTGGAACCTGCCTAAGTGGTGGATTAGATAGTAGCTCCGTTACTTCAATTTCAGCGGAAATCCTTCGAAATGACTCCAACCGTAAGATCAAAGCGATACATGCTAGAGTGAATAAAAAGTCGATAGATGAAAGTTACTTTGCAAAAAAAGTATCAGAATTCTGCAAAACGGATCTTGTGATGGTAGAACCAACGGAAGATGAATTTATTTCATCCATTGATGAGGTGATTAAAGTACAAGAAGAACCCTTTGGAAGTCCATCCGTTTTCCTTCAGTACTTCGTAATGAAAAAGGCTAGACAATTGAATTGTTTGGTGATGCTTGATGGTCAGGGAGGTGATGAAACTTTATTAGGCTATGAGCGCTATTATCCTGCTTATTTAATGCAATTAAGAGGGTTGAAAAAAGTTCAGGGATTGCTGCAGTCATCTGAAAATTCAAAACTTTCGAAATGGCAATTGATTAAATACTATCTGTATTTCACCAATGACAAGATTCGGCTTAAGAAGTTAAAGAAACGTCACAATTTTGTGAAAAAGGAAATCCTTGAATCGTTTAGTTCTAGGTTATTAGAAGAGGTTTCCGCAAGTTATTTGGATATACTAAAACTCCAGAAGTTGGAAATTAATCACACTCAATTGCCTCATTTATTGCGATATGAGGATCGAAACTCTATGGCGCATTCCGTTGAATCGAGGTTGCCCTTTTTAGATTATCGCTCCGTAGAGGCTTCACTGTCCTTGCCGAATGAATTTAAGATCAGCAAAGGATGGACCAAGAATTTACTGAGAAATGCTGTGTCACCTTTCTTGCCAAAAGAAGTGGTTTGGAGAAAAGATAAGCTCGGATTCAATGCACCTGAAGAAGAATGGTTGACGTCTATCAAAGATGACATCAGTCATGCTGTGTACCATTCCGAAATCCTGAAAGAGTTGATTGATTTCAGTAAATTAGATTTTACGAATTTGGATATTCGCACGAAATGGCGCTTGTTCAATATTGCAAAATGGGAAAAGATCTATCAGGTACATTTATGAAAGAAACATCGAGCTATTTGGGTAAAGAAGCATGAATCAAACCAACAAATTTAAAGTTGCTCATCTGACAAGTGCACATCCTCCTACGGATATTCGTATTTTTCATAAGCAATGTGTTTCCTTGAGCAAGGAGGGATATGATGTTTATCTCATAGCAACGAACTGTAAATCGCAACGATTGAATGGAGTTCAAATTATTGGTATTGAATCGAAATCCAAGGGACGATTTAACAGGATGATTAGAACAACTCATGAAGTATACAAAAAGGCTCTCGAGTTGGATGCCGACTTGTATCATTTTCACGATCCAGAATTACTTCCTTATGGATTGAAATTGGCAAGAAAAGGTAAAAAAGTAATCTATGATGCGCACGAAGATCTTCCAAAACAGATCATGGATAAACATTGGATTCCAGCTGTTTTTCGCGGGATTATTTCAAGACTTTTTAGGTTTTTTGAGGGCTATGTAGCTCATAGAATTGCAGGGGTTATCAGTGTCAATGGGCCAATTTGTGATCGTTTCAAAAAACACCAGCTTCGTGTCGTGCAAATTGCGAATTATCCTTTAATGAACGAGGTTCTGCCATTGAATAAGAATGCCACAAAAATACCCGGACAGATTTGCTACGTGGGAGGTCTGTTCCCAACGCGCGGAATTAAAGAAATGGTGCAGGCCATGGAAACGTTGGATGCGCGCTTAATTCTTGCAGGTAAATTTGTGCCTTCATCTTTCGAAAATGAGCTACGTACATTAAAGGGATGGGAAAAAGTTGATTTCCGCGGTTACATTGACCGGGAGGAGATCATGCAGATTGTTGCCACCTCAGAAGTTGGCCTAGTGACTTTACATCCTACAAGAAGTTACCTTGAAGCACTTCCGATAAAAATGTTCGAGTATATGTCGGTCGGAACTCCTGTTCTCGCATCAGATTTTCCATTGTGGCGAGGCATCATTGACGATGCAAAATGTGGCATTTGTGTTGATCCAATGGATCCTTCAGCGATAGCAAAAGGCATTGAATTCTTACTTTTAGATCAAGTCAGATCCACGATCATGGGGGAAAACGGAAAGAAAGCTTTTAGTGAAAAATACCATTGGGCGATCGAAGAAAAAAAATTGGTGAGTTTTTATAAATCTATCATGGAGCATGCGGGTTAATTTTCCAAAATGGTATGAAGGAGGCCTGATCTCAATGGTTTCTATTTGGATGATTGTTCCAAGCCTCACCGGTTTGTTAGGAATGCTGTTTTTGTGCATGGTGATTTTTGGTGCGCTCCGGAAGGAATTAGTGTTTGAATGGAACGGGTGGTTGTTGGCCATTTTTCTATTCTTTCCTTTTTATGCAGTGTATGCCTTAAATTCCATTGATTCACAAGCAGCCATGTTTGGCTTGGAGAAAAAACTCTCGTTTCTTTTATTTCCTCTGATTTTCTCTTTTAAACCAACTTTTTTGCTTTCAGCACGACGCATAGAAAATGCATTTTTAGCCTTCCTATTGCTCATAATATCCTTATGTTATTTGCTTTCAATGATGAACTACGAAGACCATAATTTTGATCCCGCGTATTTATTTTCTTCTCATTTTTCCGGCCTCTTTCATCACCCTACCTACCTTTCAGTTTTCTGTGCCTTAGGGATATTCCTCTTGTTTAAGCGCTGGGAAGCGCCAAGAACCATGAGAGAACACCTGTTGTCGGCGGGTGGGATACTTTTTCTTTGCTACACACATATTCATTTGGAGAGCCTTTCGGGTTTGCTTTTCGCCATACTGCTCATTGCCTTTCTCGTTGGTCGATGGATTTGGCAACGAAAGGGAAGAACCTTCTTTCTGGGGTTCTTCGCGGTTGGTATATTAGCCATATCCTTAGGAATTTCCCTCATTCCTTCGCTCCAAAGTAATTTGAAAGATTCCTTTACCTTTCTCAGGGATTATTTAAAGGATCCTTACGGCTATACCCATCTGCCACGAGGTGAAATACGGGGCAACGATGCGCGGTTAATCTTGTGGACCGCTTCGGCCGAAATTCTAGGCCAACATCCCAACGGGGTGGGAGTCGGGAATTTACCCTCTGCGATGGAAGCAAAACTGTTGGAATACGGTCAAATCAACCTGGCCCAAAAACACTACAATTCGCACAATCAGTTTTTTCATACTGCCATTGAAACGGGATGGCTTGGCCTCTTATGGTTCGCTTTTTTGGTGTTGGGTCTGATTTTTTGGGGCATAAAAAACGCATCAGGTATACTCGTGGTAGTAACCGCAGGGTTCGCTTTTAATGGGCTTTTCGAGTCCATGTTGGAACGCCAATCGGGCATTGTTTTCTGGTTGCTATGGTCTTGTTTATGCCTAGGACTTCACCGCTCATTTAATTCAGCACACCATGAATCCTGAAGTTTCAGTGGTTATCCCTTGTTTTAACGAAGTAAGGTACATTGAAAATTGCGTGCTTTCGTTGCTCTCCAACGGTTTTTCGAAGGAAAAAATGGAGGTGTTAGTCGTCGATGGGGGCTCACAAGATGGCACCCTTCCACTACTTCATGAACTTTCTCTAAAATATCCTCAGGTTAAAATATTTTCCAATCCTAAACGCATCACGCCGGTCTCTCTTAATGTCGGAATTTTTGCTGCAACAGGGAATTATATCCTGATTTCCGGTGCACACGCTGCCTTCGAGCAAGGGTACATAGGTCGTTTATTGGAGGCTTTGGAACGAAATCCTGAGGCCATTGCCGTGGGAGGCATCATGGAAACCAAGGTGAAGAACAGTAAGGCTGTTTCAGAATCCATTCGAACCGTGCTCATGCACCCTCTGGGCGTTGGGAATTCCAAATTCAGAACCGGTGTCGACAAAATGACCTCGGTGGATACGGTTCCTTTTGGGCTTTACCGAGCCCCCATGTTAAAGTCCTCTGGCGGATACGACGAGCGGCTCATCCGTAACCACGATATGGAGCTTTCCAAAAGGCTTTTGGCCCAGGGAGGAAAAATATACCTGCTCCCTGAGGCAAAATGCACGTACTTCGCCCGAGAATCTTTAGGGGCCATGGCCAAGAACAATTTCAAGAACGGAAAGTGGAATCTGAAAACCGTTTGGATTACCCGTACGTTTACCTCCTTGGGCTTACGGCATTTTATTCCTTTACTTTTTTTAGGATCATGGTCCTTACCCCTTTTACTTGCATTAGCCGATGCACGTTGGGTTTTTGCAGCACTGGGAATCATCATCTTCTACCAAACGGTGCTTGCAGTTTTCGCATGGAAGGCTCGAAACGGTATAAACCGATGGTTTTGGATGCTTGCTGCTTTCAATGTCTTGCATTTTTCTTACGGATTTGGTTCCTTCATGGGGCTTTTGAGTTTACCCTTTACTTCCCGAAAACCATGAGCACTCAAGACACATACCGAACAGACCTCGCGGATTTTTTGGGGATTAATGCAGATCGGATTTCCTTGTATTGGAAGGGAAGGGTGGGGCTGTACGCAGTGTTGAAAGCCATGGGACTTGGCCCAGGCGATGAGGTGATTCTTCCGGCATTTACGTGCGTTGTGGTTCCGAATGCGATCTTGTACACCGGCGCAACTCCCGTGTATGTAGACATCAACCCGAACAGTTTGTGCTGCGATGTCCAAAGCATCGAAAAAGCCATCACACCTAAGACCAAGGCAATCCTTATTCAAAACATGTTGGGTTTGAGTTACGAGGTACATGAAATAGGTTCATTAGCGAAGGCGAGAGGTATTTACACCATCGAGGATTGTACCCACGGTTTTGGAGGAAAATACCAAGGACAAGTCAATGGTCTCATGAGCGATGCTGCGTTTTTCTCCAGTCAATGGAACAAACCCTTCTCCACGGGAATAGGCGGCATGCTGGTCATCAATCATCGAGCGTTAAAAGAACCCCTTCAAAAGATCAACGCTACTTTAGTGGCCCCAAGTTTCAAAGACCGTGTTGTTTTATCCGCATTGATTTGGGCGAGGACCTACCTCCTGAAAGGATACACCTATTGGACTTTGCTACGTTGGTATCGATGGATGAGTAACAAAGGGTGGGTTGTTGGTTCTTCGAGCTCAGAAGAATTGGTAGGAACCACCATGCCCGAAGGATATGTTAAAGGCATGAGCCTTGTGCAGTGCCGAAAGGGAATTAAATCCTTAAAATCCCTTCAGAAAGCCATGTTGTTGCGAAAAAACAATGCCTTGAAAGTGCATGATTGGCTCGTAGAACATCATAAAATGTGCGTTCCTCAACCACTCATGGAAGACCACGCTTTCTTGAAATATCCCGTATTGGTCAAAGACCGTGAAGCTTTCATTGAAAAGGCTGAAAAGGCACGGCTGCCCCTGGGTGATTGGTTTATTTCGCCCTTGCATCCTGTTAAATCTTCTTTGGTTCCTTGGGGTCTAAACATCAATCAATACCCCCATGCTCGTTATATTAGCCAACACATTGTCAACCTTCCCTTGGAGGGAGATTTATCAAGATTGATGAATTTTCTCGAACTTTACCAAAACGAAATCTTATAGTATGCTCCCTTTCTCTCCGCCTCGAATCGACCAAAAAACCATTGACGAAGTTATCGATACGCTGAAAAGCGGTTGGATTTCAACAGGACCCAAAACCAAATTATTTGAAAAGAAAGTTACGGAGTACGTCGGATGTAAAACCACCGTTGCCGTAAGCGCTTGGACCACGGGAATGGAAGTCGCCTTGCGTTGGTGGGGCATCGGACCCGGAGATGAGGTCATCATCCCCGTTTACACCTACTGCGCAAGTGCCAATGTGGTGTTGCATACCGGTGCAAAGGCGGTCATGGTTGACATCAACCCCAATGATTTTAACATCAGCATTGAAGCTATTCGAAAGGCCATCACGCCCAACACAAAGGCCATTATGCCTGTTGATATTGCAGGGCTTCCCTGCGATTACGAGGCGATTAAAAAAATTGCAGAGGAGGCAAGTCCGTTTTTTAGTCCAACCAACGATGAACAACGCAAACTAGGAAGAATTTTGATTGCTTCGGATGCTGCGCATAGTTTTGGGGCAACCTATAAAGGGGTTCAAATGGGGGCGATTGCCGATATCTCCTGTTTTTCCTTTCATGCCGTAAAAAACTTAACCACCGCAGAGGGTGGGGCCATTTGCTTTAATTTACCCGATACCTTCGACCACGACGAATTGTACAAGTTGTTCTGCATTAAGATTTTACATGGTCAATCCAAAGATGCCCTTGCAAAGATGCAAAAAGGCGCATGGCGCTATGATGTGATTGAACCCGGGTTTAAGTGTAATATGACCGACTTACAAGCCGCTATTGGCTTAGTGGAATTGGCCCGTTACGAGGAAACCTTAACGCGAAGAAAGGAAATCTTTGAGCAATACGCTTCATCTTTTAAGGCCTTAGATTGGGCGGAAAATCCCGTGCGCGAAGATGCGGACAGGGTTTCGTGCTGTCATTTGTACCAATTGAACATCAAGGGAATTACGGAGGCACAACGCGACGCCATCATGCACGAGATTTTTGAGCAAGATATTTCGGTAAACGTTCATTTTCAGCCCCTAGCATTGCTCACCGCCTACAAGAACTTAGGGTATACCATTTCGGATTATCCGGTGGCCTACGATAAGTATTCCCGCGAAATCTCGTTGCCGATTTACTTTGATCTTACCCATGAGCAGGTAGAACGCGTGATTCATGCGGTAAAAGTGGCATACCACAAGGTTATGGGATGAAGCGCTTCATGGACCTTTTCTTGTCGCTGTGCATTCTGGCCCTATTCCTTCCGATAGGAATGCTGCTATCGCTGTGCATTGTGTTGGAATCCAAGGGAGGGGTTTTTTACCGGCAAGAACGAATAGGTTGGAAGGGAAAACCCTTCAACTTAATTAAGTTTCGCTCCATGAGGCCCGATGCTGACCGAGAAGGAAAGCTTACGGTAGGAGAGCGCGATCCTCGAGTGACGCGCGTTGGGGCTTTCATCCGAAAATACAAACTCGATGAATTTCCACAATTCATCAATGTGCTGAAAGGAGAAATGAGCGTGGTAGGGCCACGTCCTGAGGTGGCGCATTATGTTGCACAATATACCGATGAACAGCGAAAGGTATTGGATTTTAAACCTGGAATTACCGACCTGGCTTCCATCACCTATTTTGAGGAAAACAAGTTGCTTGCCCATGCGTCGGATCCGCAGAGCACTTATGTGGATGAAATTATGCCAGAAAAAATACGCATTAATTTGGCCTATCAAACGAATGCAACCGTTTGTAGCGATTTAGGCGTGGTTTGGAAAACAGCTTTGAGAATGGTTAGGAAACCATAATAACCATAAGACCCTGTTTAGTGTAATTCCAACGAAGAAGAGAATTCTCGTTTCTTGAATAGGGCCAATCGCAAAATTCCTGTTTTGTTTTCAATGCACCCGTCGTAATCTATGGAATCGGCCCATCCCCACCAAGGTTCAATGTAAAAAAGGGGATAGTCTGATGCTAACCTTTCCATTGGATAAGGGGTACATCGTTAAAAGTTGACAAATGGTTTTCGCTCAGAGGACCGTGGAAGGTAAAAAAAGTACGTGCCCGCATTGAATAATACTGAAATTTATCTATTTGAGCGTTAAAAAACGGATAGTTTCCCAATGTTAAATCCGATAAATGGTTTACAGGGTTGACCTGAGTAGAGTCAATGGGCATACCTAAATTTCCTGCTAACATCATCTCTTACTGCTTATTTTGCCAACTTTTTTTTAATTTTACAAAACCGTTAAGAAGGTCCTGAACTTTTGCGCCTGCTTATCGGTTATTCTACATAATTAAACGATTAATGAAACAAACTTTCACGCTTCGCTTTGGTATTATTGTGGCGCTAATCTTCATTGTAGCCTTGAGTAGGCTTCTTCCGCACCCACAAAATTTTACACCCTTAATGGCGATATCTTTATTTGGTGCGGCCCATTTTTCGTACAAATGGCAAGCATTCATGATTCCATTAGCAGCGACCTGGTTCAGCGATATCATCATTAATAATGTTGTGTATCCAAACTCGGGCTTTATTTGGTTTTATCAAGGGTTCTACTGGCAATATGGATCCTATGTTTTTACAACTATTCTAGGGTTAATAATCCTTCAAAAAATAACTGTATCGCGGGTAATCGGGGGCAGTCTAATTGCGGCTTGTTTATTTTTTGCGATTTCCAATTTCGGGGTTTGGATAGGCTCCCCTTTGTATCCTCAGAATTTGAACGGGCTTTTTGCTTGTTATGCTGCGGGTATTCCATTTTTCGGAGGGACGGTGCTTGGAAATTTGTTTTACGGGTGTGCACTTTTCGGAATATTCCAATTGCTGCAGAGCCAATTTCAGGTCATTAAACTACCTGTTGAATCCAGATAATCAAATTTTTCTTATTTTTGTCCCGTTCTTTGGTTTCCGATCGTTCGGAATTAAAAAGGAATCCGGTGTAATTCCGGAGCTGTGTCTGCAGCTGTAAAGGGTTTAAAAATGCTTTTCAACACCACTGCTACCGCGGGAAGGTAAAGCAAACTTATCCTAAGCCAGAAGACTTGCCCTTGAACAGAGAGAAGACTTCAGATTAAAGTTGGACTCGACCTCGGGTAAGTTATACCCCGTCGTCCCGTTCTTGCTGATTTTCTTCTTGCAGTTGTTTATTAACCATTTAAAGATAGCTTCATGAAAAAAGTCCTATTCTCAATTGCTCTTAGCTTTTCGCTCATGTCCCTTGGACAAAACTACCTGCATCAAGTACTGGTGCTGAATGAAGGTTATTACGATTATCAAACCGGAATTCAGGGGGTTCCCGTTACGGTTGGTAGCTTTAACCCTATAACCCAAACATACCAAGAAGTTAGCACCATCAGTGGTATGCGGTTTGCCTCAGACTTAATCATTGAAGGATTGGTTTATTACGTTGCTGCCGATAGTAAAATTCTCAAATACGACTTAAATACCCACCAAGAACTTGCTGTGGCGAATTGCCCCGGGGTCAGAAATTTAGCCATATATCAAAATAAATTAGTCGCGACGCGCGGAGAATTTGATGCATATGAGTCCTATTTGCACATCTACGATGCCAATACCTTGTCCCTAATCATGCCTATTGATACGCTTGTTGGACCAAAGTGGTCTACACAAAATATCGAGGTTGTCAATGATAAAGCATACATCGCAATTAACAATGGGTTCAATTGGGGTAACGAAAAAGGAATTATTGGAGTGCTAGATTTGAACAATCTAACCTACGGTAATGAAATTGATTTAGGTCCTGATGGTAAAAATCCGGATAATATGGTGAAGTACGGAAATTTCCTTTACACGGTCAATAACAAAGATTGGTCAGGATCTTCGATTTCCAAAGTCGCTTTGGACGGTTCAATAAACACGACCACCAACCTCGCCGCGGCAACGGGTTGTGGTACTTCGTCGCTGCGCGATAATAAAATCGTTTATCAAATTTCTATGCAAACCGATCTTAATGCTTTTGACATTGGGGTGATGAATAATTTAGGCCCAGTGGCGGGACATCAAACCAGTTATTACGAATTGGCTCAAGAACCTGTTTCTGGCAACCTTTATTGCACGGAAACGGATTACGTTACTTTTGGAAAAGTGAATATTTTCGACAGTAATAATCAAGAAGTAGCCGAGTTTAATGCAGGGGTTTCTCCGGGCACATTGGCCTTTGACGTGCGCTCCTCTGCCAATCTGAATGAGCTTTCCGGGAATTTGGAAGTGTACCCAAATCCTTTCACGGATCATTTAACAGTAAATCTTCCTGGAGAGAAGCGTTTGATGGATGCACAGGGTAAAACGATCTTCGTTGCTCAGGATTACACGATAGACGTTTCAGGTTTATCGCCCGGAATATACTGGCTTAATTGCCAAGGGGTGGTTCTTAAAACCGTAAAATACTAACGAAAACAGGGCGGGGTGTGCATTGACGTAAATGGTGCCCCTCTTACCCTTCAATGACAATAGAAACTTCTCGGGTATCGCCGTCGATTGGGGGGGACAATTTGTGAATTTCTACACGAAGTTGGTGAATGCCCTTGATTTCCTTGCACATTCTTGCGAATATGCGCTGTCCGACGTGTTCAATCAACTTCGATCGAATGGCCATTTCTTCCTCAACAATGCGTTGAACGGCGCAATAATCTATGGTTTCGGATAGTTCATCGTTTGCTGCCGCGTTCGTAAAGTCAGTATCCATTCCTACGTCAACCAGGTAGGTTCCGCCGATGCGCGCCTCTTCTTCCATACATCCGTGAAATGCGTAACAGCGAATGCCTCGAACGTGAATTTTATGCTTCATGAAGAATTGCGTCAATTTTTGGAAGGTTTTCTTTCATGCGGGTTAATACCTCCTCTTTTCCAAGAAACGCAGTCACATCAAACATGCCCGGACCAGCACCAACCCCGGTAACGGATAAACGGTACGGTAGTAATACCGCGCCAATGCCCAAATCTTTTTCGTCCAAATATCCTTTAAAGGATGACTCGATGTTTACCGCGGTAAATTCAGCAATTCCTTCTAAACGAACCATCCATTCATGCAAATATCCTGTGGTTTCAGCTTTCCATTTTTTACGGATCGTTTCTTGATCAAATTCACTTGGATTGGCTAAGAAATAAGCTCCATCGGTTAAGATGTCTTCCGCAAAAGTGGCTCGTTCTTTCATCAACCCAACTAAGGTTTCCAAGTCCTTATCCGAAAGGCTCAAGGAAGGATTCGTTTTTTTTAAGCCCTTTGCAAGCTCCTTATCAGATTGCATTCTCAACCAACTTTGTTGAAACCACTTCGTTTTTTCCGGATCGAATTTCGCACCGGATTTTGAAACCCTTTCTAAACAAAAAGCATCGACTAACTCATCCAAGTTAAAAATCTCTTGAGGAGTTCCCGGGTTCCATCCCAACATGGCCAGCATGTTAATAAATGCTTCCGGCAAGTATCCTTTTTCGCGATATCCTGAATACAATTCGCCTTCTGCTGTGGTCCAATCGGTAGGGAATACGGGAAAACCTAAGCGGTCTCCATCGCGTTTGGATAATTTCCCATTTCCATCCGGTCTTAATAATAGCGGAAGGTGGGCGAATTCAGGAGCGTCCCAGCCAAAGGCTTGATAAAGCAGCACATGCAAGGGTGCAGATGGAAGCCATTCCTCCCCACGGATTACATGCGAAATTTGCATCGTATGGTCGTCGACAATGTTGGCTAAATGGTAGGTGGGCATACCGTCGCTTTTAAACAATACTTTATCGTCTAAGTTATTGGTATTCACGACCACCCAGCCTCGGATGAGGTCGTGAAACCGCACGTCTTCGTTGCGCGGCATCTTCATGCGAATCACATAGGGGTCGCCTTTTGCAAGACGTTCTTCTACTTCGGTTTGAGGTAAGGTCAAGGAATTTTTCATGGAAGTTCGCGTCACGCTGTTGTACTGCCAGTTGGGCATACCCATTTGTTTGGCTTGCTCCCGAATTTGTTCTAGTTGTTCAGCGGTATCAAAAGCGTAATAGGCTTTTTCATTCGCCACCAGCTCCTCCGCATAAGGTCGATACATGGCTTTTCGTTCCGATTGCACATAAGGGCCAAATTCTCCACTCAAACCAGGACCTTCGGCGGGCATGATGCCACACCAAGAAAGCGCATCCATAATGTAATCTTGTGCGCCCGGAACAAAACGCGTTTGATCCGTATCTTCTATCCGAATTAAAAAGGTGCCGTTATGTTTTTTAGCAAAGAGGTAATTATAGAGTGCAGTTCTTACACCTCCCATGTGTAAAGGGCCGGTAGGAGAGGGGGCAAACCGAACGCGAACAGGTTTTGACATGGATTTTTGTTGGCAAAGGTAAGGATTCTTAAAAAAGAGGGGTTGAATGGGCCATTTTATTCATGCATTTGAGAGAATGGTTCGTGTTTAATACATTTGTCTCATGAAGTGGATGTTTTTATTGGTTCTTTTTAATATGTTGAATTCCTGCGTAACCGTTGACTAGTTAAGAACATCATACCGATTACCCAAAAACATCATACGATGGTCGTTTTACCACCAAGAACTACGATCGAACGAAAGATTTGGATGACCGACGACCGTTTCAATGAATTAACCAGGTTAAAACAAGCGCAGTTGCAAGATCAACTCATTCGGTCCTTTAATCGCAGGATCAACGAAGGAAAGTGTTTTGTGGAGGTTCTAGATATGAAAATCACGAACGATGTGGTGCTCCCTGCCGGCTATAATGAGGGTAAAATTTCATCGAAAGAACTTTGCAAATTACTCAAAGTTGATGCGGTTTTTGAATCCGACATTCAAATTCTTGAACCCGTTTCAGAAGCCACGGCCCTGTTCTCTCAACGGGCAACAGGAACCACATTAATTACCAATTCTTTGGTGCTCAACGCATCATTGATGGACTCATTAAGCAATGCTCCCTTCTGGACTTTGAATGCTTCTAAATTTGGTACTCTCGGTTCAATTAAAGCCATCATGATGAATAAAGTCATTCGAAGAACCACTAGAAATACGCCCTACAACATCGAAAAGAATCCATACCGAAGGTTGTACAAAGAATATTTAATGCCGGGTGAAACTCAATAAATGGCTGTTCCGTCCAAAGACATTCCATTGGTAGATATCCCTAACCATTTCATCATTGTCGGTAATAAATCTACTGTTTCGCCCTGTGGAATCATCGTGCCAATCAAGTTTGGGGTTCTTACTGCATACCACACATAAGGCGTTTCAGTAATGTTATCCTGCCCACCATGTCTTGTGCCTTGACCCCCATGATCTGTGGTTAGTACGACCATCCATTCCTCATTGAATTGCGTTTCTCTTAAATAAATTTGTGTCATAATTAAGCCTAAATAGTAATCAGAAATTTCTATGGCTGATCTGTATTCAAGCGAGGAAGGGTTAAAGCCAAACTCCGTGTAAAATAGTCGACTATCCTAGCGTACTAACGGTGTAAGGACCTCGGTCCACCGACAAGGAGTATATAGATTTTTGCAGTGGAGAATCGAAGTTAGCAGTGTTTGCCGCTAGAAGTGCATCCGATCTAACACCATCTCACCCAATAAAGAGCACTTTTCGTACAGGCTCTATTCCAAGGGGACAGGTTGTTTTGATTTCTTTTTTGGGTTTAAACTTATCAATGCAACCCGGAGCAATGGCACAAAATAGAATGAAGAAAAGGTTGATAAATCGTGTTTGCATCGGTGTATTTTAACTAAATTATTAATTAATTCAATGAAAATTCAATCTTCGAATACTTACTTTTTTTCACTAAACATCTCCGACAAAAACCTTCCCTTTCCCGTTGGAAACCCAAGATGCATCATCTCTGCAATGGTTACAGGAATGTCAATCATTTCCGCTTCTGTGCTTATTTTTTGGTTCTTAGGAATGTCGGGCCCCAATACCAATAAGGAGATATGACGACAGCCATCGCACCCGTCCCCATGGTTGACAAAGCCGTTTTTGTGACCCTCCGTGTGCCGACCATGATCGTTGGTGATGAACAGCGTCGTTTTATCTTTTAACCGTGGATTTGCTTGGAGGACATTCCAAATTTCTAAAGCGTAGGCATCCGTGTATTTAATATTGTCTAAGTATTTTTTCCAATCATTCCCATGACCATTCACATCCACCCCAAGAAGATTAACGAGCATCAAATGAGGAGGTTCATTGCCGGATAATGTTTCCTTCACCTTCACCATCGTTTCACGATCGGGGCCGTAATGTGTTCCGTTGCCATTGGGTCCGCAGTAGGAGTAAGGGCGAAATTTGTTTTTCCAATGCTTGTTTTTAGTGTTGGATAACACGTTCAATTTTCCTTTACTGGCAATGATTTGAGCATCAGAACTCAACGCATTTCGCTCTTTGATGTAATACTGAAACAACGATGGATTTCTTGGTAATCCTTCACCTACGTTCGATATG
>Ga0194110_10004060_pt1 | contig 17845 bp, 16 predicted proteins | sample TA2Kig1200mmetaG_FD_146192 | JGI IMG/M metagenome (GOLD analysis project Ga0194110, IMG submission 146192) | Freshwater microbial communities from Lake Tanganyika, Tanzania - TA2015032 Kigoma Deep Cast 1200m | ecosystem: Environmental > Aquatic > Freshwater > Lake | place: Tanzania: Lake... | reverse complement strand
TGGAGTTTGGCTTCCGAGAGAGGAATGAAGAAACCGAAACTAAGCAGGAAGAGGTGCTCGCCATTGCCTGACATTTACACACCTATTGACAAGACCTCGATATCTACGCTGATTGGGAAATTTACGTTGTGAACGCCGATGGCAGCAATCAAACCAGGCTTACTAATACCAGCGCAAGTGATTTGTACCCGACATGGTCGCCTGACAGCAAGAAAATTGCCTTTCAATCTTACCGTGACGGCAACTGGGACATCTGTTTAATGAATGCTGATGGAAGTGACCAAACTCGGCTCACGAATAACCATTCGGATGATTCGGGTCCGGATTGGTCACCAAAATAGCAGTTTCGTACTAGCGTTCCTTAACAAAATCCACAATTGCCTGGAATGTGCAATCGTCAATGCATTATTGCTTTTCACACTGTCAGGGCGTGTTTAACCTTGGCCGGTAGCAGTGAGGTGTCGACGCGCCAGACGCACTCGTATACCGAAAAATCGTAGAAAATCAACATTATGTAAAAAAGACTATTGACAAAAAGCTAGCCCGCTTGCTAGAATAAATCAAGCGCTTGATAGAGTATTAGTGCCCTATTGAGGTTCAACCTGAGATATTGAGTCTTCGGACAGGACAGGGGAAGGTGGTGAACATATCTATCAGCAACAAAAGCCCGAGTGCGCATGCCTGTCCCACTGATTCACGACGGGAACAAATAATCAGGGCTGCTGGAACGCTGTTCGTAAGAAAGGGCTATCTGAAGACCACGGTGCGTGAGATAGCCCGCCATAGCGGTATCACCGTCGGAACGCTTTACCACTACTTCAGATCCAAAGACGATATCCTTTCGTCTATCCAAGAGGAAACCTCCAGATTTTTAAGTGACCTTGTACAGGAAACCGGGGAGGCGCTTTCAAAGACAGGCTCTGAGGAAGCCCTTCGCATTGCCATAGAAAAGTACTTCTCCCTAGTCGGTAATTACCAGGACATCACCCTTTTCTGGTACCACGAGGCGGGGAATCTACAACCGGCGCAACGGAAAAAATTGATACGCAACGATGAACTTATCGCAGAGGCATTTGAAAAAATACTTGTCTCCGGCTGTCAATCGGGTGAATTCAAGCCACATGACGCCAAGCTGATTTCACACGACATCATCATATTAGGCGACATGTGGGCTTTCAGACGCTGGTTCCTGCGTAAGCACTATACCTTAGCACAATATATAAAAGAACAGACAGAGCTCATACTATCAAGGGTATGCATACCTTTGGAGATGGGTGTCCAGCACAAAACAAAAGTGGAGTGAACCCCTGGGGCTGGACACTTCAGGTTAGGAAGGTTTGGCAGGGTCAGGATACCCTATAATGGGGTGGAGAAAGGATCTTGCCATGAAGAATCGGAGAGGTTTCAGTCTAGAATTCAAGAGACAGATCGTAGAGGAGCTGCTGAGCGGAGAAAGCAGGCCTGCTCAGCTCTGCCGCAGATATAATATTTCACCAAGCTTACTATACCACTGGAAGAGGCAATACAGCCGGGGCAACTTTAATAACGAGCCCATGGAAGAGGCTGCTCTCAGGGACAGGATAGAGAAACTAGAGCGGCTGGTGGGTAAGCTAACGCTGGAGAACGAGTTCCTAAAAAGGGGATTGCAGAACAGCCTCAGCCGGCCCAGCGTAAGAGGGAAGTCATCACGCGATGGAAATATCTTCTCAGCAGTATTAGACGGGGATGCGGGCTTATGAGTATTGCCAGAAGTAGCTTCTACTATAGACCCGGGATAAAGAACGCTGACCAGATGAAGGTGGATGCAGACCTGGTAGACCGGATCGAGGCCATCTGTCTTGAGTTCCCTCGTTACGGCTACCGCAGGGTTACCAGGCAATTACAGCACGAGGGATGGATGGTAAACCACAAAAAGGTTCTGCGGTTGATGCAGGAGAGTGACTTGCTTTGCCAGGTCAAGCGGAAGTGGGTAAAGACCACTGATAGCAGTCATCGCTTCCCAAGATATCCCAATTTAATCAAGGGGATGGTTATCAATCGGCTGAATCAAGTATGGATTGCCGACATCACCTACATTCGCATCAAGACTGGCTTTGTCTACCTGGTAGCTATACTGGACGCCTATTCACGGCGAGTAATTGCTTATGCCGTTTCCACCGGTATTGACACTGCCCTGACGCTTGAAGCGTTGCGCATGGCCATAGCTGAACGGCGACCTAGCCCTGATGTTATCCACCACTCAGACCAGGGAGTGCAGTATGCTTCCATTGAGTACATAGATGAGCTTAAGCACCATGGTTTTGAGATCAGCATGGCACGAACGGGTAACCCATATGAGAATGCTATGATGGAGAGCTTTTTCAAAACACTAAAATATGAGGAGGTGTACCTATATGAGTATGATACGCTAGAGGACGTAGTCACAAGGCTTCCCTATTTCATAGAGGAGGTCTATAATCAGAAGAGGCTTCATTCGGCACTGAACTATCAGTCACCGAATGACTTTGAGGAGTCACTGCTTAATCAACAGAATATAGTACCACCCCACCGGACACTCCTAACCCTTTCTGTCCAATCATAGGGGTGCAGTCCAAAAGGCTAAAAATAAGCAGGGGAAAGGAGGAGGCTGAAAAGCCTAAATTTTGAAGCTATAAATATGGCTTTTGAAAATTAAAAGCCTCAGAAGGTTAAGGAGGGATGAGAAGATGCGCTAGTTTGCAATCCTTGTTCACTGCTCATTACTTAGGACTAAATAAAACAGAAGGAGGTTTAAAAAATGCGAAAAGTTGTCTTAATCATGATGAGCTTGTTGTTGCTCACGGGCGTGACCTTTACCGCGTGCGCCAAGCCTGCGGCACCGCCGGAGGGAGGGGCACTACCAACAGCACCAGCAGAGAAACCAGCTCCACCCAAGGAGGGCGTGGTACAGTGCATTTTTGCCAGCGGCGGGCCTATGTATCCCGAATACGCCGAGGGGTTTGGCGTCAACCCGTTTCTGCATTACCTATACGCAGCCACAGAACTTCATCCGTCCCTCAAGGGGAAATTTGAGCTCAAACTTTACCCCAACGCACAGCTCTACAACCAGAACGATGCCCAAACTGCACTAGCCTCTGGCGCAATTCACCTTACCTATGGAGGAGCCCATTTCTATGAGCAATGGAACCGTGCTTGGGCTCTATTACACGCACCAGGTCTGATTGACAATTATCCCTGGTTCATGAGGGCCATCGAGACCAAACCATATCAAGACCTAACCAAGGAACTAGCTGGCAAAGGCATTACTATCCTAAAATGGATGGGCAATACTGGCGACGTCTATGTCTTCACTTCAAAGCGTTGCACAAAGCTCGAAGACCTTAAGGGTCTGAAAATACGGTACTTTGCCGGAGAGCCCCAGGCAAGAGTAGTGACAGCACTTGGTGCCACGCCCATCTTCCTGCCTTATACCGAGGTAGTAACCGCTCTACAAACAAAGCAGATTGACGGTGTGGTGACTGACATAACTGGAGGCGCATTCTTCTACGAGCTGGCCCGCTACTGTCCTAATATGCTACCATACGTCTGGTCAATACAGCCATACTGCATGGCCTGCAACACTAAATGGCACGAGTCACTGCCGTCCAATCCAGATTTGCTGAATCCGGGTATGCGAGAAGCTTTCGACAGGGTTTTCGACGGGATTGAGACTTGGCCATTCTATGAAAGATTCCAGGGTATGGTTTTCGAGATCTGGAAGGGGACTCCTGGCACATTCATAGCCGATTATGACCCGGCTGAGGCCAAAAGATTCAAAGATATCTCCTTAAAGGCCATACAGCCGATAATAGCCGATATTGACCCCAAATACATCCAGGCTATCGAGTCGGTAAGGTAACGGCGTAACTGGCGGGTTGCCTGGAATTCTTGGGCAGTCCGCCTTTTATGACTGCTAGAATCTAAAGCTAGCGACTAGCCTGCAGAATTCGCTTTTCGTTTCCAGAAGCGAGGGTTTCTGCGAGGAGGTGACATTTTTAAGGTACGGAGTTAGCTACATACGGGAGAGTAAACATTGACAATGAACGTACTTAAGAAGCTAGAATATGGATTTAAGCTTTTTTGCGCTTGTCTCTTTGGCCTCAGCGTCTCTTTGCTCATGGCGGTTATCGTCTTAAGGGAAGCCGGCGGCATCAGCTATGACTTTGTGACCGATACCGTTATCTGGCTAACGATTTGGGCAACTCTCCTGCTGGGTGGACCATTATACGGTGAGAAGGGCCACATTGCCATTAAGATGGTCCTGGAGAAATTACCTGGCAAATCTCGCTCAGCAGTCGAAATCTTTAATGTGCTGTGCACCTTAGCCTTTGTCGCCATTTTGACCTCTGCCGGCTCCGAGTAAATTCCCACTCTACTTTTTTCAATGTGGAATATCTGGCCGTTGATATTAGCTGCCTCCTCAGTTACTAGATACACTACAATTGAAGGTGTATGTTCAGGCCCCGGCATGCTCATGAATCGTTCATACTGTTCCTTTGTTATAAGACCGCCCTCCAGTCTCTTCTTCATACCGGCCTTTACCTCATCGTCAAAAGTCATTCTCGTTGCTGCTATTGGAGCGAAGCAATTGGCAGTTACCCCATATCGTCCCATTTCCAGAGCTATAGACCTGGTGAGACTAACCACACCTCCCTTAGCTGCTCCATAATTCACGTGGCCTACTGTACCTCGCCATGCATCTGAAGTAACGTTTATAATTCTGCCATACTTCTGTTCTCTCATTCTGACACAGGCGTGACGGCATGTATTGAAGGTTCCCTTAAGATGGACATTTATTACTGAGTCCCACTCATCTTCACTCATATTCCAAATCATTTTGTCCCGCAAATTCCCATGAGCATTTACCAGTATATCTATACGTCCAAAAGTATCAACACAAGTCTGGATTAACCTCTCAGCAGCAACAAAATCCACTACTGAATCATGACTGGCAATAGCTGTACCGCCTTTCGTCTTAATTTCGTTAACTACTTCATCCACCGGTGCTTTGGCAGTGCCACTACCGTCTCTGGTTGCCCCTACATCGTTAACTACAATATTGGCTCCCTCGGCAGCCAAGGCCAGACATATTTGACTTCCGATGCCACCTGCCCCTCCAGTTACCACTGCATTTTTACCTTTTAATCTGTTGGCCATACTAGAACCTCCTTCAGAATTGTGATAGCTTTCCAACGCTCTAAAGCGCCTTTTGTCATGACACATGTCCTTGTGTAAGCTAACTATAGTCTCTTGTATCTAAGGCATGCCATAAATTATGACCCCGCAGACGAATCTCCCTGGGTGTCCGCCCTGATTGTGGCTCAAGCCAATCATGGCATCTTTTATCTGACGTGACGGTTCCTGAGCCTTTCCCTGAATTTGCTTACATATTTCATATGTTTCCCGGCAGCCGCTTGCTCCTATAGGATGTCCGAATGACTTAAGGCCACCACTGACATTTACCGGCATCTCTCCGTCATGATAATATGCTCTCCTATCTGTGAACTCTTGCTTGTACTTACCAGCTTCGCAGAGAAACAACGACTCTGTGGCTATAAGTTCAGCGATTGAGAAGCAGTCGTGAAGCTCTACCAAGTCAATCTGTTTATGAACATCTTTTATTCCGGCTTCAGAATAAGCTTGACGCGCCGCCATCTGTGTGGCATCCCAATAGGTGAAATCATAATCTTCTCTTTCCTTCCCCCAACCAGCTCCTGCTGATATGCCAATCCCCTTGATATTAATGTAATCCTTCCGATATTTCTTGGCCATGCTGGCCGGGACCATAATTGCGGCTGCAGCACCATCGGTGACTCCACAACAATCAAAAAGCCCCAGAGGCCAGGCGATTAGCGGAGCGTTTAGAACCTCCTCTACAGTTACTTCCCTTCTTAAGTGAGCTTTAGGATTTTTCACCCCATAATAATGACTCTTTACGCTTATTTCTGCTAATATTCTCTTCCCTTCCTCAAACGCGAGCCCGTATTTGGCAAAATAGGCGGTAGCTGCCATAGCATATCTTCCTGGAGCAGAGCCAAAAGCGCCATATACCGGTTCCCACTTGCCGGGAGCCCCACCTCCAAGTCCCCCATATCCCGTATCCTTGAGTTTCTCTGCCCCTATTGCCATTACTAAGTCGTAGGCTCCGGAGGCTACACCATAGGCAGCTCCTCTCACCGCTTCTTGTCCAGAAGCGCAGGCATTTTCCACTCTCGTTACTGGAGTACCCTGAGTTTGGAGGGATTGGGAAACTACTATGCCGGTAGGAACTCCACCTGTTTGCTGGGAACCTTGAGCCGTACCTAGCCAAATAGCCTGAATGTCTCTAATCTCAATGCCAGCATCTTCACAAGCTTCCACAGAAGCTTCTTTTATCAAGTCTTCTATTCCTGCATCCCATCTCTCTCCAAACCTTGAACATCCTACACCTATGATAGCAACTTTGTCTCTTATACCTTCGCTCATTGCGTGGCCTCCTTTGTCATCTCGCCGGTTTGCACTTCCAGAAATAGTTGTGAATTCCTAAAGCGTCGTGAATTCGTCTGAACGTTAGCTCCATAGGCATTCCTACCTTTATGTTCTTGACATGGCGGTCTGTCATCTGGCTAAAGAACCTACACCCCCCTTCCAAATTTACAGCCGCCAAAACGTTTGGCGGATCTATAACCGGCGCCCTCTCATCTATACTGAAGGTGAATAAAGTGCCTTTCTTATCAGATAAGCTAACTTCCTCAAGGAGTTTCTCATCAGCCTGACAATACATGCAATATTTTTGCAGTGGGAATTGGACCTTCCCACATTTCTGACACTTATGCCCGTGGCATCTATAAACCCACTTGCGTTCCCGCCATATCTGTGACAGGGAAGTTCTTGGAGTATGTTCAGGCGTTTGCTCAAACTCCATAAGGTTTCTAAACTTAATATACTTGCCATAGTTATCAAGCATCATTTTAGATTCGAGGTATCTTCTTACGCTTCCTCCATTGCCACGGACTTCACCTGCAACCCGAATCACATAGGCATCAGCACCATCCCCATAATTGGCAAGTAACATTCTGTCACCAATCTTGGCTTCCTCCAAAGCCCCTGCCAATATCATAAGGGCGAAGGCTACACCTGTGTTACCAACCTTATCAAAAAGTGGCTCTTGTACTTGGGTTATATCCAACCCTAAAACCCTCGCCATATTTCTGTGGCCTCTAGCATCATGAGCATAGAAACAGGCTTTGGCAATATCCTTTACGGCTAAATTGTGAGCTCTTAGCAAGGCAAAGATGGCTTTTTGCATGTGAGGTAAGTATCCCTGCTCGGCAACAAATCGATCTTCCCACCTCTTGGGGAGCTTGTCATACTCTAATCTCCATATGTCTACAAATTCACTGCTCGTATGAAAGCTTCCCTCAATTTGTATTGATGCATCTCGCCCAATTAGAAGTGCAACAGCGCCATCTCCGAACACAAGTTCCAAATCTGAATTCGGTGGAGGAATGCGACAATCGGAACCTATCAACAAGACCCTGTTAACTGAGCCAGATTTTACACTATCTAAAGCAAGTCGCAGAGCAGTAGTCGCCGACCTTAAAGAGTCACTAAAATCGGCAGTTACTATATCCTCACGGAGATCAAGTGCTGCCGCTATTATGCTGGCTGATTGCTTCTCCTTGTAAGGAGCCGTAGTGGAGGCAAAATACAAAGCATCCACAGTACATTTGTCTATTCCTTGAAGACAGACTCTTGCTGCCTCTACCCCCATAGTCAAGCTATCTTCATCAGCATTCGCTACAGCTCTCTCCCCTCTTGTCCCCCCTCCCCAAACCTGACGTACAATCTCTCCACTAAGCCTGTAGATAGGAATATAGGCTCCGTATGACACAATTCCTTCCATTTTTTGCTTCCCTCCCATCTAATGCTCGAATAAACAGATATCACCAAAGGCTTTTTAGCTTTTTACAAGGCTAACCCTACCTGATCACGGTGGAAATCGCTATCGCCGAGGCTCACTCTTCCGGCAACAGCTCGCCTAGAGAAAAGTTGCATATCGTGGTCCCAAGTGAATCCAATAGCACCATGAATCTGGTGCCCTAAAGCCATCACCCGCCGGCAAGCTTCATTTACCCACACCTTAGCTGCAGAAGCTTCTTTGGCACAGGGCAACCCTTCGCTTATTAGCCAAGCTGCCCGGTATGCCATGAGACGTGCTGCCTCGACGTCCGCCGCCATATTAGCACAATGATGTTGAATCGCTTGGAAGCTACCAATAGGTCGCCCAAACTGTATCCTTGTCTTGGCATAATCTACGCTCATCTCCAAAACTTGCTGCGCTTCCCCTACCATCTCAACACATTTGGCAACCGTCGCCTTTTGTAATATTTTTGCTATCTCGTCCCACCCACCTCCCAAAATATCCTCCTCTGCCACTTTCGCGTTATGAAATTTTAACTCGCACTGTTTGTCATGAGCTATGGTCTCCAGTAATTCACAACTTACCCCTGGGTTTTTCTTATCGACCAAAAACAGGCTGATGCTTTCCTCCAAAGTTGCTCTACCACGTTTTGTCCTTGCAGCACATATTATCCAATCACAGACATGCGCATGAGGTACGAATAACTTGGTACCGCTAATGGTGTAACCCTGCCTATCAGAAACAGCGCTTACACTAATGCCAGAAGGAATATATTTTGCGCCTGCTTCGTTCAGAGCTAAGGTCATTGCCAGGGCACCACGAGCTATTTGCGGCAGGAACTTCCGCTTCTGCTCTTCAGCCCCTAAATCCAAAACAGGAAGCCCCCCCAATACTATGGTAGAAAAGAACGGACCAGGTAGGCAGGCACGCCCCATTTCTTCCAACAGGACCACCAAATCGAGGAATGTTCCTCCCCCACCACCATATTCTTCGGGGAATGCTAAGCCATGCCAACCCAACTCTGCCATCTTTTGCCACAATTCTCGAGGGTGGCCCACAGCATCGTCTTCCATATCTCTGACCAGTCTCTTGGGGCACTCAGCAGTTAAGAAATCACGCGCCATCTTCCTTAACATCTCTTGCTGTTCTGAGAATCCTAAATCCATGTATCCTCTCCTTTAAGGCTGTTCGAACTATAGCCTTATAACTTACGGGCTTCGAGGCAGCTTTAGCCCCCTCTCAGCGATGATGTTCCTTTGTATTTCAGCAGTCCCAGCACTGACTGTCCCCGGCAATGACCACAGATAGTGACGCTCAATAATCCCGTATAGTGGCGCCAATTTAGATCCCGGCTCCAATTGTACGTACTGTCCCAGAGTCTCTATGCTAATCTCACCAACGTGTTGCTGAAACAACGTCCCAGCTAAGCGGGATATAGATGCGAAGTAGTCTACCTCCTCCCCTTTACTTTGTAGGTCCAAAACACGATAAGCAAGAAGCTGAGCTGCTTCTCCTTCAATAAAAACATCGGCCAACTTGCGCCGCACCAAGGGATCATTGATGAGAGTACCGCCGTTACGCTTTGCGCTTCTGGCGTACTCTATCAAATGACCTAAACATGCCTGTGCATATCTAATACGGTGAATGCCTGAGCGTTCGTATCCAAGCATGGCAAACGATACCCGCGCCCCTTGGTTCTTTTCGCCTATTAAATTGGATTTAGGAATTCTGACATTGTCGAAGAAGACCTCACAGTAGAATGCTCCGCCTGTGTTCCGTAACGGTCTTACCGTAACACCTGTAGACTTCATATCAAGGGCAAACGCACTGATTCCTCTGTGTCTTAAAGCTGGATCTGACTCAGTCCGAGCTAGTAAGAACATCCAATCAGCCAGACTGGCCGCAGTTGTCCACACTTTTTGCCCATTGACAATATAATGATCATCCTGCTTGACCGCCTGTGTCCGCAAGGCAAAGAGGTCAGAGCCTGCTTCCGGCTCACTAAAACCTTGGCACCATGTTGTCTCGCCGCTGGCAATCTTAGGCAAAAATTCCCTCTTCTGTTCTTCGCTCCCAAATTGGATTAGAGTGGGGGCAACCATATTATCACTTATTATGTCCGGCCCTAGAATCTCATTAAAATAAAATTCCTCACTCACGATAAATTGCTTAATTACGCTTGCCCGCCCTCCGTATTCCTTCGGCCAAGCTAGGGAATGCCAACCTTTAGCTCCTACCTTGCGCTTCATTTCATAATAATACTCTTCCTCCTCTTTGGTCTCGGGATGAATACATGAAGGTAAATCGGGTCTCCGCTCCTTACCTATAAACTTGCGAACCTCCTGCCTGAATCTTTCATCATCTTCACTAAAGCGAAATTCCATGCCGACCTCCTACGAGTTTCATAACCAATTCGACCGGTTAGGGCATCAAATGTGATAGCTCTCGGTAAAACCATGCCGCTGTACACACAATCTGAGATTTGATGGTAAAACTAGACAGATTCTGGCAGAAGCTCAAGACGGTCACGTACAAAGGAGTGATAAAATGATTGCCAAACTTTCTCACTTTTGCTCAACTTCTCTCCAAACACCTTCGACAAGCACCTTTTCTCGAGGGCGTTCCCAGTGCCCGCCCGTAGGGGTGGTTCGATATTGCTCAGGTAAAACTATTCCGTGCTGTGTAGCGTACTTGATCATTCTTGCTACTTCCACTACTCTCACACCCACATTTCTTGCCCGCAGGACTCCAGCCTTATCTCCTAACACTCCATCCTTTAGGTATTTTGGCCTTTCTCCATAAGCGGCTGTGCTGGCGATGGCCCAGCCTCTTGCCACAGGCAGCATGGCCAATTTAGTTAAGTTCTCCATGGTATCCAAAGCTTGTTCCAAGCCAAAGCCAAAGAAACCAACAGTTAGGTAACCCGCAACCTTATTGTGAAATTGTCTGGTGAAAAAGGCATAATACCTGCATCTGGAAAAAAGGATAGTCAGCGGCGGAGCTAGAGTCATTACCCAAGTAGGAGCCCCAAAAATAACGCCGTCACTTTCAATTATCTTATCGAATACTACCTGCGCATCATCCTTTATCTTACAGGGTGCCTTATTTTCTATGCACCATTGGCAATGCCGGCACATAGCAATATCTTTATCGGCCAAAGTAATGAATTCTGTCTCTACACCACCGGTCACATCCCCTACCTCTTTGGCCGCCTTAAGACTTTCCTGAACCAGCGTATCGCAATTGCCATCTTTAATCGGCGTTCCAGAGATACCAAAAATCTTCACCTTTACAGAGGCTCTGCTTTTATTCAAATTTCACCTCACTTCGTTTGCTTTTATAGACAGACTTTTGCTGACGAACACTCCCTCATCTGCCTCGAGTTCATCAGCCAACCTCATAAGTTCTTGCACCATTTCGCGATTAATAGCGTTTAGTTTTTCAAGGCGATTGAGGTTGACCTTAGTAACTCGATTTGACGTTTCTACCGTCAGTGTCTTGTAGCTCATCCCCCCTCCTTCAGCAAAAGCGTTTTTTAACAGTTTATAGTCTAATTTCGAGCTTCATACTCGTTCATATTATCGGTGACACCTAATCTCCCTTCCTTGATTTCATCTATTTGTATTCCAGAAACTCCTAAGGAGCATAGCCTTTTCCCAAGATTTGCCTGGCTATAACTAATTTTTGGATTTCCGCTGTTCCGTCCGCTATTTCAAAGCCTATGGCGTCCCTCAGCCGTTGCTCAAGAGCACAATCTGTAGAATATCCGTAATGGCCATGAATTAGTAGAGCATCATGTATAGCCTCAACTGCCACTCTGGGGCCCAGCCATTTATACATCGCCGCCTCTTTTGTATGTTGCAAATTCTGGTCCTTCAACCATAGGGCCCGATAACATAGCAATCGACATGCCTCTAACCTAGTAGCATGTTCAGCAATTTTAAAAGCAACACCTTCGAAAGTGGAGATAGGACGACCAAATGCATTGCGTTGCTTGGCATAACTGATTGCTTCCTCTATAGAGGTTCGTGCTGCCCCAAGCACCCAAATGCACAAGGTAACACGAAGGTAGTCAAAATGCTTCATTAGATATAAAAACCCCCGACCCTCCTCACCAAGCCGGTATTTCTCAGGAATACGGACATCATCAAAAAATATCGAGGCACGTCTCATCGGCATCCAACCAGTGTCAGAGAAAACAGTTCTCTTTATACTAGCGCTATCCAGTGGCACTAGAAATGCCGTCACCTCCATAGGGCCGGCGGCTGGGTCTGTCTTGGCAAAAACTACTGCTATATCGGCATCGGCGCCACCTGTGATAGATGTCTTTTCTCCACTAAGAACATAGTATTGCCCTTCCTTCTTAGCCCGAGTCCTTATTGCTGCAGCATCTGAGCCGCACTCTGGCTCGGTGACTGCGAGGCAGCCAACCTTCTCACCTTTAATTAGGCCAGGCAGCCACTCTCGCGACATCTCTTTGTCGCCATAAAGAACGATATACTGGCCTGCAACAAGTGACGAACTAGGATTTGGGGCGTTTATGTCGGCCGCCCCTATCTCCTCAAATGCTATGCCCAGTTTGACATACCCGCCAGGACCTTGTCCCCCATACTCAACAGGCAATGTAATACCAAATAGCCCTAACTTAGCCATTTTTCTGCGGAGCTCTATTGGGTAGGGATTCTCCGTTTTAGCCCTCTGCTTGGCAAACGGAGCTAGTTCTCTCTGAGCGAACCTTCTCACTTCGCGGCAGAACATTTCCTCTTCTTCTGTAAATCCAAACAAACTATTACCTCACACTAAACGTTTGCATATCGACAATCTAACTTGTGCCTTTGTCTTATACCTATTGAACACGAGTTTCCCCTTTTAAATCATTGAAAAGCCGCCACTTACGCTGAGAGTTTGGCCTGTTATAAAGCTGGCCGCATCAGAGGCCAGGAATACTACAGCATTTGCAGTATCCTCTCCTGTTCCTATCCTGCCAAGCGGGTAATTCTTCTTTATTTTCTCCAACATCTCACCGGAGAAGAATCCCTCAGCCCCCTTCCACATGCTGGTCTCACCCACCTCTTCAGTCTTTGGAATAGTCATGCCCGGGCAAACCGTGTTCAGCCTGATTCCATAGCGACCTACCTCTTTGGCTATAGCCTTGCTGGTAGCAATCACCGCACCTTTTGCACCAGAGTAGACGCTCTCCCTGACTTCACCTAGGCGGCCAGCATCGGAAGCGATACTCACCACGCTCCCGCACTTTTGATCTATCATGTAAGGGAGGACCGATTTAACGCAATTAAGATAGGTGCGATAATTCACCTCTATCACCTTGTCCCAGAAATCAGGGGTCGTATCTTTGAATAGCACGACGTTATCCCAGCCTACCACATTGACCAGTACGTCTATCCTGCCAAATTCATCTACTATTTTCTTAATTGTGGCTTCAACATCAGCGATCTTCGTCACATCCAATTTTACCGCCTTATAGACCCCGCCTTTACCAAGGGCATTAGCCTGGCTCGCTACCCTTTTCCCTCCGACTTCGTCTATGTCGGTTATGACTACGTTTGCCCCCTCTTTAGCGAAGGCTAAAGATATAGCCCGCCCGATATTTGAAGCTCCTCCCGTGACGATAACCGTCTTTTTAGCTAAGCCTGTTTCCATTTTCTATCCTCACTTATGTTATTTTTGGGGGGTTTGTCCTACCGGGTTTTATAGTTTAAATACCTTCAAAGCGTTTTCACGAAGAACCTTTATCTTAGTTTTATCCTTTATGGGTAATTCGAGGAATTCCTGTTTACAGCGCGTAAGTCCGAATCCATTGCTGGCCCAAAGAACTTTATCTTGACCTCTTGGACCGTCAAAGAACTTAACAAGAGACTCATCCAGCGCTGAAGGCATATACGCGCCGATATTGCCATAGACGTTGGGATGTTTCCATACCATAGACATCCATTCGTCAATCCAAGGCCAGCCAGTATGGGTAAGCACTATGGTGAGGTTGGGGAAATCCAGTGCAACCTGATCGGCATACATAGGATGACCCGGTTCGCTGGTCAGAGGTTCTGCGGAATGACCGACTTGCATGCAGCAAGGTATTTTTAGCTCATTACATTTAGCATAAAGTGGATACATTTTCCTGTCGTTTGGCTTCAAACCGAATGATATAGGATGAGCCCACACGTAGATAAACCCGAGCTCTTTTACCGCGCGCTCTATATTTTTCAGGCTTTCTTCGATCGTGAACGGGTTATAACCGGCACCGCATTTTAATCTGCCTTTTGACTCATGGGCGGCCTGAGCCATCCAATCTAGGGGAGCGGTACCCCATTCCCTGTATTCGCGCTGAGACCATCCCAATCCCTGGTCAATTAATGCATATTCGACACCAACCTCATCCATCTCCTTTAACATTTCTGGGACTGATCCCTTGGCCATAAGGCCCAGCACCTGCCATTCATCTCCCGGCTTTATCCCCAGTTTTTTCATCACGCCGCCGAAGGTAGTTTGGGCCATGACCTTGAATTCATAGGTATTGAACATTTCCTTTATGTTATCTATGGGCATACAATACCCAGCACGACACATCGCATCAATTGCCTTGATTTCTTGCATTTTTTCCTCCTACTTTATATGTTTTACCGTCCAGCATTCAAAGATTTTCTTACGTTCCTTTCCTGAACAGTAAAACTAACAATACATAGCTGATTTGATCCAGCCCTCCTCCCTTCTGTGATTTTGTCTATTGTATTAAGAAATTATCCTTGCAACTTCTGATGGCTTTTCACCAGCCATCATTAGTCCGAATTGTATGGAGCGTAACGCCCCCCTTTTGCTATCGTCGACTGTTATCCCTCTTTTTTCTTTACTTGTCTTCTCTTCCTCACTAACGCCTGGCACTTCGCTTTTTTAGACTTCAAACTTTCGAGCCGCTTTAATGCATTGTCTGCCCACTTTAACCAAGCTTCCATCTGTGCTATGCTGCAGTCAATGGCCAAATTCCAATAAAGCTCATTTGTCTGATTGTCGGATGATTGGACACCTTTTTTAGCTAGTCTCCTGGCCTCACCATCAAACCATTCAATTTGACGTCTTACATCGTCTGCATACGTATTGATGTTATTTATAACTTCTGCTTTATCGAGCAGAGAGCTGAACCATAATTGAGCCACAAACCGATCACGCCCTGTCTTTAGCGGCACTGGCTCTTTAAGCCAGCGGTCGAGCTCGGCTCTTCCAGCCTCTGTAATGCAGTACACTTTTTGGTCAGGTAGTTTTTCCTGCTCTACTCTCTCAAAATCGACGAGGCCCTCCTGGCACATATCAGTTAATGTGCGATAAATTTGGCTTAAAGCTGGCCTGACAGGTTCAAAGAAACTCTTGTGCAATGAATACCCGCTCCTAGGCCTATTGGCAATGAGACCCAGCAAATGATTCCTTAGACTCATATAATCTTAACTCCTTTCCTTAAAAGACAGCCCTATACTTGAACCTTGATGATGTAGCATTCGTGATTATATAATCTGTGCATTATATGCTCTATTATATACAGCTAGTTTATTATATTAGGGCCAAAAAGGGTTGTCAATAGGAAAAAGAGGAAAAAGAAGGAAGATTTAATTGACCGGATAGTGCAACAGTTGAAAATCAAAGAATGTGCTATGCTACATGAGTGAGAAGAGCCAGGAAGTCAGGCTTTTCGTGACTCAGCAAGGTAGGCAGCAAACTTGGCATCTTCAAAATGTGATAATTCAAAAAGCCAATATTGAATGTGTGCTGCGATTTATGAAATACTAATGGCAATTGGCGGAGGAAAGAGCAAGGTAAGAGCATTTCATGTAGCTGGAGAGAAAGTAGGTATAATGAAAAGAGGAGAACAATTACGCACAAGGTGAATGTAGAGGCATCTGTTGAGGCATTACAGCGTCTCTTCTTATTCGGTCAAGAGGGGATTTCAACTTTATTTCTTGTCCGTCACGCGGCGTGTGAGCCCTACACTAAGTCAAATAACTATGATCCGCCTCTGACCAGTAAGGGTATAGCTCAAGCAAATAAGCTCGGAAAAAGGTTAGCAAATACCGGTATTGAACAACTTCTATCAAGCCCAGCACTGCGGGCAAAGCAAACGGCCGACATCGCCAGCCAGTACATCAAGCTTACGCCTCAAACTACTCTTGAACTAGAGGAAATCAGGCCAACCAGCGACTTCTTAACTTTCACAAAAGCACTGCAAGAAATTGCTCGTAGCTTTGCTAGTTCAAAAAACGAATCTCAACTAGAGAATTGCTTCTTTCAGCTGTTCTTGAAGCACTCACCTTGGATTGAGAATAGAGAATCTCTCCGTAATAGAGCTGTTACCGCAGTCAACTCTATTCTTGGCGCATACCCAGAGCAACAAATAGCAGTTATAACCCACGGGTTTTTCATCAATGCTTACCTCAGCGAGCTCCTAGGACTCGCCGGGGATTTGTTTTTTATCCCAGATGAGACCTCCATAAGCATAATAAAAGCACGAAAAGAACGGCGTGTCCTTGTTCGGCTCAATGACTCAGCTCACCTTTCGCATCCAGATAATGAGTAGGGGTACATAAGAGCCGAGGTGCTAAGTGATGATTCCTTCACTTTCGGAAGTCCACCTAGAAAGCCCGCCTGTGTGATGCCGACGTGAGTGTTCGAATTGTAACATGCTGCGCCGGACCAGTATAGCTTTCACTCAGCACTGCACGTTACATCGAAAAGTTACCTAGCAGTGGTGGGACGAATATTGGCATTTGGCCCCGTGCTGCAGCGTATTCCCCGTGGACGGGGTACTCCTTTCTACCACAGCTAGACATTAAATTAAGGCGTTCCCCACAGTGGCGTTATCATGACGTTAGCATTTGCCCAGTACTGGCAGTTTTCGTATCTCCAGTACTGACGCTTTTTATATCTTCCAGTACCGGCAGTACTCAAATCTGAGTACTGACATCTTTCAAAGCTCCAGTACTGAAAAAGACCAAAGCTATTTCAGTACTCAGTACTGAGTACTGAACAGATACATCCTGAGTGGGGGTTACCCCCTCTAGACAGGCTTCGAGAGCAGCTATGTTTAAGCTGCTTGAGACAAGCTGCTTTAGATATAGCTGCTTAAATAGAGCTGCTTCATCGAGCTAGGTATAGCTGCTTGACTATAGCTGCTTGAGAGAATCGCACAAATAGTTGTCCAGCCGTACACATTAGCCAAGTCGAATATGGTCCACTCGAAAGAGAAGATTGACATGTGCTCCGGTTGACCGTTTCGTCACGAAGAAAAAAGAATCGGGCGGGAAATCAAAGCTGTCACCATCGGTGGTCCCAAGACCGACTCTGCCCGGTCCTTAGCTCATGGCTAAACAATTGACCAGATTGTGCAGCCGGTAAAGCCACTGTCATTAGTTCCGTCACCTCAAGCTAAACCTGATGTGGTTTACCATGACGTTTACCACATCGTTTACCTTGTCGTTTACCATATATGGTTTACCTGACCTTAACAGGGTTTTTCTCTTGTTAGAAGGAATGACAGGAGGGGGGAGGAGCCCTATCTAGCCTTAAATACGAGGCCGGTCCGGTATGTTTTTGCAAAAATTAATAAGTAGGATATAATCAAAACATTATTGTTTTGAAACCATGGAAGATATATAATACATCCCGAAAGGAGGCAAGCGGTCGGTACAGCAAGCGACTGTTAGCTTGTCTCTAGGAGATTTCCCAAGCAAGACGTCGGCAGTTCGAATCTGCTCACCCGCTCCATAAATTCGGGCAGCTACTTGCCTCACCTAGAGAGGCAAAGCTGCAGCAAATCTAGTAACCCGAATAACCCGAAGGGCAGAGTTCCACGGGCTTTGCCCGTGGGTGAATGAAAAGGCGGCGATATAAGGTAAAATAGATGCGTGGAGACGAAGTTATCTG
>Ga0194110_10004051_pt1 | contig 17874 bp, 15 predicted proteins | sample TA2Kig1200mmetaG_FD_146192 | JGI IMG/M metagenome (GOLD analysis project Ga0194110, IMG submission 146192) | Freshwater microbial communities from Lake Tanganyika, Tanzania - TA2015032 Kigoma Deep Cast 1200m | ecosystem: Environmental > Aquatic > Freshwater > Lake | place: Tanzania: Lake... | reverse complement strand
CCCCACGGCGATGTTGAGAACGTCCGAGTCCGGCAGCCCCTCCGCCGCCGTGTATACCGTGCGCACCTCGGCTGCGAACTCGGGAACACGCACGCCGGCCTGAGCCAGGGCGGCCCACGCCGCGATCAGCGCCAAGTGAATCACCATAAGCCTCCCTCCGCTGTCATCACGCGCAGCACGCCCGCTTCGGCGTCCACTTCCAGGTGGTCGCCGCTGCGGATCACTTCGAAGGGGTCACGCTCCAGGTCCGTCACCATGGGGATGCGGTTCACGATGCAGCCCAGCGCCGCCAGGCTGTCCACCTCGACATTGACGAACGCCGCCGGAGCGGTCCCTTCCAGTTGCGCCAGGTTGAGCACCATGGGCGTGGCCGAGGAGCCTTTGGTTGAGCGGATGACCAGCACCACGCCCTTGAGCGACCGGCCTTCCAGCGGATGCCCCACCGCGATCACCTGGCCGGTGACCGGGTCCACCTCACCCCAGAAGGAGAGCGTGGCATCGGCCACCAATGCCGGCCCCGCCGCGCGGCCCTTCACCACGCCCCGCGCCCGGATCTCGAGCACTTCACTCATCGCCGAGCCACCTTCCCGCCACCGCCGCGCGCACGCAGGCGGCGGTCTCCGCCACGATCACCTCGGCGCCCACCATGCCTCGCGCATAGTGCGCCTGCTTGAAGCCATTGGTCACGATGCGCCGGGCGGCCATGCGCATGTTGGTGGGGCAGGTGTCGCACAGGATGCGCCCGCCGGCCTCCTCGATGATGCGCGTGTAGCCGATCTGATCCGCATAGGCTTTGATGCCGCGCGCCGTGTTCACCCACAGGCGCACGCCCGGGGCCACCCGCCGCCCTTCGAGCAGCGCCGCGTACGCGGCGATCTCCCCGAGTGAGGCGTGCGGGCAGCCCAGGATAACGGAGTCGATCTCCTCGCCGGTGTGATTGCGCAGCGCGGCGTAGGTCTGCCTCAGGGTCTCATCGGTGAAGGTAGCGGACTCCGCCGGAACGTCACCGCGAAAGGCGGCTTCCAGGGTGGGCGCCTCGGGCGTCACACCCACGATATGGCACATGCTGACGCCGCCGGAAGTGGCCAGGGCCGCGCAGAGCTGCCTGGCGTCATCTTGCGTGGGCCGCGGCGCGCCGTGGAACACGGGGATCCCCAGGCCCGCCAGCTTGCCCGCGAAGTAGCCCAGCGCGCCCCAGTCGGTGGGGCTGTCGAGATGCGCCGAGACCTCGACTCGCAGCGTACCCTTGCGGCCCTCATCCAGCAGCACGCCAAACTCCGGCACCACGCCCAGAAGCGAGGCGGCAATCGCGCTCTCGTTGCCGTGCCGCGTAGTGCGCGCGCCCAGAATCGAGTTCGCGTAGACCACGGCCGAGGATTCCGTCCAGGCGCAGATCTCGCCCTGGAGCGGCACGTTGCCCGCCAGATAGGGCGTGCAGGTGTAGGTGTTGATGAAGCCCGCCTTCGCGGCCAGCTCCGCGACCTCCCGCTGGCGGCGCACCTCGCCGGGGGTGTTCTCGGGCACATCCAGCTCGTCCATGGTGAGAAACAGCGTGTGCACCGTGCACAGGCAGCCGGGCGCGGTGCGGTAGGAGCAGGCTTGCTTGAGGCCGCCGACGTAGGTTTCTATGGTTCGCTCGGACGCCCCGCGAGCCATCAGGTTGGGCGCCGGCAGCAGCACGTGGGTATTGGTGACAGGAATGAGCCGGCGCGCGCCCATCACCTGGCCCCACTCGACCAGCCAGCGCATGCACTGTGCCAGGTAGGGTCCGCGCGCACCCTCCAGCACCGCCCGTTGCTCCGCCGTGAGCTGCATTCGCACCTCCGACACAGGCCATTACAGCACAGCGCGTGCCTTACGACAGCAGCAGCTCCAGATCCTCGCGCTTCAGATCCCGGATCAGGCTGCGGTCCGCGCTGATGATGGCCTCAGCCAGATCGCGCTTGGTGCTTTGGAGCTCGAGGACCTTCTCCTCGACGGTGTCTCGCGCGATCAGCCGGTAGGCGAAGACATGCCGCGTCTGGCCGATGCGGTGGGCACGGTCCATGGCCTGCGCCTCGACCGCGGGGTTCCACCAGGGATCGAGCAGGAAGACGTACTCCGCCGCGGTCAGGTTCAGGCCCAGGCCGCCGGCCTTGAGGCTGAGCAGGAACAGCGGGCAGGCGGCGTCGCTCTGGAAGCGCTCGATGCGGGCCTGCCGGTCGCGCGTGGCCCCGTCGAGGTACTCGTAGACCAGGCCCGCCCTCTCCAGGCGCCGACGCACTATGGCCAGCAGGCTGGTGAACTGCGAGAAAACCAGTGCCTTGTGTCCCTCTTCGACCACCTCGCTCAGTTGATCCAGCAGCACTTCCAGCTTGGCGCTAGGCTCCTCGAGGCGCTGGCGATCCAGCAGGCCGGGATGGCAGGCCGCCTGGCGCAGGCGCAGCAGCGCCTCCAGCACCTGGATCTTCGACCTGCCCAGCTCCTGCGGCTTGAGCCGGCCCAGCAGCGTCTCACGGTAGTGCTGCCGCAGCTCGTCGTAGAGCCGGCGCTGGACCGGCTCCATCTCGCAGTAGATGGTCTGCTCGGTCTTGGGCGGCAACTCGCGCGCCACCTGCTGCTTGGTGCGGCGCAGGATGAAGGGCCGCAGGGCGTGGGCCAGAAGCCGCCTGGTCTCCTCGTCCGGGTTGCGCACCTTGCCGCCCACCAGCTTGAACACCCGTGAGGCGCCCAGCATGCCCGGGTTAAGGAACTCGAACAGGCTCCACAACTCGCCCAGGTGGTTCTCCACCGGCGTACCCGACAACGCCAGCCGGTTCCTCCCGCGCAGCAGCCGCACGGCCTTGGCCGTTCCGGTGTCCGCGTTCTTGATCGCCTGAGCCTCGTCGAGCACCACGTATTCGAACTCGATGTCCCGAAGCTGGACCACATCGCGGCGCAGCGTGCCGTAGGTGGTCAGGATCAGGTGGTAATCGCGGAAGTCGGCGGTCCTGCGCGCCAGGCCGGTGTAGTCAAGCACGCGCAGCCCTGGAGTGAAGCGCTCGGCTTCCTGCTTCCAGTTGAATACCAGCGACTTGGGCGCCACCACGAGCGCAGGCCCGGCCAGGGCCTCCTCTCCAGACCCCGCCGCCTCGTCGCGAGACTGCCGCCGCGCCTCCAGTAGCGCCAGCACCTGCGCGGTCTTGCCGACACCCATGTCGTCGGCCAGGCAGCCTCCGAAGCCGAACCGCCGCAGGAAGTACATCCAGCCCAGGCCTTCGCGCTGGTAGTCGCGCAGACAGCCGTTGAAGCCCGCGGGTTGCTCAGCGGCCTCGACGCCCGCGAAAGTGCGCAACTGCTCGCGCACGCGCGCGAAGGCCTCGTCGCAGCGCGCCTCGGGCTGCGCCGCCAGCAGCGCGTCCAGCAGCCCCGCCTGGTGGCGGGCGTAGCGCACGCCTTGCCGCACCGGCGCGCCCATCTCCAGCAGGAGCCCGATCTTCCCCAGCCACTCCTCCGGCAGCAGACCGTAGGAGCCATCGTCCAGCCGCACCATGTTCTCGCCGCGCCGCAGCGCTTTGAGAAGCTGCGGGAGCTCGACCGCCGTCCCCTGGTAGTCCACTTCGCCGCGCAACTCGAACCAGTCCACGCCGGAAGTCACTTCCAGCCGGAAGGCCCCGGAGCGCCGGAACGTCTTGCCCTCGGCCTGGATCTCCCAGCCGGCTTCGACCAGCGCCCGCACCGCCTGGGGCAGCTTCTTGGAGGGCAGTTGCCAGCCCGTGCGTATGCCCCGGCAGTCCTGCCCCGCAAGCTGGAAACCCAGTTCGCGCATCCGCGCCACCGCGCCCGCTTCCGCTTCCTGGTCGCGCAGAGTGAACCGGCGTCCCTCGGGGTCGTAGAGCCCCCGGGAGGTCACGGCTTGGGGAACACGCCGGCCCTCGTAAGCGAACTCCAACTCGGCGCGCAGCAGGTCTCCATTGTAGTCATAGGGCCCGGGAGAGCGGATCTTCAGGCAAGGCCGCGGCGCCAGGCACACCTCCTCATAGCGCAGGGCTTCGGGGACCACCAGCGGTGAAGCCACGGGATGTTCGAGCAGCTCCGCCAGCAGTCTTTCCTTCTGCGCGTCGGCCGCCTGGATGACTCCACCGTGGCGCAGGAAGCGGATCCAGGTGAAAGCCCCACGGTCGTCCAGCGGCGCGATCCGTTCGCGTGTGAACACCAGCCCGCCAGCGAGCAGCAGCGCCGGCGTGTGCAACTCCATGCGCTCCTCCCCGCGGCGCAGGGCGCCCAGGACCGTCCAGCTTCCGCCATCCGCCGGAGCCAACTCGAGTTCGAAACGCCAGGGTCCGCCCTCGTCCCACTCGAGGTGGAAGAGGTCCGTGGCGCCCGCTGCCAGCCGCAGCGCGCAGCGTCCCGTGGCGGCCAGCCTTGGCATGAGCATGCCGCACAAGGGGAAGGGAAGCTGGAAGCGCGCCGGGAGCTGCTGGTCACCCTGCCAGCCAGCGTAGCCGTAGTAGGTAGGGTAGGCACCCGCCAACAGCGCCAGGAGATCCCGGTCCTGGCCCTCGGGAAGGCGCTTGAGGCCCTCTCGCGTGAGGCGCAGCTCCTTCGGTTTTCCCCACTGGCCGTCCTTCTTGCGGTCCAACGTAAGGACTACCAGGACCACGGCGCCGGCAGGCAGACTCGCGTCAACCTCGACCACGTAGAGCAGCCGCCTGTCCGCGGGCCAATCCTCGCTGCCGGGCCCGCCAGCCGGGCGCTGCTCCTGGGCGATCTGTTCGAGGTCTTGTCGCCAGGCAGGAGGCTTCGGCGCAGGCGGACGCGACACCGGCCGTGTCGAGGAGCGCCGGGGGACCTCCTCCTCATCGATGTCATCCACTTCCGCGAACTCATCGAACCCACCGTCCGGTTCTTCGAAAATCGGGCTGAGCCGCCGGCTGGACGCCGCCGTGCGCAGATGACCCTCCAGGTCCGCCGCGAGCACCGTAGCCCACAAGTGTTTGCAGTGTTCGCCCGATTCGTAGTGAGGGCAGTCACAGGACAGGTACACCAGGCCCTGGCCCCCCCAGCGGAGCAGCACCGTGTAGTCGAGGTTGCCGGTAACCACGGCCTCAACCTCCTCGTGGCCGCCGTGCAGGATGCTCACCCACCCGCGCCGGAAGTAGTCCAGTCCGCGCTGACGGATGCGGTGTGTGAAGAAATGCGCCAGCAGCGGAGCAAGGGCCATCGGAGACTACGTTCCTAAACCTGGCGCCGCGGACTCGAGCCGGCCCGCAGCTTATCCGATCCTAGCACCCGGGCGGAGTGGCTGCGCCGGCGGTCGGGACGGGTTTCGAACCCTCCTTGCGCTGCCTGGGCCCGCGGGGTATACTGATCCCGGATCTCCTGCCGGGCCGCGCGGCCTGGCAACGAGGGCGCTTTCTACAGGAAGGGAAGGAGCAACGCACATGCCGATGTACATCACTCTCTACAAGTGGACCGAGCAGGGCATCAAGAACGTCAAGTCGGCGCCGGACCGGGCGGCGGCGGCAATGAAAGCCGCGGAAGCGGCCGGCATCAAGGTTGTCGGGCTTTATGTGACGCAGGGCGAATACGACCTGGTGGCGATCAGTGAAGCCGCGGATGAGCAGGCCGCCGTGGCCTTGCTGCTGGCCCAGGGCGCACAAGGGTATGTCCGGACGACGACCATGCGGGCCTTCACCATGGCCGAGTTCGCGGAGATCGTGAAGAAGATCCCGTAGCTGGCCGGGGCCACCCTACCACTCCGAATAGCCGGTGCCGTCGGGGCTTACCTTGTCGGAGCCGGAGCGCACGTCGAAGATCCCGGGCTCGGTCTGGTTGACGCTGGTGAGGGCGTCTTCCATGATGATCTTCCAGGTGCGGTTCGAGGTGGTGATGGGGTCCACGGGCACCTGCCGCAAGTAGCCCTCCGTGACCAGGTCTTCCAGCGTCTGGGGGGCCTTCTGCTTATCGTAGGTGTACTCGTCGATGACGGTGCGCAGCGTGAACAGGTTCTGGCGCAGCACGCTCTCCTTGGCCCGCAGCACGGATCTCTGGTAGAGCGGCACGGCCATCGAGACCAGGATGGTCACGATGGTCATGACGATCATCATCTCGATGAGCGTGAAGCCGCGTGAGGACAAGCTGGAGGATAATGCAGCATGGCTTTCGTGGGGCAGGCCCCCCGGCCTGCGAGCCGACCCCCTGGTCGGCTCACTCGGAGCCTGAGGGCGCCGGCCAGGGGGCCGGGCCCAGAGGGCACCCCGGCTCAGGGGAGCCGCCCCACAGGGCGCCAGAGTGGCGGCTGTGTGAAAACGGAGTGGCGCCAGGCTGGAGGATGCCCCCGTAGGACAGGCTCTAGCCTGTCGCGCAAGGAACAGGCTGAAGCTGGTTCTACCACTCCGCGTACGGCGTTCCATCGGGGGCCCTCTCCGGGCTCTTGGTATAGACATCGAAGACATTCTGCCCGCCCCAACTCGTCGAGGTAGGCTCATCCTGCCAGCTCCGCAGGCCCCACTCGTAGGAGTTGGTCATGGGGTCCTTGGGGACGCGGCGCAGGAAGCGGATCTTCTTGTCTACGCTTCCCGCCAGCTTGACGCCCTCGACCAGCACCTCCAGCTTGGGCGGGTAGCAGTCGGCGTCCACCTTCTGCGCCTCGATTCCCAGCCGCTGGGCGTCGCAGAGGTCCTTGTACTTGTCGATGGCGGTGCGTATCTCGCGCACCGCCCAGCGCAATTCACGCTCGCGCTCGCGGCGCACCTTGGCGCGGGCCAGGGGCACGGCCATGGCGGCCAGCAGCATCATGATGGTGAACGCCACGATCAGCTCGACCAGGGTCAGCCCGCGCTGGCTCTTGCGCCGCATGGCTCACTTCATCGTATCGCTGGGACGCGGCAGCGGAATGGCCGGGGTTCCCGGCGCCGGCGGCTGCAACACGGGCTGCTCCGCCGGCGGAGTAGCCGGCGCAGGCTGCTCCGCGGGTGGCTTCGGCGGGGCCGCTTGCGGCAGGGCTTCTTTGACCGGCGCCGTGGGCTCCGGCTGCGGCTTGACCTCCTTGGCCGCCGGGGGCGCCTCCCGCGGCGTCATGCTGACCTTCACCGCGGCGTCGGTGCCCGCCGCTACCGGCCTCAGGTTCACACCGGTGATGCCCGGCGAGCGCACGATGTGCGGGATCAGCGCGATCAGCAGCTCGCTGTCGCTCTTCTCGACGCTCTCGCTGGAGAAGATGCGCTTCAGGATCGGGATGCTCATCAGTCCCGGTATCCCGGCCAGCGAGCGCGTCTCCTGGGTCTGCATCAGCCCGCCCAGCAGGCTCACCTCGCCCTCCCGGATGCGGATCTCGTGCTCCACCTTGCGCTGCCCGATCACCGGCTGCGAGATGCCCCCCAGATCAATGCGGTCGCGCACGTTGGAGATCTCCAGCACCACCTTGAGGGTCACTTCGTTGGAGCCGTGCACCGTGGGGGTGATGTCCACGTTGACGCCCACGTCCAGAAACTGGAACTGCGAGTACAGGGAGGACATCCCGCCCACTACGCCGCCGAAGGGCTGCATGCCGCCCGAGGCGATGGGCACTTTGTCGCCGATCCTCAAACTGGCTTTCTGCCCGTGCGCCGCGCGCACCTGCGGGGACTGAAGCACTTTGGTGTTGCGGTCGGTCATGACCGCCTGGAGCAGCGCGCCGGGCAGCGTGATCGAGAAATCGTTGGTCGAGATGCGGGCGATGCGGGCCAGCGAGATGAGCTGGGGCTGAGAGCTCGTGCCGACCCCGCCCATGCCGCCGTAACCACCGTACCCCCCGTACCCGCCATACCCGCCGTAGGGGTTCATGTAGGGGTTGTAGTAGGGCGTCTGAGTGGGTGTGGTGGTGGTGGAATCACCGGTAGTGGTAGTGGCACCGCTGCTCTGTGTCCCCCCCAGCAGCACCGGGTTGCGCGGGGTGAACATCAAGTTGGTGTCGATGCCGGAGCTGCCGCCCGAGGCGAGGTTGGACGCCAGGTCGCGCGTCCTGGTGCGATTGGCCTCCATCACCAGCACGTCCACCACGACTTCGGATTTGGGCTTGTCCAGGTCGTTGATGAGCTTTTCGGCCAGCAGCACCTGGTCCTGAGTGCCCCGCACGATCAGCACGTTCTGCGCGGTGTACTGGTGCACCCGCCGGATGTCGGTGATCGAGCGCAGCATGGTGCTGATCTCGGTCAGCTCCTGCGGCGTGGTGAGGTTGGTGAGATAGAACACCTTCAGCACCATGTCCTCGTAGTCGCGCCGCTTCACCTGGTTGTCGTTGGTGACCAGGATGGTGTTCCCCGAAAGCGGCTTCCAGAAGGACTTGGTTAGCGCCGCCAGGTAGTCCAGGGCCTGCTCGACGGTGGCGTTGCTGAGCTCCAGGGTGACATTGCGCGCCGCGCTCGGGTCGGAGCGGTACTCCGGATCCAGGATCAGGTTCAGCCCGGCCAGCTTGCACACCGTCTCGAAAAGCACCTTGGGGGGCTGGTTGTTGATGCGCAAGTTGATGGGCTGCGCCGACAGCGGCCTGAGCTCGGGCACATTGCGCAGGCTGGTGATGCGGTCGATGGCCTCCTGGCGCTCCTGCGCGGCGGGAGTCATGCCCCGTTCCTCGGGCTTGGATTCCTGTCCCGCGGCGGCCTTCTTCTTCTCCCGCTCGATCATCTCCCTGGTCACGCGGAACTCCTGTTCGGCGATGGCGGAAGAGGGGTCGATGGCGAAGGCTCTCTGGAAGGCGGCCAGGGCCTCTTCCAGCTTGCCTTCGGCGCGGAGCCGCAGGCCCCTCTCGACGAGCGCCTGCCCGGCCTGGAAACGGACCCTCCGGACGCCGATCTGGTAGGCGACGTCGCCGGGATCCTCGGCCAGGGCCTGCTCGTAGAAAACCAGGGCCTTGTCCCAGTCCTTCCGCTGCTCGGCCACCCGGCCCTCGGCCAGCAGCTTGTCGCCCTTGCGGGTGCGGGCCGCGAGGTCCGGCAGGACGCCCCCGAGGAGGCCCGAGACGGCCACGGCCATTGCTAAACGGTTCCAAACACGCATCTTATTGGTCCCCGAGCGCTATGCTAAGATAGTAAGCGGCGGCGCATGCCTCACATAACTGCTTGACGCAGCAAGGCTTGGCCGCGTGTAGGACAAAGTTGCCTGGCGACTCCCCCCCGACGAAGCTGCTGGCCTCCAACCGGCAGGCCTCGCACAACTTCTTTCTGCTCGAGCGCTTCGAGGCCGGCCTGGCGCTGACCGGCACCGAGGTCAAATCCGCCCGCGAGGGCAGCGTCCAGTTGAAGGAGAGCTACGCGGAAGTCCGCAACGGCGAAGCCTGGCTGGTGGACGCCCACTTCTCCCCCTACTCGCACGGCAACCGCGCCAATCACGACCCCCTGCGCGACCGCAAGCTGCTGCTCCACCGCCGCGAAATCGACAAGCTGCTGGGCAAGACCCGGGAGAAGGGCCTCACCCTGATTCCCACCCGTATCTACTTGAAAGAGGGCCGCATCAAGTGCGAGCTGGCCCTGGCGCGCGCCAAGAAACTGCACGACAAGCGCGCCGCCGCGCGCGACCGCGCCACCAAGGACGAGGCCCGCCGTGCCCTGCGCGGGCGCAAGAGCTGACGACCTATGCAAATCCGAGTGGACACACGAGCCATCGAGACCGTCGAGTGCGACGCCCTGGTGGTGGTCGCCTTCGACAAGGAGTCCCCCGGCGGCGGGCTGGCCTGGGAGGTGACCCGCTCCGCCGATGCGCTCGCCGGCGGCTGGATCCGCCAGTTGTACGAGAGCGCCGAGTTCAGCGGTAAAGCCTTCGAGACCGCCATCCTGCACCGTCCCCAGGGCCTGGCAGCCAAACGCCTCCTGGTAATCGGCGCCGGCAAGAGCGACAAGTTCACCATGGCCGATCTGCGCAGGGTCTCGGGCGCCGCGCTGCGCCACCTCAAGCCCAAGTCAATGCCGGTGATAGCGCTGGCGCTGGAGGCTTCCTCCGAGCAGGTGGGCGCGGCCGTCGAGGGCGCCCTGCTCGGTGACTTCGAGCCTGACCAGTACAAGACCGAAAAGAAGGAGACCAAGCCGGTCGAGACCTTCATCGCCGTGGCGCCCGGCGGCGAGGCGACGCTTGAAGAAGTTGCGCGGCGCGCCGAGATCATCGCCGGGGCCCAGAACTACACTCGATCCCTGGTCAGCGAGCCCGCCAACCGCATGACACCCGGACTGCTGGCCGAGCGCGCCCGCGCGCTGGCCGCCGAGGAGGGTCTGGAATGTGAGGTCCTGGACCAGGACCGCATGCGCCAGCTCGGCATGGGCGCGCTGCTGGGCGTGGCCCAGGGCAGCGCCGAGCCTCCCGTGCTCATCGTTATGCGCTATCGCCCGGCGGAAGCACCGGAGCCGGCCGCGCACCTGGGCCTCATCGGCAAGGGCGTCACCTTCGACAGCGGCGGCATCTCCATCAAGCCCGCCGAGAACATGGAGAAGATGAAGTACGACATGGCCGGCGCGGCGGCGGTACTCGGCGCCATGCGGGCTATCGCGCGGCTGCGGCCCTCCATAGCCGTGACGGCGCTCGCTCCGGCGGTCGAGAACATGCCCAGCGGCCGCGCGCAGCGCCCCGGCGACATCGTCACCACGCTCTCCGGCAAGACCGTCGAGGTCATCAACACCGACGCGGAGGGCCGCCTCATCCTGGCTGACGCTCTCACCTACGCCCGCCAGTTGGGCTGCACCCACCTGGTGGACGCCGCCACGCTCACCGGCGCCATCGTGGTGGCCCTGGGCTACGTGTACGTGGGAGTCTTCGCCAGCGACGACGCTTTGCGCGAGCGCGTGCTCGAAGCCGCCCGCGGGGCCGGCGACAAGCTCTGGCCCATGCCCCTGGACGAGGACTACAAGGAGCAGCTCAAGAGCGCCTATGCCGACTTGCCCAACACCGGCGGCCGCTGGGGCGGGGCAGTCACTGCCGCCATGTTCCTCAAGGAGTTCGCCGACGCCACCCCCTGGGCCCACCTGGACATCGCCGGTACCGCGTGGCTCGAGGATGCCAAGCCCTACCTGGCCAAAGGCCCCTCCGGCGTGCCGGTCCGCACGCTGCTTCAACTGGCCCTCCGCTGGTAGCGTCTGCCAGCGCCCGCGGCAGCAGGAGCCACCGGAAAGCGGAATAGGCCTCCCGGCCTGTTTCTGCGGCATCGAGCCAGTCGCGGCAGTGACAGCGGTTACCCGCTGCCCCCCGCACAGACCCGCCCCGGCGCAACTAACGCACACGATTCCTGCGTGGCTCCCATAGCTTATCGCCTTCTCCCGCCGGCCGCGGTTGCGGGGCGGCGGAGCCCTTGCTAGAATGAGGATTCCTACCTTAGGGAGGAGTACCCACCATGGCCCGAGTCTGTGAGATCTGTGGCAAGGGGCCGCAATTCGGCCACCGCATCAGCCACGCCCATAACGTCACCCAGCGGCGTTGGAACGTCAACTTGCAGCAGGTCCGGGCCCAGGTGGGCGGCGGCGCCAAGCGCCTGCGCGTCTGCACCGAGTGCATACGCAGCGGCAAGGTTCGCAAGCCGGCCTGAGCCTGAAGCGCGCGCCACGGCGGTTCCTGCCCCGGGAGTATACTAGGCCCCACAGGAGGGTATGTGGGGCAGAAGTATTTGCTTTCAATTGACGGGGGAGGCATTCGCGGAATCATTCCGGCCACGGCGCTGCTCAAGCTCGAGGAAGCGACCGGACGGCCGCTGCGCGAAACCTTCTCCTTTGTAGCGGGCACCTCGACCGGCGCGCTGCTCGGCGCCGCCATCGCCGCCGGCATCCCCGCGCGGCGCATACGGGACATCTATCTGACGCGGGCCCACGAGATCTTCACTCCGCGCGGACCATGGAACGAAATCCGGCGGCTGGTGACCGGGCACAAGTACGACATCCGCAATCTCGTGCGGGTCATCGAGCAGGAGGTCGGGGAGAAGCGCACGTGGACGCTCAACGATTCGCCCATCGACTTGCTGCTTACCGCCAAGGGGCTGGACGGAAGGCCCTGGTATTTCGTGAAGGACCACCCGAAGAACTCCCAATTCACCGGCCGGTTCCGGCTGGTGGACTGCGCCACGGCCTCGGCGGCGGCGCCCACTTACTTCGGGCCGTGGAAGGTGGGCGAGGAGCCCGGCCTGGTGGTGGACGGGGGCGTGGGGGTGACCGGCAACCCGGTGTATCAGGCCTGCGTCGAGGCGTTCTACTACCACGACCAATACCAGCCGGAGGAGACCGTCGTCATCTCGCTGGGGACGGGCCGCTACGCGGACAACAGCGAACCGCGGGGCTTCCTGCCCTGGGTTGCATGGATTCTCAACGAGTTGCTGCGGTCTCCGGGCGAGCAGCAGACGCAGCTCGTGCGGCGCCACTTTCCGGGGATGACCTTCTACCGGCTCAACCTGGATCTGAAGGAGAACATCGACATGGACGGGGTGGAGAGCGTCGACCGGCTGCGTCAGTACGGGGAGGAATTCGCGGCTCAGATTGAGTGGGGGCCCATCCTGGCGGCGGGCGCTTCGCCGTTCCGGGTGGGGTGAGGCGGGGCGGCTACATGAAGTAGTCTTTGACCTTCTCGAAAAGGCCCTTGCGGTTGGGGGTGTTGTCTTCGGGGAGGGTGCCGCGTAGCTGCTCGAAGAGCCTGCGCTGCTCGCGGGTGAGCTTGGTGGGGATCTTCACCTGCACCTCGATGATGAGGTCGCCGCGGCCGTGCCCGCTCACGTCGGGCACGCCCCGGTGGCGCAGGCGGAAGCTGGTTCCGCTCTGGGCTCCCGCGGGAATGCGCAGGGGCTCCGTGCCGTCGAGCGTCGGCGCCTCGATTTCGGCTCCCAGGACGGCCTGCGTCACGTTGATGGGAATAGTGCAGTACAGATCGTTCTCGCGGCGCTCGAAGAAGGGGTGCTCCTCGACGTGCAGGAACACGTACAAGTCGCCCGCGGGCCCGCCGAGCGCGCCCGGCTGCCCCTCACCGGCCAGGCGCAGGCGGGTGCCGCTGTCCACGCCGGCCGGGATGTTGACCTTCAGCTTGCGCTCACTGCGCAGGACGCCGCTGCCCCGGCACTCGGGACAGGGGCGCTGTATCACTTGGCCGGCCCCGCCGCACTGCGGGCAGGTGCGCCGCATGGTGAGAAAGGCCTGCTGGAAGAGGATCTCGCCGCGGCCGTGGCAGGCCGGGCAGGTAGTCAAGCCGTCCGGCTCCGCGCCCCGGCCCTGGCACCGGTGGCAGGACTCCTGGCGCGGCACCTGGATTTCGGCGGTCATGCCGCGCACGGCATCCTCGAAGCTGATCTCCAGGTCGTAGCGCACGTCGTCGCCCCGCTGGCTGCGAGGACGGCGGCGGGTGCCGCCGCCGAACAGGTCGGCGAAGCCGAAGCCGAACAGGTCGCCCAGGATGTCGCCGAAGTCGCCGAAAATGGAGGGGTCGAAGCCCTGGGCGGCGCCGGAAACGCCCTGGTGGCCGTAGCGGTCGTAGCCGGCGCGCTTCTGCGGATCGCTGAGCACGCTGTAGGCCTCGGCGGCCTCTTTGAACTTCTCTTCCGCCTCCTTGTCGCCCGCGTTGCGGTCGGGGTGGTACTTCAGCGCCATCTGGCGGTACGAGCTCTTGAGCTCCTGCTCGGTGGCGTTGCGGCCAACCCCGAGGACGTCGTAGTAATCGCGTTTGGTCACGGCGAACAGCTAGGGTCTTACGGCCACCTTGACCAGGGCGGGGCGCAACAGCCGGCCCCGGAATTTGTAGCCCCGGCGGCGCTCCTCCAAAATGGTCTGGTCCTCGACCTCCTCGCTGGGGGCCATCTCCACGGCGTGGTGCAGGTGCGGATCGAACTTCTGGTTCTCGCAGACCAGCGGCTCCAGGCCGCTGCGCTTCAATACCTCCAGCAACCGCTGGTAGATCAGCTCCATGCCCCGGGCGTATTCCTTGTCGGCGGATTCCACCTTGAGGGCGCGCTCGAAGTCGTCCAGAACGGGGAGCAGCTCACCGGCCACCGCGCTGGCGGCGAACTCCAGCAACTCGGCGCGCTCGCGCTCCACCCGGCGCCGGAAGTTCTCGAACTCGGCCGCGCGGCGCAGCAGCCGGTCGTTCAGCTCGATCTTATCGGCCTCGAGCTGGTCGCGCTCGGCGGCGAGGGCGGCCAGCCGGGCCGCCGGATCGGCCGCGGCCTGCTCCTGCGGAGCGGCGTCCTCAACCGGACTTTCGGTAGCAGCGTGCTCGTTCTCCATAGTGGTGCGCGGCCTCCCCCTTTGGCCAGCGGGCCCCCGCGCGGGGCAGGGGAAGGACCTTCCTCTAGCCTACCAGACCGGAATCGGGGCGCGCCGGATTTCCCGGCCGCCCTCAGGCGGGCAGTTGCCGCAGCGTGCTCCCCATGTGGAGGACCGCTGACATCACGCGCTCGTAGTTCATGCGGATGGGGCCCAGGACGGCGATCTTGGCCGACAGCCCGCCGGGCAGCAGGACGTTGATCCCGATGAACGACAGATCCTTCATGCTGGGATGAACCTCGCCCAGCCCCACCTGCACCCCCAATTCGCCGGCGGGCTGCTCGAGAAAGCGATCCAGCAGCTCCAGGATGCGTTTCTTCTCCTCCAGGGCGCGGAACAACTCCTGCATCCTCCGGCGGGTGAGGCGCAAATCTACGGCCACCAGGTTGGCGGCGCCCTCCAGGTGGACTTCCGCGGCCGCATCGATGTCCAGGAGCCCCTTGCCGTAGAGCTCGATGAGCCGGCTGAGAATGGCGTCGCAGGCGGCGTGGTCCTGCCGCAGGCGGGCTTCCAGCTCGCGGCGGACGTCGGCCAGCACCCAGCCGCCGAAGCTGCGGTTCAGGTAGTTGCAGATGGAAATGAGCTCTTCAGGCGAAAGCGCCTCGTCCATCCAGACCACGCGGTCGCGGACTGTGCCGTCCCGGGTGATCACGATCATGAGCACGCGGCGGTCGGCCAGCCTGATCAGCTCCACCCGGTCCAGCGTCTGGGCCGCGGTGGGGATAGCCGCGGTGATGCCCATATTATGCGTGAACTCGGTAAGCAGATGGCAGGAGCGCTCGATCCGTCCCGCCGGGCTGTCCACTTCCGACAACTCCGCGCGGAACCGCCCCGCCGGAAGCGACGGCAGCCGCCCGGACAGCAGGCACTGCACGTGGAGCTGAAAGGCCCTGCCGGTGGGGATGCGGCCGGCCGAGGTGTGGGGCTGTTCGAGGTAGCCGGCCTCGTCGAGGTCCGCCATCAGGTTGCGGACGGTAGCCGGGCTCAGGGGTTCCTTGCGGGCCCGCGACACGGTGCGGGAAGCCACCGGCTCACCGGTCTCGACGTAGCACTTGACAATGGAGTGGAGAATCTCCTGGGCCCTCGGGGTCAAGACTGCTTCCCTGGACATCACACACCTGCTACTACACGCTCTGCCTGTATTGTAGGGTACCGGCGCGCCTGGAGCAACACTGTGGAGCTGGCGGTGTCGCCGCCCGGCCGGGCGCTTCTGTCCGCCAGTCCGCGGAGGCTAAGCCCGGCCAGCGGCGGCCAGGCGCTCCTCGCTGAGCCGCACCAGCGGGGCGGGCCGGCCGTTGACCAGTTCGAGGAAGGCGCGGTCCTGCTCCGCGACGGCGCCCACCGCGGCGGCCCCGCGCAGGCCCAGCGCCGCGCCCGGGGCGAGCCACATGGCTTGCAGGCGGCCCTCGGCGGTCTTCAGATCGAAGGCGCCAGCGGCGGCGCGTCGGTCCAGATCCTCCAGCCGTCCCGCCGCGCCCTCCATGATCAGCGTGAACACGGCGTAGGCCGCCGGGAGGTCCTTCCAGCGCATCGTCACGGGCCGTGGCTCACGCAGCAGGTCGATAGAAACTGTCAGCAACGATTCCTCGCGGGCCACGCTCAGCCTGCCGCCCCGCTCGCCGAAGCGCGCCGCGCGCGGACGCAGCCACAGCCGGGCGCCGCCCAGGTCGAAGCCCAGCGCGGTTTCGAGCGGCAGTTCCGCGGGTAAATCCCTCAGCGGCGCTCCGCCCGCCAGAATGCGCGCTCCCTCCGCCACGCCCTGGAAATCGAAGCGCAGGCGCAACCGGGCCGCCTGATACTCGCCGCCCACGATCGGATCCAGGCTGCCGTGCCGGTCGCCGCCAGGCCAACGGAAGTTGACCAGCCCCAGCACGCAGTTCTTCTGCTGGGCCGAGTAGAACAGGGCGGAGGCGAAATCGTAGTCGTCCTTGAGAAAGCGTAGCTGGAGATAGCGCGCCGGGCGAGAGGCGCCGCCCCAATACGCCAGCAGCGGACGGCGCTGGATCCACAGGTCGCCGCGGTTTACCGCGCCCAGACAGAAATCGCGCTCCAGCCAGGTGGTTCCCTGCACCGGACGCACCGGCGCGGCGGCGGGCAGGAAGACCTCCCGGTGCTGCCGCTTCCCCCGCCACCTCAGAAACCCGGCCGCCAGTTCCTCGGGACAGCGGTAGTCCAGGAGACCTACCTCGCCCGGCGCGGTCACGCGTCCCACGGCGATGTCCTCCCGCGTGGCGAAGGCCAGCCGCCCGCCCAGGGCCTTCTGCAACCACAGCGGCGCGCCCAGGTCGGTCTGGTAGCAGCGGCTCATGGGGCCCGCCAGTTGCCGCGTGGGCGGGTGCCAGCGCCGGGCCAGGTGCAGCCAGGCGCGGTGGTGGATAAGCCGCACCAGCGCGCGCGAGTCTTCGTCCCGCGCCAGCATCCGCAGCCGCGTCAGGTTCGCGATAGTTACATGCGTGTAAGTCGGGCTGTTATATTCGGCAAAACTGCCGGTGTCATCCACCGCGCGGGCCAAACGCCGCAGCCGGTCCCGCGCATAGGCCAGAAGGTCCGCGTCGCCCAGCATCTCCGCCGCCGCCAGCGTGACAAAGCTGCCCATCACCGCGATGTTGGTGTAACTCATGGTCACATTGCGGCGGCGCACGGAATAGGCCGCGTGGCGGATCGCCTCGCGCATCCGGTTGAGCAGCGGGGCCTCCAGGCTCGTGCCGTGCCGGGCGGCGGCCAGCAGGAGCAAAGCCCCGTTGAAGTCGGCCCAATTCCAGTCGGCCGGCGACATCCGCGGAGCGGGTTCCTCCAGGTACCAGCCCCACAGGCCATACCACTTTCCGCCCGGATCCGTTTCCTGCAAGGCGGTCACCCGCGCCAGAATGTCCCCGGCGCGGCGGCGCCGCTGCTCACCGCCGGCTTCCAGCAGCAGCACCGCGTACTCGAGCGAGTCACGGGTGGGATGCACGGTGCGGCCGCGCACGCTGGTGTGGTATTGATAGCCGGGCCCCACGGAGCGCGCCAGCATCCGCTCGCCCGGGTCGAAGGCCTGGTCCAGCCTCTCGACGGCGGCGCGGATCAGCGCGACGTCCCACTCCGGAGTCCACGCCGGGGAGTGTTCCGCTCCGGCGGGCGCGAGGCTCGGGATGGCCGTCAGACAGCCCCAGGCTTGGCGGCGAGTCAGCATCATGACACCCCTATTCTATCCGGACGCTGAAGTATCGGAGCCGAGTACTGTGCGTACCGGAACGCCGTTGCGCGAGGGCCGGCGGCGGCGGGCGGAAGCGCCGCTGCGGCGGCGCCCGCCAACCAGAGTTAGTATTGGTTAACTATATATGGTTAAGACGTTGATTTATCTGAACGTAAACATGCTGTTTGCAGTTCGTACGTCCGCGTTCCTACGGCCCGTGCGGCACAGAAAAGTGTGGTAAATCGCTGGTTTTTAGTGTAAAATCTGTAACCGGCTCCATCAAGATGGGAGGATTGTCCCTATGACGACGGCTACCGGTGCAACTATGGCTCGTGATGTGCTTTCCCCGGCTTACTATCTATGGCAGGCGCCCGGCAGGTCTCTCTCTGTGCACGTGAGTCTGGAAGTTGTGGACCGGCTGGAGCGCGAGGTCATCGAGAGTTTCAAGGCGATCACCAAGCGCGGTTCCGAGATCGGCGGAGTGCT
>Ga0194110_10004050_pt1 | contig 17875 bp, 11 predicted proteins | sample TA2Kig1200mmetaG_FD_146192 | JGI IMG/M metagenome (GOLD analysis project Ga0194110, IMG submission 146192) | Freshwater microbial communities from Lake Tanganyika, Tanzania - TA2015032 Kigoma Deep Cast 1200m | ecosystem: Environmental > Aquatic > Freshwater > Lake | place: Tanzania: Lake... | reverse complement strand
GCGCCGTCGCGATGAGCGGGTAGCGCCAGCGGCCGATGACGGCCGTGACGAAGAAGAGGACGGCCACGAGCACCGCGACGATCGCGAGGATCGTCTGGCCGGGGATCACCGCGTTGGCGCCCACATAGCCGGGACCCGTGATGCGCTCCCCGGGCTCGACGAGGGTGCGGAACCGGTCGAGCCACAGGCTCGCGCCCTGGACCAGCAGGTAGAGACCGGCGAGGACCGCGAGCTGGATGCGGGCCGCCTTGGAGATGCGCAGCTCGCGCTGGCCGACGCGCACCGAGCCGTACAGGTACGACACGACGCCGGTCAGCAGCAGGCACACCAGGAGCACCGCGGAGGTGAAGCCGAGCAGGGCCGCGTAGAACGGCATCCCGAACAGGTAGAAGCCGGTGTCGAGACCGAACTGCGGGTCGGTCTCGCTGGTCGTGACGCCGTTGAACCACAGCCACGTCGTCTCCCACTGCGCCGAGGCGGCGAAGCCGGCGAAGAAGCCGAAGAAGACGGGGATGCCCCACATCGCCAGCCGGCGGAGCGGCTCGACGACCTCCTGGTAGCGGTCGAGCTGCGAGCTCAGACGGGCGTAGACGGGGCGCAGGCGGTAGGCCAGCTGGATGACGCCCCAGACGGGCACGGCCATCGCGAGGAAGCCGACCACGAACATCACCGCCCGGGCGATCCACTGGGTCGTGAGGACTCCGGTGAAGCCCAGCTGTGCGAACCACATCCAGTCGGCGTAGAGACTCGCGAAGACGAAGAACGCCACGACGAGCGCGGCGATGATCGCGAGCGAGATCGAGATGATCCGGCGGGAGCGGTTGGGCGGCGTGGCCTGGTTCGGCGCTGAGGTCGTGGTCACTCGACCATCCTAGGCGCGGCGTTCTGGGGGAAAGCCGTGGATGCTACGATCCCGCAGCAGTTTCAGCCCCGCACGTCGGGAGGGCGTCGAGATCGCCCCCGTCGCGCACCGTCTCGAGCACTGTCAGCGACTGCTCGAGCGTCGCCGTCGAGAACACGCGCAGCCCGTCGGGCACGTGGCCCACGACCTCGTCGCAGTTCGCCTCCGGGGCGAGGAACCAGGTCGCCCCGGCATCCCGGGCTCCGTAGAGCTTCTGACGGATGCCGCCGATCGGCCCGACGTTCCCCTCCGCGTCGATCGTGCCCGTTCCGGCGAAGTGCTGACCGCCCGTGAGGTCCTCCGGCGATAGCTTGTCGATGATGCCGAGGGCGAACATCATGCCGGCGCTCGGTCCCCCGACGTTGTTCAGCTGGATCTCGACGTCGATCGGGAAGTCGAAGGCGTTCTCGAGCACGATGCCCAGGACGTACGCGCTCTCGCCCCCGTCCTCGACGAGGGCGGGCGTCACCTCGACGGTGGAGTCCCGTCCGTCGCGTTCCAGCTCGATCGAGACGGGCGCGCCCGCCGCGGCCTGCACCGCGTCGCGGACGGCCGTCGCCGAGTCGGCGGGGACGCCGTCGACCGAGAGGATGGTGTCCCCGGCCTCGATCGACCCCGCGGCGGCCGCGTCGTCGTTCAGCTGATTCACCCGCACGTGCTGGCCGACGTCGTAGCCGAGCTCCTCCAGCGCGGCGGCAGTGGCCTCCTGCTGGGAGTCGTTCATGAGCGCGACGTTCTGGGTGTTGCGCTCCTCCGTCGTCTCGCCCGCGGGGAAGATGCGGTCCAGCGGCACCACGGCGCGGGACGGGTTGAACCAGGCGCCCACGAGCTCGAGCCAGGACGGCGTGCGCTCGCGATTGCCGACGACCTGCACCGTGAGCAGGTCCAGGCGCCCGGAGCCGGTCGTGTCCTGCCCGTCCGGGACGGTGATGAGCGGCACCTGCTCCCCGTCCGCGTTCTCCGACGTCCCGAGGGTGTCGATGACGGGACCGGGCTGCTGGATGACGTAGGCCGTCGGCAGGAACGACAGCACGAGCAGGACGAGCAGCGCCACGCTCAGCGCCCACAGGCCCGTCACGGTCGAACGGCGCAGGCGCCGCGGGGGCGCGGGCACGACGGAGACGTTCTCGTCGAACAGGGTCACGTGGGCCTACCTCCGCCGGGTCGTTCGCGCGCGGCGTAAGCGGGGTGAGGCCGTGCCGGGGGATGCGATGAATCCTGCGACTAGCGTAGATCCGGAACCCCCAGACCTGGCTGAAAGGCGGCTGAAGTGGCAGACGACGACCGGAGCCCCGAGGAGGAGTTCCAGGAGCTCATGCGACGCCTGCTCGCGGGCGAGACCGGGGCCATCGACCCCGAGCAGCTCGCACGCCTGTCCGGCATGCAGATCGACCCCGCCATGCTGCAGGCCGTGATGAGCCAGCTGCAGGGGGCGTTCTCCGGCGCGCAGGACGGCGTCGACTGGAGCCTCGCCGAACGGCAGGCCCTGCACATCGCCAACCAGGACGACCGCGGCGTGTCGACCGGGCAGCGGACCGACCTCGACCAGGCGTTCGCCCTCGCGGCGCTGTGGCTGGGCGAGGCCACGACGATCTCGGACCTCCCCCACCCGGCCCGCGCCGTGACGCGCGGCGCATGGGTGCAGGCCACCCTCCCGGTGTGGCAGGAGCTCGCCGAGCCCGTCGCCACGAGCATCGCCGACGCGCTGACCGACGCCCTGGGCCAGCAGGCGCCGGACGACATGCAGGACCTCATCGCCGGAGCGGGTCGTCTCATGCGGACCGTCGGCGGCTCCCTCTTCGCCACGCAGCTCGGTCACGTCGTCGGTCGCCTGTCGACCGAGGTCGTGGGCGGCGGCGACGTCGGCATCCCCGTCATGCCCGACGGCGACGCGGCGATCCTGCCCCAGAACTTCGCCGACTTCGGGCGCGACCTGGAGATCCCGGACGACCAGCTCGCGCTCTACCTCGCCACGCGCGAGCTCGCGCACGCGCGCCTGTTCCGGCACGCCCGCTGGCTGCGCCTGCACGTCATCTCCCAGGTGCGCGACTTCGCCCACGGCATCCGCGTGGACACCGACGCCCTCGAGGACCTCGCCTCCCGCTTCGACCCCTCCCAGCCCGAGGAGCTGCGCAACGCCCTCGAGAGCGGCGCGCTCCTGCCCGCCCGCTCGGAGGAGCAGACGGCGGCGCTGACCCGCCTCGAGAACCTCCTGGCGACCATCGAGGGCTGGGTCGACGTCGTCACCGAGGACGCGACCGCCCGCCTGCCCTCGGCGGCGCGCATCGCCGAAGCCGTCCGTCGTCGTCGCGCGGTGGGCGGACCGGCCGAGCAGGCCCTCGGCTCGCTCGTCGGGCTCGAGCTGCGACCGCGCCGCATGCGGGAGGCCGCCGCGCTGTGGCGCGCCGTGACCGACGCGGTGGGCGTCGCGGGCCGCGACGCGCTGTGGGACTACCCCGACCTCATGCCGACGGCCGAGGACATCGACGACCCCGCGGCCCTCGTCGCCCGTCTGACCGCGCAGTCCCGCGGCGAGAGCGCGCCGGCGGATGCCATGGACGACGCCCTCGCCCAGCTGCTGGCCGAGGAGACCGGCGAGGCTGCCTCGGACGCTGGATCGGCGGACGGCGGGTCGGCGGATGCCGCGGGCCCGTCGGACAGTGATTCCGCGTCGGACGGCGGGTCCACGTCGAACGACGGGTCCACGTCGGACGACGACGGCGCCCCGGGCGACCAGCGGCCCGTCTGAGCCACGAGGCCTGGGGAGGAGGCGTCGACGCCTCTTTCTGTGGACAACCCCGGAACGCCTTCCGAGCGCGCCAGGATCGTCGGCATGCCTCGACTCGCCCCTTCCGCTCCCCCGCTCTGGCGGGACGACCGCACCGTGCAGTTCGGCGCGCCGCCGCTCGTGCAGCTGACCCTCGAGTCCGCGTGGCACGCAGCGGCCGTGGACGCGCTCGAGAACGGGACGAGCCTGCCGGTCCTGCAGGGGCTCGCCCGGATGGCGGGCGCCGACGAGACCGACGTCGACGCGTTGCTGGCCCGGCTGGTCCCCGCTCTCGACGCACCCGCCCGCGCCCCGCGGGTCGCCCTGCAGGTGACAGACGACCTGTCCCCGGGCGTGGTCCGCGCGGTCCGGCTCGGGCTGCCCCCGGACACCGCCGTGCTGCCGTGGGCGGGCAGCCGGACCGCTGCCCCCGACGACGGGCGGACGGTGATCCTGCTCGGCGCCCACCGCGTCGACCCCCGCCGGGCAGTCGCCCTGGTTCGCGAGGACGTGCCCCATCTGCCGGTCGTCCTGGACGCCGGTCAGGCGGCCGTCGGTCCGCTCGTCCGGCCCGGTCTGACGGCGTGCCTGAGCTGCCTGGATGCCACGGCCCGCTCTCGCGACCCGGCCTGGCCGGCGATCGCGGCCCAGCTCCTCGCGCGACCGCGCCCCGACGTCGATGCGGGATTCGCCGTCGAGGTCGCGCGCGCCGCGCGGCACTATCTCAGCGCGGACCCCTCGAAGACGACGAGCTCCCTGCACCTGCGCGCCGCGACGTCCCGCCGGTCCTGGCGACGACATCGGCCGAGCGCAGACTGCCGCTGCCGATCTCTCGGAGGAAGCGCGACGGCGACCGTTCGCTCCGCCCCCGACCATGGGACCAGCTGATGGACAGCGTCCGCGCGGCACGCGTGACACCGACGTATGCCAGGCGACGCTCCTCGTCGACCGCCTCGAAGGTCGTGGCGTACGAGATGGGCAGCAGCCCCTCGCTGACCCCGACGAGGTGGACGTGGTCCCATTCCAGTCCCTTGGCGGCGTGCAGCGTCGCGAGCGTGACCGTCCGCGTGGCCGGCTCGTGCTGGTCCCGGGCGCGCGCCTGCAGGTCGTCGGTGAAGCCGCGCAGGTCCGTCCCCGCGGGCGCTTCCTCCGCCAGACGCAGGAGGGCGGCGCGCGCCTCCCAGGCATCGCGCAGAGCCCCGCCGGCGGCCGGCGGCTCGTCCGTCAACCCGACGCTGCGCAGAACGTCGCGCACGGTCGCGAGGAACCCCGTCTCCAGCGGCGCCACCGAGGCCGCGCGCAGGGCCATCATCGCCTGCCGGACCTCGGGGAGGTCGAAGAACCGTCGCCCCCCGAGCACGGTGGCAGCCACCCCGACGCCGGCGAGGGCCGTCAGCAGCAGGGCCGACTGCGCATGCGAGCGGTAGAGAACGGCGATCGCCCGCGGGTCCGCGCCGCGCGCGACGAGGTCGGCGATGGACCGCGCGACCCCGGCCGCCTCGTCCTCGTCGTCGTCGTACGCGCGCACCGTGGGGGCCGGTGTCTGCTCCGGCGACGCGGCGACCAGCTCCAGCGCGCCGGCGCGGCCGCGCATGAGGTCGTTCGCGACGGCGAGCACCGGCGCCGTGGAGCGGTAATTGCGTTCGAGGCGCACCACCTTGGCATCCGGGTGGGTCCGCTCGAACTCCAGCAGATACCGCGAGTCGGCGCCGGTGAACGAGTAGACGGTCTGGCTGGCGTCGCCCACCACGCAAAGGTCGTGGCGGTCGCCGAGCCACAGCTCGAGGAGTCGCGCCTGCAGCGGCGACACGTCCTGGAACTCGTCGACGGTGAAGTGCCGGTACTGCTCGTGCACGGCGGCGGCCACCCGGGGCTCCGCCTCGATCATCCCCGCGCACGTGAGGAGGACGTCCTCGAAGTCCATCTGACGGCGCTCGTCCTTGAGCTTCTCGTACGCGCGCTGCAGGTCCACGACGCGGTCCACCCCGAGCCGTCCGACGCCGTTCGGCCGGTCCGCCGCGTACTGCTCGATCGAGCGCATGGTGACCTTGCGCCACTCGATCTCGGACGCCACGTCGCGGAGGGTGGCCGTGTCCGGCGACAGCCCCACTCCGTCGGCGGCGTGCGCGAGCATGCGCACCTTGTTGTCGATGATGGACGGCGCCTGGTCGCCGGCGAGAGCGGGCCAGAAGTAGTTCACCTGCGCCAGCGCCGTCGCGTGGAACGTCCGCGCGGACACCCCCGAGACGCCGAGGGCACGCAGTCGACCGCGCATCTCCCCCGCGGCCTTCGCCGTGAAGGTGACGGCCATCACCCGCTGCGGGGAGTACGCGCCGGTGTCGACGCCGTGGGCGATGCGGCGCGTGATGACCCGCGTCTTGCCCGTGCCGGCGCCCGCGAGGACGCAGACGGGTCCGCGCAGGGTCCGCGCCGCCTCCCGCTGCTGCTCGTCGAGCCCGTCGAGCGCGCTCACCGCGTCTCCTCGTACCAGTCGTCGATGAGGCGCCGGGCGATGGAGGCCGGTCCGGGCAGCTGCAGACCGCTCTCGCCCCGCATCGCGGCGCCGAGCTCGTCGCGGGTGAACCAGCGCACCTCGACGATCTCCTCACCGTCCTCGCGGGCGTCGGCGTCGTGCTCCACGCGGGCACGGAAGCCCAGCATGAGCGAGCGGGGATACGGCCAGACCTGCGAGCCGCGGTACTCGACGTCGCGCAGCACGACGTTCGCCTCCTCCGCGACTTCTCGCGCGACCGCCTCTTCGAGCGACTCCCCCGCCTCCGCGAACCCGGCGAAGCACGAGTACCGGGCTCCGCCCCACGCGGCGTTCGCACCGAGCAGCACCCGCCCGCCGTCCTCGCTGACCACCAGGACGATCACCGCCGGGTCGGTGCGCGGGAAGTGCTCGCGGCCGCATCCGGGGCAGTGCCGTGCCCATCCGGCGTCACGGGTGAGCGTCCGGGTTCCGCACGCGGGGCAGAAGGGCGCGTCGCGCAGCCACCCCGCGAGGGCGACGGCGGTACGCAGGATCGAGGCGTCGGACTCGACGAGGTCGCCGCCGATCTCGCGCAGCCTCGACCAGGCGGCATCCGGGGGCAGGGCGATGTCCGCCTCGTCCGGGACGACCGCAAGGAGGACGGCCTCGCCGGCGGGCCCGCGGCCCAGGAACGCCCACTCGAGCACCTCGTCCAGCGCGGAGACGGGCACGCCGACGAGAGCGTCGCCGCGGACCGGCGCCGCGTCCGCGCGCACAGCGAGCACGCGGGTCCCGAATGCGGCGCGCGCCGCATCGAGCAGTCCCGCGGTGCGGCGTTCGTCGGCGCTGCGGTCGCGCACGAGGGGACGCGACGGCACGGGGGCGCTGGGCGGCATCGAACACCTCTCTCAAGGGCGTGGCGCGGGGGGAAGGAGCGCGGGACCGACCTACCCTGGGGGCATGGCACGCTCGCCCCTCACTCTAGCCGCGTCGGTGACGGCGGCTCTGCCCGGCATCGGGGTCACGGCGGTCGGTCCGCTGACCGAGAACGGGCCCGGCCGCTTCGACGCCGCCTTCGCACGCCTGGAGGACGGACGCGCCATTGTCGTGCGCATGCCCGTCGACGACGCGGCCGCGCGCGACCTGGCGACGGAGTCCCGCGCGCTGCATGCCCTCACCCCGGGCGTGCGGGCGCTGCTGCCCTTCGCCGCGCCGGAGGTGCTCGGCGAGACCGGCTCCGGAACCCAGCGTGTGCTCGTCGTCGACCATCTCGTCGGCTATCGCATCGACCCCGCCAACCTCCCCAAGGGCCCGGGGTACGCGCCGGCCATCGGCGCCGCGCTGGCCGCGGTGCACGCGCTGCCGGTGTCGGTCGTGCGGACCGACGGACTCCCCGTCCGGTCGCCGGAGCAGGTACGCGATGACGTGACGCGCCTTCTCGACCGGGTCGACGCCACCGACCGCGTCCCGGACGGGCTCATGCTCCGCTGGCGCCGCGCGGTCGAGGTGGACGAGCTGTGGCGGTTCGAGTCCGCCGTCGTCCTCGGCGGCGCGAGCAGCTCGTCCTTCCTGCTGGTCGACGACGATGAGGGGATCCCGCACGTCACCGGTCTGCTCGAGTGGGCGGGCCTCAGCGTCGGCGATCCCGCCGTCGACCTTCGGTGGCTCGCGTCGGCCCCCACCGCGACCGACGACGTCCACGACGGCTATGCGCGCGGCGGCGAGCGGTCCCCCGACCCGCTGCTGCGCGAACGCGCGCGCCTGTACGCCGAGCTGGAGTTCGCCCGCTGGCTCGTCCACGGCTGGGACGCCGGGGAGAGCGATGTCGTCGACGACGCGGTCGCCCTGCTCACGGCCCTCGCCGACGGCGTCCGCGGCGATCACATCGTTCCCGACAGCCGCGCCGACATCGACGACGCCATGGCGCTGGTCGAGCGCGTCCCGCCGACCGCGGCGGCCCCGATCGACACGTCCATGCAGACGGACGCCTACGACCCCGAGGCCCTCTCGCTCTACCTGGCCGCGGAACGAGACCGTCTCGCCGCGGAGGACGCCGCACCCGCGGACCCCGCCCGGGAGAACGCGTTCGACCTGACGGGTCTGCGCGAGCCCGAGGACCCGGGCGCCACCGTGCCCGTCGACCTCGACGGCTGGACGCCTCAGCGCACCGGGTCGCTCGATGCCGCGCCGGACGAGGCCCCGATTTCCGCGGGCGACGTCCCTCACGACGTCACGGCCCAGGACGAGGAGGACGCCGTCCGCGCCTCCCGTGCGGCGCTGCGCCGCTGGGCCGTCGCCGGGGATGACGACGCCCGCGAGGCCCGCGACGCCTGACCGGCCTCTCCCCCGGCCGTCGCCGCGACCGCGCCCGCCCGTCTGCAGACCGCCGGGGCTGCTGTCGCCAGGCGGGGCGCCTGAGCACCACGGATGCCACCCGGCCCGGCAAACACGCCACCCCCACCCGAATGCAGGACCGCTGGGGCTGGTGACCCCCACTGGGGCGCCTGAGCACCACGGATGCCACCCCGCCCGACGAACGCGCCACCCCCACCCGTCTGCAGGACCACTGGGGCTGGTGACCCCCACTGGGGCGCCTGAGCCCACGGATGCCACCCCGTCCGACCAACACGCCGACCGCTCAGCCGCGCAGCACGACCTCGTCGCCGACGTAGAAGAGAGCGACGTCGATCTTGTCCATCGGGACGCCGTGCTTGGCGTGATACGCCTCGCGATACAGCTCGAGCTGCAGCATCCGGGCCCGCTTCTCGGCCTCGCCGACGGGCGGACGTCCCGTCTTCCAGTCCACGATCTCGATGCGGTCGCCGCGGCGGTAGACGGCGTCCAGCTTGCAGATGATCACGTGCTCGCGCCCGTCCAGGAGCGGCGTGACGAAGTCGATCTCCGTCTCGACCTCGAGGGGCTGCAGACCCGCCCACTCGGAGCGCTCGAAGCTCTCGCGCAGACGCTGCAGCTCCTCGGCATCCGCGGCAGAGGCGCCGGTGTCGTCGTCATCCGTCCACAGCGCACCGTCGTCGAGACCCGTCCCCGCGCCGACCAGTCCCGATCGGCGTTCGACCCAGGCGTGGAACAGCGTTCCCAGACGCGTCTGACGGAACGGGCGCTCGGGCATGGGCCGGCGGAGCGACTCGACCGTGCCGCCGTAATCGGCCACGAAGTCCTTGTAGCGGGACGCCGGGATGCGGGTCGGCGCCGGCGTGTGCGTGGGGCGCAGGCGCTCCGCCCGTTCGGCCAGCAGCAGTTCGAGGTCGGGGTCGGGGTCCGCCGGGGCGGCGAGACGCGCCTCCTCGACCTCGGCCGCGGCCGCGGCCACGGCGGTCCGCCGGGCGCCGAGCGGGTCGAGCGGCCACTGCAGGGTGCGGCGTTCCCCGTCGTACGGGTCGTCGCCGGGCTCGCCGATGTCGAGCACCATGCCGAGGGCGGCGGCGGCCTCATCGAGGAAGACGCTCGGGCGCCGGGGACGCTTGGTCCCGGACCAGCTCGACCCGGTCAGCAGCAGATGGTCCCGCGCGCGCGTGAAGGCGACGTAGGCCAGGCGGCGGTCCTCGTCGAGCTGCCGCGCGCGGTTGGCGGCGACGAACTCCTCGATGGCGGTCTTGAGCTGCTGCTGCGTCTCGGCGCCGCGCCACCCGAGGACGGGGAGCCAGGCGGAGTCCCCGCGGAACTCCGACGGCAGCACGCCGAAGCCGAGCCATCCCTTCGTGTCCCGGGCCAGCGAGGGCAGCTCGTCGGTGACCAGGCGCACGACCGCCACGGCATCCCATTCCAGGCCCTTCGACCCGTGGATGGTCAGCAGCTGGACGACGTCGTCCTCGGGCGGCTCGGTGCGCGGGGCGAACTCGTCGGCCTGCTCGGCGTGGTCGAGCCAGGCGAGCAGGCTGCTGACGGAGCCGGACTCGTCCGCCGCGAGGAAGCCGCGGATCTCGTCCACGAACGCGCGCAGCTGCGCCGAGGCGATGCGCGCCGGACCGCGCGACTCGTTCGCGGCGAGTTCGATGTCCAGGCGCAGCTCCGCCTCCACCAGGCGGATCAGCTCGGGGATGGGCGCACCGACGCTGCGGCGCAGCCCGGCGAACACCGCGCCCGCGTCGCGCAGCCGCGCCCGCCCCACGGGGGTGATGTCGGCGAGCCACCCGTGGTCGTCGGCCTGGCGGGTGAGGAAGTCGAGCGCGTCGACGAGCGACGCGCGGTCGGCTCCGGGGGTGGAACGCAGCCGCGCCGCCACGTCGGTGTCCAGCGGCTGCAGCGCCGCGTCGTGCGAGGCGAGCCGCCGGGCGAGCTGGGCGAGCGCGCGCAGGTCCGCGAGTCCGACGGACCAGCGCGGCCCCGACAGCAGCCGGATGAGCGGGGAGCCCGCCTCCGGGTCGCTGATCACCCTCAGTGCGGACACCACGTCGACGACCTCGGGGGTCGTGAGCAGCCCGCCGAGACCGAGGATGCGATGAGGGATGCCACGACGTCCGAGCGCGTCCCCGAAGCGCACCATGTGCTTCTTGCTGCGGAAGAGCACGGCGCCCGTGGTCGCGCGCCCGTCCGCGGCGCGGGCCGCCCGGATCCCGGCGAACCAGGCGGCGACGCGGTCCGCCTCCGCGTCGAGCGCGTCGTCGAAGGCGATCTCGACGAGACCGTCGGGGGCGCCCGGACGGGCGCGCAGCTGCTCGACGGCGACCGGCGAGCGATCGGCCAGGGGCGCGAGCACCGCGTTGGCGGCATCCAGGACCCGCGCGCTGTTGCGCCAGCTGGTCAGGAGGGAGAACTGCGCGCAGCCGCCGTCCGGGGCGAAGGCGGCAGGGAAGCCGCCGAGGTTGCCGGCGCTGGCGCCGCGCCAGGCGTAGATGGCCTGATGGGGGTCGCCGACCGCCATGACCCCCGTGCCGCCGAAGAGCGTCGAGAGCAGGTCGGTCTGCACCACGGAGGTGTCCTGGTACTCGTCGAGCAGCACGACGCGGTAGCGGGCGCGCAGCTCGTCGACGACGGCCGGGTGGTCGCGGACGATGCGCAGGGCGCCGGCGACCTGGTCGGCGAAGTCCATGACGCTCAGACGCGCCTTCTCGCGGTCGTACGCCCGCGCGAGGTCGGCGAGCAGGCCGAGCGCCGAGACGCGGGCAGCCGCATCGGCGACGTCCTTGTAGACGGAGGTCCGCGCGTTCTCGGACGGGCGCTCGACAATGCGCCCGAACTCGTCGGGGAAGGCGGCGAGCCGGTCGAGGTCGACGAGATTGTCGACGCCGTCGCGGGCGATGCGCAGCGCCGCGTCGATGAGGGTGCGCGGCGACTCCTGCCGCTCCTCCAGACGCGGATCGTCGGAGGCGAAGACGACCCGGCGCATGAGGAGCCAGGCCGCCGACTCGGACAGGATGGCCGCCTCGGCGTCGCGCCCGATCCGCAGCCCGTGCTCGCGGACGAGTCCGTCGGCGAAGCTGTTGTAGGTCGCCACCGTCGGCCGGTGCAGCAGCTGGTCGCCGTCGTGGTCGACGGGCGGGACGGCGTGCGTCTCGCGGGCGAGGGCGTCCAGCGCGTCGCGGCGTGCCGCATCCCCGCGCGCGCCCTCGGCGCCGGCCAGCTCGGCGAAGACCGCCAGACGCCCGGCCGCGTGCAGGGCGGGCAGCTTCGGAAGCAGACCGCGCACCTCGAACTCGGACAGGCGCTGCAGCCGCCGCTGGATGCGCTCGGCGAGCTCGCCCGCGGCTTTGCGGGTGAAGGTCAGCCCGAGCACCTCGTCGCGGCGGACGAGGCCGTTCGCGACGAGCCAGACCACCCGCCCCGCCATCGTCTCGGTCTTGCCGCTGCCGGCGCCCGCGACGACGAGCGCCGGCGCGAGCGGCGCCTCGATCACCTCGGTCTGCTCGGCCGTGGGCGGGAACTGCCCCAGAGCGGCCGCGATCGTCGCGGCGGGCAGCAGCGCGGTCCCGATCGGCGCGGGCGGGATCGGCGCCGTCACGAGGCGCTCACCGCCGAGATCGTGTGGATGCGGCACAGCCCGAACGAGAACTCGTCACGGCAGTGCACCTCGTACGGCGCGGAGAAGCTGCCGCCGCGCATGACGCCCACCGCGCGCTGCACCCGCTCGACGAACGCCGCGCGGGCGTCGTCGTCGAACGGCGGCTGGTGGGGCTCGGCGTAGTCCTTGGTCGCCGCGCTGGGGCGCAGGACCAGCAGCTTCGCCCCGCCGGGCGCGAATCCGCCGGCCTGCTCGATGGCGCCGGACGAGAAGGCCAGCTGGTACGCCGCGAGCTGCGGGTTGTCGGCCACCTTGGCATCCGTCTGGGGCTCGTTCTTGCCCGTCTTGAGGTCGACGATGACGACCTCGCCGCGGGAGGTGAGCTCGACGCGGTCGATGTCGCCGCTCAGCACCGCGCGGTGCTCCCCCGCGTCGGGAACGGGGATGGGCACGTCGAAGTGCCGTTCGGCGGCGAGGAGCCGGTGACCGGCGTCGTCGAACCGCCGCAGGTAGCTGGCGAGCCGCCGCACGAGGTCGCGCGCCCGCGTCTGCTCCGCGCGTTCACGCCAGGCGGCGTCGAAGACGAGCTCGCCCCAGCGCTCCTCGACGACCGCCCACAGGTCGGCCTCGGACGGGGATGCCGCGGTCTCGAGGGCCGCGTGGATGATGGTCCCGATGCCCGCGGTCGTGCCGCTGCGGTCGCCGCCGAGGTCGCCGATGACCCAGTCGAGCTCGCACTGCTCGAGCGCGTGCAGCCGCGACGGCGACACCCGGACGTCCTCGCGGGACAGGTCGCGCAGCGGCGCGATGGAGCTCGGTGCCGCCACGCCGTACCACTGCTCGGACGCGGCGCCCGGCACGTCGGCCGCCGCGAGGAGGGCCAGCTGCGACGCCGCGTGCCGCCGCTGCGCGGCCGTCGTGCGCGGCGCGGTCAGCGTGCGACGGTGACGGGCGACCAGACCCCGCAGCGACAGCGGGTGCTCCGGGATGGATGCCGCCGGCTCGGGCGTCGGCAGCATCTCGAACAGGACGCTGGGTCCGGTGTCGTCGTCGGCCACCGCCGTCACGACGAGCCGCTCCCGCGCCCGCGAGATGGACCGCAGGAACAGCCGCAGCTCGTCGTGCATCGCGTCGCGTCGCCGGTCGATGAGCCCCGCAGCCGGGAGCTCGGGCCGGAGCACGGCATCGGCCAGCCGCCACGTCTCGAGCAGTCCGCCGCGCAGCCGGGTGTTCGGCCAGACGCCGTCCTGCACGCCCGCGACGACGACCGTGTCGAAGGCGGTCCCGGCCGCCGCCGCCGGCGTCAGCACGCGGACGGTGTCGGCGACGGCGGGCTGCTCGATGCGGTCCTCGGCCACGTCGCTGTCGAGCACCGCACGGAGGAAGACCGCCGCCTCCCCGTCCGGTTCGCGCTCGGTGAACCGCTTGGCCGCCTGGAAGAGGGCGACGACCGCGTCGAGGTCCCGGTCGGCCTGCTCGGCGATCGGACCGTGTCCGCGGGACGCCTCCCGCCACGTCCGCGCGAGGCCGCTGCGGTCCCACGCCGTCCACAGCATCTCGTGCGGCGTCGCCCGGTTCGCGGCCTGCGCGCGCACCGCCGCGAGCGTCGCGCCCATCCGCGCCGCACGGCGGCCCTCCCGCGTGTCGACGGCCTCCAGCTCGAGGGGATGCCGGATGCCGGACACGAGCAGATCCCCGGCCGTCCGGTGTCCGCCGTGCTCGACCTCGTCCTGACGCAGGACCGTCCGCAGCCGGCGCAGCTCGATCGGGTCGAGGCCGCCGAACGTCCCCAGCAACGCGTCCGCGACGGCGTCCGGGGTCCAGTCCGCCGGGTCCTGCATGCCGAGCTCCACGAGGCCGACGAGGTCGCGCACGGGCCGTTGCGCGCCGAGCGCCAGGCCGGGGCCGCTCGCCCGGGCCGGGACCTCGCGCGCGGCCAGCTCGGTCTGCAGGGTCGCGACCTGCCGCGAGTCGTGGGCGATGACGGCGCAGTCGCCCCACGCCACTCCGTCGAGGACGTGGCGTTCGCGCAGCAGGCGCGCGATGGCGTCGGCCTCCTCCGCGGGCGAGCGCAGCAGGTAGGTGCGGACGGAGCCCATCGGCGCCGCGCCGACCGGTGGACGCCGGTGCGCGACGACGCCGGCGGCGCCGATGCGGGCGGCGACGGAGCGGACGAGGTCGATCTGCTCCGGGGTGCCCCGGTGCACGGTGCCCAGCGCCGCCGTCGTGCCCAGCGAGCGGGCGAGGCGCGCGAAGTTCTCCGGCGTCGCGCCGCGGAAGGCGCCCGAGCCCACGTCGGGATCCCCGAAGACCACGACGCCGATGCCCAGTCCCGCCGCCGCCTCGAGGAGGTCGACGCCGCCGGCCGTCAGCTCCTGCGCATCGTCGACGAGGATGCAGCGCAGCGTGGCGAAGCGGCCGAGCAGCTCGCGGTCGCCCAGGGCGTCGCGGAGCACGCCGACGGCCTCGCGCGTCAGGTCGGCCGCGTCGCGGTGCGCACCGCGCATCGACGCCCGCACTGCGCGGTACTCGGCGGAGAAGGAGGCCAGCGACGCCCAGACGGGGCGGTCGTGCCGGGCGGCCAGCCGCTCGAGGTCGCCCGGCAGCACGCCGAGGTTGGTGCATTCGGCGAGGAACGCGCGCACGTCGCCGCGGAAGCCGCGCGTCGCCCGGATCGCCGGGCCGAGCCACTCGGGCCAGCGCGAGGCCCCCTCGCGCTCGTCCTCGGCGTCCCCGTCGAGCAGGTCGCGGATGATCTGGTCCTCGTCGCCGCCTGTGAGCAGCTGCGGCGGCTCGTCGCCGCGGCGCACCTCGGCCCCGCGGACGAGCTGGAAGGCGAAGGAGGCGACCGACCGCGCGACGGCGCCGGCGGTCGCCCGGCCGATCGCCAGGGCGAGCGGGTCGCGCAGCGCGGTCGCGGCCGGTCGCGTGGGGGTGAGCACGAGGACCTCGTCGGGGTCGACGCCGGCGTCGACGAGGGCGCGCACGCGCGCGATCAGGGTGGAGGTCTTGCCCGACCCCGGGGCCCCGACCACCGCGCCGCCGACCGTCGGCCCCCACGCCGTCACCGCCTGCTGATCGGCGTCGGTCGCGGCACCGGGGGCGATGGCATCCGTGATCCGCATCCCCCCACGTTAACCGCGCCCTCCGACATGGCCGCCGCGACACCGCGCACGTCCGCCGGACCCGCCGGAGGAGGGATGCCGTCCGCGTTCGCCGTCCGCGAAGCGGGCGCCCCGCGGCGGCTCCGTGTCGGCGCCCTGCCGTAGAGTCGAGAGCACGCGCCGGGCGATCGGTCCCCGGGCGGGAAGGACGTGCATCGTGGAGATTCGCATCGGCATCACCAACACCGGACGCGAACTGAACTTCGAGACCAGCGAGTCCTCGGAGGCCGTGAAGTCGACGGTCGCCTCCGCTCTCGACAGCTCCGCGAGCCACCTGACCTTCACCGACGTCAAGGGCAACTCCTACATCGTCCCGACCGCGAACCTCGCGTTCATCGAGGTCGGCACCGAGGAGTCCCGCCGGGTCGGCTTCGTCGCCTGACGGCTCCGCCGTGCAGATCCTCCTCGGTCTCCTCCTCGGCGCGGTCATCGGTCTCGCGGCGCACTTCGCGCTGCCCCACCGGTCGACGCGGGGCGTCGCCCTCGCCCCACTCGCCGGAGCCGCCGCCTCCGCCGTCGTGTGGACGGTGCTGACGTGGGCCGGACTGGGCATCGACTCCCCCGTGCTGTGGATCGTCGCGATCCTCGCGCCGGCGGCGACCGTCCTCGTGCTCATCCCTCTGCTCAGCCGTCGGCGGATCGCCTCCGACGCGGCCGAGCGGGCGCGCCTCGGCGTCTGAGCCGAGCCGACGGCGCGGCGACCGAGCTGAGCAGGCGTCCCTGCGCGGCCGAACGGGCGCGCCTCGGCGTCTGACCCGCAGGAGCAGGAGGGGCGTCAGGCCGCGAGGCCCATGGCATCCATCCGCCGGGCGTGCGCGCCCATCAGCTCCGTGAACACGGGCTCGACGACCTTCTCCTCGTCACGGTCCAGACGCGTCGGGCGCAGCGCCGCACGCGCCACGAGCAGCGTGTCGCCGACGAGGCGACGGCCCCACAGGGCCAGCAGCCAGCGCCACTCCTCGTCGGCGGCGATGGCCGCGCCGAGGATCTCCACGATCGCCGAGCGGTCGTCGTCCGCCGTGAGGATGCGGGCCACACGGCGCCCGGTGTCGCCGTAGCTGGAGGACAGCGCGAGGTAGAAGTCGTCGAGCATGCCCGCCGTGATATGGACCGACAGCATGGTCTCCTGCGGTCGCACCCCGTGGGTGTTGCGCCGGAACGCGTCGAGCGACTCGCGGAACGGGAGCATGAGCTGCGTCGGGTCGGCCCCGCGGTCGCGGATGAGGGCGACGAGCTCCTGGTGCTTGATCAGCGCCGCCCCTGCGGCGCGCGAGAGGGACTCCTTCTCGGCGAGCTCGGGCGTCGAGGCGATCAGCTCGCTCAGCGTCTCGAAGAACCCGAGCTGCAGGTACGCGGCCTGACCGAGGAACGTCTCGATGTCCGGGGCGAGCTCCGCGAAGTCGACGCGCATCGCGTCGCCGAGGTCGCCGCGCGAGCGGAGCTGCAACGTCCGGCCCACCGGGCGGCGACGACGACGGATCCACTCGAACACGCTGTACAGCCTAGGCGTCGGGGCCCGCCGGAACGCGCCGGGTAGAGTGGACACGCCCCGGCGTTGGATCGGGGCCCCGCGCCTGTGGACGAGTGGAGGGCGTGGATCCGACTCCTCAGGCGGTCTCTCACCGCCGGAACAGGCACGCTCATGACGACTTTCGCCGAGCTCGGCGTCGACCAGGACATCGTCGACGCCCTCGCATCCAAGGGCATCGTCGATGCCTTCCCGATCCAGGAGCAGACCATCCCCCTCGGTCTGCCCGGGCAGGACATCATCGGCCAGGCCAAGACCGGAACCGGCAAGACCTTCGGCTTCGGCATCCCCGTGGTCCAGCGTCTCGGACCGAACCCCGAGCCCGGCGTCAAGGCGCTCATCGTGGTGCCGACGCGCGAGCTCGCCGTCCAGGTCTACGAGGACATGGACATGCTGACCCAGAACCGCGCGACCAGCGTCGTCGCGATCTACGGCGGCAAGGCGTACGAGGGCCAGATCGACCAGCTCAAGGCCGGCGCGCAGATCGTCGTGGGCACCCCGGGCCGCCTGATCGACCTCAACAACCAGCGCCTGCTCGACCTGTCGGGTGCGGTCGAGGTCGTCCTGGACGAGGCCGACAAGATGCTCGACCTCGGCTTCCTCGCCGACATCGAGAAGATCTTCTCGAAGGTCCCGGCGATCCGTCACACGCAGCTGTTCTCGGCGACCATGCCCGGGCCGATCGTCGCCCTCGCGCGCCGGTTCATGTCGAACCCCATTCACATGCGCGCGAGCGACCCCGACGAGGGCCTCACGCAGGCGAACATCAACCACCTCGTCTACCGCGCGCACTCGCTCGACAAGGATGAGGTCATCGCCCGCATCCTGCAGGCCGAGGGCCGGGGCAAGACCGTCATCTTCACCCGCACCAAGCGCGCCGCGCAGAAGCTCGTCGACGAGCTCGGCGATCGCGGGTTCAACGCCGCGGCCGTGCACGGCGACATGAGCCAGGAGTCGCGCGAGCGCTCCATGGCCTCGTTCAAGGCCGGCAAGAGGGACGTGCTGATCGCGACCGACGTCGCCGCCCGCGGCATCGACGTGAACGATGTCACGCACGTCATCAACCACACGATCCCCGACGAC
>Ga0194110_10004034_pt1 | contig 17921 bp, 17 predicted proteins | sample TA2Kig1200mmetaG_FD_146192 | JGI IMG/M metagenome (GOLD analysis project Ga0194110, IMG submission 146192) | Freshwater microbial communities from Lake Tanganyika, Tanzania - TA2015032 Kigoma Deep Cast 1200m | ecosystem: Environmental > Aquatic > Freshwater > Lake | place: Tanzania: Lake... | reverse complement strand
CCTTGGTATCATTTTTGTATTACTACTGAGGGGGAAGGCAATTATAGCAGGAAAATCTTCTAATGGCAAGGTTCATTTTCTAACATCGAGATTCACAAAAGTGTCCAATATGTTGCTGGATAGTGCAAACGTCGAAGGTCAAACTGTTTGGACATTGGACGATTTCGACGTTAGACATTAGACGATTTCAAGGTGGTGAGAAAAATGAAGGTTATATTCGGAGACATGGACGAGATGTTATCTGAACTCAGGGAAAGGGAGATTTTCGAGGTCCGAGTTGAGGCCCTTTACGACGAAAGATACTCAAAGGAAGGCATACCTTTGGTGAAAGTATACGTGTCAGCCCAGGCGCTGCTGCCTCAATCCCCGCGTACGCGGGGACTTTATGCCTGCTACGAGAGGGTCACATTTAAGGGTGTAAAGCCCTTTATAACGGATGAGATGAACTCCATAGCCAAAGAGAATCTGAGGATGAAGGATGAGATAGCGAGCCGTCTTAAAGAGGCAGGATTCACAGTCAGAGCAGGATACTTTATGGAGAGTTGAAAGTTGAGGGTTTAGAGTTGAGAGATAGGAAAGCAGGACAACAGGAAGGCGGGAGAGCCGGAAAGCCTGACTGCCGGAAGTCCGGATTTCTGGTTGTCTGGCTTTCAGGACTTCCGGCTCTCATGACACTCAAACAAGGGAGGTAAGACATTGTGGAAGTTGATAGAGAAACGTTTTAAGGAGGCGACTATGCATTGGCTATCCAAGCCGGGGAATTTCAAGAAGCACGCTGACTACCTGACCACAAGGGTTCTGGGCGGGTTCTCAGAAGATTATGACAGCGGGGAGTTCTCAGAGGCACTGGAGGCGTTCAAAAGTGACCCGAACACAGGTGTGGAAAGGATTTTCCAGGCACTTAAGAAGGCTTTGGACCAGAAGTTTCAGGTTGAGACCATCAAAGGGATGAGGATACTCGATGCCCACAGGGATGGAAGCAGATTGATGAAGGACCTGGGAAACGGCTGCGTCAAGGTTCCCAGCGAGTTTGATGTGGACAAGTCATACAAGGTTGACCTGACCAAGCTGGAGTGCGAATGCAAGAGTTGGAAGACACTAAGCTACGCTGGGCTGCTGTGCAAACACATCATGGCCGCGGCTGATGAGTTCAGGCATAAGTACCCGATAGACATCGAAGCTGAAGAGGATGTGAAAACAGAGACCTTCAGGCTGGGTAAATCCCCGGATGTCCAGGCTGATAGTGATGGATATTTCATCTATGGTAGTCAGAGGCTGAAGAAGCAGGAGCTTACCGGCAACCCATTGATACCATCAGGCATATACCACGTCCTTGAGGGCGGAGAGCCGGAGATGGTCATACATGCCCTTTCCGAAGGTGAGTCACTTATGCTCATAGGCGATAGCGGGGTTGGCAAATCGAAGCTGATACAATATCTAGCTCAAGAGACTAACACACCATTGATGACGCCGTGCGGTCATGCTGAAGTTACCGTTGAGTCTTTACTAGGGTGTATGACCGCTGTGAACGGCTCCACCGTATGGCAGGATGGCGTATTGCCAGAATGCCTGAAACGCGGTTATTGGCTCATGCTCGAGGAGATAAACTCGGTTGACCCGGGTATCGCCAAAGTCCTGAATGAAGTGCTGGACAGCCGCTCTGTGACCATAACAGTTGCTGGCAACCCGCGCATAGTGAGGGCATCACAGGACTTCAGGATGATATGCGCCACCAACCCGCCGGATAACCCTATATACAAAGGCATAGAATCTATGAGCTTTGAGCTTATGGACAGGTTTGACGCTGTAGTCTGGCTAGATTACCTTTCTCCTGAGAAGGAGGCGGAAGTAGTAGCCCAACGCTCAGGATACGATGATATGGCAAAAATAAAGAAGATGGTAGAGTTCGCCAACAGCGTCAGAACTGGAATGCAGAGGGGGGAGATATTTGGAACAGTGACCACCCGCGGGCTTATATCATGGGCTAAGAAGGCCAAGCTCTTCGGTGTTAAAACCGCAGCAGAGGTGGCTATCCTGCGCAAGCTGGACAGCTTCAGCAGGCGGAAGGCATTGGACCTATTTGAAGCATATTTCAAAGAGAGTTGAGGAAGAGTTGAGAGTTTAGTGTTGAGGGTTGAGAGGTAGGAATGATGTTGGATTTTCGATGTTGGATATTAATACTTATCCAATACCTAACATTCTCCTCCTCTTTCAGCTTTCTTCTTTACTCTCAACTCTCAGCTTTCAACTCTCAACTTTGACGGAGGTGATAGATTGAACGAACAACACAGGTTTAGAGTAGAACCCAGGCTGAGGAGTTTTGCAAGGTTGATAACTCAGAACTTCAGCTTGAGAGTGCAGTTTCAAGGCGAGATAGCGTGTATTGGCGATGGATGGATTCAGATTCCAGCGGTGGAAGAGACGGAGGAAGGGCTTTCTCGCAGCATGTATCTTGTGGCTCACGAATGCGCGCACGATTTGCATTCTCAATTGGACGCAAAGGAGAAGGCGGAGAAGGTAGACAAGCGATTGCCACATATCCTCAATGCCTTAGAGGACGCGAGGGTGGAAAAGCTGATGATTAAAAGGTTTGAGGGGCTAGAGGATAACATGCGTGTCAATATCCAGAAGATAGTATCCAAATGGGATAAGAGTATGCCCATTGCCAGCCAGTTGCTGGGCGGGATGTTTCTCGTAGGCAGGGGTTTGATGTAGGGATGCTATCTGACGATGTGCAAAAGATATTAGGATGGCTCAAGCCGCTCATAGCTCAGGCCAGCGAAGCTTCCGACTCCCATCAGGTTCTGGAAATATCCTGTGAGATACTGAAAAGATAGACCATCTCCTGAAGGATGTGAAGGATAAATCCACACCTAGATTATCGGCAAAAGCCAGGAAGGGCATATCTGCCAGCGATTTTCAGTCAAAGGATATGTCCGACTTCATTCGCGAACATTTTGACGAGGTGAAGCTTCCGCCTGACTACGATGGCATGGAGAGCATGGAGCAGTTAGAGGACGAAAACCAGCCTGAGGATGAGAGCATAACTCGACCTGATGATGGCAATATATCCCAATACAACGCCGTTCTCATGCCCCTGCGCCGGGAGCTTAACTACCTGATACAGAATATGCGGAACCTGGTGGACAAAAAGCATCAGAATAAGCGCAGACGCTCTTTCATACATAACAGGAAACAAGGAGCCATAGAATCCCGACGGCTGTGGAAGCTGTGCTCTGGAAGGGACGATGTGTTCATGCAGCGCAAAGTTGAGGTCAGCAGAGAGATGGATATAGACCCGGACAGCCTGGCCATATACCTGCTGATAGATGAAAGTCACTCAATGATGGAGTCAGACAGATACCGTGCGCCACGAAGCGCAGGATGCAATGCGTGAATAACGCTGTTGGTTTTCCCAAAACCAACAAGGAGATTTAGACATGCAGTGGACAATGAGCAATAAACTGTATGAAGCTCTAAGGATAATGCGGATAAGGAATCAATGTCGGAGATTACCAAGATGGTCTGCTAACCTATGGTTGGGCAAGGTTAAGCCGAGTACAAGTAAGGTTGAATCCATGTTTGAAAGCTCAACATCTGAGTCCACCTCAAAACGGCAATATGGGGTGGAGATGGAAGGTAATCCAGATTCAGGTATCATCTGGATGAAAAGCAATTTTTTGTGCAAAAGCCTCTGGCTAATGGGATGTAAACCATGCTCTTCCATCGAGGGCGCAACGAGTGAAAAGATAAAGGGACAAATACATAAGACCCTTTACCCTGAACTGGGCTGTAGTGGAAACCTAAACCCGACTGTTACAGTGCATTTCGTGAACGTGGGAACTTCATGCTTCGGTCTTAGGACTGGACTAGCTGAGGTTGATGTGAAGCATGAAGGACGGGAAATTCGTAGTAGTCTGAGCCAGATAGGGTCTGGCACAAGGCGAAGGAATTTAGCTAGTTGGAGTCTGAAAGGAAGTAGGGATGTTAGAAATAACTGAAATAGCCCAAAAACAGAAGGACTTAGCTTTGGAAGCTGAGGCTATGCCAAGCAAGCGGATTTGGGGTCTCTTCCCTATGATTTGTGAAGAGGAATGGATAGCGCAGGCAATGTGGAAAGTAATCCATAATAAAGGAGCAGAAACGGCGGGCATAGATAATGTCACTAAGGCACGATACTATGACGCTAAAGCGCATACCCTAAACTCAGCCGCAAGGGTGAGAATTAAAGAGCTATGCAAGAGCCTTGAGAATATGGAATACAAACCACAACCCGTTAGAAGGACATACATTCCAAAGCCAAATGGGAAGCTAAGACCAATCGGTATTCCTACCTTAGATGATAGAATAGTCCAAGAAGCAATAAGAATGGTGCTTGAGCCAATCTACGAAAGTGACTTTCTGGACTGTTCCTACGGATTTAGACCTAATAGATGTACAATGGATGTGATAGCGAAATGCTATCAAAATATAAATCCGAAAAGTAAATACTATTGGGTTATAGAAGGGGATATAAAAGGATGTTTTGATAATATTGATCATAGGATATTGCTAAAACTCCTGAGAAAGAGGATAGCCGATGACAAACTTGTCAGTATGATAAGACGATTCCTGAATGCGGGATATACAAAAAATGGAGGGATATACAAACCAGAGGTGGGGACACCACAAGGTGGAGTCCTATCACCCTTGCTGGCGAATATATACCTACATGAGATGGATAAATGGTGGGAACGGGAACTATACCGTGACCAAAACTATAGATTCAACCGCAGAAGAAAGGGTCAAGGTAACTATCTCCTGTCAAGATACGCCGATGATTTTATCATTCTTAGTAATGATACTAAGAGGGGTGTAGAAGAAACAAGGGATAGACTACAGGACTTTCTAAAACAGGAATTAAAACTGGAACTTTCCAGCGACAAAACGACCATTACACATGCCTATGATGGCTTTGACTTTCTTGGGTTCAATGTGCGAAAGTACAAGTCACGCAAGGGAGTGATAATAACACCATCAGAGAAGAACATTCAGAAATTGAAAGATAAGATAATGTCCTTTCTGAATAGAAAACGACATGATGTAGACGTGGTGGCTATGATGCTGACAATAAATCCTGTAATTCGGGGATGGGCGAATTATTTTAGATATGTCAACTCCTATGAGACTTTTAATACCCTAGATTTTTATCTGCATAAGAGATTCATTAAATGGTACAGAGGTAAGTATAAAATGAACCTTAGAGCAGGTACGATTGGGGCATTGAAATGGATTAAAGGAGAACAATCGCTTAAACTCAGACATTTTGCTGATAGCAAAGTTGAAAGGTCTAAGTGGACATCGCAATCCCCTAATCCATATATCACAGGGGAGATAAAATATCTAAGAGAAAATCCATTCGTTGAATCAACTTGGTATGGAAAATCAGAGCGGAATACGGAATTAGTATATCAATGCTACCAAAGGGACAATGGTATTTGCCAAATTTGTCAAAGATGTAAGACAAATTTAGTGGCACACCATATAATTCCTTTGAAGGATGATGGTGAAGACACTTTGGATAATTTAATAACAATCTGCGAGGATTGTGAAAAAGAATATTTCAGAGAACTTCATCAAGAAATTCGTACTCCTGAAGAAGTGAAACAACTAGGGGGGAGCTGTATGCGCTGAAAGGTGCATGTACAGTTTCGGTGCGACATGAAGTTGCATGTTTACGACAGGAGGGTGAGTAGCCCTCTCGGAAATTCTCTTTTCTCCGCCCCTGCGTAAAAGAGTCACTGACTCCGCCTACGCTGCCAGTAAGTAATGACCGTAGCGGAAAGCAAGGCACGAAAGCTCGTTATATTGATAGCCTGAACTGATATATGAGCAAAGGGGAGACTGATATGGATAACGTTAGTGAATCATCGTAAGCTTCGTGAGGCATGATAGGTGAAATAAGGCTGATACACCTGAACCAAAAGGTAAGTGGGCTGGTTGCTGAACTCGAAACGTCAGTAACAAAGAGACGACATTCCCACCGGAGTATAGATGGATCCTAAGTCGGTCGCAAGTCGAACATGCGGAACATGGTAAGCCCAATGGACTCTCAACATACCAGTTGAGTAGGCTAACCGCAAGGGAAGCGGAATTGTCCAGTGGGTAAAGGATGCTGGAGAAAGCGAAGGCCTCTGGTAATGCAGAGGATAGAGGCTCAGACTTTGCCTCGCACTGAAAGGTGGCTGACTTCCAGCAGGTCTTCACCGATAGCCAAAGTAAAGGAACTGAACCAACGTGAAAGATAGAGTCCAACAGGACATCGGAGCGAAGGAATTGCTGACAGACTGGAACACCATTGACTGGAAGCTGGTCAGGAAGCGTGTTAAGAACCTGAGACAGCGGATTTATCGGGCAACACAAAACGGTCAGTGGAATAAGGTTCGTAGCCTTATGAAACTGATGCTTCGCAGTTACTCAAACTTGTTATTGTCCATGCGAAGAGTTACCCAGGAGAATCAAGGGAGAAAGACAGCCGGCATTGATGGTCGAAGAGCTTTGACACCAGAGGAACGAGTGGCAATGGTTCGTGAAATGCAGAGATACACACCCTGGCGGGTGAAACCTGCAAGACGAATTTATATACCAAAAGCCAATGGCAAGCAAAGACCATTGGGTATACCTTGTATATCGGACCGGATAGCTCAGACAATGTTTAAGAACGCACTTGAGCCAAGTTGGGAAGCGCGTTTTGAAGCCAATAGCTATGGCTTTCGCCCTGGGCGCAGTTGCCATGACGCCATTTCTCAGTGTTATAAAAGACTCAAAAAAGGTGGTGATACATGGATACTGGATGCCGATCTTCGCGGTGCGTTTGACAACGTAAGCCATCAATATATCCTCTCAGCAATAGGAGAAATACCAGGCAGGGAGATGATAAAACAATGGCTGAAAGCAGGCTATGTAGAAGCTGAGATGTTCCATGAAACCGATAAAGGCACGCCGCAAGGCGGATGCTTGTCACCTTTGTTATTGAATATCGCCCTCAACGGGATGGAAGACCTCTTGGCAATCCACCATAAGGTAAGGAAATACAGCTATACACAACCAAATGGCCGCCAAAGTGTTTGCCGAAAAGAACTAAACCGTTATGGTTTTATCCGTTACGCTGATGATATTCAGGTGACTGCTGAAACGAAAGAGGACATTGAGGCTGTCGTCCCAACAATAGAGAGATGGTTACAGCAAAGGGGATTAGAACTGAATAAAGAAAAGACCAACATCGCTCATGTGAAAGATGGAGTTAATTTTCTGGGATTCCATATCCGCCATTTCAAGGGAAGCTGCTACACACTCCCGCAGAAAGAAAAGGTACACTCTTTCCTAGCGGAAATACGGGATTGGCTGGATGCAAATGTCAGCGCAAAACCAGAAGCAGTTATCTATACGCTGAATCCAATACTTCGTGGTTGGGGCAACTACTACAGACATGGTGTGAGCAAAAGGGTGTTCAACTACGTTGACCACCACGTTTTCAGAGCGCTGTGGAAATGGGCGCGTAAGAGACATCCTAAGAAGGGAAAACGATGGGTTGCCAACAAATACTTTATGCCAAAGGACAAAAGGAGATGGACTTTCAACACAATCGTTGAAGACCGTCATGGTCAAAAGAAGACCATCACATTGGTGCAACTGATGGACATTCCAATCGAGCGTCACATCAAGGTTAAAGGTAGGGCATCCCCAGACGACCCAAAACTACAGGCATATTGGTCAGATCGCCAAACCAGATATGGCAAAGCCCACTGGGACAGCAGAAAGCTACGCCATGTGGCTGAGAGACAAAACTGGCGATGTCCTGTCTGTGGCTCACACCTGTTCAATGGAGAGGAACTGCAAACTCATCACAAGGTAGCAGTAAGTGATGGTGGCACAGATGAAGCAGAGAATCTGGTGCATTTGCATAAAGCTTGCCATCAACATATATACCAGATGAGTGATTATTTGTTGCAGGAGGCTTGAGCGAATTGATGGGAAACCAACATGGTTCGTTCTTAGGGGAGGAGGACACGGCGACGTGGGCCTCCTTACCCGACACGCGAGGGAATTGGAAACACGCTGAGTATAGTGACCTCCCATGTGAGTAGCTCTCCTATACATACAGGCAATGCGCCATTCCCTTAGCGACCTGCGGGCCAGGGAAGCGGCTATCGTGGTATGTGAAGCACTAGACTCACTGGGTATAACCTTTGCTCTGACCGGCTACACCGCCGGCGGCAAACTCAGCCGGATAATATATAAGGAGTTTCACGAGTGCTACACAGACGTAAAGACAGGGCTTATAGGCATAAACCACCGGGTTGGCACACTGACCGCGGAGCATATACCATTCGCCGTGAGGCGACTGGTGAAGAGGGATGAGAGGAAGAAGATTCTGATAGTGGTTACCGATGCGACTGAAATTGAGTCTCCACTAAGGCTCAGGAACGCTATGCTGGACGCTGAGGAAGCGGGAGTCGAGTTGATAGGCATTGGGATTCTCACTGACCTTATGAGCCAGTGGTTCCGGACTTTCATCGAAATAACGGACATGAATGATTTTGCAAGGCAGATGTTGGAACTTATGAAGAGGCTTATGGGCTAATGGGCCGATAGGATGAATTCGTCAAACGTGAAACGACAAACGTCCAACGGTTTTGACGTTAGACGACTTTGAAGTGGGACGTTAGACGCTACAGAAAGGAATGATGAAGAATGAATAGGGACATATTGGAAAAGGAGTTTGAACCTTCACAAATAAAGAGAAGGAAAGGGCCTTTCAACGAAGAATTTGACTACATCGAAACGGCTGATGTCATACGCCGGCTAAACACGGCTTTTGATGGCGAGTGGTCCTTTGAGATAGTGGAGCATCAGCAGTTGTGCGACGAGGTGGTGGTATTAGGTAAGCTTACCGCGCAGGGCATCAGCAAGATGCAGTTTGGCAGTCATAAGATTACCAAATCCAAGAAGGATGGTGAGCCGGTGCAGATAGGTTTTGATTTGAAATCAGCGGCCAGTGACTGTCTTAAAAAAGTAAGTACGCACTTCGGAGTGGCTCTACATCTATATTCTGAGACTGTCGCGGATGAGGCATCGAACCCTGAAAAAAAGAATTCCATGACGCCAAGCCAGTCTGAGGAGACCATCAGCAAGGAGAAGCTGACAGAGATAAAGAAACTCAGAACCAAGCTGAAGTGGACGCCAGAACAGGTGATGGACCATGCTGAAAGATTATTCAGCACGCGCGATATAGCTAAGCTTAACCCAGTGATGGGTGAAGCGTTCATAGCATACCTGAAGACTCAAGACGGCAAGACGGCGGCATGAATGAAAGGAGAGTTGAGAGTAGAAAGTTGAAAGTTGAGAGAAAGGAATGATGCTGGATGCAAGATACTGGATGCTGGATAAAAAACCAGAATCAAGAATCCAGTATCCAGCATCAAGAATGGAGGTGAGAATAATGGAAGAAGCGAGGCCGCATTTTTCGGTGACGCAGTTAAGAACCTATTTAGAATGCCCATATAAATACTACCTCTCATACGAGGAGAAGCTACCCTGGGAGAAGGTGCCATCAGGCGTGACGTTTGGCTCCGCTGTGCACAGGACAGTTGAGCAGTTCAATAGGGCACTTGCAGACGGCGGGATGGACGAGAAGGCCGTTATCGCCCTCTTTGTAAAAGAATGGCAGGCTGAAACTAAGAGAGACGGTGTTGAATACAGGAATCCCGATGAACGCGAGGAACTGGCGGATAAGGGCAAACGCCTAATCCAGTTGTACGCGCAGGAATTTCGCGATATGAGGCCGCAGGCTGTGGAACGCGCGTTCCGACTTCCCATACTTGATGTATCCACAGGGCTGTTTGAGGGTTCCAGGGATGTCATGGGCGTCATAGACCTCATCGCTGATGACGGAGTTATAGAGATAAAGACCAGTTCCAGGTCAGTCAACCAGCGGGAAGCTGACGCTTCGCTGCAATTGACGCTATACTCCTGGGCATACCGGATGATACAAGGCAAAGAGGAAAAATCCCTTAAGACCGTCGCGCTCTTAAAGACGGCGAAGTCAGCAATACAGACCATAGAGACATACAGGACAGCGGAGGACCACAGCAGGTTGATGGAACTGATTGCTCAGGTCATCCGGGCCATAGAACTGCGGGTGTTTTACAGGAATCCCAACACCCAGTATGGGTGCGATGGGTGCGTATATCGCGTAGCTTGCGGCGGCGCATGATCTCGGGTCGCCGAGTGCGAGGAAAAGAAGGAGGTGAATGAAAATGGCGAGTTTCAACAAAGTCCTTTTGATAGGCAATTTGACCAGGGACGTAGATATGCGGTTTATCCCTTCCGGGAAAGCAGTAGCCAACTTCGGCCTGGCTGTCAACCGCACATACACAGATGCAAATGGCGAGAAGGTGGAAGACACTTGTTTTGTAGATATAGTCGCCTGGGACAGATTAGCGGAGGTATGCGGCGACTATCTGGCTAAGGGAAGACCTGTCTTTATTGAAGGCAGACTTCAGATGGATAGCTGGGAAGCGGAAGACGGTCAGAAAAAGACAAGGCTTAAAGTGATAGCTCAGAACATCCAGTTCCTGGGTGGTACGACAGCGAAGTCCGAAGCCGGTGGAGATGATGGAGATGCGGGCGCGGATGCTGATGTCCCATTCTGACGCCATCTCTGTAATCCCAAAGATAGAAGAGAGCGAAGGGCAGAGGGCATAGAGTAGGAATTTTTTCTTTACCCTAAGCTCTCAGCTCTATGCCCTACGCTCAAGAAATGTGATTTCAACGCTGCGCAGGAAACCAACTGTGCCTATACAATCCGCTCACTTATTTCAGGAGGTGAGAAAAATGGAGCTGACATTCAGAAGGGATGATATGGAAGATGCGCTGAAGGACGTCATCAGGGCGACTGGCAGCAGGTCTTTGCCCATACTGGCAAGCGTCCTCATATCCGCAAATGACCCGCTTCCGGGCCTGCTTAAGCCACATAGCCCTGATAAAGCACAGGAAACTGACTCAGGGATACATCTGGCTGCAACAGATCTGGAGATAGGCATACGCGCGTCTATCCCCGGTCAGGTGATTGAAAGCGGGGCCATCGCGCTCCCAGCAAGAGAGTTTATCGGCATGATGACAGAGACAGCGTATAGTGATGTAAGGCTGGTCGCAGACCACGACGGCAAGGCAAGGGTAGAGTGCGGGTCGGCTCAGTTCAAGATAAAGGGATTGCCTGCTGATGAGTTTCCATCCCTGATACCCCTACCCGATTCTGACACACAGCCGGAACTGATGAGCGCCGCTAAATATGAAATAAAACTGCCCACGGTGACTATGGATTCGAAAGCTCTGGCGGCGATGATTGGGATGACATCCTTCGCTGTCTCCAGGGATGAGACGCGATATTTCCTCAACGGCGCGCATCTATCCCTGAGAGAAAACAATGAAGGAGACGCGACCGGGTGTCTGGTCACAATGGCCGCCACCGATGGGGCCAGATTAGCTGTGGCGACTGCCAGAGCTAAAGACAATGCCAAATATGATAAAGGCGTCATCATCCCCGTCAAGGCCATGGCTCAGCTCAGGAATATGCTCCCGCGCTCTGATACGGTGGGTATCAGCATATACACAGAGCGCATCGTCTTCGACATAAGCAATACCATGCTCGTGTCCAGGCTGATTGAAGGCGAATACCCAGACTACGCAAATGTGATACCTGCGAAGAACAGCATAATGCTGACAGTGAAGACGCAGCGTCTGCTATCCATGTCCAGGCGCGTCGCGACCATGGCAAACCCCAAGACGCCCGGGGCGAGGGTGGAAGTGAAGGGTGATACTTTGAGGATGTCCTCGTCCACGCCTGAGTTTGGTGAAGCTTGTGAGGAGATGCAGATAAAGAAGGAAGGGGATGATATTGAGTTAGGTCTCAACATCCGTTACCTGATGGACGCGCTGAGGGTTATCCAGACAGATGAGATGACGATAGGGATAGACGAACCGCTGAAACCGGTGCTGATAAAGCCGGCAAGCGAAGATGGCTATCTCTATGTGCTCATGCCTATTCGACTGTAACAAAAACGGGAAAAACATATCGTTCTTTTAACACACATAAGAGGATTCACATTATGTGACCTCTGACTGATAGCGCCAATCATTAACATTTATTGGCGCTTTTTTTATGCGCTTTTTGAAGTGAAAACCAGCGGATTTCCAAACCTTGACAAATTCTGCCGTTGAGGTATAATGCCAATAGAAGATGCGGAAGGCAATTTAACAACATAATGTGCAAAAAGACGCCTTTTAAGGGCATGATTGCCCAATAGCGAGTTAAAAGGAGGTTATTTAAGTTATCTTATCTATATAACAAAAATGACCCGTTTCAACTGACTCGCTATGGTTGGACGGGTCATTTTTGTATAGTCGAAAGCGTTTCCCGATGTCAGCTTGAATAATCGGACATATTAACAATTAAAGCCAGATGTGAGGCGAGGCATCTGGACAAGCATGACAAGAGGTACACCCTACCTGATTCTGAAAGACAGGATCATTCTCTCTGACGAGTTCAACGGCGATATGTATGGAAGCCCCAAAGACAGCAAGTGGGAGCAAAAGAATGGCTATTATCCAGAGATGATAGAAAGGCTGAAGAAGGTGAGAAGCGAGGGGGAATTCAAAAAAGAGATGAAGGCATTCAATAGCGAAAATTACAATTACCACCCCTTCGGCTTCTATACCAATGAAAGGAAAGACATCGACCTCTCAGACAACTACTTCGGCAATTTCTTCAGCGACTACCTGTTCTTCAAGAATATGAGCGGACGGACTGTAAAGATTATGGATAGCAAGAAACGTCCTATAGAGTTGAAGCATGGTTCAATAGCGACGTTCTACTTCGGAGAGTTCATAGAGATAGCTTAAGCCTGCATAGCCCATCATCACCTTGCCGATGATGGGCTATGATAGGGTCCTGGTTGCCTTGTATATTGTCCACGGTTGGAAATAGGAAGTCCATTTATACAATAGCGTTTCGCCGGCAGTCAGCTTTGAATAAGCCAGCTTTCACAGATAGAGAAACTAAACAAGAGCTTGCCATCAGCTCTTTAAAAACATGATAGGATTATCCAAAGTGAGGAAGCTACGAAGCTTCAATAACTTTGACAGAGAAATAGCAGTAGAAGCGTTAAAGCGCTATTCTAAGTAGTTGAGAAAGTTGATACACCATACGAGGATACTTTGGTGGTTCACCTGGAAATCCCCCGGAATTGTGATGACCATCTGATCTATCTACCCGCCATTGTTGGCTTGATGAATGAACTAAAAGCCGATGAAACTCGTTATGATAGAAACACCAACGAGCTAATCTTTTGGTGGGATTAACCCTCTTCATATACCCCTTAACTCGATGGCAGATAAAGAGTAGATTGAGGAGAGTTGACTAATGCAGGCACCACAGCTTTTTTCCTTACTATCGCCATACACGACTTGGTTAATTGGCTTTTCTAATACATGTAAAATTTTTCTTGACTTTAGTATACTCCTTTAGTACACTGTTTTGTGTTATAAAATGGTGTAATCAAGAGAGGAGAATGACATCATGGCCATATCCAAACAGCGAACGACGCTGTATCTCAGCGAAACTGATAAGAACATCCTCAAAAAACGGGCGTCAGAGATCAATAAAACCATGAGCGAGTACGTCGCCGAACTTCTCATGTGGGACAAAAGATTCAGACTGATAGAACATGCCAGGGAAGGTTCCCTAGAAATTAAAAACAATGAATTGGAGTATGCAACAGCGGGGAAATAGAAGATGGGTCATGTAATAGCCATTGCGAACCAAAAAGGCGGTGTGTCGAAAACAACCACAGTCATCAACCTCGGGGCTGTTTTAGCAGAAAAAGGATTCAAGGTTCTGCTGATTGACATGGATCCGCAGGCGAATTGCAGCGCAGGGGTGGGAATCTACCTATCTAAAGGCGATCCTGGCATCCAAAACATCATCGTAAAGCCTGAGACAGGTGCTGGATCAGTGATCTGCGAGACACCGATCTCAAATTTACACATCATACCATCCCATATCAGCTTGTCTGCCTGCGAACAGGAGCTTTACTCCCAGGTCGGCGGTGAAAGGGCATTGGCAATAGCTCTAAGGAACATCATTGATAAATATGATTATATACTTATAGACACTCCCCCTTCTCTGGGTATGTTATCAATCAACGCGATAGTGGCCTCAAATAGCGTGATCATTCCTACAACAGCAGAGGCTTATGCTCTTGATGGCATGGATGCACTATCGGAACTCATTGAGCGAATTAGAACAAGGTTGGAGCGCAATGTTGAAGTTCTCGGGGTATTAATCACCAATTTTCAGAAAATAACAAAGGTCCATAGTACGTTGCAGGATAACCTGAAGGAGTATTGGGGTGATCGCATTTTTAAGACAGTGATCAGGAAGAATATAGACGTTTCCGCTGCCGCACTGGCAAATACACCCGTTGTCGTCCTAAACCCCAAGTGTAACGCAAGTATAGATTATATAAAATTTGCGGAGGAGATCATTAGCCGTGAACAGGCAGCAAATGTCTGAGTTGGCCAAGGAAAGAATGGAAAGGCATCACCGAAAAAGGAAGCCGGAAGAGAAAGAGCAGGAATCCAGAACAGGTGGTCAGGCCCTAAACCTCTTATTAGCCGAAGAAGAAGATATTGCTATAGAAGAAAAACGAGCGCAAGAGTCGCAAATCGTCATATACCTAAAGGATAACTTATCAGATCCTGATCCCAACTGGATGAAGATCCCGAATGAAATATACACGCTGTCCGCAGAAAAACTCGATACAGGCGAAACGGTCCTGTATTTTTATTTATACAGACAATCCTTTGGTTTTGGCCGCAATTATTGTCGTCACAGCCACAAAGCTACCCTTGAGCACACCAGTATTAGATCCATGTCAACTGCCAGAAGGTCACTTTCTGGACTTATTGAAAAAAAGCTTATCATCCGGGTTTTGGAAAAGGAGACAGGTAGGCACGACATAACAAAAGAGGGCGGTTTATACAGGGTATTGACCCCTTTTGAAATCAACGATGGTGTAATTGAGGAAGGGTTTCTGATCAAAGATGTACCTTTAGATGGGGTGTTCTATTTGGACATGTCCAATAAGAACAATGCTCAATAAGAACAGTGTTCAAATAGAACATGCTCTTATTGAGCAGTCTAAGCAGCATTGTATGTCCAATATGAGCATGCTCAATATGAACAATGATTACCGAATGGCTTATAATAAAAGATTGCTGAATGGCTGATCAATGTGAGCATGTTCATATTAGACATGCTCGATATGAACATATGCTAAGAGAAGAGGTATTGGAAATGCTGAGTAAGCTAAAACCGATTTAAGAAGCTTAGCAGATTTTGGCAATTATTGGCAACTAATAAGGGGATTACTGACTGAGGTATACATGAAACAGTGCGTGAGAAAAAAATGGAACCAAAATTTAGGAAAGTTTCCTGGCTGAGATTTAGGAAGAGGTATTGTACTTTGAGACAAGAGTATTGTACTTTGAGACAAGAAACTATTGTACTTTGAGACAAAAGGTATTGTACTTTGAGACAAATCAGTATTGTACTTTGAGACAAGAAACTATTGTACTTTGAGACAAGTGCCTATCATACAAACTGGCTTTTAGCAATGATCTAGGAACTATCGCAACTTCAGAACAGGCCCGCGTACTTGTTTTAAAACATATGTTTTAAAAGAACAACAACAGAGTGATGTTGTTTTTTTTGATTTTTTCGGAAGGAAAAAGAGCAGATCCAGAACCATTATTTTTCATCGAAGGGGTGAAAGATGAAAGAAAGCGGCAAAATTGACAGAGGAAAAGAAGTGCTAGCAAGTTCCATAGTTAAAGAGGAGATGAACCTCGTTGAATTTCCTTTCACCGTATTATCTCACCGCATATCCAAAGATCAAAAAACGTTTGAGGTTTCTCAGAAAGTACGATCGCGCAGCGGCCGGCTCATAAACCAACGCTGGATAGTAACGGGAAGCGACAAATTTGGGTTACCTCTGGCCACGGATAACGACATCTATTTGGCACTGATGCAGATTTACAAAGAGGATGACTTCAAAGACAGGAAAATCCATTTCACACGCTATCAACTACTCAAGATTATGGGTTTGGAACCCACCAAGCGCAGATACGACATGATTGGCAATGCTTTGGACCGTTTAATATCTGTGGTCGTCAAATCGGAAAACGCATTCTGGGATCACGAGGCCAAAGCCCATGTAACCAAAGCCTTCCATTTATTTGAGAGCTACGATATTTACGATGAGAGGGAGCGCACCCAAAACAGCGATCAGCCGGAACTTCCGCTGAGTAACATTGTGATGAGCGAATTCCTTTTCAACAGTATCAAATCGAGCTACATTAAGAATCTTGACATCGGCTTCTATTTCACCTTGCAGACACCTCTGACAAAGCGGCTTTATAGATTTCTGGACAAAAAGCGATATCATCGCTCAAGCTTCGAGATCGAGCTTACAAGGTTATCAGCTTTATTACCACTTCAGGATCGATATCCATCACAAATTAAAAGAAGATTGGAAAAGGCACATAAGGAACTTATTGAAAAAAAATATCTAGCTGAAGTTACCTACAGCCACGATACGAAAAATTGCCAGGAGACAGTAATCTATCTATTTGAAGCTCAGAGCTTGCAAAAGCAATTAAAGGAAATAGCGCCAGAGATTTCCAGCCAAGGTCAGAGCAAAGAACTGATTCAGGAACTTACCAAACGAGGGATTACCGAGACAGCAGCCCGACACCTGGTAAAGAAATATCCTAAAGAGCGAATCGAGAGGCAGATAACTTGCTATGACTGGCTTGTAGTTCATAAAACTCCGCTTATTGATAAAAACCCCGCCGGCTTTTTGCGTAAGTCAATTGAGGAAAACTATGATCCCCCTGTGGGATACAACGAGGATAAACACCGGGAAGAGCTGAAAAAGGCACAGCGTCAGAGAGAGGAAGAGGAAGCCCAAGAGCAAAAAAGGCTAAATGAAATTCAAGAGAAAGTAGACGAGTATCGCGCGGGACTTTCAGAAGAAGAAAGCCAAAAATTACGCGTGGAGGCTACTAACCTTATTGAAAGTGACGACAAGATCAAGAAGGAGTTCGTGACTGATATACTCATTCGCGCTAAAGAGGGGGAGATCATACGAAGAAAGTTAGGTTTGGACACCAAATGTGACTAATCTCATACTGATTGAAGAAGTTGATATTTTTTATAAAATAGGTAGATATATGAAAACACTAAAACCAATATACTATATAGGTAGTGCTAACCCGCTGGAACTGGAGTATATATTGCTCAGTATTACACCCAAGGATGCTTTAACTAGGAATTTATTGGAGTCAAAGATACTTGAGAAATTTAACTATAGGGTACAAAAAAGGTTTGGGGATAGCATAAACCGTCTAGAGGACCTAGATATCATATTGAAGGAGCGGACGGAAGAGGGACAAGTTTGTAAACTAACTGATTTCGGACAAACTATGCGGGAATTGCTACAATATGAGGTTCAACTATATAGAGAACTCATTCATTTTCTGCACTACCAAGGATACAACTATACTACTAGAAAAAGAGAGTATCTGTGGAGCTATAGGAAGCTTTGCGATCTACTATGGAATAGATCCAGGGTTGGTAAATATAGGGACCTCGCATCAGAAGTCACGGGCTATATTCAGGAGCATTTCAACGTTACCGAGGTGCCATTTGATGATACAATCATAGGTAAATTCCTAAATTGGTTGAAGCCCTTACGCCCTAGGGTCATAGATGATGAGAAAAATATTCTCCGACGGGAGATAGATAGACCCGAGTTGTT
>Ga0194110_10004010_pt1 | contig 17984 bp, 16 predicted proteins | sample TA2Kig1200mmetaG_FD_146192 | JGI IMG/M metagenome (GOLD analysis project Ga0194110, IMG submission 146192) | Freshwater microbial communities from Lake Tanganyika, Tanzania - TA2015032 Kigoma Deep Cast 1200m | ecosystem: Environmental > Aquatic > Freshwater > Lake | place: Tanzania: Lake... | reverse complement strand
CCTGGACTCTGGCGTCCAAGACCTCCATCTGGCCTCGACCAATTCCCGCTAACACATTGCTCATTCGGTAATTGTACCCGATCTGGGAATGCTGGTAATGCGGAGCGGCGTCTCGGGCTTGGGTCGACAGAAAGCGTGCTTGGCAAATCCAATCTTCGTGGTTGGACAAGAGGGCTCCGCCGCCGGAGGTGGTGATGATTTTGTTCCCGTTAAAACTTAGGATGCTGAGATCCGCCAAGGAACCGCAGGCTTGGTTCCTGTACCGTGAACCCAAAGCCTCGGCTGCGTCTTCGATGAGGGGAATCTCGTATTGTTGGCAAATCTGTTGAATGCGATCCATCTGCGCGGGCATTCCGTACAAATGCACGGCAATCACCGCTGCCGGCTTGGATCCCCTGCTCGCCATACGATCATCGATGGCTACCTGCAGGGCCTCGGGGTCCAGGTTCCAGGTTTGCCTTTCGGAATCCACAAACACGGGGATTGCTCCTTGGTAAACGATGGGATTGGCCGAAGCCGAGAAGGTCATGCTCTGGCAGAGAACTTCATCGCCGGCCTTGACCCCCACGAGGATTAGGGCCAAATGCAGGGCCGCCGTTCCGCTGCTCAGCGCAGCCGCATGGTCCACCCCACAAAAAGTTGCCAAGTCTTTTTCGAAACCGTCCACATGCGGGCCCAGGGGGGCAATCCAATTGGTCGCAAAGGCTTCCTGCACATAGCGCAGTTCGTTATCGCCCATGTGCGGGGAGGAGAGCCAGATTTTGGGATTCATCGCGTGGATTTAGGAGCAATGGAATGCTGGTAATACAGGGCCGGGATAAGGAGCATCAACAAAACCGGATTCATAACCAAGCGATGCAAATAACTCAAGGCGATATGCTGGGAGGGTGGCAGGAGCCAAAGCCCCATGTAATACAGGGGCAACAAGAAGCCCAAACCGAACCACATGATCCACCAACCCAATCGAACGTAGGACGTCTTAGCAAACAAAGCATAGATAATACCCAAAGCCGCCATGTCGTTGACCAAATAGCGAAGCACCTTGTTGAGAATGGCCGAGGAGGAGAGCGCTGATTCCGTCGCGGCCACGGCTTGACCGCTCGTCAGGAGTTGGGTCCATGAAAGATCCCGGTAATGGTACGAAGCCACCAGAATTCCTCCCATGGCCAAGAATAGTATACCTCTACTGAGCTTTTTCATTCTCTGGTTTAATTATGCCAAGACGCGTCCAGAGTATCCATAACACGAGAACCAAGAGATAGATGGAGCCGGTAAAAAGATTCTTCTGCACCGAATACCAAGAGCCGTCGCTGTGATGAATAATCAAGGCCAAAACCGCCACACGGATAACATTGAAAGCATGAATGGCCACAATCCCCCAGGCCACAAAGATTCCTTTGCGTTTGGACCATGGACCAAAGGCCAACACAAAGGCCAGAAACAAAATCATCACCGAGAGGCCGTTGCAACCCTCGATGACTTTGACTTTGGCGATGCCGTCGATCAATACCCGTTCTTCCTGATAACCGGGGCTGTGCTCCGATAGCGCCGTATAACCCACTGCCCTTAGAGCCAAAGCGGCATGTTCCCCTAGGATGCGGGACATGGGATCCACCTGGGCCCCGCTGCGTTGGAGGTAACCTTGGTACGCCAGGCTCATCCCCGCATAGACCGCCAAGAAGATCAACAAGAAGCGCAACGCCGGTCGGAACTCCTCCAGCCATGCAGGAAGGAAGCGGGCAAACAAATCTTTCATTGGGGGATGGAACTTTTGAGGCGGGTGTTCATGGCGCTGTTTTGATGAAATCGGTAACGAACCGGACGATAGGGAGCCTCCAGCAAGGCCGACAAACGCTGTCGGGTGCTTTGCTCCCAGGCAAGGGGATCGGCCTCGCTGTGCAACCATAGATCCACCTCCAGAACCTTGCCCATCATGGGATGGTCCGGGGTGGATACCGAGGCCTGCAGAACCGATGAATCATTCCGAAGGGCATTCAAAGTTATCAAAGGATCCACCAACACTCCCCCCACCTTGATGCGGTCTTGGTGACGACCCAGGTAACGAAGGGTGCCCTCCGTCAAAGCTTCGGCCCGGTCCCCCGTGGCGATCCATGCCCCGTTGGGGGCTTGGACCCAAAGTTCTTGTCCCTTCAATTTCCAAGGGAATAGGGGCTTCCATACCCCCGGTTGCTGGCCCGAGGCCATGGGAAGGATGCCCGCTTCGGTGCTGCCGTAGGTTTCTTTCCAACGGATCTGGGGTTGCAGGGTGGCGATTTGGTCCCGCAAGGCGGGGGCCATGGCCTCTGCACCATAAGTAATCAAACGCAGATGGGGCCAGGTTTGATCAAAGAAACCGGCCTGCCATAAGCCAAAGAGATGGGCAGGGGTGGTGGGCAGGGTCTGTATGCGATGCTGCACCATAGCTGTCCTAAGATTATCGATATGCGAAGGCTCGACCCGAACTAGATGGATTCCACGGCTCAAGGCATAGAACAGGGTATGTAATCCCCCGATATGGTCCGGAGCCATGAGCCATGCCATGGCACCGCTGTTCCTGGCCCGACGCAGAGGGTATCGCATCCACCAATCGGACCATCGGTGGGCCACCCAACGCACTTGTCCGGTGGAGCCGCTGGTGCTCAAGTGAAGGGAGCCTTGGCTCAAGTCTTCCGCAGGGTCATGCCCGATACGAAGGAATTGACCGTGGGCGGCCGATCGTAACAACGAAAGCACATAATCCTTTATGGGTTGATCGCCCGGGTACAGGGTATCCGCATACGGAGATGTGTTATCGTCCAATGCCCTCGCCAAATGCGCATAGGACAGGTTTCCTTCTGTTGTACTCAACCATGGAGCCTGACCCAGGGCCCTAGTATGGGCTATCAACGATTCAACGACAGGCACGGGAATAGACGATGACACCGGTGCTATGATCTTGATACCAAGATTGAATTTGGAGGTACAGTTCTTCAGGGGTGGTGAGAGTGGATGGATCTAAGCGATCTAGGGCCTCTTGTTGGGCGGTGGCAGGCACCGTTCGCCACAGAGGGGTATCCACAGGGCCGGGGGCCAGGCAATTGACCGCGATGCCCATGGGGGCAAGTTCCTTGGCTGCCTGCCGGGTGAGCTGTTCGTTCGCGGCTTTCATGACGGCGTAGGGTGTTTCGCCGGCCAAGACTAGGGGAACCGCCACGGTGCTGAACAAAACAATCATGGGGCGGGGGCTGGCTGGCAGGTCCTCTCCCTGGCTGGATTCCGCAGACGAAGACAACCGTGGCATCAACCTCGGAAAATCACGGACCAATCGGCAGGCGGCCCGGAGGTTCAATTGCCATTGCTGTTCCCAAGCCGTGTCACTGAGGAGCAGCATGGGTTGGATGGCAGCCTGCCCGGCGGCATGGATCAGGAGGTGCCAAGGGGCCCGAGACCTCAGTTCCTGCAGGGCCTCTTGGTAGAATTGATCATCGCAGAGGTCCACGGCCACGGCTTGGACCCCGGCGGGAGCCGTACCTCTACGGGACCAGCCCGTCACCTCCCAACCGTCCTGGACCAACCTGGAGGCGATGGCCGCACCGATGCCTGAGGAGGACCCGGTAACTAGGGCGCGTCGTGGTATCGTGGTATCGTGGAGGGTCAAGATGCAGGGGATTCATCCAACCTGGCCTGCAGGTAAGCGGCCATGGCGGGTAAGGTGCGGAAAGGGGAAAGAACAGAGGCCAGGCCTTGGTGATCGGCCAAGACCAAGTTTCGTTGGTAATCGCGGAAGAGGGCGTCCTCGATGTGCATGATAAAGTCCACCAAAGCAAAGGAGTCCAAGCCTCCTTGACCGTAGAGCGGCTGTCCCAAGTTGGGGTCATCGGCCATACCGCGCAGAATGCGGTAGGTTCTATACTCCTGTTCCAGCCAGGGGTAACAATCGACCATCGGGATGCAATTCGTGTACAGGATAAATGCGGGTTTGGGAAAGATCCGCAAGGTGAAAACCCCATTGAAATCCGGAACCAAAACCGACCAGCATGGCGCGTTCCAGTTCGGGATGCGCCGCGCCAGGAAAACAATGCGATAGCAGGATCCCCAAACTGGCCGAACCGGTATTGCCGTAGCCTTCCAATGCCGAAGGGACTCGCATGGGATCCAGGTCCAAGGTCCGTTGCATGTACTGGAGCACGGTGCCCCCTGCTTGATGAAAGAGCCAGGTGCTAATGGCGGCCTTGGTCAGGTTCTGTTCTTGCATAAAGGACTTCAAACGTGGTACCACTTCCCTGACAGCAAATTCAAAGACGGCCAAACCGTCCATCCGCAAACAACCTGCGTGATCGGTGGCCAGAGACTTGGTCTGATCAGGAATGGTCCCCAATCCAAATGCCCCCTGAGCTTTGGTTGAATCGGAATCTTGGTGCAACCACCAGAGGGTAGCGCCGTCCCCAAACAGAGTCTTGGTGCTGCGATCTGCGGGGTCCATGAGCCGGCTATGGGTTTCGGCGGCAACCAAGAGGACATGTCTGCAACCGGGCTCTCGCAGAAGCATCTGGGCCTGGTACAAGCCCCAAACCAATCCAGCACAGCCGTGGGACAAATCCCAACACTGGATGCTCTGATTCCATCCCATGGCCCCGGCCAATAGGGCTGCATTGCCCGGCACACGATGCGCTGGCGTTTGGGTCACGAAAATCACCGCATCCGGAACTTCTTCATCCTTGCTGAGGCCTTGTTGCAAAGCCGCCACAGCCAAATCCAAGGTGGAACAAGGAGAGCTTCGAAGCGAGGTTAAGCCGGTATGCTTCTCGCTTTGGTCGCTCTCCTTCAGTAAGCCTTCGGCTAGCCAATCAATTTGCCTTTGACTAGTGGATGGGACCACAGATGAAATAGCACTAATCCTCAAAATTGGTGGTTTGGTTTCAAAGAAAACTTATGGAATATGGTAAAATAAGTAATCAGAAAATGGCCTTTTAACAAAAAAATTCATTTATATCTTAACAAAAAAAACAATTTTCCAGATGCCTCTATAATAATAGTTAACTCAGATTATGCCGTAATTAATTTATAGCTAAACTTTAGTTTTAATCACACGATCTCCAAAACCTCTACCTAATAAAGTGAGAAAAATATATTTAAAATAACTTTTTATTCCAAAATTTTGAATCATTTCAGCATCAGTTACAGCAAGCAATTTTGGCTTTGACATATCAATTTTTTTAACTTGAGAAAGTCCTGTTATGCCAGGTCGTACAGAATAAACGCCTCTATCACTACGTTCGGCAATAAGCTCATCTTGGCCAAATAAGTTTGGTCGGGGGCCCACAAAACTCATATCACCTTTAATGACATTTACTAGTTGAGGCAATTCATCGAGTTTAGACCTACGCAATAGACTTCCCCACTTGGTTATTTCGCTAGCCTCAATCAAATGTGTTGCCACGGCTTGAGTGTTCAGTCGCATACTTCGAAATTTCATTAATTGAAAGGGACGCATACTTTTGCCACACCGTTTTTGAATAAAAATCGGAGATCCAGTATCAAGTAAACCAACAAATATTAAAAAAATAAAAACTGGACTTAATAGAATAAGACCCACTGCGGCAAATAAAATGTCTAAGAGCCTAATCATTATTGATAAATGTTTTTATTGTCCTGGTGATCCCTTCTCTACTATCCGTTGGTAATTGCTTACCCAAGGCTTCCACAAGTTTTAAATTGCTAACCACGGCAGATTCTGTTAATTTTTCAAGTCGTTCTGAATTAAGGGGTAATTGCAATATGTCACCTACATTAGCAAGATAGGCGATCAAAACCTTAGGAAGCTTCCAAATTCGAGTACGAACTGCCAATACATCGGATATTATTTCAATAAGCTCGATAGTTGAAATAGGACGATCGTCACATACATTATAAATACCAGACTTGATATCATCCCGGTAAATGAGTTCACGGAACACAAAATTCAAGTTAGAAATGCTACAAAATGATCGAAGATTTTCAAAAGAACCCAAGGGCCACGGAAATCCTTTTGAAACAACCTTATACAACAAATTTAAATTACCCTTATTTCCTGGTCCGTGAATCATTGTCGGCCTCAAAATATAAACACGCTTGTTTTCAGGAAGGGATTTACTTAATATATAGTTTTCGGCGAATAATTTGCTTTTACCATAAACCGTGGTTGGATTTGCTTCAATTTCCTCTGTCAAAATTTCGGGGTAATTTCCAGCAGCTTTTACCGAACTTAAAAAAATGAACGTTTTAGCGTCAGAATTTAGGAATGAATCAAAAACTTCTTTTGTGAACTCCGTATTAACGTAATAATATTCTTGATCATCCACAGTCGATTTTGTATCGTGCGCCTTACCTGCAAGATGTAAAACGGCGTTTACATCTCCAATCTCAGGTTGAGTTCCACGTTGGTATCTAACAAAATTAAAATCAACATTTTCAGAAAGGAAATTACTTCCTACAAAACCTGATGATCCGGTTATATAAATTTTCATGTAAAATTTAAAATTGTCCTTGCAAATTCTTGATTAATTTTCTCACGCATGTAGCGGTCTGTAAAGAGACTTCTATCAATTTTTACAGGCATTGAATGAGATTTAACAAAATTTACCAGTGCAATTGCATCACAAGGGCAAAACACAAAGCTTTGTTTTACTTCAGATTCAATAAATTGTCGTGAAAATCCAGATACACCCGCAAGAATAAATTTTCTAAAAGCGGCAAGCTCAAATAACTTAGAGGGTAGAACTTTATCAAATGCCATATAGTCATTTAAATGAATAAGTAGATAATCAGCATTTTCATACTCGTGTATTAAAGATGTCCTTACCATCGGAGGTAATAACCTAACATTTTTAATATCAAGTTTATTTATTGCTTCCTCTAAAAGCTTCTTAGCTCCTCCATCACCTATGATAATAAACTCAATTATGCCTCTACCCAATCGGGCGGCTTCAGGAATTATTCTGTGCAAACCCTGACCCTCACCTATATTACCCGCATACACTATCTTTCTGACAGGTGTTTGCTTTAATTCTCGTTCAATATCGCTCGTCCCTACTAAAAATTCCTCATCAATACCATTCGTTAAGAACGAAGTGCTTTGACAATTAAATTTTTTAAAATACGGCTCAAATCCTCCCGAAATCAAGTTTATGTGAGTTGCGTTACTAAATGTGATTCTCTCGACATATCTTAAAAATGGAAGGAGCAGTAACTTCGCTGCACGGGATTTCACAACATCTTTGATTGTATCAACAAAAATATCCCGAATATCCAAGACCAATTTAGAGTTGGTTCGTTTTGAAAGTTGATACCCCAAAAAGGCAGTAAACAATCGGCTTGAGGAAGCAAAAATTAAATCGGCTTTTAGGCCTTTATTCAAACGTAGTACATGAAGATAAAAAGCTGAAAAAGAAATAATCTGATCCCTCATTCCACTCCTGTGCGCCGGTAGTTTCACCCTAAAAATTCTTATATTTTCAAACTCCTCGAATTCAGGAGCCTCCATGCTAAAGGAACTGTATCGATTGGGAAGAGTTGTGTATATGTCTACTTGTATATCCCTCAATTTAGCTTGACTCGCCAATTCAAAAGCTAATGGCGAATTTCTAAATGATCCAGCGCATAAATCGGGCTTAAAATAAAAAGTCAAATAAACTATTCTGCGCATGCTGGCCAGCTGATTGTTAGACTAGATGAAAAGGGGGTTGTGCCTTTTATTAATATGCAGCTGTTTTGCCTTTTTTCACCAAACCTCTCGTAATAAGATGACTTAATTAGCTCAAACTCCTGTTCAAATTTCATTACAGCTAAATTTTCCCCCCTCTTCTTTACAAAAAGAATTCTATTGTTCCTCTCCACCTCGAGTTCAGGATGTAGATAAAAGCGACTAATTATCTCATTATTTGAACCGTTTACATAATCATCAATCCTGCAATTACCCATAGAAATAGTCCATTCTCGCCTATGGACCGCCCTATTTTTTAAACGGTGATATCCATTATGACTAGCTTTAAAACATATGCTAGTTAGATTTCTTAAGATTTTCTTATCTAATATTCGAGCCCGACGTGCAACTCTAAATCCAGACCATACCTCAGATGAATCATATCCGTCAACCTCTATTGTAGAATGTGCAGATGTCCCCCTTTGGCGTAATCGCTCATCTGAACTTCCGTACTCACCAGTGCCAGAATTTACGATAATACGATTTCCTAGAATAGAGAGCTCAAACGACAGGGTATCTGCATGTGCATGGCCAGGCAAATAATCAGGGCCAATATTACCACAATCTGCAATTAAGTGGATATTTGAATTGCGAACTACTACGTAACCTGACTTATTGAAATCATTCAACTCATTGGCAGTATTGACTCTAAGGTCAATTCCCAAACTATTTGCATAAGTCCTTAGGCTTTCTAGGGTAGGAGCTATGCCATTAGAACAATCGTTGAAAAAAGCAAATTCATTGTTAGAAAATGTAAGTTGCTCAAGCCAGAAAAGTCCCTTTTTGATCTTTTCTCGAATCGTCTCAAGTGAAAGTTTGGTTTGGATTAAATCTGATACATTGTGTAAATCGATTAAATCCTCCATAGCCAAAGCATGGTACATCGGACTTAATTCAAAGTGGCCACCATCAGTTAAAAACTGTTCTTCAATTTCCTCATTCAAAATTTTAACCCCTAACCTTAATATTTTATCCTTGGGATTAAGTCCAAAAAATCCGGCTGAAAAAATCATCGCCTTGGCATTAACAAATAAATGATTCCCCAATAAATGGAATTCAGGTCGTGCACTAAGCCACTTGGATTGTATCCATAAACTTTCGATAGCCGTGGCACTTAAACAACCAGCCGTCCAGTGCCATTTAATCCAATTTATGATTCTTAATGAAGTTGGGTAGGGTTCCCATCCAGAACCTTTGCCAATAGGATTCTCTAGAATCCAATTCTCGATAATGTTAGCTTTAGACTCAATACTCAGTTTTTCGTCAAGTAGAAATTCAAAATAATGTAAATTATACCTCCATAACTTTGAGGCTTTTGGATTGTCCCATCCTCCCTCACTTAAACTGAAAGTCTCATTTAGAAAGGTGAAACTATCAAAATCCGCTGTAATTCCAGTACGCCCAATAAAAAACTTAGATGCAGCAATTGTATTAAATTTCTTTTGGGATTTATATAGACAAATAAATCTTGGAAATAGATAAACTGCACGCCAAAATATCTGTCTAGGCCTCAAAAATTTAATCGTATGAAAGAGCCGGCTGACTTTGTTAAGCAATTTCCAATAATTTACTAACAATTCGCTTTGCCGCTAAACCATCCCAAAGTTCTGGAATAGTGCCTTTCTTCCAATTTCCAGAAAACAATCGATTAAGAGCTGGACCTATCGCAGAAGGGTTCGTTCCAATCAGCTCATTAGTTCCATTTACAACAGTTTCAGGCCGCTCCGTATTATCTCGTAAGGTCATGCATGGCACACCTAATACCGTTGTTTCCTCCGTGATACCTCCAGAGTCTGTAAGCACACATTTAGCACGTTCCACGAGATAATTAAATTGTAAGTATCCAAGAGGCTCAACAAGATGGAGCCTTGAATGTTTCAATCCAATGACCTCTAAAATCTTTCGAGTCCTTGGATGCACTGGGAAAATTAAAGGTAGGTCTTTTGAATTATTGATGATTTCAGAAATTAATTCCTTCAATTTTTGTTCATCATCCACGTTGGCCGGCCGATGTAAGGTGATTACTAAATAATTTTTATCCAAAAGCCCTAATTGCTCCCAAAATGTAGGTTTTTGAAGTCTAGGTTTATTCTTCAACAATGTATCAATCATGGTATTTCCAACAAAAAAAATTCTCTCGTGCTCTACTCCCATTTTCAAGAGGTTTTCATTGGCAGCTTGCGATGTGGTGAAAAAGTAATTTGTAATTGAATCTGTCACCATACGGTTTATTTCTTCAGGCATAGACCAATCCCCCGACCGTATTCCAGCTTCAACATGCGCAACTGGAATATGTAGCTTTTGGGCTACTATAGCACAAGCCATAGTAGAAGTGACGTCACCAACAACCAAGCACAAATCTGATTTTTCTGTGATGAGAATCCTTTCATAACCAATCATGATGGCTGCAGTTTGTTCCGCTTGGGTGCCTCCACCTGCATTCAAATTGATATCTGGCTCAGGAATTCCCAACTGCTCAAAAAAACTCCCAGACATGTTCTTATCATAGTGCTGACCTGTGTGAATCAACCTAAAGCTTATAGATGCACCGACACCCATGGCGCTATTGATCGCATCAATTATTGGTGAAATCTTCATGAAATTAGGACGCGCTCCAGCAATTAAATCTATTTTCATTTTTATATTAACTTGCGTAAGGTTGTAATTGACTTATATAATGCTTTTCGATAATTCATCAATGTACTTTTTCGATAAGACTTGACGGTCATAATTAGTTTTGGCATAATTGTATCCGTTTTCCCCCTCTCGCAATAATCGAGAAGGATCATTCAAATATTCACGAATAGTCAAGTTATAAGCAGCAGTATTCTCTGGCTCCACATAAGAGCCAGCTTTTACATCCTCCACTAATTGACGCGAAACACCGTCAATTGCCATCAATACAGGTTTTTTACAAGAAAAATAATCGAAAGTCTTATTCGAATAAACCGTTTTGAAAGTATCGACTCGCTTCAAAATAGAAGCCCCCATGTCGGATGCCAAAATGTATTTGAAAACTTCTTGTTTTGGCACAGAATCTATGAATCGAACATTATTCAAACCTCTTCTGTCCGTATCATTAATCAACCGTGCTTTTTCCATTCCCTGGCCTATTAATAAAAAAAGTACATTTGTATCCGACAGGGCTTCAGCGGCATCCAATACTTGATCAAGATGATTCGCGACTCCGTGTGCTCCTACATAAGTGATTACAAAATGGCTCTCTAATGAATGTTCTTTGCGAAATGCGTTCGTATCGAAATTCTGCAGTAATCCATCGCTTAGGGCAAAATCAGCAGCATTTGGAATCATAATCAATTTATCAGCTGGCACTCCCTTCTTATCCAACAAGGTATTGTAAAAAGCTGGAGTAAGTACATTGATACGTTTAGCTTTTTTATAAATAAACGCTTCAAAAGCCAGGGATAATTTGATGATCCACGTATTCGTAAGTACTCCAGTATCAATCGCTGATTCAGGCCATAAATCTCGAATTTCAAAAATCAATGGAATCCGTTTTAGACGAGATAGAATGTAACCAGTGACTCCAACAAAAAGGGGAGGTGAGGTAACCAAGATGAGATCGTATTTCCCCCGTACAATAAATAAACCAGCCCACAAAGAAGACATCATAAAGGAACAATACCCCCAAAACCTACCCAAAAAGCCTGAATTATAAGACTCAGAAACATGCGTACGAGTTACCTTAATGTTATTTTGTAAACGTGTTACAAAATATTTTCCTTTGTACTCCTCCCGCTTTTTAAGTCCATTGGCATGCATCATACCCGCGATCACCACTACCTCGTGGCCTAATTCGGTCCACGACTTACTGATTTCATTCCAGCGCGAACCACCAGAATCATCTTCCTCTAAAAAGTATTGATGTACCAATAATATCCTCATTCCCATTTAATAGAGGTCATAAGTTCCCTGGTTGAGGTACTAAATTGATAAACATTTATTTCATGCTTTTCAAAATAGTAATTAGAGCTTTGTCCTGATATTTTTTTGGGTTCGATTTGAGATCTGTACCCATCGATAACATGTATTCGTTCATTTAAATCGAATGGTGAATGCCAACGAATGTGCAATAACTCGTTAGAAGTACATTTAATTGAATCCAAAACTTCCACACCGTTGTCAAGTAAGGTGACTTTTCTTGTGTGTTTGTATTTGCCCTTAACAGTGTAAGATCCTTCCCAAACATTGGTCTCCATTTTCTTGCCTTTGATTTCACTATATTCAGTAGTCAACCAATTGCCGTATAAAAACCTACTAATTTTGGGCATTTGTTCTAGAAGCCCATACTGCACTGTATTATGAGATGTTACAGACTTGAATGCGTCCGATAGTTCCCCCGCATTGTAAGAATAAGTGCCTTGGTCGGATAACCAATTTTTTCCGTCTACCCACAAATCAACATGAAAGGCATCACAAGAGCTAGGTCTGAATTTATCATTCGGTAAAACCATGAATAAAACAGCCCTATTATTTCGAAGAATAAGGTATTGCCGATCCAATAACTCGCGATTAAAATTAGTAGGAGACTTAACAGGTGCTTCATTGAAAACATCCTTGACATGCCAGTACAAAGGCTCGTCCCAAGGGCCTGTATCAAATACACGCACTCCATCAAGCAAAGCAAAAATTAATTGAGTTGAAGGCCTGAAGTCTCGGTAATCACAACCATGCAAAATCTCCAACATCGCCCCGTCATTCGAGCCAATATTTGGTGTTTCCCCATTAGAACCTACAATCATTTTAAACTGCCAAAGTGCAAGTGATCTAATTCTTTGCAATATTTCAAATTCAAAAGACTTTTCATCAAGCCTTTTCATATGAAAAAGCACCCAACCCATTGTATCGACTACCACACGATGATAATTGACCGATTTCTGAGAGAAACTTCCTTGCTCTTCGATCAAATGCTTTATCCTCTCCTCCAAAACAGCCCTACCTTGCTTCTTCCATCGCATCCAACGTGAACTTTGTAAATTATTAGGGTCAGCCTGCAATAACCAAGCTGCCCCGATGTACAAAGCGGCAGCCTCAGTGGTGCCATGGTTGTTATCCTGAGCTATGGCATATCGTATATTGGGATGAATTCGCTCCAAGTGATCAATTATCCATGAAATAAGGCCTTTGGATGGCAACGAACTTTGGTCCAACACCTCAGCTGCTGTTAGAAGTTTCATTAAGCGAATTCCAGCCTCTTGACCACACTTCCAATTTGGGCCGATATTTTTAGGATTGTGAAATGACCAATCAATCAGCCATTCATTGATGGTATTCAGATATTTGTTTTCTCCAGTAACACGATAGGCTCTGCTTAAATCAAGCAACCAATTGAATCTCGAAGGCTCCCACAAAACCTTAATATCTCCGATATTTTCGTCAAAGTCAGACCATTCCGTCCAGTGCTTCTTTTTCAATTCAACACTACGATTATCGAACGGATTCTCTGACCATTTCTTTTGCTTGTTAATTTTGAATTTGTGAAATGAGAAATAGATAAAATCATAATACATCCATGCGTCTGCACGAGCAATTAGATCATCCTTCCAAGATTCCGGATAGGAACTAATACGGTTAATGTCCTTGAAAACGGTAGAAAGTATTGATTCACCGGGCTCAAAATTCATTTTACGTATGCGTAGCTTCAGACTCAAGCGATACCAAAATATATAAACCATATTCCAAAGGCCCAGCCTTGGAAAAAGTTTGACTAAACAAATTGCTTTAGGAATCAATTCCTAATCTCCGATAAGCAGTTTTATCCAAGCATGCTGCTTAAGGCTCTGTATCGCCGCAAAGCTGGCCTGGGTAGTATTTATAAGGCTATCAAAAGGGATTAGAGCGTCCCCGCCCCTTTGAATTCGTTGAACCAAGGAATGGAACTGGTTTTTATGCCCTTTGTCCAAAGATGTTCTTAATCCATTGAAACCTTTAAATCCATACGCCTCCGTTTTTCTGAAATTATCCATGACTATGGTTCTCTCTTGCGAGTAAACTTCTAGTCTTTCCTTGGAATAGGCCTTGCTACCGTTGGCAAAATAGTTAATGACCGCATTGCTTCCGTCCTCGTATTTCAATAAGATAGAAGCATTGTCTGTATTATCCTGTGGGTTTATACCCATTGCATTCATACAAACAGCTACCACCTTAGAGCCTGTTATGTAACTACATAAATCAATGAAGTGACATGCTTCGCCAATAATTCTTCCTCCACCTACATTGAGGTCATGCACCCATAAATTAGCCGGTATAAAGCCCGCATTCATGGTAGCAATAATGTTCATAGGTCCACTTCCTACCTGCTGTTTTATTTTAATGGCATGAGGAGAAAAACGCCTATTAAAGCCTACGGTTATGCTACCTTTTGAGTTTTCAGCGGCATGAATAATCTTTTTTAATTCCTCTTGGTTTAATGCCAAAGGCTTCTCTACAAATACATGCTTGCCTGCATTCAACGTTTCAATCACCATGGAAGCATGTAAATTATGCCGTGTGGTTATCATCACCAGATCCACCTCTGGGTCTTTTAGAATTTCTTGATAATCGGTAGTACTGTGGCTAAATCCGAATTTCTTAGCCATAGCCGTGCCCGTTACGCCTCCTCTGCTCGCAATGTATTTAAAATGCGCACCTGAACCTTTTAGAGCAGGTAACATGGTCATTTTGGTAAAATTGCCAGACCCAATTATTCCAACTACCCCCTTTTGTCCCTGAAAACTCTTGGTATTTAGGCTAACCGTATTTTTTGCGGGTTCATTGGTTTTTGGATATTCTAGAATGGAAGCAATTGATGAGGATTGCCCTATGTTTCCATAAATTTTATGATATTCATGCAAGGGGACTACTTCTGTGATTAGCTCCTCCACTTGTAATTTTCTAGAGGCAATACTTTGTAGAATCGCTTCAAAATTTCTCTTTTCTGTCCACCTAACAAAAGGTAGGGGATAATCTATACCTCGTTGCTCATAATTATCATCATATCTACCAGGACCGTAAGAACATGAAACTTGGAAACTCAATTCTTTTTCATAAAAATCAGCGCGGCTTATGTTTAGCCCAATGACCCCAACCAATACTATCCTGCCTCTTTTCCTGCTCATTTTAGCCGCTTGACTAATGATGTCATCCGATTTGGCAGAAGCCGTAATCAGTACGGCATCTGCACCGATACCCCCTGTTTGCGACTCCACAAGTTTTACAACATCTTCGTTTTTGGGATTACAAGTAATCACACCCCACTTTTTTGCAAGCTCTAATTTGGCTACATCAAAGTCGATGCCAATTACTCTACAACCATTGGCGATGAGTAGTTGAGCAGTAATAAGACCAATAAGACCCAAACCTGTAACAACTATCGTTTCTCCCAACGTGGGATTGATTAAGCGTATGCCTTGGAGCCCAATACTTCCGATTACTGTAAAAACTGCTTCTTGATCGCTAACTTGCTCAGGTATTTTGGCAACCAAATTTTTAGGAACACTTACCACTTCTGCATGCTGACCGTTGGAAGCAACCCTATCTCCTATTTGAAACTCGGTAACTCCGTCACCTACCCCTATGACCCTTCCCACATTGCAATATCCTAAGGGAAGGGGTTCTCCTAACTTATTAAATACAGCCTCTAACGTAGGTAATAAACCCTCAGTTTTGATTTTATCTAATACCTGCTTTACTTTATCGGGCTGCTGACGAGCTTTAGAAATTAGGTTTGATTTACCAAATTCAACCAACATTCTTTCTGTACCTAAGCTCACCAATGAATAGGCCGTTTGTATCAATACTTGACCCTTAGAAACGATAGGAGCTGGAACTTCTTCTAGTATGGTTTCTCCCGCTTTAAAGGACTGTATTATTTGTTTCATTTAATTGAAGCTAAAAAAAATTAAAACTTTAATTGATATAATTCCTTCCTTTCTTCATAAGAAGGATAATTAATTAAGACAGCCCTATACTTACCTTTAAAAACAAACAAACTACCAGCAGATACCCCAATTGTTTTGTAGCGAGCTACGGCTTCTTTAATATCTTCTAATGAACCGGCACCTCCAACAATAGTCATTGGTATTTCAGTGTGCTCCCTAACTAAATCAAATAATTTAAAGTCGAACCCTGTCATTTTCCCGTCATCATCAACAGAATTAACAACTAATTCACCAACACCTATTTCATTTATTTTTTTCAAAAAGTCAATTAACTTTACACTTGCATTTCTTTTCGCATTATGTGTGACAAGTTCATGACTACCAAATAATTTCTTTTTTCGTATATCTACAACTACTACAACACTTTGAACTCCCACTGCATTACCTATAGCCTTAAGAATCTCAGGATTCAAAAGAGCCGCTGAGCTTAATGCAACTTTCTCCGCCCCAAGACTGATGATTTTCTTCGCATGTTCAACCGTTTTCACACCACCCCCATAACAAAATGGCATTCTACATTCAACGGCTAAATTTTTAATCAATTCAAAATTTGGCATTCTATCTTGCACTGTAGCATCAATATCGAGCACCATTAATTCATCAACTTCTTTTTCATTAAATATCTTCACCGCATTAATAGGATCTCCTACATACTTTGGGTCTTTAAAATTGACAGTTTTAACTAACCCTTTTTTATGTACCAACAAACAAGGAATAATTCTAGATCGTAACATTATAGCTTAGCAAAATTATGAAGTAAATTAACTCCGTTCGAATGGCTTTTCTCGGGGTGAAACTGGAAACCAAATATGTTATTATGATTAATGGCAGAAGAAAAAGAATAACCGTAATGTGTTGTTGATAGGATGTCATTATCAATTGAACATTCAAAACAATAGGTATGTAAAAAGTAAAAGCCTTTATATGGATCAATATTTTCGAATAAAGGGGTTTTTCTTTTTATCTCAATTGAATTCCAGCCTAGATGAGGTAATTTAGGCTTTCCTTTCAATTTTGTAACATCAAATTTCTTAACATGACCTTTTATATACCCCAAACCCTTCAGTGCACCTTCTTCACTTGTTTCTGCTAAAATTTGCATCCCTACACAGATCCCTAATATAGGTACCTTATTTTCTAAAACTTCTTTATCTAAAACTGATCTAAAACCAATTTCATCTAATTTTGAAATTGTTTCATCAAACGCTCCGACACCTGGCAAAAAAATCTTTTTCGCCCCAATCACATCATCAGGATGTTTGGCTATCATATAAGGAATATTGAGTTTTTCGTAAATGTTGGCTATAGCTCGAATATTACCAGAACCGTAATCTATTATTGTTATCATCGCTTAATTGATCGTTCAACACCTAATGCCTTTAATGCTTTTGATCCAAGCTTAAAAACCGATTCATAATTCTTGTAATCCCAATAAAACTTCTTTGGCATAGTGAAGTAGTGTCGTAATTCTTCGGGAGTAATACCCAGCTTAGTTGCTATATAATTAAACTCATCCTCGATAGTTTCGGGATTATAAGCTGGTTTTTTTAATTTTTCCAAAGCCTCCTCACGAGTCATTTGTTTCGTTAGGATTAAACTTGAGTATTGTACCTTTCTTGTATCAAAACCAAAACGTTCAGGAAGCCAATATCCTTCATAGAATTTTGTAAACCTTGATTCAAAATGCTTTTGTGGATAGGGCTTCCATCCATACTCCTCCGATAATAGTTTTAGAGCTTCCTTTTTAATGTAGGGCCTATAATTAAGGAACTTTACAACCTGAATATTTCTGATATATCTTAAATAAAATTTATGTCTAAAAATGGGACTAAATGGATATGTTTCCATCTTTACTGACCCAAACTTTTTAATAATATCTTTTAACTGAGCCATATCAGTACCATAGTAAAGCCACTCCATTGGATTCCTTACACACTCTGTCGAGATATTACCACCATTTAAGATATATTTAATATTGTGCTTATCAGCAAAATTGTATAAAGTGGCAATGAATGCATGGTCCTGAGGAATATCTAAATGAGGAATTCCTGACTTGAAACAGGCTAGCTGAAAATCCTTCATTTCCTCCCAATTAATAACTTCTGTATAGAGATCAAGCCCTAATTTATCGATCATTACTTGGATATTATTGACAGCAAGCTCAGAATTCCAGCCACCGTCCACATGAAAAACGAGAGGACGAAGTCCGAATTCCTTAACTGCTAAATGAAGCATGTAAGAACTATCTACCCCTCCACTCATGCCAAGAATGCAATCAAAGTCCTTGCCTTCTCCTTCTTTTTTAATTTTGTGAACAATTTTTT
>Ga0194110_10003998_pt1 | contig 18044 bp, 10 predicted proteins | sample TA2Kig1200mmetaG_FD_146192 | JGI IMG/M metagenome (GOLD analysis project Ga0194110, IMG submission 146192) | Freshwater microbial communities from Lake Tanganyika, Tanzania - TA2015032 Kigoma Deep Cast 1200m | ecosystem: Environmental > Aquatic > Freshwater > Lake | place: Tanzania: Lake... | reverse complement strand
CCGCGCAACTGCTCAATCCCGACACCGCCTTCAGAGTCACTGCCATCACCCGTGACCCCGCCGCCTACGAACAACAACTCCGCAAGTGCCTCTCTCACACTCGCCTTAGGAACCTCCGATGGATCAACCTCCAGCACCACACGATCACCTTCAAAACCCTTTCTTCTTGAACCCCATTCTTCTCTTCTCTTATCATTTTACCCGTAATCATTTTACCTTCTCTCTTCTCTTCCTCTTCTCTTCCTCCGCCCTCGCCATCATCAACCCCCGCTTCACCCCCAAGCACCTCGTCGAGCAGTCCGAGCTCGTCCTTGCCGGGCCGGTCGAGCCCACGGCCAATGCCCTTGAGTGGAAGCTCACTGCCACCCCCATCAAAGGCAAGGCCGCTACCGAACACGTTGTGTCGCTCGCCGCCTGCAACAAGGATCACGTGGCCGACATCCAGCAGGCCCTCAAGGCCAATGCCAAGGACCCCGCCATCCTCTTCTCGGGCACCCTCAACGAGGAGAAGCGAGCATATCTCCACGTGGCCGGCCTGTGGCTCGACCTCAAAGCGGCGGGGGAGGCCCGCTGGAGCGTGCTCGGCTATGCGCCCCAGATGGCCGGCACCTACGCCGGCGGCACCGACATGCTCATCCGCATGTCCAAGCACCTCGCCGACGACCCCGACGCCGACGTGCCCGTCACCGCAGGCGTGCGCTGGATGGCCCACGCCAAGGCGGGCAACGTGCCTGGGGACATCGCCGGCCTCGCTGCCATCGAGTTCCCTGCCCTCAACAAGCCCTGCCTCTTCGTCGGCTCGGCGGCCGGCGACAAGCTCTTCCGAGCGAAGGGCGATGAGGCAATGGAGGACATCACGGCGGCCGCGAAGCTCGACACCAGGAGCCGCCGCTTCGCCTGGCTCGACCTCGATGGCGACGGCCTGGCCGACCTGGTGTCCTGGGACGGCTCGGCTGCCGCGGTGCGGCTCGCGAGTGCCGACGGCACGTTCAAGCCAGCCGCGGCCGCGCCCAAGCTCGGGCCCGATTGCCTCGCCCTCACCCCATGCTCGACAGATGGCCGACCCGCCCTCGTCGTGAGCGGCAGCGCCCCCTTCCTGCTCGTGGCCGATGCGAAGGGCGGATGGAGCAAAGCCGAGCTCCCCGCCGGCACCCAGGAGGGCCTCGGCCAGCCCTCCCCCTGCATCGCCGCGGACCTGGATAACGACGGCTTCGTGGACATCGTTCAGCCCGGCGAATCGGCGGGGACACTTTGGAGGGGAAAGCCGGGCGGCTTCTCGCCGCCGGCCAAGTCCCCTCTCGCCACGGGCGGCGGGGTGGCCGTCGCAGCCGCGGGCGACTATAACCAGGATGGCTACCTCGACATCTTCTTGGCCGGCCCGGAGAGGAACACGCTCTGGGAGAACGACGGGAAGGGCGGCTTCCACGACGTCTTCCGCTACAGCGGCTCGATGAGCTACAAGTGCCCGCCCCACGCCACCGCCGCCGCGACAATGGACATCAACCACGACGGGCGCCAGGACCTCTGCCTCGTCTACGCCGAAGGCGACCTCCTCTACCACTGGAACCGCGGCTTCCGCGCCTTCGGCGAGGAGGGCGAGGTGCGGCTCCCAGGCATCCAGGGCGACGCGGGCCAGGCCCGCCTCGGCCAGCGCGCGCTCCTCGCCGCCGACCTGAACGCCGACGGCTCGTCCGACCTCGCCGTCGTCCTCACCAACGGCGACCTCATCGTCTGCTTCAACGACCAGGCGAGCGTCCCAGGCGTCTGCCTCCGCCTCCCAAAGGGCGTCACCGGCCCGGTCACTGCGAGCGTCTGGATCGGCGAGAAGCACCCCGTCTGCCTCGCCGCTCTGCCCGTCGTGGGCCATTCCCCCGCCACCTTCCTCTGCACTCGCTATCCCGGCAAGGCCACCGTCAGGTTCCACCTCCCTGCCAAGCCCGACCAGACGGCCACCCTCGCCATCGAGGACGCGCCGAAGGAGTTCGTCCTCCCGGCCCGGTGAGGCACAGTTTGTTCTCGTCCCCACGCTACGGAACCTGTGAAGAAATCACACGGACGCCCACGGACAAGCACGGACGGGCAGATTCCTCGGCGATGGGCGTGCGTCTGTGTTCGTCCGTGTAGGTCCGTGTCATTCCTTCACAAGCTCGCCGGCGTGGGGACGCACCGTCCCGGACGCTCCGGCGTCCCTGGCTCCCCCTCGCAGCACCGCTCGCCAGTCGGGGAAGACGGACGCGGGAGCGTCCAGGACGCGGCGTCCCGACGGAGGACCGTCGGGACGAGACAACGGCGACGACAACGACGACGAGTGGGAAGCCCAAGACGAGGGGCAATACTGAAAAGTATGGATTGGCTTGCAAAGAACATTTGCTTCTGCTACACTCCCTTGCCAACAGGGGCGGGGCGGCCGCCCCGGGCTCAGGGCTCCCTCGGATCGGAGGAGACGTCTCATGGCGGACCAGGCAGGCGGCCCAGGGGAAGCAGGACAGGAACGCCAACACCTGTTCCTGCTCGTGGCGTGCATTGTGGCGCTCGTCGCCACGTCGTTCTCGTTCATCATTCGCATCATGCTGATGGGGCAGTGGCAGATCGAGTTCGCCCTCAGCGAGACGCAGAAGGGGGAGATTCTGGGCGCGGGCTTCTGGCCATTCGGCGTCAGCATCGTCCTCTTCAGCCTGCTCATTGACAAGGTGGGCTACGGCAAGAGCATGATCTTCGCCTTCGCCTGCCACGTGGTGTCGGCCATCCTGCTGGTGTCGGCGAGGAGCTACACCTCGCTCTACGCCGGCTCGATCCTCAATGGGCTGGCCGCGGGCACTGTGGAGGCAGCGATCAACCCGGCCATCGCCACCGCCTACCCGAAGAGCAAGACTAAGATGCTCAGCATCCTCCACGCGGGGTGGCCGGGCGGGCTGTTCCTAGCCGGGCTGCTGCTGCTGCTGCTGAACTACCTGGACGTGAACTGGCGCGTGAGCGTCGCCGCCGTCCTCGTCCCGGTCATCCTCTACGGCATCCTGCTCCTCCGGGCCAGGTTCCCGGTCTCCGAGCGCGTGGCGGCTGGCATCCCCTACCGCGACATGCTCAAGGAGGCCGGCGCGATCACCTGCCTGATCGTCCTCTACCTGATCACGAGCGAGTTGAACAACCAGTTCAACCTCCCCACAATCCTCCAGGTCGGCTCCTTCACCCTTCCCTGCCTCCCCTTCACGATCCTCATCGGCCTTCTCACCCTGGGGTATCTTGCCTACACGGGGTCGCTGGGCCGCCCGATGTACATCCTGCTCGTGCTGGTGATGATTCTGCTTGCCACGACGGAGCTGGGGATTGACGGCTGGATCACTGACCTGATGAAGCCGCCGATGGCGAAGCTCGGGCTGGCCTCGGGCTTCGTGCTGGTCTATACGGCGCTGATCATGACGATCCTGCGCTTCTGCATCGGCCCCATCGAGCGCGCGCTCAAGCCGCTCGGGGTCCTGCTGGCGAGCGCCATCCTGGCCTCTGCGGGCCTCTTCCTGCTCTCCGGCGCAGCGGCGGGCGGGGCGATCCTCGTGTTCGCAACGGTCTACGGCTTCGGCAAGACCTTCTTCTGGCCGTGCACGCTCGGCGTCGTCGCCGAGCGCTTCCCCAAGGGCGGCGCGCTCACCCTCAACGCCATCAGTGGCGTCGGAATGCTGGGCGTCGGCGTCCTTGGCCTTCAGATCCTCGGCTACTGGCAGGACACGCGTATTGACCGCGAGCTCAAGGCCACCCCGGCCATTCACGCGGCCTACATGGCCAAGGACGAGAAGAGGAGCATCTTCGGCAGCTACAGGTCGCTCGATCCCCACAAGGTAGCAGTGGTGGACGACGCGGCCGCGCTCTACGAGCGCCGCCAGGCGGTCGCCGAGAAGAAGCCGGGCGCGGACATCGACAAGGCGCTTGCCGACGACGATACGTACAAGACCATCGTCCGCAATGCCGTCGAGCACCAGCGGCCCGCGGAGCCCGCAAAGCCCGCGGACGACGCGCCGGCCGACAAGAAGGCGGAATACGAAGCCGCGAAGAAGGCGTACGACGAGGCGAAGAAGACCCACGACGAGGCCACCAAGAGCTTCGGTGCCCAAGTCGCTTTCCTCGACGCCAACAAGATGATTCTCCGCGACGACGCCACGTTCAAGGCCCTTAAAGCCGACGCCAAGGACACACTCGACAAGGTTCGCGGGGACGCTAAGCGTAACGCCATGTCGAGCGTCGCCATCCTGCCCGCCATCATGGCCATCTGCTATCTGGCGCTCATCCTCTACTTCAGTGCCACGGGCGGCTACAAGGCCATTGACCTGATGGCCGAGAAGAAAGAGGGCCACTGAGCCGCCAGGCGGCACGAAGCGTTGTTGATGAGCACACAGGGCCGTCGCCTCATCCGGGGCGGCGGCCCTTTCCCGATTGCCAATTGCCGGTTGAGGAGCAGAGACCCTGCGCGGGCACTCCTGCCGTGCGTGTCTAGTGTTGGGAGAGTCTCTCTCCCTCTCCCTCGGGGAGAGGGGTGGGGTGAGGGTGCTTTGGTTCCGGCGCGCCCCAGCGAAGCACCCTCACCCCAGCCCTCCCCCCGTGGGGGAGGGAGAGATGTCCGCTGTTGCTATGCATGCACCTCCTGCCTGCCTGACCCGCAGTCTGCCTTGAACGCTTCCGCCCACTTTGCTACACTGCCCGCGCCGTTGTGAGCACCCGCTCCGCTCTTCTCGGAGGTGATGCCCGTGGATAACCGCCGCCGCCTCTTTGTCGCGTGCTGCCTCGCCCTGACCGCCAACGCCATGGCGTTCTCGATCGGCGTGGACATCATGGGCGACTTCGTCCGAACGTTCAACTTCACCCGCGAGCGGGTTGGCGAGGCCACCTCGTGGGGCGGCATGTTCGGCGTGGCCGCGATGTTCGTGGTGGGCGCGCTGCTCGACTTCATCGGCGTCGGCCCCGCCCTCTGGCTCGCCTTCGCCGCACACGTCCTCGGCGTCACCCTGGTCATCTTCGCCGGCGGCTTCTGGTCGCTCGCCATCGCATGCACCTCACTCGCCATCGCCAGCAGCCTCGTGGAGGCGGCCACCAACCCCTTCGTGGCAACGGCCTACCCGGACAGGAAGACCCACATGCTCAACGTCTTCCACGCCTGGTGGCCGGGGGGCATCGTCATAGGTGGCCTGCTCGCCTGGGGCGTGTCCGCCCTTCTCAAGGCCGCGGGCGCATCCCAGCGCCTCCTCGACGTCTCCTGGCAGATCAAGATGGCGCTCGTCTACGTCCCGGTCGCCGCCTACGGCCTCCTCATCCTGGGACAGAGGTTCCCCAAGACAGAGCGGGTCCAGGCCGGGGTGTCCACCTCCGCGATGTTCAAGGAGGCCCTCCGCCCGCTCTTCCTCATCATCGTGTTCTGCATGCTCCTCACGGCCTCCATCGAGCTGGGGCCGGGCAAGTGGATCGGCATGTTCATCGAGGACCTCATGGGCATCCGCGGCGTGCTCGTGCTGGTCTACCTGTCGTGGCTGATGTTCGTCCTGCGCTTCTTCGCCGGCCCGGTCGCCCACAAGCTCACGCCCACGGGCCTGATGGCCATCTCCAGCCTCGTAGCGGGCGCCGGCCTGCTGCTCCTCGCCGGCGTGAGCGACTTCTGGAGCCTCTTCGTGGCCTCCACGGTCTTCGGCCTGGGCTGCACCTACATGTGGCCGACGATGCTCGGAATCGTCTCCGAGCGCTTCCCCAAGGGCGGCACGCTCCTCCTTGCGCTCCTGGGCGGCGCCGCGGGGCTCTTCCTCTCGCTCGTCACCGGCCCCAAGATGGGCGGCCTCCACGACCACTACGCCGAACGCCACCTCCAGGCCCACCTAAGCGATGGCGTGAAGGCGCAGCTCTTCGAGCAGCACGCGGCCGTGGAGACCGTTCGCGAGGCGATCGGCCCGAAGCTGGAGGGACGGGTCGAGGGCCTGGCGGCCTCGCTCGCCGAAGCCAGGAAGCCAGCTCCCGAGCCGAAGCCCACGGAACGGCCAGTCCCGGAGTCCCTCCTCACAAGGATCGATCAGGTGAAGTCGCAGCTTTCCGAGGCGGAGCGGGGACAGATCGAGGCGGCATTGGCGAAGGCGGCAGACCCCGCCACGCGGAGGCGCCTCGACGCCCCCAGCCTCACCAGGGCCATCCCCCAGGCGGTTGACCGCCTGGCCTCCCATGCGGAGAGGCAGGCCGCCGTGGAGACCCTCGAGCACGCCAACCGCCGCGCGGCCTCCGTCACGTTCCAGTGGGTCGCCGCGCTCTCCGTGGTCACGTTCGCCATCTTCGGCCTCATCTTCCTCTACGACAAGGCCCGCGGCGGCTACCGCCAGGAAATCCTCGGGAGCAAGGGGCCATGAACCAAAGGGGATGAATGGATGGGTGGATGAATGGATGATTCGGACACCCATCCACCCATCCATTCATCCATCCATTCATCCCCTCTGTTAGCGGGTGAGAGCCGCCCCAAGAGCAATGCACCCCACCCTCTTCTTCCCCTTCATCCACTCCTACGGCCTGATGCTGGCCGTGGGCTTCTACGCGGGCTGGTGGCTGGCCGCCCGCCGCGCCAGGCGCGAGGGCATTGACCCCGACCTCATCGGCAACCTGGTCCTCATCTCCATCCTCGCCGGCGTCGTCGGCTCGCGGCTCCTCTGGTACGCGCTCGAAGGACGGCGCGAGGAGTCCATCTGGGTCCTCATCAAGGTCTGGGAGGGCGGCCTCGTCTTCTACGGCGGGCTCATCTCCGCGATAGTGGCCGACTACGTCTACCTCACGCGGAAGCAGGCGGCCGTGTGGCAGGTGGCCGACACGGTGGCCCCCGCCGTGGCCCTCGGCCAGGCCTTCGGCCGCATCGGCTGCTTCCTCAACGGCTGCTGCTACGGCGGCATCTCCTCCACCGCCTTCCCGCTTCGCGTCTCCTTCCCAGGCGCCTTCACCGAGACCTGGGGGGCGATCGGGAGCGCGCCCTTCCGCGAGCACGTCAATCTGTACCACAGCCACAAGGAACTCCACGCGTGGTTCGTCGAGACGCATTCCTCGCTGCCTGTCCACCCCACCCAGTTGTACGAGGCGGCGAGCCTGCTCCTCCTCACCGCCCTCCTCGTGGCCGCCTCGCCCTGGAAGCGCAGGCAGGGCGAAATCTTCGCCCTCCTGTGCATCCTCAACGCGGTCTCGCGCTTCGCCGTCGAGCTCGTCAGGCGCGACACCCAACCCGTCCTCATCTCACTCAGTCCCGGCCAGGTCGGAGCCATCATCGTCTTCGCCATCGGCGTCGGCATCCTCCTTTGGGTCCGCCACCGGGCATGCAATTGCGAACAAACAAAACGGGCGGCAGCCGCCGCCCGCCCGCCCGCTTAACCCGCACTTCTCGCGAAGTGCGGCCGCCTCGTGGCGCGCGGGATGGCGCATGTCGAGCCGTCAAGGAGGACCACACGTGGCGCTTGAGGCGGTCTCACTGGACGTCTGGTGCGTCGCCGTTGTTCTCGCCCTGGCCCTGCTGGAGGACAGCTCCCCGGCCCAGGAGCCGTTCCTGGCCAAGGGCGGCCGGGCGGAGGCGGCGATCGTGGTCGGCGAGAAGGCCGGAGTCTTCGACCGGTGGGTGGCGGGCGAGCTCCAGCGCTACCTCAAGCAGCTCTCGGGCGCCGAACTGCCCATTGTGGCCAGCGACAAGGCGCCCGCGGGGAAGCCCCTGATCGCCCTCGGCGGGCCGCAGGCCAACCCACTGGCCGCCGCCGCCCAGGAGAAACGGCAAGCCAGCTTCGGCGGCCTGAAGCCCGACGGCTTCCTTCTCAAGCGAATCGAGCTGGGAGGGGTGCCCGTCCTGCTGGCCGGCGGCAACGGCGAGGCCGCCACGATGTACGCCGCCTACGAGCTGCTCGAACGGCTCGGCGTCGTGTTCCAGTTGACCAACGACATCATCCCCGAGAAGAAGCCCGACCTGGCGCTGCCGGCGCTCGACGTGCGCATGGAGCCGGCGTTCAAGGACCGCGGCATGCACTGCTGGCACGGGATTCGGTGGTACATGGGCCTGGCCGACTTCCGCCGCGAGATTGACCAGTTGGCCAAGCTGAAGATGAACGTGCTCCAGTTCTACTGGGGCATGGGCGGGCCGTGGGCCGAGTTCTCCTACGGCGGCAAGGCGGTCGAGATGACCGCGACCAAGGAGTCAGGCTTCGTTGCCTGGCCTGGGGCCAGCGGCACCGCCAGCAGCGTGAAAGTCGGACGCGAGTGTTTCCCGCAGGATGGCTACATGGGGCCGCCGGAGTTCGCCAGGGTGCACACGCCGCAGGAGGCCTGGCGCGCCGCCCGCGAGTTCCTCCGCGAGGTCATTCGCTACGCGCACTCGCGCAAGGTCAAGGTCTGGCTGGCGATGGGCGAGATTCCCTTTGTGCCGCCGAGCGCGGCGCCGCCTGGCTCCCGGCGGGGGCGCAGCTTCTACTGCGGCGTGGCGCTCCCGCCCAGCGATCCCGCCGTGCTCGACGTATGGGAGGCCGCCGTGCGGAGCATGATCGAGAGCTACCCTGAGGCGGACCGCTATTGGGTTGTCAGCGGCTCAGAGCTTCTTGGGAGCAGCAAGCCGGTTCACGACATCCCAGCCAACGACCCGCAGTTGCAGGCGTTCATCAGCGACTACGCCCGCCTGCGCCCCCTGATCCCGCCGAAGCCGAAGGCCGCGGCGGACCTCGGCCTTGTGGACCTCGATCTGGCCGACATCGCCGCGGCCGACAAGCTCGTGCGGCGGATCAAGGCACGCTATCCCGGGGCGAAGTTGGGAGCCGAGCTGATCTTCCGCGGCGGCCAGCTCCGCGCGCTCGACGCCGCGCTGCCGAAGGACGTCGCGCTGATGAACATGGTCAACTTCGCAGGCGAGACGGCGATGAGCTTCTTCGGCGGCATCGAGGGCCGCGACCTGGTCGTGTGGCCGAGGATCACCGACGACGGCTGCGAGCTGAACATGCAGCTCAACGCGACGATGTACGACCACGACGAGGTCATCCCCGGCGGCCTGCGGCACGGGGTGACGGGCATCCTGGGCCAACTGAACAAGGCCCGCGGCGCCGAGCAGAGCGCCCAGTACATCGCCGAAGGCGCCTGGAACCCCAGCATCAACTGCCGCTCGTTCTACGAGCGCTACCTCGGCCGCCTCTACGGCCCGGACGCCCGCGAAACGCTCCTCAAGGCATTCCTGCTCCTCGAGGAAAACGAGAAAGCCCTGGGCTGGCACGGCCGGCGAGGGCTGATGAGCACCTGGTGCGCCGCCTGCCGCATGGGGGTTGGGCTGCGAAGCGTCAACCTCAAGGACGAAAAGCTCAAGCTCGACCCCCAAGAACTCCAGAGGGCCATCAAGGCCGCGGAAGGCGAGCGGGCGTTCTGGGACGGCCGCGCGGCCCATTGCCGCGAGGCTCTGGAGCTTCTGCGCGAGGCGCGCCCGAAGGTTCCCGCCGGTTCGCGCGAGGAGCTGGACTACGTCATCTACAAGACCGAGGGCTTCATCACCGTCTTCGAGGAACTCTCCGCCGCGAGCGCGGCCAATGCCGCGTTCGACCGCGCGCTGCTCGCCTGGAGCGATGGCAAAGTGGAAGAGGCCGCCAGGCAGTTCGCGGAGTGCCAGAAGGCCCTTGAGCGCGCAAACCGGCTGGTCCGCCACGCCGCCGAGCAGATGGTCCCCTACGCCCGGCTCGAGCCGACCGAGCGGCACATCCTGTGGATTCTCAACAAGGCCCTCCCTTCGCACGAAGCGGCGCAGCGCTATCTCGCCGAGGCCATCGCGCGCCTGGGGCAGAAGGCCACTGCTCTGGAGAACGGCCGCTTGGGCCTGAGCTTCGACGAGAAGACGGGGACCCTCGCCGCTATCCGCAACAAGCTCGCTGGGGAGAGCTACGCGGTCCGAGATGACCTCTTCGAGATCGAGGCGGCCGACTTCCGTGTCGGGCAGGCCGATGCCAAGCTGGTGGCTTTGGAGCGTCAGCCGGGCACGCTCAAGGCGACGTATGGGGCCGGCGCGCTCACGATTGAAGTGGCCTACACATTGCGTGGCGAGAACCACTTCGCTGAGAAGCACCTCACCCTCACCTCCAATCGGCCCTACGGCCTGAAGAAGGTGGTCCTCAGCCGCCCGACGTTTTCCGCCCCTGAACTGAAGATCGTCCCCTATCGCTACCCGAAGTTCGAGCGCAAGCCGGGCGAGGAGCCGACCTGCACCTTCTTCGGCCGCACAGCGAGTGGTGGGTTCTTCACCGGGGTGGAAGTGCCCTTCGACGCCTCGGCTCTCAAGGAGCAACAGGTCACGCTGTCCTACGCGCCGAGCCTGAAAGTCGCCGCCGGGGAGAAGGTGGCCTGCGAGCCAGCCTACTTCGGCGTCTATCGCCGAAGCCCCAATGACCGCGAGGAGAAGGACCTCCCGCTCTGGTCGGAATCGGAGGCGATGGTGGCCATGGCCTCGGCGGTCCTCGGCCCGCCGCGCTTCGGCCTGGTGCCAATGGCCTGCGGCTGGCACTGCGAGATGGCGCACGGAGCCTACACCGAGCAGTCGGTCGAGGCCGACATGAAGTCGCTCGATTTCCTGGCCGAGTGCGGGATTGACTGGGTCTCCGACAGCCACCCCTGGGGCGGGGAGACGGAGAAGATGAACACCCTCGGGGCCAACGACAAGTATGAGCCCGGCCCGCTCGTCCGCAAGTTCCTCGAACACGCCAGGAAGCTCGGCATCAAGGTTGTGATGTGGCCCACGATGAACAACACCCACCCCTGGAAAGGGGGCAAGCCGTTCCGAGCCGACAAGCCCGAGTGGCTGATGACGCCGTTGCGGAACGCCAACTGCATGGGCAGCAAGCCGTTCCTCGAATGGCTCACGCGGGTCAACCTCGACGGCATGGCCACGGACTACTACAAGTCGTGGGCGATGGACGGCGACTTCTTCGGCGGCGGCGGCTGGTACACCACCATCGTCCCCGTCAAGTGCCCGTCGGACAAGCACGATCATCTGCCGGGCGACTCGAACTACGCCTGCCAGCACGCGCTTGATGAACTCGTCGCCAGCGTGCGCAAGCAGCATCCGGACGCCTACATCTGGCTCCTGCGGCCGCCGATGGACCTCGGCGTCTGGTCCCTGAGGAACGCCGATGTCTCCTTCACGCTCCTGGAGTCGGGCACAGGGAAGAACCTGGCCGCCGGCGACCAGATTCGCACCTGGGCGCGGGTGCGGCTCCACCGCGACTTCTTCCCGCACTACCTCGACCAGCCGCTCCTCTTCCCCAGCCGCGCCGGCGCGAACGCCAAGACACCCAGCACCTGGCCGAGCGCCAATCTCGACTACATCCTGCTCAGCGCCCTCTCCTGCTCGCCCAACCAGCTCTACTATCTGCCCACGAAGAGCGGCATCCCCGACGCCGACAAGGCCACACTCCGCGGATGGCTCGACTGGGGGCGCAAGAACGCCAACTACCTCAATGTCCGCAAGGACCTGCCCGAGTGGCCGGCCGCAGGCAGGGTGGACGGCTCGGCGCACATCGTCGGCGACCGGGGGCTGGTCTTCCTCTTCAACTCCGGCAAAGCGCCCCTGGAGGGCCAGTTCGCCCTGACCCAAGAGAGCATCGGCCTGGCGAGGAACGGCACGTTCCTGGTGACCCAGGAATATCCCCCATCAGACCGAAGGGTCCAAGCGGCCCACGGCGAGGCAGTCCGTTGGCCCGTTCCAGGCGAGACCGCCACTATCCTGAGGGTTCGACCCGGCGATTGAGCGGCCACAGGCCGCCTGGGCACGGATGGCCACGCCCAGGGCACGGCCAATCTCCGAAGCAGGGTTGCCCATGCTCTTGACACGGACCATGCCTCTGGCGTAGAATCCCGGCATGGCTATTGCCTTCATCAGAAAGGAGGCTTGTGATGCACCCCGCAACTGAGGGGCCGCACCGGATGGCCTTGAGCGAGAAGTGTGCACGATGGTTGGCCGCGTGGGCGATGCTGCTTGTGGGCGCGGGGGCGCTCGGCCAGTGTCTGGCCGGCCAGCAGGACTGGCCGGCCGATGTGCCAGGCTGGCTGCCGCCGAAGCCGGGCGAGCATCCGCGGCTCCTCTTCCGCCAGGCCGACCTGCCCGAGCTGAAGAAACGCGCGGAGACGCCTGAGGGCAAGGCAATCGTCAAACGCCTGCGGTTCCTGCTCGATGGCGCGAACGGGGAGGGGCCGCCGAAGAAGGCGGACAAGGCGGGCGCCGAACGCGAGGTCGGCTCGTTCACTATCGGCCATGCGGCGGGCTACGGCCTTCTCTACCTGCTCACGGGGGAGAAGAAGTACGCAGAGCTCGGCCTCGGCTGCTTCGAGCGCATGATCGCGGGCGAGCGCGACCGCGATATGCGCTACTCGTTCGTGAACCCCAACGGAGAGCTGCGCTCGGGCTCGTCGTGGGCGGTGGCGGCCCTGGGCTACGACCTGTGCTACAACGGCTGGGCCGAGGCCGACCGCGCGCGCGTCGCCAAAGCCTTCCTCACCACGGCCAAAGGCCAGCAGGGGCACGACCTCGAGAAGGTGGTCCGCAAGCCGAAGTACCGCCCCAGCAAGAACCACACCGGCGGCATCATGTGCGGCGCGGCCGCGGCCGCGGCGCTCTACGACGACCCCGGCACCGAGGGGGCGAAGATTCGCCAGGAGTGGCTGCCCGACGCCTACAGGAACACCGTCGCCATGCTCACGGAGGGCTTCGGCGACCACGGCTGGTACGCTGAGAGCCAGGGGCCGAGCCACGTCTCCTCCGACACCGGCCTCCTCCTCTGGCTCAAGGCGGCCAAGGTGGCGTGCGGCAAGGACTTCATCACGCCGCGGCCGAACGCCCAGTACATCACCCTCCGCTGGGCGATGGAGATCATCCCACAGGAGGGCCGCCCGCAATACCCGCTGCGCATGGCGGCCGGGCCGAGCTACGGCACCCACGAGTTCACACGGGCGGGCGACTGGTCACACGGCGGCCAGTTCGCCCAGGGCTTCGGGGCGGTTGACGACAAGTTCAAGCCCGCACTCCTCTGGGTCTACCAGAGCTTCGTCGAACCCTACGAGCACAAGCTCTGCGACCAGGAGAAGTGGTTCAACCAGCGCGGCTGGCTCGCGCCCGGCGAGAAGACCTACGACGCCATGACCTCGCCCTGGCGCGCGGTCATGGCCTTCGTCAACTGGCCCATCGGCGTCGAGCAGAAGAACCCCGAAGGCATCCTCCCCAAGGCCGTCGAGGACAGGGTTCACGGCTACTACTGCTTCCGCAACCGCTGGAAGGATGCCGATGACATCGTGGCGACGGCCCTCCTGGGCTACGGGCCGAAGGACGCCTACAAGCCGAAGTTCGGGCCAATCGTCGTCTGGGGCCTGCGAAAGCGCCTCGAGTTCGGCATCTTCACCGCCCCCGGCCCCGGCGAGTTCGCCCCCAAGCCCGACGGCTCCGGCACGGTCAGTGCGGGCGGCAAGCACCTCGGTGTTGACTTCTCGGGCGCCTCCGGCGCGCCGCTCCTCCTTGCGATGGTCGGCATCGCCGGGGGCGCGAGCCAGGGCGAGGCCCGCTTCACCACCCTCGCCGCCGCCGGACGGGAAATCGTCATCCTCACCCTCAGCAAGGAACCCGTCCCCCCTCCCAAGGCCGAGGGCCACAAGGTGCTCGTCGGCGGCCAGACGATCACCTTCGATGGCAAGAAGCTCACCTTCGCCAAGTGAGCCTCAGCACAATGCACGCTGCCTGATCCTCTCCCGGGTCCCATCTTGCGCCCCCCCGATCTTGCGCCCCCGGACGCCCAGCACGGGGCGCAAGTTCGACGGGTTGCCAAACTGGACAAACTCCCTCTCCTCGACAGTTGATCCGGTATGGGCGCTTTGACGATCCGGACGCTTCCGGGGCGGTCCCGCCATACTGTATCACCTGCGCGACACAGGTGTTTGACCCACTATGGGTGTTTTGGCGATCCGGACGCATCCCTGGCCTTTTTTCCCATACTGTATCAACCGCGCGCAGCCGTTTGACCCACTATGAGCGCTTTGCCGATCCGGGCGGCTCCGGGGCCTTCCCGCCATTCTGGATCTGGACGCCGGCGATGGTGTAGCGGATGCGGGCGGTGAGGGTGTCGGCCTGGGCCGTGAGGCCGGCGAAGTTGAGGAGGGTGATCTCGGCCTGGAGTCCGTTGATCTGGCCGGCGAAGGCGAGGGAGTCGGCCTGGGTTTCGGTGAGGGACGGGTCGTCGGGGGCGGGGTCGCGCTCGCCGCGGAAGTATTGGAGCGTGTCGGCCTGCTCGGGGGCGGGCGCCTGGGGGAGGTAGAGGTTGAGGACGGCCGCGGGGCCGCTCGTGTCGGCCTCCGAGGAGCCTGTGCCTGGGATTCCGCGCTTCTCTAGCGTCACGGCGACCTCGTCGAAGCCCTTGTTCCCCGCGGCGTTGTTGCTGGTCTCGACGCGGACGATGTGGGTGCCTTCGGTGAGGGGGATGGCGACGGTGACGGGGCCGAAGGCGCCCTTGTAGGGGTGCTGGCACCAGAAGCCCTTCCGCGTCGGCTCGTCGCCGGCGGCGACGGGGATGGTGAATGCCTGGGTGCCGCCCGGGCCGTTGGGGCCATAGGGCTGGCCGTCCACGGAGATGGCCACGGAGTCAATGTCGGCCTTGCCTGCGGAGACTTTGCCCCTGGGCACGTTGTCGGCGATGGGGTCGCGGACGACGCCGCGGAGGGTCACGGTGGCCGTGCCGCCGCTGATGACCACCTGGGAGCTAGAGACCTCATCGAGGGTCACGGTTGGCCTCGGGTCGGATACGCCGACGAATTCGGTGGGCACGGCGGCCGCATCGGGGACCGGCAAGCCGCTAGCTTCATCATAGGCGTTTGGGATGACGAATTCAAGGCGAATGAGGGTAGAGCGGGCGGTGTCGGGGCAGGTGGTGAGCGCCGGCTGCGCCGTGGCTTCCGCGACTTGGCCATGGCCATTCTCCTGGCCCTTGAACCTGCGCCTTAGCGCCAGCCAGCAGGGACCGTTACTCTGGGTTTTCAGCGCGAACCCAAGTACGCACAGCATCCTGGTGGCTCTCAAGCCACTTCTGGATGAGCTGGCCGGCGTGCTCGACGTTGCGAGCATCCGCCCACCATGCTTCTTGGATCTTCCGGTCGTTCTTCCACCATGCGGCTTCGAAATCCTTAGGGAGGCCGAAGCCCTCCCGACCTGAGAAGTTCCTAAGATATCCATATAGCTCCACCCTCATCAGTGGTGGTGTGTCGCTGGCTCGCAGAAGGGCCAGGCACTCTTGAACGACGTCCTCGCGCATGGCGTCCAGAATGCTGAGCGCAACGACTCGCTGTTCTGTGGGCCGGCTGGCATGGCAGAGGGCACGCAGCCAGGTGGCCTTGCCTGTTTCGGGATCGGTAGCGAGCACCGCGCGGTGACGGCTCGCTAGACGACGGAGGCTGAAAGGAAACCCCCTGGTAAGACGAGCTGGCTCCTTGCTGTCTGTAAGGAGTTGCCAGAGAACGAGGACGAGATCCCTTATGAAGCGATGCTTCTTCGACGCAGGTTCATCCTGCAGTTTCCACATCTCATAGCGAAATAGCGCTTCGCGCGCCACCTCCCTGACTTTGATGTTCTCATCGGGGTCGGCAAGGCGTTGCAGGAACAGCGGTGCGGTGAAGCGCGGATTCATACCCAGCAGTTCAGTCCTATGCAGATCATCCAAGGGATCGGCGCCACCTGCGTCCTCCTCAGAGGGGTTGCGCCACCATTCCGTTCCCGAGTTCCGCAGGAAGGCGACATGGTGGCGGAATTCTGTTGAGGGCCAGAGCCTGAAACGGATCTTATCTAGGCAACTGCACCCGAAGAGGCAGGCGAGGGCCAAGGCGAGGCTGGTGATCGCACACGCTGTAGGCAAACGACGCCACGCCGCGACCGCGAAGGTGCCGGGACGGCTCCGCCTTGTCCGGCTGGGAGTCCAGTTCATGTTTCACCTCTTGAAGACCCAGAACGGGGACCAGTTGCTCTTGAGGCCGCGGTTGTCCACGGCTCGGACGCGAACTGCGTAGAGCCTCTCCAGCACGAGTTTCTCAGGCGGCGGCTTCGCTGCGTCCAGCGCGGCGAGGAGCACTTCAGGCGCGTTGACGCTTCCCCGGCCGGCCACCTGACCTGTATCCACTTTGTAATACTTGGCCCAGCCCATAGGCTTCTGGTATATGTCTATGGGTCCCCTGACAGGGAAGACCTGATAGTCATAGAACTCCACATAGTCCGAGAGTTGCGGGTGCTCCCTACGGTCAGGGTCCGTGGCAGCTGGCCAGACGATGGACACGTCCCCGGCCTTCCCGAGAGAACCCAGAGATCGGTAGGCGTAAGTCGGCGCGACTGGATCCCTCGTCTCACTTCCCCAGAAGTCTCTCCAACAGCGCCAGAACCGGATGCGGTCAGGGGAGAGTTGCCCGTTCGATGCTCGCGTGCGGAAGGAGTTTTCCTTGGAGAGCGCTGGCGGTGCATCTCGAGCTCGCAGGAAATTGTCTACATCCGACTCGTAGGAATCCGGGAATGTGGGCGGGTTCTGGTCGAGCGAGTACTCACCTGTCCAATAGTAAACATAATCCGAATTCGTGGCGTCATCGGGCGGCCACTCCTCGCGCTGCCAGTCGCAGTAGATTCGTCCATAGAGGTCCCTTTTCCCTTCCCTACCGAAGGTCAGCCAGACTTCTAGACCCTTCTGGTCGGGCGAACGGTTGCCCCCGGTGGGGCTGTCATCGAGGTCGAAAAGCGTCTCGTCCCCGTACTGGGAAGAGACTATCGCCGTGGGGGGCCGGTGTGAGAAGCGGTGCCTTCCCACCCCAAGGAAGCCCAGCTCGCCTTTGTGGGTGTCCACCCAAGCATGCCCGGCGGAACGGCCCTGCTCCTGCATGAGGCGGAGGAACTGTTCTACGGATCGCTCCCCAGCCCAGCCATTTCCGGCGAAGCCGAGGATACCGTGTCCTTTGAGGGTGCCGATGATCACGTCGGCCCACTTCTTTCCTGGTCTAAGGTCTATGTTGTAGCGCCCGTTCCAGGTGCCACGGTTGGCGATGTTGGACTCCCAGCCGCAGGCCTTGCCGTCGAAGTCACAGACTGTCGAGGCGCACAGGATGACCCAGTCGATCTCGTCTGTCCACTTGTTCGCTGCTATCTGCCATGGCTTCAGGGCGACCGTGTCGATCTCTCGGTTGGAACCGAGGACCTGCTCGGTTGAGTCACCTGTGCGCGCTGCGGGATCGTCGGCGCATGGGGCGAAAGCTGTGACACCGGTCGCATGGAACTCCTCTTCCGTGTAGTGCGAGCGCGTCGTCACGTAGATCCGACCCTGGTTTCGGTCGCCACCGTCGCCAGATGCGTAGAAGACGTCTGCTGGGCTGCGGATCAAGAGGTAATCTGCGTACAAAGGCCAAGGGAAGAGCTTGTTTGATTGGAGTTCCATGAGACCGCAGAAACACCACTGGCAGCTCTTGTCGTCGGTCGGCTGCACGGCGCTGACGATGAGTTTCTCGACGCCGCCGGACGCGATGAACTCAACGTTGGCCACTGGCCGGCCCGTCAGGTAGCTGCCTGCTTGAAGGTCGTTATTAATGTCAGTCGAAAGCACCGCTCCCGAGCCTGGACGCTCGTGATCCACAGGAGGGTGAGCCACTCCTCGTATCATGTAGCCTTGCTTTGCCAGTGCTCTAGCAAGCAGGTAAGCGTCTTGCTCATACTCGCCTTGGCGGCCCGGGTCAGTGGCGCTGACGTAGCGGTCTATGGCGGCAACCTCCTTGATCGCGTCATCGTGCAGTGATGGCCTCATGTCCTCAGGGATGTCCACAGCCTTGCGGAAGATCGCCTGGTCACCGTCCCACTGAAAGAAGTCGAGCTTCAACTGGAGGACCTGTTGCGGCGTCAGCTTTGCCTGAGAAGCCTCGACATTCGTCCTAACACTACAACGCTAAAAAAGGCCTAAAGTTTTCGAGGATTTCCCCGATTAAGTACTCCGGGGGGACTGTTTTCAGGCCAGAGAGCCCCGGAGAGAACGACCATGGATGCACGG
>Ga0194110_10003995_pt1 | contig 18051 bp, 13 predicted proteins | sample TA2Kig1200mmetaG_FD_146192 | JGI IMG/M metagenome (GOLD analysis project Ga0194110, IMG submission 146192) | Freshwater microbial communities from Lake Tanganyika, Tanzania - TA2015032 Kigoma Deep Cast 1200m | ecosystem: Environmental > Aquatic > Freshwater > Lake | place: Tanzania: Lake... | reverse complement strand
TAACTACAGGGACATTTGGTCCAATGTGCTCCTCTGGGGCCTATTTCAATATAGGTCACTCAAAACCCAGGATCAAGTTAGGAGGAGGCAAGACATATCTTAATGATATTCCTGTCTATACGGGCTTTGCAGCAGTCGATTTTTTCTTAGGTGCTACCGCAATGTCCGAAGACGATCCCAGAAATAAGATCTATCCAGGGAAGTTTTCTTATGGGGGAGCCTATGTCATTGAAGAACTGGTTGCTGGAAAAGATATAAAACTTACAGCCACTGCCTACGGAACGGACTGTTATCCACGAAAAACATTAGAGACCTATATCTCTTTGAAGGATATGAATGAAGCCGTTCTTTTCAATATGAGAAATGCCTATCAAAACTACAATGTCGCTGTGAATCTTTCAGATCGGGTTATCTATACCTATATGGGGGTTATCCAGCCTAAATTGGGTAATGCCAATTATTGCAGTGCAGGCCAATTGAGTCCACTTCTCAATGACCCTTATTACAAAACCATTGGTATTGGAACAAGAATCTTCTTGGGTGGCGGGGTAGGATATGTCGTGGGAAATGGAACACAACATAATCCCAATGTGAAGAGGACAGAGAAGGGTGTTCCAAAAATGACAGCTGGAACTCTCGCCGTAACAGGTGACCTCAAGATGATGAGCCCGAAATGGCTCAGAGGGACATCTTTCACGGGCTATGGGGTGACTCTCACAGTAGGGATTGGAATACCTATTCCTATCTTGGATGAGGAGGTCCTTCAGTACACAATGGTCAATGATGAGGAGATATGGGCTCAGGTGGTAGATTATAGCGAATCCTATCCCCAGTGTATTGCGGGAAGCCTGGGAGAGGTCAATTACAAACAACTCAAGGCTGGAAAGATAACAGTCCAGGGGAAAGAAGTTTTAACCTCTGGGCTCTCAAGTTATTTGAGGGCAAGGGAGATAGCTCAAATCCTGAAAGAGTGGATCGAAGCAGGAAAATTTCTTTTAACAAAACCTGTGGAGCTCATTCCATCTATTAATTCTGGAATTGTTTTCAAACCTTTAAAAGAACGACCCATTAAAAAGAAGTAAATTATCAATTACCAATGGTCAATGATCGATGTCCAATGATCATTGCCTATTGATCATTGGACATCGATCATTGATTTTTAAAAGGAGGTTGGCATGCAGAAGAAGAGAGTAGTCTTCAATTATCCTTCTCATCTTGTGGATCAACCGGTCATTTCAAAAATGATCAAGGATTTTGATTTGGTCGTAAATATATTGAGGGCCAGAATCACACCTAAGGAGGAAGGAAGACTTGTCTTAGAGATTACAGGGAAAAAGTCAAGCTTAGATGCGGGGTTTAAATACCTTAGCGAAATAGGTGTGGAGATTCAACCCCTGGCCCAGGATGTCAAATGGCATGAGGATCGATGCACCCATTGTACGGCCTGTATCTCTATCTGTCCCACCAAGGCGTTAGATGTTAAACGAGCTCATATGGAGGTGTCATTTAACAGAGACAAGTGCATCGCCTGTGAACTTTGTCTTCCGGTCTGCCCTTATCAGGCGATGGAAATTTTGTTCTAATGAGGCAATGTCAAATATCAAAGTTCAAATAAAGCCTCAGTCAAACATATTTAAAATTATCCCACTAATTTCCCTCCCCCTTGTGATGGGGGAGGGGGAGGGTGGGGGTGGATAAAATGAGTTCATCCCCCTCCCCTTCATCCCCTTCCCACCAAGGGAGGGGATATTTAGGGGGATTTTGACATTATGGCGAAGCAGAAATGAAAAAAAGGGTGGTCGTGGCAATGAGCGGAGGGGTTGATTCGAGCACTACGGCCTGGCTACTAAAGGAGAAGGGCTATGAAGTGATCGGGGCAACGATGTGCATAGGAGTGATGGAAAGAACCCAGAGGGGGCCAGCTCGATGTTGTGGTCTTGCCGATATCGAGGATGCCAGACGCGTTGCTCTTCAGCTCGGGATTCCTTTCTATGTCTTCTATCTTCGAGAGGAGTTTGAAAAGGAGGTCATCCAATATTTTTGTAGTGAATATACCAAAGGGAGGACCCCCAACCCCTGCATTCTTTGTAATGAAAGGGTGAAGTTTGGATCTTTTTTAAAGAAGGCACTTGAAATGGATGCTGATTTTATCTCAACAGGCCATTATGCAAGATTGGAATTTGATGGGAACACGAAAAAGTATATCTTGAAGAGAGGAGTGGATCTGAGAAAAGATCAATCCTATGTTCTCTTTTCTCTGACACAAGATCAACTCCGCTATATCCTGTTTCCATTAGGAGAGTATCGGAAGGAGGAGGTAAGGCGGAAAGCCCTTCAAGTCAACCTTCGGGTGCATGACAAGCCTGAAAGCCAGGAAGTCTGTTTTATACATGAATCATCCTATCATTCTTTCTTATCGGAGAGGTTAAAAGAGTCGATCGAACCTGGTGCGATCATGGATAGAGAAGGAAATATCCTTGGGACACATAGAGGAATCGCTTTTTATACCATCGGACAGCGGAGAGGTCTACGTTTGGCAAAGGGGAAACCCCTCTATGTGGTCGGGATTGATCGAAATAAGAACGCCCTTATTGTTGGGGAAGAGAAAGAGGTTTATAGTGATATCTTTATTGTTGACTCTACCAATTGGATTATCCCTCAAAAGGTAACTTCATCCTTTTCTGCTCAAGTGAAGATACGATATAACCATCCGGGCTCGGAGGCCATTCTCTCTCCAAAAGGGAAGAGAGAGCTGGAGGTAAAATTTAAATCTCCGCAGAAGGCCATCACTCCTGGGCAGGCTGCTGTTTTCTATGATGGAGAAATAGTCCTCGGTGGGGGATGGATCAAGGAAGTAATCAATTAACAATGGACGATGAACAATAAACAATGAACATGTTATAAATTCAAGACACGTGACACGGGTATGGAATTAAAGAGTTGAGAGTTCAGAATGATGAGTTCGGAGTTAAAAATTAAAATCCAGAAATTAAAAAAGATATTTCGATCCATGGATAGGGTACTTGTCGCCTATTCAGGAGGGGTTGATAGCACATTACTTCTCAAGATTGCTATAGATACGCTTGGAGATAAAGACGTCATTGCTGTTACCGCGCTCTCCCCCCTTTTTCCTGAAAGGGAACTCGCAGGAGCAAAGAAGGTCGCTCAAGGATTAGGTGTGAGACATCTTCTGATAGATTCGAATGAATTAGAGATTCCTGAATTTTCAAATAATCCCCCAAACCGCTGCTATTATTGTAAAAGAGAGCTTTTTGGAGAATTAAGGGATCTTGCCCAAAGAGAGGCGATCCCCTTTATTGTTGAAGGCTCAACACTGGATGACGAAAGGGACCATCGGCCAGGCAAGAAAGCCATTCAAGAATTTGGGATCAGGAGTCCTCTCAAAGAGGCCCTGTTTACAAAAAATGATGTGAGGCAGTCCTCAAAGGAATTAGGCCTTTCCACCTGGGATAAGCCCTCCTTTGCGTGCCTCGCATCGAGATTCCCTTACGGAGAAGAGATTACCTTAGAAGGGGTGAGAATGATAGATAAGGCAGAAAATTTTCTTATTAGTTTGGGATTCAAACAAGTTCGAGTTCGGCACTATAAGAACATGGCGAGGATCGAAATCTTGCAGGAAGAGATGGGACGCCTAATGGATGGCTCATTGAGAGAGAAGGTGGTGAACTATCTGAAAGGAATAGGTTATCATTATATTACATTAGACCTTCAAGGGTTTCGCTCAGGATCGATGAATGAGGTGTTAGGATGAAGGCAATTGCCCTTCTCTCTGGAGGTCTCGACAGTACACTCGCAGCGAAGGTAGTCCTGGAACAAGGAATTGAACTGGAGGCTCTCAACTTCCTAACAGTTTTCTGTACCTGCACCAACCGAGGGGAGACCTGTTTGGCCTCCCAGAAAGCTGTAAATGCCTTGGGTATTCCTTTAAGGGTGTTTAATATCTCAGAAGAATATCTGGATGTAGTAAAGCATCCAAAACACGGTTATGGAAGCAATATGAACCCGTGCATTGATTGCCGAATTTTTATGCTGAAAAAGGCAAAGTCCTATATGGAAGAATTGGGAGCCTCTTTTATCGTCACCGGCGAAGTCCTGGGAGAGAGGCCGATGTCTCAGCGAAGAGATGCGATGCGGCTGATAGAAAAGGAGGCAGGGCTCGAAGGTTTCATCTTAAGACCTCTCTCAGCCAAACTCCTTCCACTTTCAATTCCGGAAAGAGAGGGGTGGGTGGAGACAGAAAAACTGCTCGGTATTCAGGGACGGTCAAGAAAGCCACAAATCAAATTGGCAGAGCATTTTGGTATTCACGACTATCCATGCCCTGCAGGTGGATGTCTTCTTACAGACCCCGGATTTACAAGAAGGATGAAAGATCTGATGATTCACGACCCAAACTTTTCACTCAACGATGTTCATCTATTAAAGATGGGGAGACATTTTCGACTATCACCTGAGGTTAAATTAGTGGTTGGAAGAAATAAAGAGGAGAATCAAAAGGTTGAGACATTCTCTCGAGGGGGAGATATTTTATTAAAAACGGCCTGCTATCCAGGACCACTTTCCCTTCTCCGAGGAGAATCTAAGGGAGAGGAGATCAAAAAGGCTGCCTCCATCACTGCACGTTATAGCAAGGCAAAAGATTTGGAGGAAGTGGAAGTGGTTTTCAAAAAGGTTAATGAAGAAAGGATGATCTCTCTTTGGGTTTCACCTATTTCGGAGACGGAGATAGAGGGATTGATGATCTGTGAATAATACCCCCACCCCCCTTGAGGGGGAGGGAAGGGTGGGGGGTAAAGATAAAAGGGGGGAGAAAGGAAGCCAAATATGACCAAGAAAAAACAGATCTTTACACCAGTGAGCGAGAAAGAGGTCACCCGGGCCATTGTCGATGGTTTTGCAAGACAATTCATCGAATATGTAGAGAGTGACTGTCTCATCATCGGGGGAGGACCGAGCGGATTGATGGCTGGAAGGGATATTGCTTTAAAGGGGGTGAAGACTCTGATTGTGGAGCGGAACAACTACATTGGAGGAGGTTTCTGGATTGGTGGTTATTTGATGAATAAGGTGACTGTTCGGGAGCCAGGGCAAAAGATTTTGGAAGAGTTAAGCATTCCTTATGAAAAGGCTGTCAAAGGTCTCTATGTTGCTGATGGTCCCCATGCCTGTTCAAAATTAATTGCAGCGGCCTGTGATGCCGGAGTGAAATTTGCCAATATGACCATCTTTGATGATGTGGTGCTAAGGGAGGGGAATCGGGTTTGCGGTGCAGTTGTGAACTGGACGCCTGTCCAAGCTCTTCCCCGTGAGATTACCTGTGTGGACCCCATCGCCTTAGAAGCCAAATTTGTGGTGGACTCCACTGGCCATGATGCCTGTGTGGTGAAAAAACTGGAGGAGAGAGGAATTCTGAAGACATTGGGCTTTGGAGCCATGTGGGTGGAACAATCTGAAGATCTCGTCGTTGAACATACTGGAGAGGCACATCCCGGTCTGATCGTGACAGGAATGGCTGTAGCGACTACATATGGTTTACCAAGAATGGGACCTACATTTGGAGCCATGTTGCTTTCGGGTCGAAAAGGAGCTCAGGTCATTCTTGAAAAAATGAAAAAGAAGTGAAAGGTACCCATCTTCATATTCCTTCCATTATCAACCTCTATGAGGAAGGGGATCTGAGTGGACTAAATATTAAAAAGCTGGGTCAATATCTTCAGGAAAAGACTCACATCCCTTTCCATCTTCGAGGAAATCTCTATAAAAGACTCCCAGAAAAAAGAATAATGGAATTGACGAAGCAATTTGCCAGGATCAGAGTGAAGGATCCTGGCAAACAGTTTGTTTTAGGAAAACCTCTTCGGGCCGAAATTGATTATGAGAAGAGGAGGATTAGAGATCCGCACTGGAAGATCTTCGGGATTCTTTATGAAGGAATTTTTTATCAAAAAGTCATTTCGGGTTTGATCCTTGGAGGTAAATTAGACTTCAAGCGTTGTACCATCTTCTTCACTAACCAACTTTTTGGAACATACGATCAGGACGATAGAAGATATCATACCCGGGTCAGCCTCTATGGTTTTCCCCATCTTATCTCCATTACTGGACTTGTAGAGGCACCTGCAAAGCCCAGAGAATTCTATCTAAAAAAACGGATGGGCTTGCCATTGGAGTTATTAAAAAAGGAATATCGAGGTCGGTTTATCGATCATGGCGATGTGAGAATGACAGAGGTGTTAAAGGGTTATGCGATGCAGGCCCTTTTCTTCCATCTCACCGGGTCCCCTTTTTGCGAGGATAGGAACTGCCGTCTCTTTAACAGCCACTGGCAGGAAGAGGTAATCCATGCCCAAATGGATGGGAAGTATGAGTTCTGCCCAAGACATGAGGCCATATTGGAAGAATTGAGAAAAGAAGTAGCAAATGCCCCAAAAAAGAACGATTGGACATGATGTCTTGTCATATGTTCAATTGTGGATTTTATCGATACAATGTATCGCTGAACTCCAAATATGTTCAAAAAACAAGAAAATGAAACATTTCTATTCATAAATCCTTCCTGGAGCCTCATGGGTAAGCCCGTGGGTACCTCCATGAAATACCCGCCTACGCCCCTGTGTGCTACAGCATATCGGTGTTCAAACGCCATGGCTTCGGCGGGTTATCCGCCAGTCAAGCGACATCCGCCGTAGCACCTATCGCATTCATCCATTGGTAAACTCGTGGTTTTCTGCGAAGGCGGATAAAAATTAATACATCTGATCAAATTGATCCCTTAATGTTATATTTTGAGTGACGTTTGTCACCTGTAGAGCCTACCTATGTCATACAAAATATAAAACTTCCAAATAATTTCTCCGCTTTATCTTAAATAATCCACTTTTATAAATCAAAAAACATTTAATTTTCCATGAATTATGTAAAAGTCAATAAATTCTTCTGTTAGCTAAACTTGAAAAGTGCACACCTATTATTTCCTCTCCCTTTGGGGAGAGGATAAAGGTGAGGGGGAAATATTCCTATCCCACCCTCACCCTAACCCTCTCCCGCCAGCGGTAGAGGGGAATTTATTGGTTTTCATTGTTTGATTATTATTGTTATGGCTGAGAACCTATTATATGCATATTCCAAAAAGATTAGGTGTGCACTTTTCAAGTTTAAATCTATTAAAAACGGTGCACTTTTCAATTTTAAATGACAAGTCAATAAATTCTTCTTGACAATTTAGTAGATATAGATTAATATATAAGTTAATATTTATAAACTTATTTAATCTATCTTAATGGAGAAAACTTATGCTTCCAAAATGGATTGAAAAGAGATATAGAACTCTTTGGGACGCCTTCCACAATTCCGAGTTTCGTTTTGAAGAGGCCGTAAGGGTTTTTAAAGAAAAGATAAAAGATGATGAACGACAAATCAATGTTTTTCTTTCTGAGTTGAGAAAAAAAGGTTGGCTTGAAGTTGAATTTGACCCTGAGGATGCAAGGAAAAGAATATACAAACTTAAAAGCAGTGAAGAAATAATCTCTGAAACGCTTTCGATAAGCAAAAATCAACTGACAAGAGGGGACCTTGAGAGTCTTCTAAAAGGCGCTGCAGACCTTATCAGGACAAGGGTGGATTATACGTTCATTCTCGTCCTTCTCTTTTATAAACGGATTAGCGACAAGTGGGAGATGGAGTTTGAGAAAGCTTATAAAGAGGCTCTTGCTGATGGTTTAAAAGATGAAGAAGCAAAGGAAGAGGCTAAGAATTCTATCTACCATGACTTCGATATATCAGAAGAACTTCTCTGGGAGAATATTAGAAAAGACCCTGCAAGATTACCTGAAAACTTTTCGAAGGCGATGAAGACCCTTGCAGAGAGGAATCCTGAACTGAAAGATGTTTTTGAAAATGTTGATTTTGTTCAGTTCACAACAAATAGAGAAAACGCAGAGATCTTAAGGCAACTTGTAGAGCTTTTTAGCGCAAAACCTCTTAGTCATGTCTCACCGGATATTCTTGGGGATGCCTATGAATGGATTTTGAAGTATTTTGCTCCTCAAAAAGCTAAAGAGGGAGAGGTTTATACTGCTCGCGAAGTAATCAAACTCATCATTGAAATGCTTGATCCAAAGCCAGGGGAATGGGTTTATGATCCTGCCTGTGGTTCCGGTGGCATGCTTATCACTTCCTATCAGCATGTTGAAAATGAGCAAGGCAAGGATGGGGCGGGCAAACTCTTTCTTTTCGGACAAGAAGCCAATCACAAGACAATTGCCTTAGCTAAAATGAATCTCTATATCCACGATATCAGAAATGCGCAGTTGATCCTCGGAGATACCTTGCTTTACCCAAAGTTCAAAGAAGCAGAGGGAATAAAGAGGTTTGATGTTGTAATAGCCAATCCTCCGTGGAATCAGGATGGATATGACGAAGAAATATTAAAAAAAGGAGAATTTTGGAAAGAGCGATTCAGATATGGATTCACTCCAAGACAGTCGGCAGATTGGGCCTGGATCGAGCATATGCTGGTCTCGGCAAATGACAAGACTGGGAGAGTGGGCGTTGTCATCGATAATGGTTGCCTTTTTAGAGGAGGAAAAGAAAAGGCAATAAGAACATCAATCGTTAATGCTGACCTGATCGAAGCGGTAATCCTTCTACCCGAAAAACTCTTTTACAATACCGGCGCACCAGGGGCTGTCATCGTCCTCAATAGAAACAAGCCTAAGGAAAGGAGAGGAAAAGTTTTTTTCATCAATGCGAGTAAAGAATACAAGCAACACCCAGAGGTTAGAAAGCTCAACCAATTAGGAGACGATCATATAAAGAAGATTGTGAAAGCTTATAAAGAATTCACCAATGAAGATGGATTCTCGAAGGTTATAGAGATCGGAAAGATAAAAGAGAACGATTACAACCTCAACGTGACCCTTTATGTTTTCCCGGAGGAAGAAACCGAGGAAATTGACGTAATGAAAGAATGGGCGGACCTCCGCAGTATCGAGAAAGAAATTTTTGAAGTAGAGGGTAAGATCGAAGGGTATCTGAGAGAATTAAAGTAAAGATGTCAATCTGAGTCCTTATCGTGTCATTCTGAGCGAAGCCCTGCACCGAAGGGTGTTCAGGGCGAAGCGAAGAATCTATCTCCTTGGCTCAGGGCAGGCTCCGAGAAGGGTCTCGGTTTTCGGCTCAGGATAAACTCAGCGAAGAATCTTACTGGAAAACAAGGATTAAGAAATGTAAAAAAGAATTGAAGATAATCCTCAAAGAAGGCGAAGGGTATAAGATTGAATTCAAAGAGGGCATCAGCGGCCTGGAGAAAGAACTTGTTGCCTTTGCCAATGCTTCTGGAGGGAAAATATTTCTTGGAGTAACAGATGATGGCAAGATTAGAGGATTTAAGGCGACCCAAAAGTTGAAATCCCAGATTCAAGATATGGCCAATAACTGCAGGCCAAGGATAAAAATAACAATAGAAGATATTGACAACCTCCTGGTAATTAACGTCAGAGAGGGTGAGGATAAACCTTATGAATGTTCTTCCGGCTTTTATAAAAGGATTGGTCCCAATTCACAAAAGATGACGAGAAACGAGATCTTAGAATTCTTCAAATCAGAGGGGAAGATAAGATTTGATGAATTAATTGAGCCAAGGTTCAGTTATCCCAAGGATTTTGATAAGAACGGATTTAAAAGATTCTTACAACTGGCAGAGATATCAAAAATCGGTGAGACCGAAAGGCTGCTCAATGGTTTAGGTGTAGCTGAAAAGCAAGAAGGAAGACTTTATTTCAATAATGCGGGGATTCTGTTTTTCGGCAAGAATCCCCAGAGATTTATTCCATGGTCTGTTTTTACTGTTGCTTTGTTCAAAGACCATGCTGGCGTTGATATTATCGACAGGAAGGAGATAGAAGGGAGTCTGTTTGATATTGTTGAGGAGGTGATGAAGTTCGTTAGATTGTATGCAAAAGTAGCATACCGTTTTACTGGTAAGCCACGAAGGGAGAACGTATATGAATACCCTTTTGATGCCATTCGGGAGGCCGTCATAAATTCAGTAATGCACAAGTACTATTTTGAGCATGGCCATAACAACATTCTGAGGTTTTTTCCTGACAGGATTAGAATCGAAAACTATTGGCAGAAGCCATCTCATTTTGTTCTTGGTAAAACAGTGTTTAGGAGAAACCATATTATAGCTGATTTATTCGCCAAGATTCACTTTGGCGAAAAGATGGGAACTGGCTTTGAAAGGATAAGGGAGGTTTGTAAAAAAGAGAATGCCCCCTTTCCAGAGATAGAATTTAATGAGAATTACTTTTATGTGACTTTCCGGCAGAGCAATGAGTACTTGAAATTGGCAGCAGAGGAAAAGAGGGAAGGGGTCACTGAAAAAGTCGAAGAAAAGGCCATTGAAAAGGTCATAGAAAAGGTCGGAGAAAGAGTCACAGAAAACCAAAAGAGAATTTTGGAAGAAATTACAAGAAATAAATATATGACTGTGAAAAGACTATCAGAGAGTATCGGAATTTCTGAAAGAAAAACTCAAGACAACATAAAAAAACTTAAGGGAAAAGGGTTGTTGACAAGAGTTGGTCCAGACAAAGGAGGATACTGGGAGATTTTATCTAAATGAGTGAGGGTGTAAGGGTTGGCGATTACGTATCGCCATATACCCCTCTCCCCTCGCCTGCCTGCCGGTAGGCAGGGGGAGAGGGTGGGGGTGGGGGTGGGGGTGGGGGTGGGGGGGCAAAAAATATAAAAAATAAAAGAAAAACTTACATTTTGGGGTAAGAAAGTTACCTGGTAGGTAACAATAATGCTCCAAAATATAATAAAAGATAAAAATTTATATAAAATTTTAGGCCCGGGGGTGTTAGCAAGGTTTTGGGTAAAGTGATGGGGTTGGCGATTATTAAAAAAACTTTTGGGACTAAAATAAGGAGTACTTGTCATGAAAGATGCGCCATGGCTTTTAGGTATCATTGAAGCGTTAAAGTGTGTTGCACTTATTCGTTCTTCAACGCTTTCCACCAGAAATCGGTTATCTCTTGTAATGCTGGACAGTACCTTTGAGATTTCTCTGAGACAATATTTGCAAAATGTTAAGAAGATTACTTTGGACCCTAAAGAGCATAGACCACGGTTCAGACTTTTTGACATCGCTAAGAAGCATATCAATATCCCTCCCGAAGTATGGGATCATCTTGATTACTTCTGGAATACCCGTAATCCACAATACCATCAAGATGCTAACATAAGCGTTCCAGATACCGTATATAACGAATTCGCAGAACTAATTACTTTTATGCTTGATAAGATGTTCAATATAAAATCAAAGGAGTATTTAGAATTTCAAGCCCAACAGCTTGTATCTCACGGGAAGGTTGATAATGTACATATTGATCTAAAGAGAATTGCTTCAAAGATCGATGCAATTATTGCTGTCGTAGCAACCTCAGAGATAAGCAGAGCGGAAGATGTTCAAGTGGGTTTAAGAAAGTTGGGGCTTCCATTCAAATTTTCAGATCATGAAATAAGGTCTTATCTTAGTCAGAAATATTTTTACAAGAATGAGGAGGGTTTTAGGAAACTTAGCCTTGTAGGGAATGAGAGGTTAAAACAATTACTTCAGAAATAAAGAATGATTTACATAAGGAGGTGCCATTATGGGCGATAAGCAAATAAAAATTGAAATAGCTGGTCAAATTAAGGGATTTCGGACAACACTATCTTTGGAAACGAATGAAACATTGTTAAGTGATGAGATCAAATTATTGATAGGCCACTTAGAAAAGGCAGGGGCAAGCCCGACTCTGAAGGAGCAAGAAACACAATTCACAGGAGATTCTATTAAGAAGTTAGCAGGAGAACTTGATGTTGATCCCTCGATCCTCCGCTCGCTGATTGGCTATAGAGAGGGGATGGTTCAAATTGGCAAAGCAAGCCAATTACAAGTAACAGATGCTATCTGCATGCTTTTATATTCTTATGAGAAGGGTTTTGGTGAGTCTGCCATAGCCTTCGAACAATTTGAAAGTCTTGTAAAACAAAATGGAATAAAATTGACCTACCCGTTAACAACAGGAATTTTCAATCTTAAAAAGAGTGGTTATATTGATGGAAAACTTTATGATGACGAAAAGAAAATAAGCCTAAGTCCACAAGGAGAGAAAAATGCGATATCTGCATTTAAAGATTATATTGCTGGGAAAGGCGTAAAGCGTACACCTCGATTTTCAAAGAGGTCTCGTAACGTCAAGAAACGAAAAGGAATTACAGGGATAAAACATAAGAGAGCGGGCAAATAAGAGGACCAGTTGATATAAATGAACAAGATTAGGAAAGCATATAAAATGTCATCGCTTGGCAGAATTCCACTGGAGTGGGAAGTCTCCAAGGTTGAAAAAGTATTTAATATTGAGACTGGGACAACTCCATCCACAAAACAAAATAGGTATTGGATAAACGGTACAATAAATTGGATTACTCCATCCGATCTGAGCAAGTTAGATGGGAAAAATAAGATTAAAGGCAGCGAGAGAAAAATCACTCCTGGAGCCCTTAAAGAAACTAATTTGAGCCTTTTACCAAAAAACTCAATAATACTGTCAACTAGAGCTCCAGTCGGCTATGTGGCAATTCTTGAGGAACCTGCAACATTCAACCAAGGCTGTAAAGGGTTAATTCCGAAGAATTCAAATGAAATCGCTCCAGAGTTCTTTTGTTACTATTTCTCAAGTCAGAAGGAAACTCTTCGGAATTTAAGCGGTGGAAGTACTTTTAAGGAACTGTCTAAGGAAAGATTAGAAACCTTTACTATTCCTCTTCCTCCTCTCCCTGAGCAGAAAAAAATTGCGGAGATTCTTTCGACGGTGGATCAGGCAATTGAGAAGGTTGACGAAGCGATAGAAAAGAATCAAAGGCTGAAAAAGGGTTTAATGCAGACCCTTCTGACGAAGGGGATTCAAAAAGGAAAATTCAAGATTCAAGATTTTAAAGATACGGAAATAGGGAGGATATCGAAAGAGTGGGAAGTAAAAAAATTTGGGGAGATCGCCGAGCTTGAGAGAGGAAAATTCGCTTTTAGACCAAGAAATGATCCAAGGTTTTATGGTGGAAAATTTCCTTTTATTCAAACAGGAGATATAAACCAAGTAGGTGGGGTAATTAAAAAATATTTCCAAACCCTTAATGAAGAGGGATTTAAAATCAGTAAATTGTTTAAAAAAGGGACGATTGTTATTTCAATTGCTGGAAATATTGGAGATGTTGGAATATTAGATTTTGATTCATGTTTCCCAGATAGCATTGTAGGAATAAAAGGGGATAATGAGAAGGTAAACAATCTATTCCTAATGTATTTGCTTCAGAAATTTAAAAGAGAACTTGATTCAATTGCCCCAAGAAGTACCCAAAAGAATATTAATTTAGAAATCCTTGAAAGTTTTAAACTCCCTCTGCCGCCTCTCCATGAACAACAGAAAATTGCGGAAATTCTGAGTACGGTGGATGGGAGATTGGAGTTGTTAAGGAAGAGAAAAGAAAGGCTGGAGAAGATTAAGAAGGGTTTGATGAATGATCTTTTGACTGGAAGAGTAAGGGTAACGAACTTGATCGAAAAAGAAAACTGAGATTCTTCAGTCACTTCGCTCCTTCAGAATGAAAGAACGTAGAGTCAAAAATGTCTGACTTTACAGAAAAGAAGCTTGTTGAAGATTATTTTCTGAAGAAACTGCAAGAAAATGGATGGAGGTTTGTTCCTGCAGATGACCTTGAAAGGGATGCCTATGAAGAGCCTTTACTTATTCCTAATCTGGTGAGGGCTTTAGAAAGGATAAATAGGAAATCGGAAATAAGAAATGAGGAGATCAATAAGGTAATTAACGAATTAAAGCTAACCGTCACAGGACATGAGGGAGCCAAAAGAATTTTGAACTTTTATAAATTCGGGGTTCCTGTAAAGTTTGAGAAGGAAAAGATCGTTAAGTATGTTCAGCTTTTTGATTTTGAAGATATCGAGAATAATGAGTTTATCATTACAAGGCAAGTCTATTATCAAGGAAAAGATAGGATAAGGACGGATATTATCCTTTATGTGAATGGTATCCCCCTTGTAGATATTGAATGTAAGAACCCCACCAATATTTCCGAAAGCTGGTTCAATGCTTATAAACAGATTAAGGACTATGAAAGGAATATCTCTGAACTTTATAAGTATATTCAGATTGGGGTTGCCACTGAAAGCCAGGCAAGGTATTTCCCCATCGTCCATTGGCAAGAAGAGGTAAAGACCTACGAATGGGAAGAGGAAGGGTTAGATTCTATTGATTCCACAATTCAAATGCTCTCAGGAGATGTCCTGGTTGATATCATCAAAAATTTTCTCTTTTTCAGGATTGAATTTGGTAATGCGACCAAAGTCATCGCTCGATATATGCAATATCGAGCAGCCAACAGGATGGTTGAAAGGGTTATCAACAATTTAAGAGGTGAAGAAGATAAGAATAAAGGTCTCATATGGCATTGGCAGGGTAGTGGAAAGACGCTTACCATGATTTTTGCTGCCAATAAGCTTTACTTTACGAAGGAGCTTGCAAACCCAACAATATTTTTTATCGTCGATAGAATTGAACTTGAGGATCAGCTTTATAGCGAATTCTATGCATTAGATATTGTGGAGCCAGAAATTATTGGATCTGTCTGGGAACTTAGGGAGACTCTAAAATTCGATGATTACAGAAGTAAGAGAGGTATATTTATCATTCTAATCCATAAGTTCAGACCTGAAGAACTTAAAGATGTTTATGGAGAACTTGAGAAAGTATCGAAACGTAAAGAAACGATAATGAACAGAAGAAACGTTATTGCATTCGTTGATGAAGGACACAGGACTCAATACGGTCTCCTTGCTGCCCAAATGAAGGCCATACTCAAAAACGCCTTCTTTTTTGCCCTTACTGGTACGCCAATATCGAAGAGAGGAAGGGACACTTATGTTGATTTCAGTTACGCTCCAGAAGAACCCTACCTTGATAGGTATTTCATCATAGACTCCATCAAAGATGGCTTTACAGTAAAAATCGTTTATCAACCAAGACTCGAAAAAGAGGTCCATTTAAAAAAGGATATGCTTGAGGCATTTTTAGAAACAGAATTTGAGGAATTGCCAGAGGAGATAAGGGAGGATGTAGAAGAAAAGGTAAAGAAGAGGCTGAATGCCATCAAACTTGTCCTTGAGAATCCATTCAGGATAAAGACGATTGCTGAGGATATATCCAAACATTTCAAAGATAACATCGATGGCAAGTTTAAGGCAATGGTGGTGGCCGGAAGCAGAAATGCCTGTGATATTTACAAGAGAGAATTAGATAAGCATCTTCCTAAAGAATATAGTGAAATTGAGATGACCTTTACTAATCGCGATAAGCCAGAAATCTTACAATATGTTGCAGAGAAACGGGTGCGATATGGAGGCAAGGATATAGATGAAATTAGGAAAGATGAAGTAGAGAAATTTAAGGAAGAAGAATTTCCAAAGCTATTGATCGTGACAGATATGCTTCTGACAGGTTTCGACGCTCCTATCCTTCAAGTCATGTATCTTGATAAACTTCTAAAAGAACATAGATTACTTCAAGCTGTTGCAAGGACGAACAGGCCCTATAAGGATCTGAAAGAGGCCGGGGTTGTTATTGATTATGTGGGGATTCTGAAAGAATTTAAAAAAGCCTTTGAGATGTACAGTGAGGAAGATATCAAAGGAGCTTTATGCAGTTACGACAGTGTCAAAGAAGATTTCATTATACTTATTAAGGAAGTTCTTGAGATCCTAAAGGGAGTGCCGAGAGACTATGAAAGGGAAACACTGCTTCGGGCTATAGAAGTTCTTACTTCGGATGAACAGACGGAGAAGGAATTTACCGAGAAATATAAGAACCTGAGAAAGACCTTTGAACTCCTTGGACCGGATGAGATAAAGCTTGAATATTTTGAGGATTACAAATGGGTTTCCTCTATTTACACCTATTATATGAAGATGGTCAGTCAAAAGCCTGCTTATGAGGGCTTTGTTCAGAAGTATTATGACAAGACCATAAAATTCGTTCATAAGGCTACTGAAATAGAAAGGCTGGAGAGAGAACTTCCAACTATCGCTTTTGATAGAGAATATCTTGAAAAACTTGAAGAAAGGGTTAAGAACAGAAAAGAAAAGGCCGCAAACATTCTCTTCACCTTAAACCGGCTGGTTCTGGTTGAAAGATATAGGAACCCTATCTATGAATCCTTAATCGAACGGGTAGAGAGACTTCTTGAAATGTGGAGGGAAAAGACAAAGGACTATGAAAAGATATACATGGAAGGTGTGAAGGCAATAGGCGAGATAAACAACCTTTTTTCGAGACAGAAGTCTCTCGGTTTTTCAAATCTTGAATATTCAATGCTCCTCAAGATGGAGAAGAGATTTAAGCGTGATGATTTTGAAAAGGTTGTAAAAGAACTTTCAACGAGGCTTGAGAGATATATGTTTTTTGGTTGGTTTAACCAAGTCACCATTAAAAAAGAAGTGGAGCGAGAAATAAGAAGATTTGTCCGTGGAATGAAGGGGAAATATAACCTCTCTTTAGATGAGATGAATGATTTACACGAAAAACTTCTGGAAAGCGTGAAGAATTATGGAACTGCCTAACATTCCCTATTCAGTTTCCCACAGGAATGTGAAGTACCCACGATTGGAATTCAGAACAGGGAAACTTCTGCTCATTCTTCCACTTGGTCTTAAACCTAGTCCTATTTTGGATAAACACAAGAAATGGATAATTAAAAAGATGGCTTTCGTCGAGGAGTGTTTAAAGCAAGCTTCAGATAAAAGAATGATTGAAAGAACAGAGAAAGAGTTTAGAAATCTTACACATTCTGTGATTGGAGAAGCCCTGATGGAGATGGGGGGAAGATTGGATCATATTTATTTCAGAATAATGAAGACAAAATGGGCAAGCTTAAGCTCAAGAGGAAATCTAACGATTAATAGATTGATGAAACATTTACCGATACATCTGTTAAATTATGTGATCTTTCATGAGATTGTTCACTTAGAAGAGAAGAGACATAACGATAAATTCTGGGAGAGGATATCAAGAAGGTTTAATAACTATGAGGATCTTGAAAAAGAGTTATTCGTATATTGGTTTAGGATTCAATCCCTTGGGCGGGTGTAGATGGTTTAACCTCACACTTCAAAGATATCTTGTTCAACTGGGGTGAGTATCTGGTAGCCGTTCTGAGTGACTACCAAAGTATTTTCAATTCCTACTGAGCCCTCTCCGGGGAAGACAATCTTGGGTTCTATGGCAAAAGTCATTCTCTCCTCCAGAGGGTAAGATTGACCTTTGGCTATGAAAGGAAATTCATTCAGTTCCAGGCCGATGCCGTGGGCAATAAAAGAGGTCTGAAGCCCTGGGGCCCCTAAGTAACTATCCTTATATCCCAGCTTATCTGCAAGCCGAAGTGTCTTCACAAAAATTGTTTCGCAATCTACCCCTGGTCGGATCTCTTCAAGAACGGCATCGTGGATCTCGCGGCAGGCATAATAGGCGTCTATGAATTTTTGTTCCATCTTCCCAATGGAAAACATGCGGGTCTCATCGACTTGGTAGCCATGGTAGCACGTCCCAAAGTCCACCAGGATGGGTTCATGGGCTCTAATAGGTCTGAGGCTTGCTCCTACAGGAAAGGCCGGTGAAAGTCCTAATCCGCCCATGGGAGAATCCGACTGGCTAATGATTCCCCCACAGGGGCCACTCAATACATGCCAGGTGTAAGCTTCATAGTTAAGCGACCTAACCCTAAGAATGCCTTCGTGGCCATATTGCTTGGCAGCCGCTTCCAGGAGGCCACCAAACTGGATCTCAGTCATCCCTTCTTTGAGAATCTCCTTGCCCTTCTCGAAAACCTTTAGACCTATTTCTCCTGCCACTCTCATAAGATTGATTTCTAAAGGAGATTTTATCTTGCGGGCGTCTCTCAGGATTGAAAAGG
>Ga0194110_10003979_pt1 | contig 18080 bp, 17 predicted proteins | sample TA2Kig1200mmetaG_FD_146192 | JGI IMG/M metagenome (GOLD analysis project Ga0194110, IMG submission 146192) | Freshwater microbial communities from Lake Tanganyika, Tanzania - TA2015032 Kigoma Deep Cast 1200m | ecosystem: Environmental > Aquatic > Freshwater > Lake | place: Tanzania: Lake... | reverse complement strand
GCCAAAGAGCTACGTGGTTGACGGACGTGCAAAGTTCAGAAGAGACTGCGCCTGGTGGGCTTTCAGATATGTGAGCCAGTTGTGCTATCTGAGATTTCAGGAGATGGCGAAGGATGTCGAAATGGTGTGGCAGGATATTGAGACGAAAGCCTTTGAGGGTCAGACGGAATTGGAGAAGAAGGTTGTCGAGATTCATAAAACCGATCCTGCACGGGCAAAGAAGATGCTCACTGATTACAGCCACAAGCTTGCAAACGATGCTGTTGCTCGCTATTGGCAGCTCGGCGATGAGCTCTGGACGAAATACACGTACAAGTTCTGAGCTCAGAGATTTGGTGAACAGTCTACTGAATCTCGCGGAATTACCGGATTTCGGAATCTCTCCGGTCAACTGGGAGCTTCAGAGCGGGAAAATTGTGAATAAAGACCAGTACCTAGGCGGCACAATATTTGTCATATTTTCAAGACATACCAACCGAACAGGATAGTCGATATGGCACAAGCCGTTGAGCAGTCGAAGAAAGCAGCCGGAAGCGTGATCATCATTGCGGAACGATGCAAGGGGTGCGGCTTTTGCGTGGAGTTTTGCCCTCCGGAAATCCTTGAGCTGTCGAGCGAGTACAACGCGAAGGGATATCACCCGCCCGTGCTTACGGTCCGAGACCTCTGCACCGGGTGCAACATTTGCGGTATGGTGTGTCCGGATTTCGCCATTTACGGCTACATCACCAAGAAGAAAATGAAGGAGACATAGACGTGCACGCGGATCCAACTGGTGTTCTTGCGGGTGCTCATTTCATGGACGGTGACCACGCCTGCAGTGAAGGGGCGATGGCCGCGGGCTGCCGATTTGTTGCCGGTTACCCGATCACTCCGTCGACAGAGGTGGTGGAGCGGATTGCCGAGCGTTTTCCATATATCGGCGGCATCTTCATTCAAATGGAGGACGAGATTGCGTCATCCATAGCGATTCAGGGTGCGGCCTGGGGCGGCATAAAGGCGATGACGGTGACGTCGGGTCCCGGCTTCTCTCTGATGATGGAACACATCGGTCTTGCAGCGATCACCGAGACGCCATGCGTTTTCGTGGATGTGCAGCGTGCGGGTCCTTCGACGGGGCTTCCCACGATGCCGGCACAGGGCGATATGATGCAGGCCCGCTGGGGCTCGCACGGTGACTACGAGATCATCGCGCTCTCCCCGAATTCTCCACAGGAATGCTTTGACCTGACCATTCAAGCCTTTAACCTGTCAGAGAAGTATCGAGTCCCTGTCCTTTTTATGATGGATGAATGTGTCGGACACATGATCGAGCGGGTCGTTATTCCGCCTGCTGAGGAAATTGAGATCGTGGAGCGGCGGATGTATGGAGGGCCAAAGGAGGGTTACCAGCCGTTTGAGGCGGGAAGGGATCTTGTCCCTCTGATGGTGAAGGCCGGGGATGGGTATCGTATCCACGTCACCGGACTGACGCACGATGAACGGGGATATCCGAACATGTCTGTCGGCGCGCAAGCGAAGCTGGTGCAGCGGCTTGTGGACAAGATCCGCCTCCATGCCGACGAGATTGTTCAGTTCCAGGAGCACGATGTGGATGACGCTGACGTTGTTGTTGTAACCTATGGCATTACCTCTCGCACCGCGATTCCTGCTATTGAGCAGGCGAGAGCGAAGGGGATGAAGGTGGGTCATCTTCGGCTTGTGGTTGTCTGGCCATTCCCCGAGAAGCGCATCCGTGCATTGGCGGACCGCGTCAAGGCCTTCGTTGTGCCTGAGATAAATTTGGGTCAGATGGTCTATGAGGTCGAGCGGTGCGCGGCGGGGAAATCAAAGGTGATCCTGGTTCCCCACGGCGGAGGAACCGTTCATCAGCCAAAGGATATCTATACAGCGATCGAGAAATCTCTACGAGGGAAATAGCGATGGCAGAGGAACTCTACGATATTGAGGTGGCGGTACCCGAGAACCCGATTGAATCATTTCTCCGGATGGACCGGATGCCGCATATCTGGTGTCCGGGATGCGGCATCGGGACAACGGTCAATTGCTTCGCGCGGGCGCTCGAGACCAGTGGACTTGATCTCGACAAGGTGGCAATCGTTTCCGGCATCGGTTGCACCGGACGAGTTGCGGGCTATGTGAGGCTCGATTCGTTCCACACCACTCACGGTCGCGCCATCCCGTTTGCATCTGGTTTGAAACTGGCGAATCCCAGTTTGAAGGTCGTCGTTTACAGCGGCGACGGGGATCTCACAGCCATTGGGGGAAACCACTTCATCCATGCTGCGCGCCGCAATCTTGATATGACGGTCATCCTCATAAACAACTTCATCTATGGTATGACCGGTGGGCAGGTGGCTCCCACAACGCCGATCGGTGCCAGTGCCTCGACAGCACCACATGGCAGCTTTGAGGAGGCTTTTAACCTGCCTTTTCTTGCCGAGTCGTGCGGTGCGGTGTACGTCGCCCGGTGGACTGCATATCATGTCCGCCACTTGACAAAAGCCATCAAGGAGGCGTTGCTGAAGAAGGGGTTCTCGTTTGTCGAAATCCTCGCGCCGTGTCCAACACTCTACAGCCGCAGAAATAAACTTGGTGACGGCCTGGATCAGATGGTCTACTACAAGAATAGCAGCGAAATCAAGAACGGCGCAGAAACGAAATCAGTAGCCCTCGACCTCCAGGGAAAGATTATTGTGGGGAAGTTCGTCGACAAAGAGCGACCCACCTACATTGATGCGATGAATGAGCACTTTCGCAAGCGGCTTGGCGACCGCTACATTCCATCCGATGAAAACAAGGAGCCTAATCCATGCCTAGAACGGAAGTCAAGATCGGCGGCTTCGGCGGGCAGGGCGTCATTTTAAGCGGTTACATTTTGGGGAAAGCTGCATCGATCTACGACAGCAAACACGCAACGATGATTCAATCCTTTGGCCCAGAAGCGAGGGGGAGTGCATGCAGTGCACAACTCATCATATCGAATGAACCGATCAGCTATCCCTACATCGTCTCCCCCAACGTCATGATTCTCATGTCGCAGGAAGCATATTCAAAGTTCTCACCTGAACTTGCCTCCGGGGGTACGCTACTAACGGAGGAAGACCTGGTCGTAACCCGCAATCTGCGCAAGGATGTGCTGCACTACTCGATTCCCGCAACCCGGTTCGCCGAGGAGCTCGGAAAGCGGCTGGTCCTGAACATCGTCATGCTCGGTTTCACTGCCGCGATTACCAATATTGTGGCTGCGGATGCTGCGCGAAATGCAGTGAAGGTCTCTGTCCCGAAGGGGACCGAGGAACTCAATTTGGCGGCTTTTAACAAAGGATTTGAGTACGGGCTGCAGCTTCTGAAGAAAGAGCCGGTCGCCGCCGCCTGAGGGTAGTCAGAGGACGACAAGAAAATCGGGCCCAAGGACTTTCCACCTTGGGCTTTTTGCTACGGCCCTTGATTCGTCAGCGTTTGGAGGATCTCCTGCGGGCGAGGAACTCCTCGATTCTCCCACCAACTTCCAATCCGGCGTGAATGCCTGTTTCCTGGAAGACTATTGATCCGTTTCTCTTTCGCATCACCACTTCGATCGAGGCCGTCAGGGAAAGATCAAGAACAGACACCCCTTCCGTTCCCCTCTCTCCGACACCCTGGCCATCGCACAGAGGGGACTGTTCGAGCGCACGTCGTAGAACTTCACATCCCCTCGCGTGGGAGGGATGTGGGGTGTGAGAGGGTCGTCAGACTCCGAGGAGTCTGTCGGACTCTTCGAGATTCTCTCGAACAGACTCCATCGAGGAACGAGGGGTGTGTACCTTTCGCCGTTGACCTGATGAATCCCAGCGCCGTGATGTCGAATTGTTCAAGGTTACTCTGAGACATAGCAGTAGGTCCTGCATCAGATGCACAATCGACCCAACACCGCGCAGGGGGAAAAGTTCACATGAGCCATCCCAGAGACGTTGCTTCCGGCCGTTTCTTTGAATATCATTGATCAACGCAAGGGGATATCGATGGGTGATGTTCGAGTCGACTGGCACGACTATTTCATGAAGATTGCCGAACAGGTGGCGACGCGCAGTACCTGCGATCGAAAACACGTTGGTGCCGTGATCGTCCGGGACAAGACGATCCTTTCCACCGGATATAACGGCAGCCTACGAGGCGCACCGCACTGCGACGATGCGGGGCACGATTTGGAGAACGGGCACTGTGTCAGGACGGTTCATGCCGAGGCCAATGCGGTTGCGCAGGCAGCGAAGAACGGTGTTAGAATCGATGATTCGGAGATCTACGTCACGGCATCCCCCTGCCTCACATGCTTCAAGCTCATAGCAAATGCAGGGGTCCGAGTCGTTTACTACAAAGAGTTCTATCGGGATGAGCGGATCACGCAGTACGCTAAGCAGTCCGGGGTCCAGCTCATCTATATGGGCAAAAGCTCGTAGACGTCCGTCATCTATCCGCGCCGCCTTTTGTTGCGAGATGACGGCAAACTCACCCGAACGAGGGAGGTAAATCGCCATGTCTCGAACTCTGTGTTTCTGGCTCTTCGCGGCCAGTCTTCTGCTGCTCTCTTCTTGTGCCGAGAGAACGGGCGACATCGTTTTGAGGAACGGAAAAATCTACACGATGGATGAACGGAAGCCATGGGCCTCCGCCGTCGTTATCGTCGGGAACAAGATTACGGCCGTGTTGACCGACGACAAGGATGCCGACGGGTATATCGGTACAACGACGCGGGTCATAGACCTGAGAGGCCGTTTCGCAGTCCCCGGATTCATCGACGCGCACGTTCATTTTGCAGGTGCCGGTGCGATGCTCAACAACGCCAATCTCCTGACGGTTTCGGACGCTGAAGGCTTGCGGAAAGAGATGAGCCGCGTCGCTGGACTGCTTGAAGGGGGAGAATGGATCAGCGGCGGCAACTGGGGTGCCTATGAGCAGTGGGCGCAGGGGGCGGAGAAGGCCGGCAGGCGGGCGGGGAAGAGGTGGGAGCCAAACCGGTGGATGATCGACTCCATCACATCCAAGAATCCGTGTTTGCTCAGCAGCTTCGACGGTGCCCTGTTCCTTGCTAATACAGCTGCGTTGAGAGCCGCGGGAGTGGAGACCGCAAAACTCCCCGGCATGAAAGTCGATGCAAGAGGACGCGCGACCGGTCTTATCGACCGTGGTTCGGAAGCGTTGCCGATACTCCGGAAGGAGCTTCAGAAGCATCCGAAGTCCGAGGCTCGCCTTCTTAACGAGAGTAGAGCTGCATTGAAGATGCTGGCTGAGTACGGAATTGTGGAAGTCCACGATATCACAGACGATGCCCAGATGAAACGGTACGCCAAGCTTCAAGAGCTGGGCGAACTGACCGCGCGCGTCTGGATGCGGGCTGATCTATCGCGGGCCGGCGAGTTTGTGGAAAAGGGTATCAAAATGGGGACGCATCCTGTGACAGGCGAGCAAGATTACTACTTGCGATGGGGTGCCTTCAAGGGATACATCGACGGCATCATGGGGAATCACACCGCACTCTTCTTCGAGCCGTACGACGATCAACCGAACAACTACGGGCGCTACCGCCTCCATACGAGCGACGACCCGGAATTCAAAACGGGGAACATGGAGAAGATGTACGGCTACCTGAAAACGGCGCATCAGGGGAAATTTGTAGCGAACGTGCATGCGATCGGCGACAAGGGCGTTGCTTTAATGCTCGACACCTACGAACGGCTGATGAAAGACATCGGAGAATCACTTGAGGGATACCGCGTCATCCATGCGCAGGTGATCCGACCGGAGGATTTTACCCGCTTCAAGCGGCTTGGTGTGATTGCCGAGGTCAACCCCTATCACGTCGCTGATGACATGCGCTGGATGGAGGAGCGCATCGGCCATGAACGCTGCAAGGGTGCCTACGCATTCAAGTCGTTGCTCGACAACGGAGCTACCTTGACCTTCGGGTCGGACTGGGCCGGAAGCGGTGCTGCAGATTACTACAACCATCCGCGATACCTGCTTCACGCGGCGGTGACGCGGACCACCATTAATCGTACACCGGAAGGTGGGTGGTTCCCCGAGCAGAAGATCTCGATGCATGAGGCACTCAAGGCCTATACCATCAACGCAGCATATGCGACATTCGAGCAAGATGTCAAAGGATCGATTACGGAAGGAAAGCTCGCTGATCTGACTGTCCTCGACCTAAACCTGATGGAGATCGATCCAACGGACATCCTCAAGACGAACGTCGAGATGACGATCGTCGACGGCAGGATCGTGTTTGAGAAGTAGCTGCTCGTGGGTCGTTGGCGGCCCTCCGGCATAGGTATTTGCCTGGTCTCATTTTTTCCTGTCTACGAATGAATCGCGAGCGATCTAGACCAGCCAATTCCAAATCAGAACCATTTTGCCCGTACTTCGTATAGGATTGGAGAGCTCATTCCAGTGCAGTCTCCCGCAAGTCCTTTGAATAAGCGTTGCAGAGGGGTGTGTGCTCCGTGCCCGCCTGCCTTGTTGAACTCTCAGGCAGGTCTCCGCGATGAGAAAGAGAACATTATTTGTTAGAGCCAGCACTAGCTCATTTGTGATTCACCATGATTCGTTCTAACTCAGATTCGCCTCGCTCAGTTCATACCACAATCAGCTTCCAGGGATTGACCGCTCTGCTTCTCCTCTCCTTTAGTGTCTGGGGTTCAGCGCGCGGGCAGCAGAGCAGCATTGCCTTCGAGCGAATCTCGCTGCAGCAAGGACTCTCACAAAGTATCGTCTCGAGCATTGTTCAGGATAAGAGGGGATTTCTCTGGTTCGCAACGGAGGATGGGCTGAACCTGTATGATGGTTACGTGTTTACGGTGATGAGAAACAGTTCGACCGATCCGTACAGTCTCAGTCAGAATGAGGCCACTGTATTGTGCGAAGATCGTTCAGGAACGCTGTGGGTGGGGACCTTCGCCGGTGGCCTCAACCGGTATCTTCCGGGCACTCAAAGGTTTATTCGTTACCGGCACTCGCCATTTGATTCGACCACCATCAGCAACGACATCATCTATTCGATCTACCAGGACCGATCCGGTACACTCTGGGTTGGCACCGCCGTCGGATTGAACAAAGTTGTGTTGAATAATGGCGACGACACCTCTGCAACCTTTGTCCGATTCTATCACGACCCTAAGAATCCGGGCGCGCTGAGCAATGACGCCATAACCTGCCTTTTTCAGGACCGTGAGGGGACGCTCTGGATCGGGACTGGACGCGGTCTCAATTGTCTCACGCCTGATGAGCTCACGAAGCCGACTCCTCGTTTCGCGCACTACCGGCATAACAAGCGCAATCCGAGAAGCCTGAGCAACGATCGTGTCCGTGCGATCTATGAGGACAGGTCGGGCACACTCTGGATTGGAACCGACGGTGGTCTCAACAGGGTGATCCGCCGGCCCGGCAGCCCGGGAGCTCTGGCATTTCAGCGTTACGTTCACAATCCGCGAAATCCCCGGAGCATCAGGAGCAACGAAGTCTACGCAATTCTAGAGGATTCTTCGGGAGCGTTCTGGGTTGGCACCAACGGAGGAGGCTTGAACGCGTTCGACCGGACAACGGAGACATTTGTTACTTATCAGAGAGATCCGCGCGATGCCACGAGCATCAGCGACAATCAAATCCGATGCCTGTTCCAGGATCGCTCTGAGGTCATCTGGGTCGGAACGTATGGGGGAGGCGCCAACAAGGTCGACGTCAGGAAGAGACAGTTCGTGCACTATCAGGCCGAGCCGGACAAGCCGACGAGCCTGACTGTCGATATCATTTGGAGCATCTACGAGGATCGCAAAGGAACCTTGTGGTTGGGGACGCACGGCGGCGGACTGAGCAGGTTCGACAGGAGGCGCAATCGCTTCACGTATTTCAGATCAGATCCTCGCAATCCGAACAGCCTGAGCCACAACGTTGTCCGCCTCGTCGTCGGTGACCCCTCTGGAGACCTGTGGATCGGTACGAACGGCGGCGGTGTCTGCCGATTCAATCCGGAAACGGAGCGTTTCACACGCTTCATTCATAATCCTAGAGACACCACGAGTCTCAGCCATGACGAGATCCGGGCATTCTTGCTGGATCGCCAGGGTGCCTTGTGGATCGGAACGTACGGTGGAGGGCTCAACAGGCTGGAGCCGCGCACTGGCAGCGGAAGGCAAACTCGGTTTACCCACTATCGTCACGATCCGAACAATCCAAACAGCATCGGGAGCGACTACATTCGGGCTATCCACGAAGATCGCTCCGGGATACTCTGGATCGGAACGCACGGGGCGGGGTTAGATCGGTTCGATCGGGCTACCGGGACAATCAAGCATTTCAGGTCTGATCCCCGCGATCCGCAGAGTCTCAGCAACGACTACATATTCCACATCCATGAAGACAAGTTTGGAGTTCTCTGGCTTACCACCTGGGGCGGCGGACTGATTCGATTCGACCCTGCGACCAGCAAGTGCACAATCCTTACTGAGGAAGATGGTCTCCCGGGCAATGCTGTCTACGGCATACTGGAAGACCGAAAAGGTAACTTTTGGCTGAGCACGAACAACGGCCTATCGAGGTTCAACCCGGAGAAACGGCATTTCAAGAACTACACTCCGCGTGACGGGCTTCAGGCAAGAGAGTTCAACGCGGGATCATTTTTCAAGAGCCCACGCGGTGAGATGTTCTTCGGCGGGATAAACGGCTTCAACTCGTTTTTCCCCGAGAAGATCAAGGACAACCCGTACATTCCTCCGGTTGTTCTCACGGCGTTCAGCAAACTCAATGAGCCTGTCGATTTTGGGAAGCCTCTGACTGAGGTTGGCGAAATCAAGCTGTCGCACAAGGATTATTTCTTTGAGTTTGAGTTCGCTGCTCTCGACTACACAGCACCGGAAGAGAATCTCTACGCGTACAAGATGGAGGGGCTTGACGAGGAGTGGATCCGGACAACTGCAGCCAAGCGATATGCGAGCTACACAACGCTGTCTCCCGGTGCTTACACGTTTCGGGTGATAGGATCGAACAGCGACGGCGTTTGGAACAAAACCGGTGTTTCAATCAACGTCATGATTGCACCTCCATTCTGGAAGACGTGGTGGTTTATCTTGATCTGCTTAGTCGTCGCCGTCGCGTTGCTTTTCCTGGCATACCATCGCCGGCTCAGGACGGTACGGATGTCGGCGGAGCTTCGGGCAGCTCACGACGCGCAGATGTCGATCATGCCGCACGATGACCCAAAAGTGAACGGATACGACATTTCGGGTACCTGCTTGCCGGCAAACGAGGTCGGTGGCGACTTCTTCGATTACTTCTGGTTTGATGAGAAGCAGAAGATGTTCGGCGTAGTGCTGGGTGATGTTTCCGGAAAGGCCATGAAGGCAGCCATGACGGCTGTCATGGCAAGCGGGATGATCAGCGCGGAAATCGCTGACGGATCGCCAATCACTGAGGTGCTCAGAAAGGCGAACCGCCTCCTCTATCCAAAGACCGACAGGGAGATCTTCACCGCTGTCTGCCTGTGTGCGCTTGACACGCGGCGGAAACGATTGACGTTTGCCAATGCAGGCCTGAACAAACCCCTTCTCAAGTCGCAGAAAGGCGTTACCTCGCTCGAAGCTGTCGGCTCGACTCACCCGCTCGGAATCTTGAGAGAAAGCAAACACCGGGAGCGTGTGGTGCAGCTTCGCCAGGGAGATGTCATCATTCTCCAGACTGATGGGATCGTAGAGGCGCAGGATCGGGATCGAAATCAATACAGTGAGGAGCGGCTCAAGCGACTCCTCGAGGCACTCGATACGCGGTTGCATTCTGCCCAGTCAATCCGGGATACTATCGTTCGTGATGTCCAGCGCTTCTCTGCCTCAGCCACCCAGCACGACGACATGGCGCTCGTGGTGATCAAAGTGCTGTAGGTGCTGACGATCCTGTCTTCACCACCGGCCTGCCCACCCAACGTTGTTTCTCTTCTCCGGATTGGGCTGTTCGCGGCCGCATCCAGCGCTACTGTGAGCTCCTCGCCAGCGCATCCACTTCCTGCTTTGCCAGGCCCTTCCACGCAGCGATCTGCTCAATGATGGCTCCGCGTACCGTGTCGCGCAAGCGGGAGACGTCGCGCATGGTCATTCCCGTCGTCTCCAACGGCGCAAACACTCTCATCCGGACCTCTGCAGGGCTTCCAAACACCCAGCTCCGTTTTGGGAGGCATTGGTATGAGCCCTCCACAGCAACCGGCAGTACCGACACATTCGCTTTGATGGCCAGATAGAATGCGCTGTCAGTGAATGGCCTCACGGTTCCGTCCGGCGTACGAGTGCCCTCGGGAAAGAACATGACAGGGCAGCCGTTGTTCAGATACTTCAGAGCCGATCTTATCATCCTCGCTCCGCTGCGGGAATCCTTGCGGTCGAGAGGGATATCCCCTGCCATCGACATAAGCCAGCCGATGATCGGTGTCCTGAACAGCTCTTTCTTTCCCACCCATTTCATCTCCCATTTCAGATTTGAAATCAGGGGAATATCCGCCATGGATTGATGGTTGCTGACGACTACGTATGCACGCGATTCCGGCAACGTATCGCTCCCGGTGATCTTCAGCTTCCAGAAAGGATTGGTTTTGGTCAGTGCCCGGCCGAGCCTGCGGAACCAAAGCCCCGTGCGCATCACATTCTTGTCACGGTCGAACAGGCGGATGACCGCCAGGAACGGCACCCAGAGCAAAATGAGGGATATGCTCGCGATCCAGACGCGAAGGGAGCGAAGGATGGAAGGGAGGGAAGTGTTCATAGGACAAGATACGTACTCTTTGTTCCGCCCGCATTAGGGATCTTCAATTCGAGGGGGCTACAGCGCTATTTCGCCTAACTGGGACCTAGTGTCGCGTCTCACATGTTCTTTGAACAAGTCGTGCGGTTGAACCGATCGCATCACACGCTGGATCACAATATGTGATTTTTCTTGAAATCTGAGCAAGAGAGCAACACACACCCCCTCCATCTCCTCTCCCCAAGACGCGTGCTCACGCACAGAGGGGTGTGTGCCCTTTCCCCGGAAGCTTGAGTTGATGTGGGCAAAACTCTTTGCGTGGCGCAGCTGACTTTTTCAAAGTTCTTCCAAGTCGGCACACTGACAGGCGGCTCAGAAAGGCGTACGAAAAGAAGACCGCGACATTTGCATCAAATCGCACGTTTAGACGGAGTCTACCCCGGCGAATGCCGGGGCTCAACGTGACAGCGTTTTTGTTTCTGAGCAGTCTGCCAAAATGCGTACCTTGCTGCAGGAGGGAACGTTTTTCGCCGTTCTCAGGTTGGATAAGAAGCAGGGTGAAACCGGTCCTCCGGTTTGTCTCCCACTTGAGGGCAATATGGAAGAGTCGAGTTCACCATCCGTCGTCGCGGAATCATCCGCTAAGATTCACAACCGCCGGGTCGTTCGATGGACCCTGTGGTTTGCCGGTACAGTCTTTGTTGGAATTGGCATCCTTGGGATCTTTCTGCCCCTTCTACCGACGACGGTCTTCTTCCTGATGGCGGCTTGGTGCTATGCGCGAAGTTCGCATAAGTTCTATCTCTGGATGCATCAGAACAAGTACTTCGGCAAGTACGTCAAAGACTATCGGGAGGGAAGAGGGGTAACACGGACATCGAAAGCCGTCAGCATCATCATCCTCTGGACGACCATTCTCTCGTCTGCACTCTTTGCGACTGATTCCCTTGCCGTGCGCATCGTTCTTGTAGTTATTGCAGTCGGTGTCACAATCCATCTCATTCTCGTCCCCACGGCGAAATCCAGCTGAGTGCTAGCCCCTCACCGGCTCAGCCCGCCTGCTCTCGTTCGAGGCCAGGGCAGCGGCAAAGACTTTGTGACTCAAAACTGCCTCGTCGGGCGTAACGCACCCGAACCTTCCCTCGAGTATGCCCGCGCGTTCTGCGACGAAAGCTCCCCACATTTGCAGGAAGCAGTCGGGAAACCCGGCTTCGAAGATGCCGCCCGTGACTGTCGGAAACACCGACGCGTGTCCCACATCGATCTTCTTCCATATCTGTTCCTTCCCGCGTTCGAAGATCCAGAGCGTCTTCGGCTTCTTCGTGCTGAAGCGGGCTCCACCATCGACCCCAAGGATTTCGATGAACCAGGTGTTCGTCTCTCCGGGAGCCAGCCGCTTCATTTCGAATCGCATCGGCACTTCGGCGCCATCTGAGTCGAATTCGGTATGCAGCATGGCATTGTCCCACGTATCGCAAGGGGCCATGCCTCCTTTCCCATCGGGACGCTGTGAGTAGACCTTCTGAAGCTGAGCGTAGACGCGCTTTGGCTTCCATCCCATCCGGAACGGGATATGCATCACGTGCATGCCGAGGTCGGCCATTACACCCGCTTCGCCGCACGTTGCGACCTGGCGCTTCCAGTTGACGGGCTTGGTGGGATCGAGGTCGCTCGCGTGCCAGAATCCTGAACGCACTTCAATCAGCTTTCCCAGCGCTCCGCTTTTGACGAACTGAATCACTCTCTGCGCCCCCGGAAGAAAAGGGAGTTCGGAGCTGATGCGCACAAATCGTGCGGACACGTCAACGACGCGGGCGATGTTGAGGGCCGCAGAAAGGTCAATTCCGAACGGCTTCTCGGCGAACAGGTCCTTGCCCGCACTGAGGACGTCGATGTAGATCTGTTCGTGGAGATGGTGCGGGACAGCAACGTACACCACGTCGATCCCGGGCTCGTGAATGAGTTCCTTGTAGTCAGCCGTGATCAGCTTGACGGTTGGAACCTGGCGGAACCACTCGCGGACTTTCTCCGCGATGTCGCACACGGCTACAAGCTCAGCCTTGATGGGAAAGCCATCCAGAGCGAACCAGCGACCCAGCGCGCTGGCAGTCTCGCGGCCCATCAATCCTCCGCCGATGACGCCGATGGAAACCGGCTTGCTCATGCCGGCCTCCTGATCAAGCTATATGCTTGATCCGCGTTGACCTTTTCGTGCACGACAGCCATGAGGGCCTTCGTCATGCCGGCAGGATCGTGATGCTGAATGATGTTCCGGCCATAAACGATCCCGGCTACCCCTTGCTTCATCAATAGTTCCGTCCGCTGCAGCACCTCCTTGTCGGGAGCCTTGCCGCCACCGCGTACGAGCACCGGAACACGGGCAATCTCGACGACGCGGTGGTACTCATTGACATCGTCGGTCGGATCGGCTTTGATGACATCTGCGCCGAGCTCGACAGCCTGGCGAACGAGAGGGAGTATCTTCTCGATGTCCCCATCGACCATGTAGCCTCCGGCCTTTTCATTCGGACGAAAAACCAGGGGCTCGATCATCAGCGGCATGCCGTACCGCTCACACTCCGGCTTGAGCTTGAGGATGTTCTGGATGCACTGCTCCGTCACCTCCGGTGCGTTCGGGATGCGGAGGAGGTTGACAACTACGCAGACAGCATCGAGCCGCAAGGCCTGCTCGACCGCCTGCTCGATGATCCTGCTGAACATGACCCGCGGCAGCTCCGTGCCGTACACGTTTGCGACATCCGTGCGCAGAACAAGTGCCGGTTTGTTCTTGCCCGGGATCGACTGGAGGATCGGCGCCTGGCCGATCGTCAGTTGTATGGCATCGGGTTGTGCCTCGACCAGTGTCTTGACGGCCTTGGCTATATCCTCAATACCTGTCAGGAATGATCGTTCGTTGAAGAATCCGTGATCGATGGCGACGTCAAGAGCGCAATTTGATTTGGGATTGAAGAGACGATTAAGTCGATAGGTAATCACGTTTGTGCCTCCGGTGCGAGGTGGAAGGGGGACTTTGAAAGAGCGGGAGAACCTGCACTGTAACGTTCGGAAAAGAGATTCGAAGATGCAAGCGGCCGTCGGTTGGGTGGCGTGCTGGTCAAGGCAGATTGACCAGGGGCGCGCAGAGAAAACAAAGGCTCAGGGAACCCCTCCGCCTGCGTGATCAAGACATCGACTTGTCACACTGCGCAAGGGACGGTATAGGTGGCGCAGCCCCGCAGATGGGCCATAGGCGGCAATACGGTGTGCATGAACGGGAACGTATCCACTTCTCCACATTCCGTTGATGTTGACAAGAATGACCGAAAACGGATACACCTGACCACGACTGCGTACACTTGGCAGCGTGTGGAGCTTCTTAACGGCGATGCTTTGGGCGGTTCGTCCTCGGTGTTTCACTCGGTACGTTTTTTGCACCGCCATACTTGCTTTTACCCCCTTGTCCAGGCTTGTTCGGCTCAATATGGAGGATGTCATGAGACAGTCTGGAGTCCTTCGATTCGTTTTGCTCCTGTTTCCTGCCCTGGTGCTAGGCTGCACGAGTATGAAAGTAATCAGCCTAAGTGACCAACCCCTACCGCAGCTTCGCCACTGGACAGAGGTTGACGTGTACCAGGATATCGGGAAGGTTCCCTCCTCATATCAGGAGATCGCCGTTCTCGAGATCTCTTCGGCAGTGACAAAGGAGAAAATGCTGCGCGACAGTCAGTGCCGAGCGGCTGAGTTGGGAGGCAGCGGGATCGTGCTGGAGCGCGTAGGCAAGCACGAAGAAATGAGCCTGATATTCTATGGAGACGGGTTCATTCCGGTCTATGATGAGCGGTGGGATGCTCGTGTCCTGGTCATCCGAGTAAATTGAGCGAGTTCGCGGGGTTTTCTGTAATTGCCTAGCCCGTCATTCAAGCGGGCAAGAAGCGCGACGGTTTCAGGTGGTCAGCGATAACCGCTCAATCGCGTACCCGCCGAACCAGTTCTTCGGGATGTGTCAAGTTCGGCCGCTTATCAGGCGTCCGTTTTCACCTCGTGCTTAGCGGGGTCAGGCTTTCTCGAGAGGCCGCGAGTGGGTCGTACAATGCCCGAGACATCTTCACAATGTAGTCCCCCTTCGATGCCAAGAATGCGGAGACGTTTGTCAGCAGGACGATTGCCGTTCTCGTCGACCGCTCGAAAATGACGGAGCACGAGTAACCCCCGGTTCCACCTGTTGCATCGACGAAATTCCTGCTACCGTTCGTGTACCAGGCCCAACTGAGTCCCGCGGTATTATGCTCGGTGTACTTCATCGTCGGCTTTTGCGTGAGGAAGAAGTACGTCGTGTCGGTCATGTGTGCCCGGATATACTTCGCCATGTCTTCTGCGGTGGATTTGATTCCGCCTCCCCCGGCGAGCACATTCAGTTCCCAGTTCGGAACGACATTCCCTTTGGGATCCCTTCCCTGAACGAGGTGCTGCGTGCGTTCAGTATCAAGCGCGACGAATGTGCTGTGCAGGCCCAGCGGTTTGCAGATCGATTCGTCCAAGAGGGCTTCATACGACGTGCCCGTGATGAGTGTCAGGAGATGGCCCAGCAGCCCGCCGCCGAGATTGGAATACTCACGCTTCTCGCCCGGTGTGGATAGCAGTGTCATCCTCCTGGAAAGATAGTCGTATAGCTTCGTTGTGTCATACGTACGGTATGGGCTTCCAGGCATCGCCCAATCTGTGCTCACGTTATCGGGTTCCCTGGGAAGCCCTGAGGTGTGATTGGCGAGATGAAGGAGCGTCACTTCTTTTCCGTTGAGTGAGCTCTGCATCAGTTTGATGGGGAGGAAGGACTTGATCGGCGCGTCAAGACCGATAACGCCGTGATAGACAAGCTTGGCAAGCATTGTTGCCGTGACGGTCTTGGTCACAGAGCCGACCTCGAAAATGCCGGTCCGGTTCTCGACACAGATCACCGAGTCATTGTGCCTCTTGACGCCGATGAACGATGTGGAATCCCCCACGAGAAGGGCAATGGACACCTCAGACTCGTTGGGGAAGTGCTGCATGTAGTTGAAGACCGACTGGATCTGGGCGGAATCCAACGGACAGGCGGCGTTGCTCCTCATTGCGTTCACCAGCCTCTGCGGATGCGGTGGCGAACAGGAGAGGAGCGAGGCCAGAATGAGCCATGAACTGACGCGAGTGACCCAGTTTGTGAACGTCAGCAGTGTGTTCGTTCTTCGATCCATGTTCTCATGACTTCCAGTGCGAGTCCGATATTCCCCGTCTGACAATGATTCTGGGCATGCTCTTGTCTGGTGAACATTCGCCCGGTTACGGTTCGCGCGCGGACAAGGGCCGCAATCTGCATCTCGTGCATCTTCCGGGGGATGAAGTGATCTTCTCTGCCGCTCAGAACCAGAACATCCTGTGTGAGGAGTTCGGAATGGATATTCTCCTCATTCAGCACAAGATAGAAATCGAGCGCATCCAGCGCCTTGGCCTTCTTTGTGATGTACTTGAGATGGTCCACGACCCATGCTGCCTGTCCCTCCCCGCGGAACTTTTGCTCCGCCATCCGCTCCGTCCAAGTTCTGCAATGCTCCATGAACCAGAGATGGATTGCCCGGAGCACGGCATTCATGCTCTTCATGTAGTCAATCGCGTGTCCTGATGCGATCACCCGCTGCACCCGCGGTTCGAAGGCCGCGGCTCTCAGGCTGAACCAGCCGCCCATTGACATGCCGATCAGGGTCACGTCCGTCAGGCTGAAGAAGTCGAGAACAGCTTTCGTCGGCTTTTCCCATTCGTACGTGATGGGGAGTTGATACTTCCTCAATGCCGCGCCTTGGCCAGGTCCCTCGAATCCGATGACGTCGTATCCATGATCCGCGAAGTACCGCATCATGGAGTACCATTCCTCAATGAATGAATCGAATCCGCCGTGGAGAAGGATCGTCCCTTTCTTCTCTGACGACGCCGGGACGGTGATCGCCGGGAGAAACCCTCCCTGGTAGGGGACACGATGTCGTGCGATGCGGTCGCGTTCGACGGTTCGATAGAAGAGGTCGATGAATCTATCGTAGAGGATCTCCTTGTCAGGGTCGTTTGACATCGTGTAGAACTCTGCAGCGCGGCAGCAGAAGGCCGCATTGACTAACCGCTCTTCCCGAAGGGCTTGTTCGGCCAGCCCGAGCATTTCGCGCTTCCAATCCCCGAATGTGGCAATACGTGATCCCGCCTTCGCCATATCCTCGAACCGGGCGTATCCGAGGGAATACCATCTGTTCAACTGGAAGTTGAAGAGCTGCTTCTTATGGAACCTGTGGTATCCGACGGGAAACGTGAATGTCGTTTTCGTGTCGCTCTGTCTGATCTGCATGTCCAACTGTCTTCTGAGGTTTGGCCGCGTCTTAAGAGCCCGTGTTCTTCGCCGTCTCAATGGCGCGAACAAGCGCTTCCGGCTCATCCGTGCCTATGCGAAATCGCCTTCCGTCTTTCATGGTGAGCTCTGCCGCCTGAAAGCCGGAGACATTCCATACCGTGTACTTCCCCGGAATCCAGCGGATTCCCCATCCCACCAGCCAAGAATTCACAGTGGCGCGTACCTGTTCGATGTCCGACAGAGGAATGCGCTTCTGAATGAGGCCCACGCCAAAACGACAGGTAAGGGTGTTCTTCTCGATCTCGACGGTGAGGGAAGAGAACAGAGCGAGCGCAACTCCTGTCATCACGAGGACAGCGATCGTCAGAGGAAAAGAAGGTCCGGCTGCAGTGACAAAGACGACCAGCGTGACACATGCCACGCACACCACTGCGCCGATGATGACTGTCCCCACTTGCGTGTGTCGGTATGTCATGGTTCCTCCTCCTGTCTGAACGCGTGATGTCTCAGTGGGGCTGGCCTGTCACTTGTTCATCACATATTGATTCCACGACAGCTCCCCTTGCTCAATTTCTATTCCATTGGCGACGTATGTTCGAAACCGGATTGGCAGTCCATCACCTGCGAAGAGGCGAGGAGAGTTTTGAAGATGATAGTGCAAATGCGGCATGGCAGCATGCCCACTATTACCGGACAGTCCCAGGAACTGGCCGATTTGCACTTTCTCTCCCGGCGTCACTGCGATCGAGCCTCTTTTGAGATGAGCCAGAATTGAATACTCACTACTTCCATGGTCGATGATGATATAGTTCCCTGCTCCACTTGTCCATTCACCGGGTCTGTTCTCATCGATGGTGTTCACCACTTCAACAATTCTCCCCACTCCCGGAGAAACGATTTCCCTATTGTAACAGAAGTGGTCTTCGTTTCGGGTGCCGTCATTCTAGAAAACGAA
>Ga0194110_10003966_pt1 | contig 18122 bp, 14 predicted proteins | sample TA2Kig1200mmetaG_FD_146192 | JGI IMG/M metagenome (GOLD analysis project Ga0194110, IMG submission 146192) | Freshwater microbial communities from Lake Tanganyika, Tanzania - TA2015032 Kigoma Deep Cast 1200m | ecosystem: Environmental > Aquatic > Freshwater > Lake | place: Tanzania: Lake... | reverse complement strand
AGCTTTCCGGAGGACAGCGTCAGCGGGTGGCTGTGGGAAGGGCCATCGTCCGGAAACCTGCTGTCTTTCTTTTCGATGAACCTCTTTCAAACCTGGATGCCAAGCTCCGGGTCCAGATGCGGGCCGAACTCTCCAAGCTCCACGACCGACTTCAGACGACGATCATCTATGTCACTCACGATCAGGTAGAAGCGATGACCATGGGGACGAAGATCGTGGTGATGAAGGACGGATGGATTCAACAGATCGGTCCTCCGCTGGAGGTCTATAATTATCCGGTCAACCTCTTTGTGGCGGGTTTTATCGGAAGCCCGGTGATGAACTTTATTCCCTGTCGAATCCTTTCGAAGAATGGTCGTCTCTTCATCGATGCGGGAAGTTTTCAACTTCCCATTCCGGAGAAGAGGGTTCCCTATTATCAATCCTTGGTCGGATCGGAAGCGATTTTCGGAATCCGGCCAAACGATATCTATGACCGGGCTTTCGCTCCTGAAAACTTAAAGGGGAACGCCATCCGTTCGGTAATCGACGTGATTGAGCCGCTGGGTTCTGAGATCCATCTCAACGTGACCGCAGGGAAGCATAATCTTATCGCGGCGGTCGATGTCCAGACGTTATACCGGGTCCATCAGGAGATTGATCTCGCTTTTGACCTGAACCGGATGCACCTGTTCGAAAAAGATTCTCCGAACCTGCGGATTAAGGCAGAGAGATGATGGACGAGGGACGAGAGACGAGAACGGAGAGACGAGGGACGAGAGACGATGGACGAGAGACGAGGGACGAGAGACGAGGGACGAGAGACGGGAGATGTTCAAGGGATTTATTTTTGATCTGGATGGAACGGTTTATCTAAGCGACAGACTGATCCCAGGCGCAGATAGAGTCATTCGAAAACTCCGGGAGACAGGGCGAAAAGTTGTCTTTCTTTCGAACAAGCCGCTCCAGACCCGGGAGGACTACGCTTCCAAATTAACCCGGCTTGGAATTCCTACCCGGCCTGATGAGGTTATCAATTCCACTCTTGTGATGGTCCACTATTTGAAAAAGAATGCTCCGGAGGCAAAACTCTTTGTGGTGGGGGAGATCCCTTTTATTGAAGAGTTGAAAAGGGCTGGTTTCACGATCACAGAAGAACCCAGTGAAATTGACCATGTGATTGCAGCCTTCGATCGGACCTTCGATTACAAAAAACTGAATATCGCCTTCCAGGCCATTAAAAAATTTGGGGCCCATTTTGTCGCCACCAACCCCGACCGCACCTGTCCGATAGAGGGAGGAGAAATTCCTGACTGCGCGGGAATGATAGCGGCCATTGAGGCGGTGACCGAAAAAAAGGTTGAACTCATCGTAGGCAAGCCTTCTCCCATCATGGTTCAAACGGTTCTGGATATTCTGAGTTTAAAGCGCGAAGATTGCATCCTGATCGGGGATCGTCTCGAGACGGATATCCGAATGGGGAAGGAATCCGGAATTGCTACAGGTATTGTCCTCACCGGTGTGACCGATGAAAAGACCCTCCTGCAGTATAAACACACTCCAGACCAGCCAGACTTCGTCTTCCAAAGTATCGCCGACGTCGAGAACTTATTGATAGGAAGATAGGGAGACGCGGAGACACGGAGATAGGGGGTGATGGAATACAGTGAAGAAAGTGGCACAGTAAAAAAGTGTAAAGCGGGACGTAAAGCGTAAAGCGGGACGTTGGTTCAAATCGTAAAGCGTAAAGCGGGACGAAAGCGTAAAGCGGGACGTTGGTTCAAATACAACTTTGCATTGCAAAGGAAAATATCTTACCCACTGCTCACCAGCGCGGATACCGGGTCAAACACAAAGGGACGGTAAAGCGGGACGTTGGTTCAAATACAACTTTGCATTGCAAAGGAAAATATCTTACCCACTGCTCACCAGCGCGGATACCGGGTCAAACACAAATTGACATTGCCGAATGGGAGGAGTAGGATACACCTAGATGCCAAGATAACCGAGAGGTTTATGTCATAATGATAGGTGGGCTGATGCCATAACAGGGAGCTGAGGTGGAGGGTCCAGGAGTTAATAGTGTTGTCGATAGGAGTGGCTGACAAATGGACAAGGATCAAGTTGCATTTGAACCAACGTCCCTGGTAATTTTGCTGGTAATTTTGTTGGCACCTATATCGATAACCTTTGGGATCGGATCGGAGGAAAAATGAAGGCAAAAGGGATCAACCCAATGGGTATCAATAGGGCGATCAAGGAATCGAGAAAAAGTCGATGATAAAGGTTGTCATCGATACCAATATCTTTGTCTCTTCTTTTTTTGGGGGTAATCCCAAAAAAATCATCGACCTCTGGAAAAACGAAGAGATTGCCCTTTGCCTATCAAAAGATATCCTTGATGAGTATATCGATGTTCTGCAAAGAGTCGGGTTAAAGGACGAAAATGACATTGAGGAACTTCTCTCTTTTTTTGCTAAAGGGTTTAACATCCTCTTTACAGCAAATACACCGAAGATAAAAGCAGTCAAAGATGATCCTGACGACGATAAATTCATCGAATGCGCCGTGCCGTTAAAAGCAGACGTTATTATCATAGGAGATAAGGCATTAAAAACGATCGGTAAATATATGGGGATTAAGATATTAACCCCTCAGGAGTTCTTAAAGACCCATAAAATTGACTGAAACAGCAGTCTATTTTATGGGTTTCTCCCTATCACCCTATCTCTCCACCTCCTTATCAATTCCTTGCAGCAGTGCATCTCTTAATATCTGGATGGGATGCAACACTTTCAGGCCTGTGAGGTGCCTGATCTGCATCCGGCAGCCTTCACAATCCGTTAAAACGATCTCAGGGTTTAAACGATCGATCGCTTCCTTTAAATCTTTCCCGATTTCCTGAGAAATCTCATACTTTTCTTTTTTAAAGCCGAAGGTTCCTCCCAGGCCGCAACAATCTGCTTCGATGTTGTCAATTTGTAGGCCGGGAATGAGCCGTAAAATTTCAAGGGCAGGAAGACCGATTCCAAGGGATCGGAGATGGCAGGGGGCGAAATAGGCGACCTTTAAGGGAAGCTCTTTGAAATGGGTATTGAGGTTGCCATTTTCTCTTAAGTTTCTTAAAAACTCGAAGAGATCGAGGAGATGTTCTGCAACTTCTTCTGACCCTGGAATATTCAAAAGCCTGCTATACTCATGCTTAATCATATGGCCGCAACTGGTTGAGGAGAAGATGATGTCATATCCCGAACGAATGGTTTGAAGAAGAGAAGGGACGTTCTTCAGAGCCATCTTTTTTGCCCCGTTAAAATCACCATTACCAAGCATGGGGATGCCACAGCATTCCTGAGGCGGCAGGAAGACTTCAAAACCGTTGGCCTCAAGGACCTGGACCGTTGCTTTTCCAACCTCTACTTCGTTCGTGTTGATGTAACAGCCATAGAAATAGGCAATCTTTCTTTGTCCTTTTGATGGGTGGCTTCTAAACCATTGCCTAAATGTTTCAGATTGATAAACAGGAAGTTCCCTTCTTCTGTCTATCCTTAAAATGGATTCTGCAATCCATTTCACAACAGCGTTTTTGAAAAGACGGTTGAGGATCGGGGAGAAAAAAGCTCCAATCTGGCCATAGAGGTAAGAATGAGTCAATAGCCAATCTCGAAAGGGCCGTCCTTTTTCATCAAGATATTTGGCTTTGGCGATCAGGTTCATTTCAGAGATGGAAACACCTGAAGGGCAAACCAGATCACAGAGATGACACCCAATGCAGAGATCGGTCCATTGATCCACAGATGGGTCCCCGGGTTTCCGAAACCGCTCCGCTCCCGGGCCTGTGTGTTTCGGGCCTGGAAAAAGCGGAGTGACCCGTGAAACCGGGCAGACTGCCATGCAGGTGGCACAGCGGATACAGACATCAGAATTGCTCTTCGGCCAATTGGTTTTTTTCATTGTAATAGCCATAAGTTGTTGCGCTAAGTCTGGTCTGGCAAAAATCCGAAATTCGAATATCGAAATCCGAAACAAATTCAAAATTCAAAACGAACTAATTTGTTTGGGTCATTTGCATTTTGAACATTCGTGCTTGTCTCGAATTTCGTGCTTCGGATTTCGAATTTTTAATTCAAGGCTTGTTTTGCTGCCCAATATCCTGTTGCAATCTCGATTCCTTCTCTTGATTTTTCTTCCAGGAAGTGATGCCCGGACAGGATCGTGCCTGCGACCCGGACATTTTCCAATATCAATTCCCCTTTCTCGTCAATCGGATGCAGAGAGGAGTCGGTTAAAATACCCGTCCGATGGATAGGATGTTCATCGAAAAAGGATTTCTCAAACCATTTCTCCTGCGATCCGGGCTGGGAAACAGGTAGATTGAAGACAGGGTCAGATATCTTTTCACGGTCGGCTTTCAATCCCCCCCCCATAAAACGTCCTGTGGCAAGAACGTAATGATCCGCCGAATAAGAGGTGGTGACAGGGGGATGAAGTATCTCAATCCCCTCACATCTTTTGTCTTTCAAAGTTGCTTTTGAAACGGAATAACCCATGAGAAAAGTCACACCTCTCTGGATCAGCCGTTCCTTAAATCGATTAAAGATTCTCATCCCCGGAATGGAGGGTGGAAGAACGGGAATCTCGAACACAGAGACCCCCGTCTTCTTCTCAAGATCTTTTCTCACCCCCATGGGATCATTTACCCCCAAAACAGCAGGAAAGCCAATTAATTCCTCATCGCGAATCTGCTTTTTAACCTCTGTGCCGATGAATTCCCTGAAAGAAGGCTGTTCCATCCACCTTGCAAGGGCTGTTGCGGTGATTTCTGTTGAAGGGCTTTCAGGTAGAGAGAGGGTAGTTCCCCGGCATTCGAATGAATCAGCCAAACGCTGAGAATAAAAATCCTTATAACCTTTGAATCCTATGACAAGCGTTTTTTTCTCTTTGAGGGCTATCCCCCTCATCATGGTGGATGGTATGAGGTAGGTCGGTCGAAATGTTCCTATACCCGTGGGGATCAGGCTATTTGTTTCATTTCTTGACTGAAACGTATAGGGTGGCCGAAAGAAAGTGTTAAAAGAGCAAAGCGCCTCCTCGATCTTTTCTACCCCCACTTTCCCATAAGGATGTTCAGGATGATCATAAATCCACCGAGAGAGGTCATCTCTCAACCTTGTCGTTTCCGTGATCTTCCCGAATACATCAATGGTATTGGAGAAGAGGGTAAGACAGCCCATTCCTTTTCCGATGATCAGGGCCTTCTTGCCGGCCTCTACCGCTGTTTTAGCCGCCATCAGCCCGGAAAGGCCCATCCCAATAATGATGAGATCGTAGTGCATGGTTATTTAAACAGGGTTCCAGGATTCGAGGGCTCTAGGGTTCCAGGATTTCCTAACTTGAACCCTTGGCTCCTTGGCCCCTATAAATTGAATATTCCTTTATAAATCCCTTCCATCAACTCTTCTTCTTTGACCGTCGATTCCCAGAGAACCGGTCGAATTCCCTTCCATCTCTCTTCAAGAAAACCCTTCAATATTTTGTTGGAATCTCCTTCGGCCAATTCCCACTCGTTTAACATGCCTAACAGCCGATAGACGCAGAAGCCTCCCTGGCAGGTCCCTTTGGCGAGGCGGGTTCGATGGAGAATATCCTGAAGATTCTTTAATTTTCCTTCCCTCAACGCTTCCTCTACCTCTTCCCTCCGGACCAGCTCGCAATCACATAGGGTCTCCACTTTACCCAATGTTTTAAGACGGTCTTTGAGGCCTGAGGGTTTCTCAGCGCCGGGGAGAGGTTTTAAGTGGGTGGTGCAAGAAACATCGACTCCCATTTTTCGGCAGAGAAGATCAGAGGTCTTTTCCGCCATCAACCGGTAGGTGACCAGTTTCCCTCCGGTGATAGTGATCAAATTCTTTATTCCATCTCTCTTTTCGTGATCGATCAGAACAAACCCCCGGCTGATGGCACGATCATCGCCTTTTTCTCCGGATTGGAAGAGAGGTCTGATGCCTGCATAGGCCCGGATGAATCGGGTCTCTTCGATAGCCGGGATCATCTTCGATGTCTCTTGAATCAGGAGGGAGACTTCTCGAGGAGTGACCTCAAAATTCTCGGCGTCTTCAAGACGGACGGAGGTTGTTCCCAGAATGGAGACGGTATGGTTCGGCACGACGATGTCTCCATCCGAAGGAGGCCGGCACCGATTGATCACCCTGTGAGTGAGCCTCTGATTGGTGATGAGCATCGAACCCTTTGAAAGAGCCATGGCGATATGAAGGCCTGCCAATTTTAGAAGTTGGTCTGCCCAGGCTCCGGTGGCATTGATGAGATAAGAGGCTTCAATCAGATACTCCTCTCCGTGGAGAAGGTCTTTTGCAAGGACGGTTTTCACTCTATCCCCATCCACGACGAGGGAGGTGATTTCTGCGTGAAGAAGGTATCCGGCTCCGTAAACCTCTGCGTCTTTTGCATTCGCAAGGACTAATTCGAATGGATCGATGGCTCCGTCCGGAACTTTGACCGCGCTCAGGAGGTCGGGATTGAGTCCGGGTTCCAATGAGAGGGCCTCTTCCCGGAGCAGAAGAAGGGCGGGGAGGGCTGCCTCTTCGCAGGCTTGAATAAATCGATTCCTGAAATCGAGGCCGTCTTCGGGTAGAGAGACGAAAAGGCCGTCTGTTTCCTCGATACAGTGGGGAGCAATTTTTCTCAGAATCCTGTTTTCAACAATGCACTCACGCGCCGCTTCAGGATCGGATACAACGTATCTTCCGCCGCTGTGAAAGAGACCATGATTTCTTCCGGAGGCGCCGGATAGAAAATCTCCCTTTTCGATTAGAAGGGAAGGAATTCCCCTCAGCGATAAATCTCTCAGTATCCCCGCACCGGTGGCTCCCCCTCCGATGACCAGAACCTCTGTTTGAAGTTTCATTGATCCCTTAATAACGAGGTTCTCCTCTGTTTGTCAAGAAAAACGAATGAACAAGAGAACTCTGAAAAATACTTTCGCTCTCTGATCTAATCTCTGTAATCGGTCCCTAATCGATGTAATCAGAGATTTCTGGGCTTTTCCAGAAATCTCAACAATAAACCCTTGACTTTTTAAGGTAGTGGAATAAAATGAATTTACTTTCAACATTTTGCCAGGCCTCTTATGACAGATATCCTGAAAAACCGACATCCCTTCCTCGATTTTGGCCGGGTCGCTTTTATCCTCACGGACATCCATTCAAAAATCCTCTATACCAACCGTTATACAGAACACCTCTTCGGCTATACGAGAGAGGAAATGGAGGGGCAGAGGATCAGAACCTTTTTTTTCGAAGAAGACCTGAGCTATTTTTTGCCTAACATCCTTTACTTGACCAGTGATAAGGCCGGTTTTGAAGGGGACGGACTCTTACGACAGAAGGATGGAAAGGGAATCTTCGTTCACCTCTCCACCGCCTCTTTCAAGGAGGGAGGGGAATCCTTTTTAGCTTTTTCTTTCCAGGAAATACAGCGATTGAAGAGATTGGAGAGGGAGAAACTGGAACTGAAGCACCGGGCAAGCCTCGGGATGATGGTGGAGGAAATCGCCCATCAGGTCCGGAACCCGATTGCCTCGATCGGAGGCTATGCCCAGCGTCTTATGAAGGCATCGGTTTCTTCCCAAAAGACGGAGGCTTATCTCAACCGGATTCTTCGGGAGACGAAGCGGCTGGCGGAGATGATCCGGCGGATGGAAGAGTTGGTTAAGATGCCCAGGCTGGTTTTCCAGAGGGAGAAGATTCTTGAGGTCATGGAAAGAACTCTCCAGGGCGTTTCACAGGAGAAGAAAGGGAAGGGAGTCTCATTCAATTTAGAAGAGGGGCTTTTAGGGGGGGATGAATATTTTTACATTGACAGAGGTCTGGTGACCCGGGCCCTTTCTCATATTCTGGAGAATAGCATCGAATCTATTGGACAGGGCAAGGGGAAGAAAGATCGAAATAGAATAAGGGTTTTTCTTGCTTGCAATGAAGAGAATGTGGAAATCTCCGTCTCAGATAGAGGGGAGGGGATCTCTAAAAAGAATCTCGACCGCATTTTTGAGCCTTTCTTTTCCACAAGGCCTGAACGGGTGGGACTGGGTCTCACTTTTGTCAAGAGGGTGGTGGAGGAACATGGAGGGAGAATATGGATTAACAGCCGGCTCCGAAGGGGAACGACGGTGACGCTTGCTTTTCCGAAGGACCGCAGACGACCCATCCGCCGGGAATGGGTTTCACCGGAAGCCCAAAACTCTCTTTTCTCTAAATAGAGTCTGTTTATAAACTAAAGGTTTTCAAAAAGGTCGTCATTCCGGCGAAGGCCGGAATCCAGTAATTTCAATCCCGCCAAAGGCGGGACTGGATGCCCCCGTATCAAGCACGGGGCAGGCTCCTCAAGTCCGGCATGACGGGGAAAGGGCATTTATAAACAAACTCTAAATAAATGAACGAATAAGCGCTTACCATCGATGAGGACCACTCATGGACAAAAAGATCAAAGAGGCTTTCTTAAAACAGGTAAAGAAGGAACCCTTTGCAAAAAAATTCGGGCTCAAATTGGTCGATATGGATGATGGATATTCAAGAGTGGAGATGACATTCACTCCGGATATGGAAAATCTCTTCGGCATGGCCCATGGAGGAGCTCTCTTCGCCCTGATCGATGAGGCTTTTGAGACCGCCTCCAATTCTCATGGGACCCTGGCCGTGGCACTTAATATGAATATCACCTATCTTTCCCCTCCCTCACCTGGGTGCCGTTTGATTGCCGAAGCAAGGGAGGTTCATCAAACCCAGAAGACATCGCTCTGCGAGATCAAGGTTTTCGATGAACAGGATCATCCGATTGCCTCCTGCCAGGCCCTCGCTTACCGGAAAGGAATTCCTCATCCCTTCCTCAAGAAAGAGAAAAAATAGAGGGCTCTGCAAAACTACTTTTCGCTCTCTGATTACACAGATTTCAAAAAATTGATTCCAGAGATTTCTGGATTTTTTCAGAAATCTCAAATAGTTTCCCTCCCCAGAGTTGACATCCCACCCGTACAGGTTACAATGAAAACAAATTTATCGGTTTGCTTTTTCTAAGGAATCTTTAATGACGGGTTCATCGCCTTCGAAGGACGAAAATGCTTTTTTGGGCAAGGTTGAGAGGTTGGGGCTATGAAACCAGTTTGGTCAAAGGGCAAAGGTTATGGTTGTTAATTTAAAACCCATCGCCCTGACCCATAAACTAAACTGGCATCCTTGCCCTGACCTTAGCCCAAAGACTCTATTTTTTGGGTAATCTCATGGAACAGGAACTGATGGAAGTAAAAGTGATGGGGATCGTGGTTGACGCCAAAGCATCGAACCCCGTGGTCGTTTTAGTGGACCTGAATAGTCAGAAAGCCCTGCCCATCTGGGTTGGAGTCTTTGAGGCGGAGGCGATTTCAAGGGGCCTTGAAGATGTGGTCACGCTTCGTCCCATGACGCACGATCTCCTCAAACAGATTCTCGATACCCTGCATACCTCCCTCACACGGGTGGTGATCAATGATATCAAGGAAAATACCTTTTACGCCAAACTCCATTTCGATGTTGAGGGCAACGAACTCATTGTGGATAGCCGCCCGAGCGATGCCATTGCCCTGGCGGTCAGGGCGAAGGCGCCCATTTTTATCACGCAGTCAGTTGTGGAGGCGACGAAGCATCTGGGTCTCTTGGCCTCCAGATTTCTGGACGAACAGGATGAACTGAAAACGATTATTGAGAATATGAATCCGGATGACTTCGGTAATTTCAAGATGTAGGTTCCTTTCCTTTTAGTTCCCCCCTTTGTTATGCTTCTTTTATATTCATACCTAAATTGAGCGATTCCTTTTAAAATAACCAACCGATTACTTGTAGCCGTAGGCTTTAGCCTGCGTTAAGAAATCGCCCATTGGGTGAAAATGGAAAAAAATTAAAACCCTCGCAACCTAAAGGGTGCGGCTACATTTTAAATTAGAAATTGCACAATTTAGGTCATAGTTATATTGTTTTGTCATTCCGCACTTGATGCGGAATCCAGTTCTTTTTCTCTTGATTGCTGTTTGCACATGAATGGCAACTATCCCTTCCACTGGCAATAATGTTCTATAACGTTCTATTTTTTGACAGTTTGTCGTTTTGCCCTGATTTTTTCTGATTTTACCTCTCCTCACCAAGAAACAACTTAACCTTTTAAAGTCGAATAGTTATGAAACAATTTGAAAGAGCCGATCTTTTTGGCACATATCTTGCTAATTTGTAGGAAAATCTGGGAAAGTGGAGGTAATTCGATGTCCGTAATGGAAAAAGACCAAGTATTGACCACAGAGGATGCTATCGAATATCTGAAGATATCCAAACCGACCTTCCTTAAGTATATCCGACTCGGAAGAATCAGGGCCATCAAGGCAGGAAAAGGGTGGAGGATACTTCAGTCCGAATTACTTCGTTTCTTAAAAGGGGAGGAGAATTGATGATAAGAGGCATTGGAAAAAGTATTACTTTCAAATGGATGGCCTTCTCCATCCTCCTGGCTACCATTCCCCTAATCATTGCAGGGGGCAATATTTACAGGGTCTATCAGAAAGATATAAAAGAATCCATAATCCAGATTCAGAAAGAGAAAGCCAGCATGGTGGCGGAGAGGACAAAGGGCTTTTTAGAAAAGGCGACAAGCAATCTTCTCTTTGTGGCGAGGGATAAAGAGATTACCAAGGGCAGTCTTGTTCATGCGGAGGGCCGTTTAAAGAACCTTGTTTCTCAAAATGACTATCTTTTTGAATTGGCTTTTTTGAATGAAAAAGGATTGGAAACAATTAAGGTTTCTAAATTTAAAACAGAGGAGACTTCCGATCAGAAAGACCAATCTGTGAGCCAGATGTTTCAAGTGGCTTCAAAGGGGCAAATTTTTTACGGAAATTTTTATTATACTTCGGACGGTAAACAGGCCATGGTGATTGCCGTTCCTGTTGAAAAATATAAAGGAAGACCAGTCGGTGTATTAAAAGCAAGGCTATGTTTCGAACCCTTAACGGATTTGCTGCATCAGACTAAGATTGGTAAAACGGGTTCAGCTTATGTGGTGGATAAAGAGGGGTTTTTGATCGCCCATCCTAATGAGAAAAATATCCTTCTTGGTCCTTTTGTTGACCAGGTCATCGCAGGACAGGAGGGCCGTCTGGAGTTTGAGAACCCGAGAAAGCAGAAATATTTGGTCGTCTACAAACCCATTCCCGAGTTGAAATGGGGGGTCGTTGTTCAGGTTCCGACAGAAGAGGCCTATGGACCGATCAAAGAGATCACCCGGGTCTCCATTCTATGGATATTGATTGCCCTGTGTGCGGCCCTTCTTCTCAGCCTCTTTTTTGCAAGAAGATTGATCCAGCCCATCAACCGATTATCCCACGAGATGGCAAAGGTCTCTGGAGGAGATCTCGATGTCCGTATTGAGACCACACGGAAGGATGAGATCGGAGTTCTCACGGATTCCTTCAATCGGATGATCCAAGATTTAAAGCAATCTCAGGAAGCCAGCAAAGAGGCCAGTGAGAGATACCGCAATATCTTTGAGAACTCAAAAGAGATGGTCTATATCACTTTTGCAAATGGAAGGTTTGTCGATATCAATCAGGCTGGAGTTGAGATGTTGGGTTACTCCGAAAAAGGAGAATTGTTCAAGGTAAATATTAAAGATTGCTATTTGAATCCGGAAGAGCAGAAGAGGCTCCAAAAGGAAGTGGCTGAAAATGGATTTGTGAAGGATTTCGAAGTTAGGTTCAAGAGAAAGGATGGAACTCCCCGGGACTGCCTCATCACTGCCACTACGAGAAGGGATCGTAAAGGCCATATCATCGGTTATGAAGGAACTGTAAAAGATATCTCTGACCGCAAGAGAATGGAAGAGGCGCTGGTTCAACGGACCCGGGATCTCGAAGCCCTCAATGAGATGGGGGCATTGATCAATCAGACTTTTGTCAACCTGGACACGGTCTTTCCTATTACCTTAGAGAAGGCAATGAGTTTGACAGGGTTTGAAATGGGAGCGATCTATCTGTTGAATGAGGGGGGAGATCTCCTTGAAATGAAGTATCACAATGGAGACCCCCCCGCAATGGCTGAAGAGGCAAAAGTCCTGAAATATGGTGAAGGGGTCTCCGGAAAAGCCATCAGTTTAAAAAAGCCGGTCATTGCCTCGATCAATGAATATTCATCCTTTCGGAAAGCTCCCTTTCTAATAGAAGAAGGAATTAAGACATTGGTCGGTTTTCCTCTTCTGGCTAAGGGAAAAGCAATCGGAACGATTACCCTGTTGAGTCGTTCTCACCATGAGATCACCCCAAGAGAGATCCATTTATTGGAAAATATTGGAAACCAGATCGGCCTGGCCCTTGAGAACGCCAAACTCTTCTCTGATGTAATGGAAGCCAAATCGGAATGGGAGACGACTTTCGATGCGGTCACTGACCTCATTTCCATTAAGGATAAGAATTATCGAATTCTCCGCGCCAATAAGCCCGCGTTTGAACGGTATGGGATGAAGCCCGAGGAGGTGATCGGGAAGAGATGTTATGAAGTTTTATACCATCGGGAGAGTCCCTGCGAAAAGTGTGCAGTATCGGATACATTCCTTACTGGAAGACCGGCCATTGTAGAAAGAGAGAGCAAACTTTTTAAAGGGATAGCCCAATTCTCCACCTTTCCCATTTTAGATGAAAATGGGGAGGTCATTGCTGTGGTTGAATCAATCAGGGATGTTACAGAGCAGAAACGGATAGAGAAGGAAAAGGAGACGATCAACAATATCAATAAAATCCTTACCTCCAGCCTCGATGTGAGAGAGGTGTTCAGGACAGTCCATTCTGAATTTAATAAAGTTCTGGATTCAGAAAGGATGACCATTGTCATTTTCGATGAGGGTGGGGAAGGCTTTCGATTTTTTGCATTGGATAAAGACTATGAAATTGAAGAATTGAAAGAAGGCGTCACCTACCCTCTGAAAGGGACCCCTTCCGAAAAAGCCTTGCAAACAGGCCTTCCGGTCATCATCTCAAATACGGAAGAAAGTGATTACTGGACCAGTCAAAAATTACTGAAAGAGGGAATTCATTCTATACTGGTTTTTCCATTGGAGTATAAAGAAAAGATCTTCGGCACGTTGAATTTCGGGAGTAAAGCGCCCCGCCACTTTTCAGAGAAACAACTCCATATTATTCAACAAGTTGCGCCTGGATTGGCCTTCTCTATCCAGAATGCTCTTTTACTTGAAGAGATGAAGCAATCCGAAAAGAGATACAGGACGGTGGTGGAGGGAGCCCATGAAGGCATCTGTGTGATCGGAAAGGATAACCGATTTAAATATGTCAACCACAGGTTGGTAGAGTTCTTTGGGTATCTTGAAAAGGATTTTACCGGGATGGATTTTAGAGATGTCGTGGACGAAGAGAGCCGGCGCTTGATGGCAGATCGATTTACCGGTTGGGAAAGGGGAGAGAAGTTACCCTCCAGATTTGAATTAAATGCTGTCCGGAAAGACGGTGAGGTTCGAAATATCGAAATCAGCGCAAAGGTGACAAAGGATTTACAAGGAGAGATCAATTATATCGTTTTTGTGAAAGATATTACTGAAAAGAAAAAGATGGAGGAGCAGTTGCTCCAGACCGAGAAACTACGATCCCTGGGCGAGATGGCGAGTGGCGTGGCTCACGATTTCAACAATGCCCTGGCCGCCATTCTCGGGAACACACAGCTTCTGCTCTATACCGCACAGGATGAGGAGACCAGGGAAGCCCTCAAGACCATCGAAAAGGTAGCGAGGGACAGCGCTCAAACGGTCAAGAGACTTCAGGAGTTTACGAGGAAGAGGGCCCGTCAGGAACTTTTTAAACTCGACGTCAACTCCATCGTGAAGGATGCCATCGAGATCACCAAGCCAAAATGGCGAAACGATGCCCAGGGCAAAGGGATCCACATTGAGGTATTGTCATCTTTAGGAGAAGTCCCGAGTGTGGCTGGGAATGCCTCTGAATTAAGGGAGGTCATCACCAATTTGATCTTCAATGCCGTGGAGGCCATGCCCCAAGGAGGAACGATTGAGTTTCACACCTTCAAGAAAGGAGGGGGTGTTCATGTCCGGATTGCCGACACCGGCATCGGAATGAGCGAAGAGGTGAGGAAGAAGATCTTTGAGCCCTTCTTCACGACGAAGCCTTTTTCGAATACCGGTCTCGGATTACCCATGTCCTATGGCATCATCAAGCGGTTTAGGGGAGAGATTGAAGTCGAGAGCAGGGTTGGATCCGGAACAGCCTTCACGATCATCCTTCCTGTTGCCCCGGATGCGAAAGAAGAGGCGGAGACCGATGCAACGATCAAAATGGGTAAATCTCTCCAAATCCTTGTGATCGACGATGAAGAAACCGTTAGAAGCGTGCTTGCGAGGATGCTCTCTCGGGTGAATCATCAGGTTACTGTGGCAAATGATGGTGAAGAGGGGATACGATTATTTCAGGAGAAAGAGTTTGATATCGTCCTGACCGATCTGGGAATGCCCGGGATGTCGGGCTGGGAGGTCTGCGGGAGAATTAAGAAGATGAATCCCTCCACACCGGTGGGGATGATTACCGGATGGGGAATGGAGATAGATCAGAGCAGAAAGGAAGAGGCGGGTCTCGATTTTATCATCACCAAGCCTTTTGATTTTAATCAGATCGTATCGGTGGTTTCGGAGAAGATCGAACCCAGAACGTAATTGTTGTCCTGTCAAATTTTGGATGGGCAGGATGGCAGGGGGCATGGAAAGCTAACACAGAAAAAAGGAGAGGAATTATGAGCTTTCATTCATACAAATATCACTTCATCAGCGACAGAAAGAGATGAAGAGGATTTTTCTTACCCTTCCCTTTTTACTCCTTACCGGATCTCCGGCGAACGCAGACATTGAAGCCCTCTTTTCCGCAGAGGTCAATATCCGGGAAGCTCTCCGGAAGAAGATCGAGACGCTTTCCGAAACCCTTGATCTCGCCCTCTATGAGATTACTTCCGCCGATTTGGTCCGGGCCCTGACCAGAGCAAAGGATCGGGGCGTTAAGGTCCGGGTGATCACGGATTCAAACCGGGCCAGGACAAAATCTTCCAGGGTCAACCTTCTGATCAAACAGGGGATCTCCGTCAAGACCCTCGGCGGAAAAGAGAAGGGGGCAATGAGCCATCGCTTCGCCATCCTCGAAGGAAAGAAGGTCATCACGGGTTCCCATGACTGGGCGGAAGGTTCGGCGGGAGGGGATTACGAAAGTATTCTGATCATCCAGGACAACGAGTTAGCGGACTCCTACCAGAAAGAGTTTGAACGGCTCTGGCGGGAGAAAAGGGTGATTAAATAGAATCAAAAAAATTTAGATTCCTCTGGGATTTTAGTGAGTCAGTTTTTTCACCATGGTCTCTAACATTTTTTGATCCCATCCTCTTACTCTCTGTGTCATTCCTGCGAAAGCACGAATCCAGATGTCTTTTTCTGGTTCCCTGCATTCGCAGGGACAATGCCTGGATTCCCGTTTACACGGGAATGACGACATGGTAGCCAGGACCCTCTTCCGAAAATAACAAAGATCACCCACTGAAAACCCGGAAGAACCAGAATTCGGAAATCTAAAAGAGTTGACAGGGGATTGTTGCCCCTGGAATTGAAGGCGATCTAACCGAAAGGAGAGGGTGCTCCTTGACATAATTGGTCGATTCATTAAAATGGGCACATTGTCAGCCACACCTTTCATGAAAGGAGGAGCAATTTTGAAGATTGAGAGAATGGCAAGAAAGAACATATTGAAGATCGCCTCCTATATCCCCGGGAAGTCGATCGAGGAGGTTCAGAAAGAATATGGTGCGAAGAGATGGGTCAAACTGGCATCGAATGAGAATGTGCTGGGCCCCTCTCCGAAAGCCATTGAAGCTGTCCGCAAAGAACTTTCAACAGTCCATCTTTATCCCGAAGGACCCTGTTCGATCCTGAGGCAGGCCATCGGTCAGAAATTTTCATTGCCTGAAAAGAGGGTGGTCATCTCCAATGGGGCGGATAACCTGATCCTGATGATCGCCTGCGCCTTTGTCAACGAGGGCGATGAGGTGATCATGGCAGATCCCACGTTCTCCGTCTATGCGAATGTGACACAGATTATGGGAGGAAAACCCGTCAGAGTGAAGTTAAAAGGGTTCACGCACGATCTGGAGGGCATGTTGAAGAGAGTGAACCGGAAGACGAAACTGGTCTTCGTCTGCAATCCCAATAACCCCACGGGGACGATTGTCCATCGGGAATCTTTTGACTCTTTCCTCTCCGGACTTCCGTCTCAGGTCATCGTCGTTCTGGATGAGGCCTATGGAGAATTTGTTGAAGATCCATGCAATCCCGACGGTCTCAATTATGTCGGAAAGAAGCAAGTGATTCTCCTGAGGACCTTCTCAAAAGTTTACGGCCTGGCAGGTTTGAGAATCGGTTACGCCCTGGGGAGAGAAGATTTAATCGGTTGCCTCTATCAGGTGAGAGAGCCCTTTCCCGTTCACCGGCTCGCCCAGGCGGCGGCTGTGGCCGCCCTGAACGATAAGGAGCATGCGATCCGATCGATTCAAATGGTTTATGAGGGAAGAAGATATCTTTATAAGGAACTGGACAGAATCGGGCTCTCTTATGTTCCCAGTCAGGCCAACTTCATCTTCATCGATTTCAAAAAAGATTCGGAGGATGTGTTTCGAGCCCTTCTCAGAGAGGGGATCATCATCCGACCAGGAAAGACATGGGGGTATCCGACCTTCGGAAGGGTGACAATCGGAACAATGGCGGATAACCAGAGGCTCATCAGATCCCTGAGAAAGATACTGCATAAAGGAACGCTTAAGAGCCCGTTTCACAAATCAAATTAGTGTCCCCTTCGGGGAGAGTGGAAACCGCTCGCCTTGAGGCGAGGGTAGTTCAGCCTGAAACGTCACCCCGCCATAGCGGGACTGTAGAGCATCGGGTCATTATTTCAAACGGGGCAAAGAGAGTATGCGGAGGAGATCCTATGGAACAGGAGACTGAAGTTAAATTTATTGCGACGGTCACAGGAGCCAAAGGAACCTGCCATGCGCATCACACCCTGGGCCAGCGGTTCGAGTTAAACTGCTACGATTCGGGGGGGCTTTGCGGCTTCTTTTACCACGACATCTTTCCCTATCTGAATGTGATGCAATTCGGAGGGAAATACCCTTGGTGGGACAGGGAGAAAATCGAAGTGGAGTGCCCGGACCACCACAACGCCATCTCTCTTAAGATAGAGAAAAAAAGATAGAAAGCCACTCCCCTTTCCGAAAATGGTGATGAAGTGGCTTCCCTGTTTTACTTGAGATGAGTTTAGTCTTACTTCTTCGGTGGGACGATGGCGTCCTTGCAGGCCTTGGCAACACGCATCTTCACCACGGTTTTTGCCGGGATGTTGATCGGCTCACCCGTTGCCGGATTTCTTCCCACACGGGCTTTCCGTTTCACCAAAACGAGCTTGCCAATGCCGGGGAAGGTGAAGGCGCCTGCCTTCTTGGTTTCTGCGACAGCTAAGGCCGCCATCTCGTCAACGATGGCCCCAGCCGACTTCTTGGAGAGGTCGAACTTCTTTGCAACATAGGAGACGATCTGTGATTTGGTAAGCGGTTTCTTTCCTGCCATGTCTGTGCCCTCCTCGAAAGAGAAATTTATTTGTGAAGATTATACAAGATAGTTTCAAAAAAGCAAGTAAAATTTTGGAGCGGGCAACGGGGATCGAACCCGCGACCCTCGGCTTGGGAAGCCGATGCTCTGCCAGCTGAGCTATGCCCGCATTGTAGTCTCTTGTCCAAAGTCTTTTAGTCCAATAGTGAATCTGACGACAACAATATAAGAAATTTTTGAGCAATGGTCAAGGGCTTTCAAACCACTGTCAGTTCTGTGGGAAGATAGGTCAATGTCTCTGCCCCCTGAGAGGTGACGAGGATCATGTCCTCGATCCGGACTCCTCCCCATTGCGGGATATAGACGCCAGGCTCGATGGTGAAGACCATTCCTTCCTGAATCAGCCCTTTATTTTCGCCATTCACAACAGGGTCTTCATGGACAGCAAGGCCAATGCCGTG
>Ga0194110_10003962_pt1 | contig 18131 bp, 17 predicted proteins | sample TA2Kig1200mmetaG_FD_146192 | JGI IMG/M metagenome (GOLD analysis project Ga0194110, IMG submission 146192) | Freshwater microbial communities from Lake Tanganyika, Tanzania - TA2015032 Kigoma Deep Cast 1200m | ecosystem: Environmental > Aquatic > Freshwater > Lake | place: Tanzania: Lake... | reverse complement strand
TGCTGACCCCGATCCTGACCGTCATCCCATTGCAGTTGCTGGCCTACCACATCGCCGTGCGCCGCGGCGCTGACGTGGATCAGCCGCGCAACCTGGCGAAGAGCGTGACGGTGGAGTGAGGGGGGGCGCAAATCACACAAGGAGAAACTCGTCATGAAGATCAATGCAGCGAAACAGCGGATGCTCGCGGGTCAGCCGGCACTGGGCATGCAGGTGGCGCTCGGCTCGCCCGTTTCAGCCGGCCTGATGGCGCGCGCCGGGTTCGATTTCGTGCTGGTGGACAATCAGCACGGCGACTACAACGACGCGACCTCGCAGCACGCGTTTCAGCTCATCACGTTGGAGGGTTCGGTTCCAATGGCGCGTGTGTGCCGGAACGACTTCTATGCCATCGGCCGGCTGCTCGACCGCGGCGCGTTGGGCATCATCGTGCCGATGGTCAATTCGGCCGCAGATGCACGGGCCGCAGCCTACGCCATGCGCTACCCTCCGATCGGCGGCCGTTCCTTCGGACATCTGCTGGCCGATTTCCACGGCGCGGACTACGAGGCGTGGATTGACCAGCAGGTCTTCCTGGTCGTGCAGATCGAGTCGGCCGAGGCCGTGGAGCGCGCGGAAGAGATCATGGGGGTGGATGGCGTGGATGGCTGCTGGATTGGGCCGACTGATTTGGCGGCGTCGTTGGGGGTGAAGCGAGGCAGCGACGCCCACACCGCGGCCGTCTTGCGGGTGCGCGATGCCTGCCGCAAGACCGGCAAGATCCCCGGCATCCACACCTACGGCGCGGCCGAGACGCAGCGTTGGCTCGATCACGGCTTGCAGTTCATCACGGCCGGCGCCGAGACGTTGCTGCTCGCCTCAGCCGCGGCCGAGACGCTGCGGGTCTTGGGCCGCAAGAGGTAGCAGTTCTACTCAACGCATGACCTGGTACACAAGCGGCGGCGCGACCGGGTCGGCGGAGAAACGATAGGCGTCTGCCAGGCGGGTGAGCGCCGCGTAGAGGCTCTCACGTGTACGTCCGTGAACCCACAACAGAGGCTCGCCCGCCTCCACCTGCGCCCCGACCTTGCCGTGCTCCGCCAACACCACGCCGACGGCCGGATCAATCGGATCGCCCTTCGCCGCGCGACCGCCGCCCAGGTCAACCACTGCATGACCAACCTCGCGTGCATCCACCTGGGCCACGTAGCCTGCGCGGGGTGCGCGCAGCGGCTCGACGAAGGGGGCGTGCGGCAGACGGTCAGGGTCCTCGATGGCGGTCACGTCGCCCCCTTGGGCGGCCACGAACTGCTGGAACTTCGCCCAGGCCGAGCCATTGTCCAGCGCGGTCGCGGCCATGCCGCGGCCGTGCTCAGGATCGGCCGCTGCGCCGCTGATCAGAAGCATCTCCGCGGCCACATCCAGGCAGTGCTCTCGGAAATCGGCCGGCCCGTGGCCGTGCAACGTGCTGATAGCCTCGATCACCTCCAGCGCATTGCCGGCCGCATAGCCGAGCGGCTGGCTCATGTCGCCGATCAGCGCGGTCATTTTGCGCCCCAGCCGCCGGCCGATCTGCACCATCAGCTCGGCCAGGCGCGTCGCCTCCTCAAGGGTCTCCATGAACGCACCGCGGCCCACCTTGACGTCCAGCACGATCGCATCCGCACCCGCCGCGATCTTCTTTGACATAATCGAGCTGGCGATGAGCGGCAGCGATTGGACCGCGGCGATGACATCGCGCAGCGCGTACAGCTTGCCGTCGGCCGGCGCCAGCTCGTGCGTCTGCCCCGCCACCACGAGACCGACATCGCGCAGTTGGCGTTTGAACTGTTCGATGCTGAGGTCGCTATGGAAGCCAGGGATGGAGTCCAGCTTGTCAAGCGTGCCGCCGGAGAAGGAGAGGCCGCGTCCCGACATCTTGCCCACGGGCACGCCCAGACTGGCGACCATCGGCCCCACGACCAGGGTGGTCTTGTCGCCCACGCCGCCGGACGAGTGCTTGTCCACGATGAAAGGCGCGACATCGTGCAGATCGAGCGTAGCGCCTGAGAATGCCATCGCCTCGGTGAGGTGCGTTGTCTCCTCGGGGGTCATCCCGCGACAGAAGACCGCCATGCACCAGGCGGCCGCCTGATAGTCGGGCACCTCGCCGGCGACGTAGCCCTTGATGAAATACTCGATTTCATCGCGGTTCAACTCCTCGCCGTCTCGCTTCCTGGCGATGATGTCAACCATGCGCATTGTTCCGCTCCGGGACTTTAGCTGTTGGCGAGCCCCACCAAGCGCCAGGCATTCTCTCAGGCGCTGGCGCTTGGTGGGCGATGTTCAGGCCAGTATACCACCAACTCCCGCCATCTGCGAAACTGTGGTGATTACCCCTATCTTCCTGGGCGTCATTGCGAGCGCCGTTTGCGAAGCAATCTCCGCTTCAGCCGAGACTGCTTCGTCGCACACTACGCTCCTCGCAGTGACTACGAGACTTGTGGGTAATCACCACACGAAACCGTACCCGAACGGGTACTAGACTTCTGCGTCCCACACTGATACAGTGTCCCATGTCAGAAGCACACGCTACACAAAGGAGTCTTGCACGATGAACGAGATCAGCGCCGGCGATACTGCCTGGGTGTTGGTCGCCACGGCCCTGGTCATGATGATGACCCCGGCCCTGGCCTTTTTCTACGGTGGGATGGTGCGCAGGAAGAATGTGCTTTCTACCCTCAACCTGAGCTTCATCATCATCGCCCTGGTCAGCCTGCAATGGGTCCTGCTAGGCTACACGCTCGCGTTTGGGCCGAGCCTGGGCGGACTGATCGGCAGCCTGCGCTTCGGCGGCTTCGCCGGGGTCGGCTCCGAGCCGAATGCTGACTACGCCGCCACCATCCCGCACCTGGCGTTCGCCGCCTATCAGATGATGTTTGCAGTGATCACCCCGGCCCTCATCACTGGCTCATTCGTGGAGCGAGTGCGCTTCAAGGCGTTCCTGCTCTTTGCCCTGCTATGGGCCACGCTGGTCTACGATCCTGTCGCGCATTGGGTATGGGGTGTGGGCGGAGTGCTGCGCCAACTGGGCGTGCTGGATTTCGCCGGCGGCGCGGTGGTGCATATCACAGCCGGTTTCTCCGCGCTGGCTTTTGCGCTCGTCATCCGGTCGCGACGTGGCTATGGCGCAGCGCCGATGGAACCCCACAACATCCCCTATAGCGTCTTGGGCGCGGGCCTGCTGTGGATGGGGTGGTTTGGCTTCAATGGCGGCAGCGCGTTGGGCGCAAACGGCCTGGCCGTCACCGCGCTTGTCAACACGAACACGGCCGCGGCCGCCGCAGGGGTCGCCTGGATGCTGCTGAGCTGGCGGGACAACAAGCCCAGCGTCTTGGGCATTGTCACGGGCGCGGTGGTCGGGTTGGTGGCGATCACACCGGCCGCCGGGTTTGTCACGCCACTGGCCGCGCTGGTCATCGGCGCAGTGGCAGCGCCCATCAGCTACTACGCGATCAAGTTCCGCCAGCGCCGCGGCCTGGATGAGTCGCTCGACGTGTGGGCCTGTCACGGCATGGGCGGCGCGTGGGGCGCGCTGGCGACCGGTCTCTTCGCTGCCAGGTCGGTCAATCCGGCCGGCGCCGATGGTCTGTTCTACGGCCATCCGGTGCAGTTCCTGATCCAACTCGTCGCCACCGTGATCGTGATCGCCTTTGCCTTCACCTTGACCTATGGCATCGCCACGGCGCTGAACCGCACGATCGGCTTGAGCGTCAGCGACACCGAGGAGCAGGTCGGCCTGGACATCAGCGAGCACGGCGAGCGAGCCTACGCCTGACAGGGGTGATACCATGACCAAGAAGATCGAAGCCATCATCCGGGAAGAAAAGCTCAACGATGTCAAAGACGCGCTGCACCGCATCGGCATCGTCGGGATGAACGTCAGCGAGTGTCGCGGGCACGGCCGGCAGGGGGGTGTCACACTGGCCGGACGAACCGGATCATACCAGGTTGACCTGCTGCCCCGGGTGCAGGTCAACATCGTGCTGAGCGACCATAATGTCGAGAAGACCATCGAGACGATCTGCAGGGCCGCGCAGACGGGCAACATCGGCGATGGGCTGATCTTCGTCTATCCGGTCGAGGATGTGATTCGCATCCGCACCGGCCAGCGGGGTCGCGACGCACTCATCTACCCGAACGACATAGATGAGCGCCGCGTCAGGGAACAGGCGGCCGCGGCCGGGTCTTCCCCCGCCGGGAAGTGAAGTCTGGGTGAACAGCCTTGTCGCAGACGACAGCCTGGGCTATAATCGAGCGAGATTCGCACTTGACCTATCCTTCCCTCGAGATGCGTATGAGCAACCAGGCTGTGGATGAAGCGGCCGGAGCCGGCCGTGATCTGCTGTTGCTGCAAGCCCTGGCGCGCCTGAATGAGATCGGCGCCAGCATCAACCGCTTGACGGGCAGCGATGTGGGCCGGCTCGATGCGATCTTGCAGTTCATTGCCGAAAGCGCCATCAAGATGGCGCCGGGCGCGTCGGCTGTTCTCTACATCTACGATCCTGCGACCCACGCGTTCGACCCGGTCTCGCGCGTCTCGGCCGGCGAGCGCGGCGGGGCCGAGGCTCTTGGCCTGGCCGGCGCACACGATGAGCCGCGACCGTTCGGCCTGGGCATGCGCGCGGTGACGCAGCTTCGCGGGGTGCTCTCCTATGAAGAGCCGGACCTGGAGATCCACCCGGCCAAACAGGCGGCCGGCGCGCGCGCGATGGCTTGCTTTCCCCTCGTCGTAGGCAATCGGCCACTCGGCGTCCTCTACGTCTATCTGCACGAGGAACGTCCCTTCAGCCAGGTGGAGCTGCTGTTGCTGAACAACTTCGTCAACCAGGCGGCCATCGCGATCTATCGGGCGGCCGAGGTCGCGGGCATCCAGCGCGATCTGGCGCGCAAGGAGGATGAGCTGAGTCGCCTGCGCCGCGCGGCCCTGCTCATCTCCTCGCGCACCAGCCTGGAGGGGACGCTCCAGGTGATCCTGCAGATGGCGCTGGATGTGACCGGCGCACGCTACGGCATCTTCCGGCTGGTGGATAAGAGTGGGCTGCATCTGGTGATGCGCGCCATCGCGGGCGAGGACTTGGGCCGGCCCGCAGTCGAGGAGCTGCCGATCAACGCCACCAGCGTGATGGGCTACGTGGCCAAGCTGCGCCAGCCGGCGAATATCGCGGATGTGCGCCTGCTGCCCTGGTCGCGCATCTACTACCCGCTCGATCATGCGCTCGAGATGCGCTCGGAACTGGCCGTGCCGCTGATCGGCGCAGGCGGCCGGCTGGAAGGGGTCCTGAACCTGGAGAGCCCTCAAGTCGCCGCGTTCAGCGAGGCCGATAGCCACCTGCTGCAATCGCTCGCCACGCAGGCTGTGATCGCCATCCAGGAAGCGCGTCTGCTCGACGCGCTGCAACAGATCGCCGAATGGCTGCTGGTCAAGCCTGCGCACGAAGTGCTCAACGGACTGGTCGAGCTGTCGTGCGGCCTGCTGAACGCTGGTGCGAGTGCGATCTGGATGCGCCAGGGTGACCGGCTCTCTTTGGCAGCCGCGAACGTCGGTCACGTGCGCGGGGATGACCTGCCGATCCACGGCAGCCTGACGGGGCAGGCTGTCCTGACCCGCGAGCCGGTGCTCAGCGCGGATGTGAGGACCGATCCGCGCTTCAGTTGGCCCAACCTGGCGCGCGGTCAGGGCTGGACCAGGGCGCTGATCGTGCCGTTGCTCCCCGCGGAGGGCGGCGAGGCGACGGGCGCGTTCAGCGTATACGGCACAGAGGCCGCAGCGGGCCGCTTCGCTGCATCCGATTGGGATCAGAAGGTGCTGACGACGCTGGCGCGCTACGCAGCGTTGGCCTTGCAGAATGCCAGCCGTCAGGATGCGTTGCGCGCGGCCCAGGATGCGCGCGCGGTCGCCGAGACGTTTGCGGCGATGGGCGACATCGCGGCGAACTTGCTGCACCACCTGAACAACAAAGTGGGCGCGATTCCCGTGCGCGTCGAGGGCATCCAGGACAAGTGCGCCGCGGCCCTGGCCGCCAACCACTACCTGGCAGCCAATCTCGCAGCTATCGAACAGAGCGCGCTGGAGGCCATGGCGATCGTGCGCGAGCGGCTTTCGCTGCTGCGTCCCATCGAACGCGGTCCGGTGGATGTCGCTTCATGCGTCCGCGATGCGGTGTCGGCGGCCGATCTACCAGCAGGCGTGACCGTGGAATTGACGGGACTGGATCGGCTTCCGCACGTGGTCGCGAGTCGAGAGACGCTGGCATGGGCCATCATCAACCTGTTGCAAAACGCCAGCGACGCCATGGAAGGCCGCGGCCGCATCGCCATCACAGCCGCCGCGCAGGAGGCCTGGGTCGAGATCATCATCAGCGATACCGGGCCAGGGATCGCGCCGGACCTCCAGGCGCGCATCTTCGAGTTCAGCTTTTCGGGCGCGCGGCCAGAGGGGCGGGGCAAGCTCGGCTTTGGCCTCTGGTGGGTCCGAACCCTGATATCGCGGCTGGACGGCGCGATTGCTGTCGAGAGCGATGGCCGCAACGGTGCGACCTTTCGTGTGCGTCTGCCGATTGGGAATGGGCCAGGGGGCGCGAGGCAGCGCGGCCAGAAGGAAACCGCATGACGATTCACGCGCAGCAGCGCGGCCTCATCGTCGAAGACGATCCCGCCTGGCAGGAGATCCTGGCGGAGCTCCTGACCGACATGGGCCTGGCGGTGGACATCGCCGACAGCCTGGACGCAGCGATCGCTGCGCTGCGTGCGGCGTCGCATCGGCTGGCCGTGGTGGATCTCTCGCTGACCGGCGGTTCGCGCCAGGCTGGCAACTACACGGCCTACGACGAAGAAGGCTTGCGCGTGTTGGAGGCGGTGCGGCGCTATGACCCCGGCTGCTCCGCGATCCTGTTGACCGGCTTCGCCACGGTCGAGCTGGCCGTGAGCGCGCTGACCGAGCGCGGCGCGTACACCTGCTTGCGCAAAGAGACCTTCCGCCGCGCTGAGTTTCGCGAGCTGGCGCGGCGCATCCTGGCGCGCGCGTCGCCTGCGTCGCTCCCAGAGGCCGAGCCAGGCGCGCCGGCGCACGAAACCCCTGCGCAAGCCGCCGGCCTTGCGTCGTCTCAGGGTTCCGTTTTGTTGGTCGAAGACGATGCCGGCTGGCGCAATGTGCTGGCCGAGCTGTTGGCCGAGGCAGGCTGCCAGCCGCGCGCGAGCGGCAGCTTCGGGGAGGCGCTGGGTTATCTGCGCCGCGAGCGTTTCGTCTTGGCCGTGGTTGACCTGGGCCTGGCCAGCTCACTTGACCCTGGGTCGAATCGCGATGGCTACCAGGTGCTTGCCAGCGCACGCGCGGCCGAGATTCCCGCCATCGTCGTCAGCGGCCTCGCGAGCCTGGCCGATGTCGAGCGCGCCTATGCCGACTTCGGCATCTTCGCATATTTAGAAAAGCAAGCGTTCGACCGCAGTGCGTTCCGGGCGATCGTAAGCGAGGCGATCGCCTCTGGCCAGGCCGGCGCCGGTGAGCTGGGCCGGCTCACGCCCCGCGAGCGCGAGGTGGTGGGTCTGTTGGTGCAAGGGCTGGCCAACAAAGAGATCGCCCGTGCGATGGTCATCTCGACCAACACGGTCAAGCGTTACCTGAAGTCCATCTTCCAGAAGCTCGACGTGGACAGCCGCGCCGCGGCCGTGGCAAAGGCAGTGGCCGCTAAAACCTCCGGCGGATGGAACCCCGTCGGGTGAGACTGCGAAGGCCCTTCATGGCCTGCTGGCAGCCTCCGGCAGACAGAATCCGGCCGGCTCCAACCTCCATCCTCCAACCTCCATCCCCCAACTTGACATCCCCGCCAACCTCTGGTATAAGGCAGCTACAATCGCATACGCCGACACCCAAAGGCTGAGAAGAGGACGAGTACGCGCGTGGAGGACGGTTCAGAGAGCGGGGAACAGGTGCAAGCCCCGTCCCGATGCCAGCGCCGAATGGCCCTCGGAGCCGCAGAGCGAACGGCATCAACCTATTAGCTCTCGCCGGAGTTGCCGCCGTTATCCGGGCAAAGAGTATAAGCACCGTGCTACGCGGCCCGGTGTCGTACTCGAATGAGTGAGACTGGCCCTGCCAACCCGTCGTCATCACGGCGGGTTTTTTGTTTCCGGGAATCCGGAGCGACCGCCAGTCTAAGCAGGGTGGCACCACGGGAAGAGACCCTCTCCCGTCCCTGGGGACGTGAGGGGGTATTTCTTTTCGTGGAGGCTGCCATGGATCGCGATCTATCAGACACACCTCTCCAGACGCGCCGGCAAACGCCGGCCCGCGCCAACCTGGCGACCGTCGTGCGCGAGTTGCCCGCAGACCTGGAAACGCCCGTTTCGGTCTACCTCAAGCTGGCCGGCCAGGGGCCGGCGTTTCTGCTGGAAAGCATCACCGGCGGCGAGCATGTCGCCCGCTACTCCTTCATTGGCGTACATCCGAGGCGCGCCTACGTGATCCGCGGGGCATCGGTGGAATGTCACGCGGCCGGGCAGATGACGCAGCGCAGTGTGGCCGAGGGGACCGATTTGCTCGACTTCTTGCGGGGCGAGCTGGCCCGATTCACGCCACAACCGATGCCAGGGCTGCCGCGCTTCGCCGGCGGGCTGGTCGGCTATCTGGGCTACGAGACGGTGCGCTACTTCGAGCCCACGCTCTCCTTGCAGCCGCACGCCGGGCTGCCCGACGCCGTGTTTCTGCTCGCCGACACGGTCATCGCGTTCGACCACGCGTTCGGCAAGCTGCTGCTCATCGCCAATGTGGACTTCGATCAGACGTCTGACGCCGGCTGCGGAGAAGCTGCGGCGCGCGGCGAGGCGACAGCGCGGCTGGATGAGCTCCAGCGGCGTCTGGCCGGGCCGTTGCCGCCGCGAGCGGCCCTGGCGGACGCGGCCTCTGCGACCGGCAGGCCGTTGCGCGCCAACCTGGAGCCCGAAGCATTCATGGCTGCGGTCCTGCGCGGCAAAGAGTACATCGCGGCCGGCGACATCTTCCAGGTCGTCCTCTCCCAACGCTTCAGCCGGCAGACGGCGGCCGAGCCCTTCAGTATCTACCGTGCGCTGCGCCGGCTGAATCCCTCGCCCTACATGTTCTTCATGGATTTCGCCGGCCTGGTCGGGCCAGAGCCGTTGCGGCTGATCGGCGCGTCCCCCGAGATGCACGTCCGGCTCGAAGGCCGTCGCGCTGCCATCCGCCCGATCGCCGGCACGCGACCGCGCAGCCCCATGCCGGCCGAGGACGCGGCGTTGGAACGCGAGCTGCTGGCGGATCCGAAGGAGCGCGCCGAGCACGTCATGCTGGTGGATTTGGCGCGCAATGACCTGGGGCGCGTCTGCGACTACGGCACGGTGCATGCGACCGAGCTGATGACCGTCGAACGCTATTCGCACGTCATGCACATCGTCTCGCACATCGAGGGGCAGTTGCGAAGCGACCTGGACAGCTTCGACCTCATGCGCGCCACCTTTCCGGCCGGCACGGTCAGCGGCGCACCGAAGATACGCGCCATGCAGATCATCGCCGAGCTGGAGCACGATCCGCGCGGGCCCTATGCGGGCGCGGTCGGCTACTTCTCATACGATGGCTCGGCAGATACCTGCATCACCATTCGCACCCTTGTGATGCAAGGCCAACAGATCAGCGTCCAGGCGGGCGCGGGCATCGTGGCCGATTCTGAGCCGGACCGCGAGCATCAAGAGACGGTGAACAAGGCTCGTGCGCTGGCCTCGGCCGTGGCTATGGCAGAAGGATGATCGGAGGCAACATGATCGCTGTGATAGACAACTACGACTCGTTCACCTACAACTTGGTGCAGTACCTGGGCGAGCTGGGCGCCGAGGTGCGCGTGTTCCGCAACGATACCATCTCGGCGGCCGAGCTGGACGCGCTCGCTCCCAGCCACCTGGTCATCTCGCCCGGCCCAGGCTACCCCAGTGATGCCGGGGCCTCGAATCAGATCATTCGCGAGCACGGGCCGCGGCGGCCGATCCTGGGAGTGTGTCTGGGACACCAGTGCATCGGCGCAGTGTATGGCGGCCGCGTGGTGCGCGCGCCGCGGCTGGTGCACGGCAAGACCTCGCCCATCTTCCATCACGGCGACGCGCTGTTCGCGGGACTGCCCAGCCCCTTCGACGCCACCCGCTATCATTCGCTGGTGGTCGCCGAGCCGCTGCCGGATGAGTTGGCGGTCACCGCACGCGCCGCCGAAGGCGAGGTGATGGGGCTGCGCCACCGCACGCACCGGGTTTTCGGGGTGCAGTTCCATCCCGAATCCATCCTCACGGCAGGCGGCAAGCAAATCCTGCGCAATTTTCTCGATCTGACCGCGAGAGGGTAACACGATGCTGCCACAATACATCGCCAGAATCCTGCAAGGAGATCACCTGACCGAGGCGGAGGCCGAAGCGGCCATGGCTATCATCATGGCCGGCGACGCGACTCCTGCCCAGATCGGCGGCTATCTGATCGCGCTGCGCATGAAAGGCGAGACGGCCGCGGAGATCGCCGGCAGCGCACGGGCCATGCGCAGCCAGTCCAGCCGTGTGACGGTCACGTGCGCCTTCCCGCTGCTGGACACGGCCGGCACCGGCGGCGATGGGGCGCACACGTTCAACATCTCCACCGCTGCCGCGTTCGTGATCGCCGGCGCCGGCCGGCGAGTCGCCAAACACGGCAATCGGGCCGCATCCTCGCGCTGCGGCAGCGCCGACGTGCTGAGCGCCCTGGGGGTGAACCTCGACCTGGCCCCGGACCAGGCGGCCGCCTGCATCGAGCAGGTGGGGATCGGCTTTCTGTATGCGCCGAAGTTTCATCCGGCGATGAAGCACGCCATCGGCCCGCGGCGCGAGCTCGGCCAACGCACCATCTTCAACCTGCTCGGCCCGCTTACCAATCCGGCCGGCGCCACCCATCAACTGATCGGCGTCTACGATCCGAACCTGACCGAGACCCTGGCGCAAGTGCTGGGCATGTTGGGCAGCCGGGCGGCGTTCGTGGTTCACGGTCATGGCGGGCTGGACGAGCTGACCACTGGCGGGCCCAATCGCGTCAGCCATCTGCAACAGGGACGCGTGGCGACGTTCGAGCTGGACGCCGGCCGGCTGGGGCTACGCCGCGCCTCGGCCGACGATCTGCGCGGCGGCGAACCGGCTGAGAACGCGGCCATCTTGCGGGCCATCCTGGCCGGGAGAGACCGCAGTGTTCGCCGCGACGTGGTGTTGCTCAACGCCGCGGCCGCGCTCGCCGTCGCATCCGACGACCCTGCGACAGGCTCAGGGCTGAGGGCTGAGGGCATAGAGCAGGCCCTTGTCGCCGGGCTGGCAGAGGCGGAGCGATCGCTGGACAGCGGCGCAGCCCTGGCCCGGCTGGATGCTCTGATCGCGTTCAGCAGGGACAGCAGCAGTGAACCGGAGCAGTCGTTGTGACAACGAGCATCCTGGAGGAGATCCTGGCCCACAAGCGGGCCGAGACGGCCCTGCAACGCACGCAACAGCCTTGGGCCGCGGTGCAGGCGGCCGCGTCGCACGCGCCGGCGCCGCTCGACTTCATCGCCGGCCTGCGGGGTGCGGCGTCGCGGCCGGCGCTGATCGCGGAGATCAAACGCTGCTCACCATCCCGCGGGACGCTGGCTGCCGATCTGGACCCGCTGCGCCTGGCGCGCATCTACCAGCAGAACGGCGCGGCCTGCATCAGCGTCCTGACCGACGAACGCTACTTCGGCGGGAGCCTTGAGGACCTGCGCTCGGTGGCTGCGCAGCCAGAGCGGCTGCCGCTCTTGCGCAAGGACTTCATCTGCGATCCCTACCAGGTCTACCAGGCGCGAGCGGCAGGCGCGGACGCGGTGCTGCTGATCGTCGCCGCGCTGCCCGCCGACCTCCTTGCTGAGCTGCACGCGCTGGCGGAGAGCCTCGGCATGGCCGCGCTCGTGGAAGTGCACACGGACGACGAGTTGGAGCAGGCGCTGGCGCGGCGGCCGCGGCTGATCGGCATCAACAACCGGGACCTGCACAGCTTCACCGTCTCACTGGCGACGACCGAACGGCTCTGCAGCCGGCTTCCGCCGGAAGTGTGCGTCGTCGCGGAGAGCGGCATCCACTCCCCCGAGGACGTGCGCCGGCTGGCCGCCATCCGCCGGCCGGCCGGCGTTCATGCGCGGCCGGGGGTGGACGCCATCCTGGTCGGCGAGGCGCTGGTCACGGCCGTGGACATGGCGGCCCAAACGCGCAGTCTGGCCCGGGCGTTGGCTCCCGCCCGATCGCGCATCGGGCGGGTCATGGACCCACCGCGAGCCTGAAACATGATTCGCTGGTTGTGGCAGGAAACTGCACGCTGCTGATGGATCCGCTGGATATGAAGATCAAAATCTGTGGCATCAAGACGCTCGATGAGGCGTTGGCGGCCGTCGAGGCCGGCGCCGATTTGCTCGGCTTCAATTTCTATCCGCCCAGCCCGCGCTACATCGCGCCGGTCGAGTGCAGTCGGCTCGTGGGCGTCCTAGGCGGGCGCGGGATGGCGTTCGTCGGTGTGGGCATCTTCGTCAATGCGTCACCCCCGGCCATTGCCGCCATCCTGGACGACTGCGGCCTCGATCTGGCGCAGCTCAGCGGCGACGAATCGCTGGCCGACATGGCGACGCTGGGCGACCGCGCGTTCAAGGCCATCCGGCCGGCCAGCCTCGCAGACGCCCAGTCGCAGGCGCGGCTCTATGGCCGTTGGTCAGCCCCGCCAGCCCTGCTGCTGGATGCTGCGGTCGGGCCGGGGCAATTCGGCGGTGCCGGCCGGATCGGCGACTGGGATGTGGCCCGGCGTCTGGCGACCCGGTATCCCCTGCTGCTCGCTGGTGGCCTGCGGCCTGAGAACGTGGCTGCGGCCGTGGCCTGCGTGCATCCCTGGGGCGTGGATGTGGCTTCGGGCGTGGAGGCCAGTCCTGGGTGCAAAGACCCGGCGAAGGTGGCCGCGTTCGTGAGAGCGGCGAGAGGAGATTTCGCAGATGGCACATAGCGAGACGTCGGCTTCCTCGACGCTGCCGACCAAGTTCGGCGCGTATGGCGGCCAGTTTGTGCCCGAAACGCTCATGCCGGCCCTGGCTGAACTGGAGGCCGCCTATCTGGGGGTGCGCTGTGACGCACCGTTTCATGCAGAATTGGACGAGCTTCTGCGCACCTACGTAGGCCGGCCCACCCCTCTCACCTTCGCCCGGCGTCTGACCGCTCACTGCGGCGGTGCGAAGATCTATCTGAAGCGGGAAGACCTGGCGCACTCCGGCGCGCACAAGATCAACAACGCGTTGGGGCAGGCGCTCCTGGCGCGGCGGATCGGCAAGCGCCGCGTGATCGCGGAGACGGGCGCGGGTCAGCACGGCGTCGCAACGGCGACCGCGGCCGCGCTCCTGGGGTTGGAGTGCGTCGTCTACATGGGCAGCGTGGACATGGCCCGCCAACATCCCAATGTCCTGCGCATGAGGCTGCTGGGCGCGGAGGTGCGACCGGTCGAGAGCGGCAGCCGCACCCTCAAGGACGCCATCAACGAGGCGATTCGCGATTGGGTGACGAACGTGCGCACCACGCATTACCTTCTTGGCTCGGCGTTGGGGCCGCACCCCTATCCCACCCTCGTGCGCGATTTCCAGGCGGTCATCGGGATCGAGGCGCGGGCGCAGATGCTGGCAGAGATCGGTCGGCTGCCCGATGCGTGCGTCGCGTGCGTCGGCGGCGGGTCGAATGCCATCGGCTTGTTCCATGCATTCCGCGCTGACCTCGGCGTGCGTCTGATCGGCGTCGAGGCTGGCGGCGCAGGGATCGCGTCAGGCCGGCACGCCGCCCGCTTCGCCGATCCGCTCCTGGGCCGGCCAGGGGTGCTGCACGGCGCGTACACCTACGTGCTGCAAGACGCCGATGGGCAGATCGCGGCCACCCACTCGATCTCGGCCGGATTGGACTACCCCGCGGTCGGCCCAGAGCACGCGCGGCTGCGTGAGCTGGGACGCGCCGAATACACGATCGCCAACGACGACGAGGCGCTGGCCGCGTTCCAGTTGTTGGCGCGCACCGAGGGCATCCTGCCCGCGCTGGAATCGGCCCACGCCCTGGCCGAGGCCGGCCGGCTGGCCCCCACGCTGCGGCCGGATCAGGTCATCCTGGTCAATCTTTCGGGCCGGGGCGACAAAGACCTGGAGAGCGTTGCCAGAGTGTTGGAAGTGTGAAGCGTGAAGCGTGAGGCGTGAGGAGCCGGAGAACGGACTACGCAATACGCAACACGTCCGGAGGAACCCATGGGACTCGATCGCATTGCACGCGCATTCGCGGCGGCCCGCGCGGGCAAACGCGCAGCGCTGATGCCGTATTACACGCTGGGCTATCCCGATCTCGCGACTTCGGAGCGGGTCATCGCCGCGATCGCCGCGGCCGGGGCCGATCTGATCGAGTTGGGCATTCCCTTTTCCGATCCGCTGGCAGATGGTCCGACGATCCAACGCTCGACGCAGGTCGCGCTGGCCCAGGGCGTCACGCTGCGGCGCTGTCTGGAGCTGACGGCCCGGCTGCGCACAAGCGGCGTGGCGCAGCCGCTGCTGCTGATGGGCTACATCAACCCGATCCTGGCCTACGGGGTCGAGCAGTTCATCGCAGACGCGCACGCCGCGGGCGCCGACGGCTTCATCGTACCCGATCTGCCGCCAGAGGAGGCTGCAAACGGTTGCACGCCATGGGGCGCAGCCGACGGGGCCTGCGCGGGTCTGCACAGAAGGTGCCGGGCGGCCGATCTGGCGCTGGTGCACCTTCTGGCGCCCACCTCGCCGGCCGAGCGCCTGGCGCTGGTGTCTGCGCACACGGCCGGCTTCCTCTACCTGGTGTCGGTGACGGGCGTCACTGGCCCGCGGGAGGCGCTGTCGCCCGATCTGGCGGAGTTCGTGGGTCGCGTCCGGCGGGTCGTGCGGACGCCGGTGGCTGTCGGCTTCGGCATCTCCACGCCGGCCCAGGCGCGCGCGGTGGGCGAGATCGCGGATGGCGTGATCGTCGGCTCCGCGCTGATCCAGGCGGCCGGCGCTGCGGCTGACGCCCCGGCTGCGGCGGCCCATTTCGTGTGGGAACTGCGCGCTGCGCTATCGCCGCGGCGCTGATGGTATGCGGCCGACAGGCTGACAGTGACATATCGTTGGGGTGGGTTGAACCCACGCTTGACCGAAACCCTGTCGTCTGGTATAGTGAAAACACGCCGCGCTGCGTCACGCGCTGTGCGCCGCTGGGGGAAAGACCCGATGCCCGAAACCGATTCACCCTTGAAAGACCTGCTGCACTGACCGGCCTGATGCGGGATGAGAGGCTGTCCTGAGCGCAGCCGAAGGAAGGTACTACAGATGACCGAGCGACTGATCGAAGCTATGTCCGAATTGCTCTGGCCAAAACCTGGCTTGCCAGGGCGCTGCGTACCATGGATTCGGGATCAGCAGGTTGCTGGGGGACGCCGTGAGCTGAGGGGCAAATCATGGATACCGATGAATTGCGAAGACTTATCGCCCAAGACGAGGGCCAGACGGTCGAGTTCAAGCTGGAAAGCGAGAAGCAGTCCGACCTGGCCGAGACCCTGGTCGCCTTTGCCAATGCCCAGGGCGGTTATGTGGATAAGGCCGTGCAGTTCGTGGCTCGCAACACGCGCCACGGCCTGCGCATCGGCGACTCATGGACTGCGCGCGCTCGCGAGGTGGACGAGTATCCCCCGGACGCGGTGCGGGAGGCGATCACCAACGCCTGCTGTCACCGCGACTACCTGGAGCGCAGCCCGATCCAGTTGAAGATCTATGACGACCGCCTGGTGGTCGCCAACCCAGGCGGGTTGCTGCCCGGCCTGGATGTGGCGCACCTGGAAGGCCAACACCGGCCGCGCAACCCCCGCCTGGCCGATTGGCTACACAACCTGGGCTATGTCGAACGCTTCGGCGTTGGCTTGATCCGCATGAGAGAGGCGATGGAACAGGCGGGCCTGCCCGCCCCGGAGATCCAGGCCACGCCGGCAAGCTTCACGGTGACGTTGCGCGGGCCTGGGCCGGTGGACGCGCATATTGCGATGGTAGCCCAACCGGCGACTGCCCCGACCATGATCGCGGAACCACGGCCCTGGTACGCGACGACCTGGGGATAGGCGGCCGACGTGCCGGCCATCTCGGAAGGTGGTCGTTTCCGGCACGCTCGGCGTGCTCGCCATGTCCGTCTGAGCCGGATTGGTGACCCTGACCGAAGCGAGCGTTCTCCTCACGCGCATGATACGAGCGGGCTATCGCACGCCGTACAGCAACCCGGTTGAGCTGATGGACAAGCCGGGCGCGCCGGAGGGACGTCTGCGGGGATCGGATTCACACTTACCGCTGACTTTGACACAGCCGCCGCGGCGTACTAGAATCGGTTCAGCAAGGCTCCTTTCGAGAGAGTGGAAGGATGTGCGAAGACGATGACAACTTGACGCGCCCTACACCCGATGCTAAGATTCGGCTGGCAAAATCGTTCTGCCGGTTGATCGAAATCCGATAGGAGACAAGCCATGGCTCGTGAACGGCTACAGCACCTGACGCCAAAAGAAAAACTGGCTCTGCAAGAGTATTTGAACCGACTGCGGCAAGAGTACGGCCGTGACGTGCTCTCTGTCAAACTCTACGGCTCCAAAGCGCGGGGCGACCATCACGAGGACTCAGACCTCGATTTGTTTGTACGGATCGGACAGGATAACCGGCAGACGTATGCAAAGATGTATCTGATTGCCTCGGATATCGAACTGAAGTATGACCTCATTCTGGGCATGATGCTGGTAGGCCCGACACACCACAGCCTGATGCGCAGGTTGGGCGAACCGCTCTATCGAAACGTTCAACGCGAAGGGATCGAATTATGGACGAGGACACCAAGAGCCTTGTCAACATCCGACTCGAACGCGGCCGAGAAGATCTGACCGTCGCGCGGTTGCTTATTCGAGAGGGCAAATACCGGATCGCCGTGAGCCGCGCCTACTACGCCATTTTCGTGGATGGACTGGCATTGTCGAACGTGCTTACTTCTGTGCAATTCGTGAATGCTTCCAGCGGCCGTCGCCTGGCCGTGTTGGACGCCGACGAGTGGACGGGGCTGGTTGAATGGCTCGAGGACGTGGAAGACCAGCGGATCGTGCGCGCGGCAGCAGATCGGCTGCGCGCCGGTCCCGAATCTTCGGGCGCGATCCTGCTGGAGTCAGTCTGGAATGAGCTATAGAGTCTGAATTGACCCATCGGCCATCGCGGAGACGAAGGCGACTCCTGGGAACGTACGGCAGCTTCTCAAGCGGGCCATGAAGGCACTGGCGAACGATCCGCGTCCCTCCGACAGCGAGGAATTAGAATGGCCGCCGGAACGCTTTGAGCCGCGACGCGTGAAGATCCGCAATTGGCGCATCGTCTATGCGGTTGACGATGCAGATCGTTGGGTTTGGGTGCTGGCGGTTCGCAAGTGTCCACCCTACGACTACGGCGACCTGGCTCAATTGCTGCGGCGAATCGGATGAGCTTTGATGCAACTCAGTGTCCCTCTACGGACTCTGCCACCAGGCCCGCGAGCTCTCCGACCGCAGTTTTGACTTAACCGCCGCGCGATGTTAGAATCCGTTCAGCAAAATTCCTGGGGCTGCTGACCATTCTGGCTAATTGCTGATGCCGGGGCCGATTTGCGGCTCATTTATCTCCTCACTGTATCTTTTCAATAAGTGGGGGCCGACGGGGGTCGCAGACCCCCTGAAAGCAGGCTCGTAGGCGGTCTGTGACCGCCGTTTCCCCGGATTATTGAGAGGATACTCCTCACTGTACACAGCATGGCTTCTCATTGCACCGGCAGCCCCAGGTTGGAGGTCTGTCCGATGACGCGCTTGCACTCTTCGCCCTTCCGCCGGCCGCCCGCCGGCGCCACGCCCGATCTGCAAGTTTGTCTGAAAAGGTGTTGACAATATCGCACGAGTGTCGTATTCTGGGCTTGTTAGCAAGAGAGGGGGATGGTTGAGCGGCTGTTGACGCGGCTGTGCGCGAGGTTCGCGCCGCCCGCCGCGCCACGGATAGTGGTTGACACCAACGTCCTGATCAGTGGTACGATCGCGGAAT
>Ga0194110_10003941_pt1 | contig 18195 bp, 9 predicted proteins | sample TA2Kig1200mmetaG_FD_146192 | JGI IMG/M metagenome (GOLD analysis project Ga0194110, IMG submission 146192) | Freshwater microbial communities from Lake Tanganyika, Tanzania - TA2015032 Kigoma Deep Cast 1200m | ecosystem: Environmental > Aquatic > Freshwater > Lake | place: Tanzania: Lake... | reverse complement strand
CCTTTTCCCAGGGCTCCCTTCGGTCGCCCTGGGCTACGGCTCAAACGCCCCCATTCGGGGGCTAAACCCCAGCCCCCAGAAGATGTGGGCAAAGATGAGGGCGAAGCCCTGGGAGAGGCGGGCGGCAAGATTCAGCCCTGTAGGGGCGTACTACCCACCCTCGGCAGGACGCGGCGCCCGGAACCACATAGTACGCCCCTTCAGGGCTGACCTACCTACCGCCCCGTTCCCAGGGCTTCGCCCCTTCGCCTTCGCTCAGGGCAGGCTCTGGGCTGCCATAGGACGCCCCTGTCGGGGCTCCGGAGTAGTTCACCAGAGCTGGGGGCCACATTCTCAGGAGACGGCCTGAAGGCCGCACTACGAACGGGCTCCTGTCTTCGGCTGCTTCAAGAGTTCGCGCGCACGTGCGGCGCAGGAGCGAATGGCCTGGGCCACGGCGGCGGCAAACGTGTCGCGGTCTTCCCTACCCGGCGGGATGGGCTCGCCGATGTAGACGGCCAGCGGCGCACGGTGCAGGCAGAGCGCCCCGGGCGGCAGCAGCCGCTCAGTGCCTGCCAGCCCGACGGGGAGGATGGGCACGCGCGCCCGGCGCGCGAGGAGCGCGACGCCGCTCTGGACCTCGCGCGCGGCCCCGCCGCGTGGGAGCCCGCCCTCTGGGAAGATGCCCACGGCGCCGCCACGGGCCAACACCTCCTCTGCCGCACGCAGGGTCTCCTTGTTCGAACCCTCCTGCTTGACGACCAGGACTCCCCAGAAACGGACAAACTGGTGAAGAACTGGCACGTAGTAGAACTTGTCGGTCATCAGGTAGTTGAGGAACCTCGGGACGTAGGTTTGGAGCACTACCGGGTCGGCGAGGCTGAGGTGGTTGGCGGCGACGATGAGTCCGCCGCGTCGGGGCACGCGCTCCTCGCCGGCCGCCCGGACGCCGCCGAGCGCGGTAAGGCCCGTGCGGCACACGATGCGAATCTCGTGGTAGAGCAGCCAGCGCGTGAAGCGGTGCAGGAAACTGTGGGGAGGGGAAGTCATAGGTCGCAAGTGGCCGGTAGCAGAGCGGGCGGTGATGAATGCGAAAAGGCTGAATGGCCAAAGTATGCTCAATCGAGGGCCGCTTGTCAAGCAAGGGAATGGGCGCAGAGGAACAAAAGAGGGCCGAACCGCTGGCTGCGGGCACCTTCTCGGGCCCTTTTGCATCCGGGCCTGGTCCGGGCGATTCCAACGGCTTGGCGCGCCCTGAAGGGCTGTCACCTGTGGTCTCTCTTCCGTCCTCGGGGCTCCGACCCCCGCGTTGCCTCCCCCTCGCTCCCGGGTCGGCCCCGGCCGGCGGCCGCCGCATCCGCCCGCGCCGGAGCGTTAGCGCACGTTGCCACGCCTTGCCGCCCTAACCGATTGATAGGCAAAGCCTTATTGGTGCGAAGCACCGAAACGAGCTAGCTGCTCTTGAAGGCCCGGTAGTGATCTGGTATCATTCCGGGTCGGGACAGATTTGATCCTGGCCGCGAGGCGGGAGCGCTGAATGCGACAGGGCATTGCGGACCTCGAACGGCTGATTTCCAACCACGCGAGAACAATGGCGGACGCCATGCTAGCCGCGGCCAAGGCCGCCGGGTCCGAGGAGGACATTCGCCACGAGTGCAACAAGCTCCTTGACCAGTTCATCTCGCTCGCCGGGCTGCAGGTGAAGGGCCGCCATGAGTACGCCATCGGCGGCGGGCGTCTGGACTCGAAGTACCAGGGGGTGCTCTTGGAGTATAAGCACCCCAAAGGCCCGCAGAGGATAAGCGAGGACGCCGACTCACCTGGCGCCAGACACGTCGTTGCGCAGATCAAGCAGCGGTTCGAGGACTTGGAGCGGGACGAGGGCTATCGCCCCGAGCGGTTGCTCGGAGTCGGCTGTGATGGGGATACGATAGTTTTTGTACGATACCGTGCTCGCAAGTGGGAGATCGAGGACCCGAAGCCGGTCACGCGGCACACGGTCGAGCGGCTTCTGCGCGCCATTGTGTCGCTAGGCGCGCAGGGCCACTCGTTCACGCCAGAACGTCTGGCCGAGGATTTCGGGGCTGATAGTTCTGTGCCGGCCGCCGCCATAGCCGCACTGTATCAGACTATGAACCAGACCCGCAGTCGCAAGGCCAAGATGTTCTTCAACCAGTGGAAGCTCCTCTTCGGTGAGGTCTGCGGCTACAACATCGCTGGCGAGAACCCGAAAGTGGCGAAACTCGCCTCGCACTATCATCTCGCGGGGGGCGAGCCGGCCCCACTGCTCTTTGCCGTGCACACCTACTACGCCATCCTCATGAAGTTCCTTGCGGCTGAGATCGCCGGCTCGTTCTCGCCTCTGGGCACCTCGGTGCTCAAGAAGTGCGCAGCGGCAGCAACCAATCCACAACTCCGCCGAGAGATCGCGCAGCTAGAACAAGGTGGCATTTGGACCCAACTTGGGATCAGCAACTTCCTGGAAGGCGACCTGTTCTCGTGGTATCTCCCCGCATGGAGCGAACAGACAGCTGACGCCGTCCGCTCAATTGCGAGCGCTCTTGATGACTACGACCCGGCCACGCTCAGCGTGGAGCCAACCGAGAACCGCGACCTGTTGAAGAAGCTGTATCAGCACCTGTTCCCCAAGAGCGTACGCCACGACTTGGGTGAGTACTACACGCCCGACTGGCTCGCGGAACACGTCCTCAATGAGCTCCGTTATGACGGGGACCCGGACAAGCGCATCTTGGACCCGGCATGCGGATCCGGCACGTTTCTCGTCATGGCAATCAACCGCGTGTGGGACTGGTTTGAGCAGCACGCCCATGAATGCGGCTTCGCCGAGAAGGAGCTGGTGGCGAAGATCCAGAGCAACGTCATAGGCTTCGACCTCAACCCTCTGGCTGTCATGGCAGCCAGGACCAACTACCTCCTGGCTGTGCGGGACCTATTGCGCTTCGCCGCGAGGATCGAGATCCCGGTTTACCTCTGCGACTCTGTCATCACCCCCGCGGAACACGAGGAGACCTTGCTGGACGCCAAGGGAACACGCAAGCTTCCCACTGCCGCGGGCGAGTTCATCATTCCAGGGGAGATTGCTACTGACCGCGAGCGCGTGGCGAAGTATGCTGACACCTTGGAGTTCTGCATCAGGAACAAGCATTCCCACCTTGATTTCCTCGCTCGTTGCGAGGAACAGGGCCTCCCGATCGCGCAGGCCATGCTCCATCGGGAACTATACGAGCGGATCAGCGCTCTCCAGGCCCTGGACGAGAATGGCATTTGGGCCAGGATCATCAAGAACGCATTCGCACCCCTCTTCGTCGGTCGTGTGCACTTCATTGCGGGGAACCCTCCTTGGGTCAATTGGGAGCATCTGCCACCGCTGTACCGGGAGAAGTCAAAGCGAATATGGGCCAGGTACGGACTCCTGAACTTGAGGGGAGAAGGCCACGGCTTGGGCGGGGTTAAGAGGGATCTGGCAATGCTGTTCACGTACTCAGCACTTGACAATTACCTCGTGGACGGTGGCCGCTTGGGGTTCGTAATAACCCAGACCGTCTTCAAATCAAGAGGGGCAGGCGACGGCTTTCGGCAGTTACAGTTCACCAGAGACAAGTCGGTAGTTGTGCTCAGGCCAGTGGTGGTTCATGACATGAGCTCGTTCCAGCCGTTCGAGGGTGCAACTAACCGAACCGCTGTGCTTGTGTGCGAGCGAAGCGACGCGGACTTCGAATACCCAGTCACATACGTGGTCTGGCGGCGGAGTCGGCCCTTCACCCAGGACAGTACACTTGATGAGGTGCTTCGCGCGACCAAGCGGCAGTGGGTCGCCGCGGCTCCCATTGACAAAGACGCGATTACCTCGCCGTGGCTCACCGCTCCCCCCGGAGCGCTCGGTGGGTTGCAGAAGGCCATAGGCAAGAGCCACTACACAGCTCATGCAGGAACGTGCGGTTGGCTGAACGGGGTTTACTGGGTACGGCTCATCGGTGAGCTTTCTGACGGCAAGCTTCTCATCGAGAACCTGCATCGCGTGGGCAAAACCAAGCTCGAACAGGTCCAGCGCCCCATAGAACCAGGCTTGGTGTACCCTCTGGTTCGCGGGCGCGATGTTGGCCGGTGGTGGGCCCAACCATCGGCGCATATGATCCTGCCCCAGGATCCTTCAACGGGAGCGCCCTTATCGGAACACGCGATGAAGCGCAGATATGCGCTGACGCTCGAGTACTTGACACTCTTCGAGAAGGAACTTAGGCACCGGTCTGGGTACAGGCTATACTATAAGGCGAAGGACCCGTTCTATGCGATCTGTAACGTAGGGCCTTATACGGTTTCTCGATACAAAGTAATGTGGCCCGAGGTCGCCACAACCGTGTGCGCTGCTGTTGCGCGACCCTCCGATGCCAAGGGCGACAGGCCCTGGGTTCCAGATCACACCGTAGTTGCTGTATCCTGCGATGAAGAGAGCGAGGCGCACTTCGTGTGCGCTCTGCTGAATTCCGGTCCGGCGCAAGGGGCTATCCTGGGCTACGTTGTTCTCCATCCATCGCCCCACGTCCTCCAGTTCATCAATGTTCCGCGCTTCAACGACGCCTTGCCGTTGCACCGTACGCTCTCCGAGCTGTCGGCGAGCTGTCACGAAACAGTGGCGAGAGGCCTTTCGCCCCATGAGGTCGAGGCCGAGATCGACGAAGCTGCTGCCCAGCTTTGGGGAATTACAGCCGCGGAGCTGGATGCGATACAGGCGGCGCTGAGAGAGACTTGACTGGGCCGCGTGTCCAATCTATTCCATTCATGTTTGGGCGGAGTTCAGTATGGACCGCGCCGCGGGCGGCCCGCTCCACGCATCCCTGCTTGAGGAACGAACAGGGGAGCCGCCTGTCGCTACGGCGAGCCATACTAGAGGATCAAGTGGGCAGACGATGGCAATGATCATCTGGGGGCTATTGGCCTCCAGAAGTCTCGAAGCGGCAGGCTCTGTAAGTGGTTTTGGGGCAGGCACTTGGGTCGAGCACACTAGAAGATCAAGTGGGGTGGACTGATCCTCTAGCAGGGGTGGCCTTCAGGCGGAAGCGACCTATCCCCATTGTGTATCAACCCCAGGGAGAGGGGGAGTTGATACACAATGGGTAGAAGGGCCTGCCGGGGCGGTCTTGGGCATGTGCGCCATTGTGTATCAACCCCAGGGAGAGGGGAGTTGATACACAATGGGTAGAAGGGCCTGCCGGGGCGGTTTTGGGCCTGTGCGCCATCGTGTATCAACCCCAGAGAGAGGGGAAGTTGATACACAATGGGTAGAACGGCCCCGGAAGCCGCCGGAAGCCCTTGCGCCGATCTGTATCAACCCGGGGAGAGGGGAACGTGAGCGCCTTGAGCGCCTGACGCCGGGTGCCTCGTGGCGCCGTTTTGGGAATTGGCGGTTTGCGCTTTGGAATTCCTTCGGATTTCGAGTTTCGGATTTCCCGCCCGCCTGCGGCGGGCGGGCTAGTCGTCGTCCCCGTCGTCCTCGGCGGCGTCGTCGAGGCGCTCGTAGTGCTCGTCCACGGTCTCGGGGGGGCGCGGGCCGGGGGGCTTGCCGCGCTTGGACTCCCAGGCGTCGAGGGACATGATGACCTCGCGGGCCTTCGAGCCCTTGTAGTCGCCCACGAGGCCGTCGGCGGCCATCATGTCCATCAGGCGGGCGGCGCGGGTGTAGCCGATTTCGAGCTTGCGCTGGAGGAGGGAGACGGAGCCGCGCCCGCTGGCGAGGACGACGCGGCAGGCGTCCTCGTAGAGGTCGTCGTCGCCGTAGCCGTCGGCGCCCGTGGCTGGGTCGCCCTCGCCGTCGTCGCCGCCGGTGTAGCCGTCGAGGTTGAGGCTGAAGTCGGGCTTGGCTTGGCGCTTCACGAAGTCCACCACGCGGCGGAGCTCCTCGTCGCTCATATAGGTGCCCTGGGCGCGGGTGAGGTTGGATGAGCCGGGCGGGAGGAAGAGGAAGTCGCCCGAGCCGAGGAGCTTCTCGGCTCCGTTGCGGTCGAGGATCGTCCGCGAGTCGACCTTGGATGTGACCTGGAAGGAGATGCGCGTGGGGAGGTTGCTTTTGATGAGGCCGGTGATGACGTCCACGCTGGGGCGCTGTGTGGCGAGGATGATGTGGAGGCCGACGGCGCGCGACTTCTGGGCCAGCCGCGTGATCGAACTCTCGATGTTCTTCGAGGCGAGCATCATCATGTCCGCCAACTCGTCCACGATGATGATGATGTAGGGGAGGTGGAAGGGCATGCGGTCGTAGTCAACGTCCTCGCCCAGGCGGTTCCGGATTTCCTCCTCGCCGAGGCGGTTGTAGGCGGCGATGGTGCGGACGCCGACGGCGGCCAGGATGTCGTAGCGCTCGTCCATCTTGTGGGTCGCCCAGTCGAGGATCCAGGTGGCGCGCTTCATGTCAGTGACCACGGGCGTGAGGAGGTGTGGAATCTCGGCGAAGGCCGCCAGCTCCACCATCTTGGGGTCAATCAGGATCAGCCGCACGTCGTCGGGGTGCTGGGTCATGAGGATGCTGGCGATGATGGAGTTGATGCAGACGCTCTTGCCGGAGCCGGTGGCGCCGGCGATGAGGAGGTGTGGCATCTTCGTGAGGTCGGCGATGATGGGCTTGCCCGAGGCGTCCTTGCCCAGGAAGAGCGAGATGGCCTGGTCGCGCTTGCGGTAGCCGTCGCTCTCGAAGAGCTCGCGGAGGCGGACGAGCTCCTTGTCCATGTTGGGCAGCTCGACGCCGACGGTGGACTTGCCAGGGATAGGCGCGACGATGCGGACGGCTGGCGCCTTCGTGGCGATGGCCAGGTCGTCGGAGAGCGAGGTCACTTTCGTCAGCTTCGTGCCCGCCTCCAGCGACAGCTCGTAACGGGTCACGACGGGACCCTGGTCAATATCCACGACGCGTGCGCCGACCCCGAACTCCTTGAGGGTGCGTTCGAGGACCTCGATCTGCTGCTGGATGTGCTGGCTCTGGAGGCCCTTGTCCACGCTGCGCGACTCGTCGAGGAGTGCGGGCGGGGGGAGCAGGTAGTTCTCGTTTCGCGGCTGGGGCCGCTTCGCGGGCCGGCTCTCCTCCTCATCCGCATCGGCGAGCTCGTCCTCGATGTCGAGGAGCTCGGCCTGGGTCGCGGGCACGGGCTTCGCATCGGCAGCGGGAACGGCGACTTCGCCCTCGGCACCCTCCGCCTCAGTGGGAATCTCGTTCTCGATGTCGAGCGGGCAACCTGTTCCCTCCCCCGCCGACGCCGCACTGCTCGCCTCTTCGACGCGGTCGGCCTGCACGACCTTGTCCAGGTAGCCCACAGTCACCGGGCGCCCCGTGTCAATCGGCTCGTCTGGCGACCTTGCGGGCTCGGGCTCCTCATCGTCCTGGGGCTCGGGGGCGGCCTCGAGGGTCTCGGTGAGCGCCTGAGCCGGCTCTGCCGGGCGCGCGGCCCTCTGCCGCGGCTTGTGCCGACGCAGCAGCGGCAACAGGTGCTCGCGTCCCGCCTGGCCGAGCCAGGTCACTGGCGTCGCCAGCAACTCGTCCACCGAGAGCATCAGGAGCGCCATGAGGGTGAGCGCCGCGCCCAGGAACCACTGCCCCGTGTGGCCGAAGTAGTCAACCGCCATGCTGTTGAGCGCCACGCCCACGGTGCCGCCGTAGCCGGGCATCGAGCCGCTCCCCTTCCCCACCGTGGCCGCAAACGTGCATGCGCACACCAGCAGCAGCACGCCCCCCAGCGTGCGAAGCGCGATCTGCTCCAGACCACGGCCCAAGAGGTTCAGCACCGCCCACGCCGCCAGGAGCACGACGACGAGGCAGGCACAGACGCCCAGCCCTTCGAGGAGGAAGGCGCCCAGCCTTGCGCCGAGCAGCCCGCAGCCGTTGTGCGCAGGGGAGGCCGCGGGGAAGCTGAAGGCCGGCAGGTCGCTCGTCCTGAAGGTCGCAAGGCTCACCGCCGTGAACCCGCACAGGCCCAGGACCACAACCGACACCAGCACACGCGTCACCAGGAAGCGTTTCATGGCAGTCCTCGGACCGAGGGTCGAGTTGGCACGGGGAAATCAGCGTCGAACGAGGCGCGGGGGAACACGCCTCACGGGGAGTCAGCAACCGCCATTATTCTACCACGCCCGGGCCAGCTTTGCAAGCAATACTGCTGCCCCGACGAGATAGCAGTACATCGCAAAGACTGCCAGGCACTTACGTCGCACGACGAGGGACAGGAGCGCCAGCGCCCCCAGGCTCGCGAGCAGGGAGGCGATGAACCCCAGAGCCAGGGGCAGCGGGGAGACGGCTCCCAACTCCAGAATCGCCTTAGACTTGAGCAGCGTCGCCCCGCCAATCGCCAGCGCACCCAACAGGAAGGCGAACGTGACCGCAGCCTTCCGCTCAAGTCCCGCCGCAAGCCCCGCGCCCACGGTCATCCCGGAGCGCGACACCCCCGGCGCAAGCCCGATCGCCTGCGCGAGCCCTATCCAGAAACCCGTCTCGACCCCAACGGAGTCCAGCGGCCGGCTGTCCGTGGCCAGCCGCTCGCCCACCCACAGCACCGTGCCCGTGAGGAGGAGTCCCACGGCCACCCCCATCGGGTTCTCGAACAGCCCCTCGAAGTGGTCCTTCAGCAGGAGGCCCAGCACCGCCGCAGGCACAGTGCCAACGAGCAGCGGGGGAATCAGCCGCCGCCGAACGGTCGCCAGCGCCAGAATCTCGCGGCTGAAGAAGATGACGATGGCCACAAGCGAGGCCGCGTGGAGCAGCACATCCATCGCCACGGGCGCCCCCTCGATGCCGAAGAGCCACTTAGCCAGCACCAAGTGCCCGGAGCTTGAGACAGGGAGGAACTCAGTGACGCCCTGAAGGACGCCTAGCCCGATCCCCTCGATAGCGGTCACGCAACGGATTCCTTTGGCGGGGAGCCGTCTACGGGGTTGCGCGGATTATACCACGACTGCCGCCGAGATCAAGAGCTTTCTTCAATTTACTGCGGTGGACGCCCCCCCATCCCCCCACATATCGGGCCGCGGCGCGATCCGGGCGCCTCGACGCCGTCGGGCTCTCACTTCCCGTTCACCAGCGCTTGACTCCCAGAGGGCCAGATGGTAGACTCGTTGGCGGTAGGGCGATTAGCTCAGTCGGTAGAGCGCTACACTCACATTGTAGAGGTCACTGGTTCGAGTCCAGTATCGCCCACCACCCCTGACGTGTTCCGCTACGAGCCGAAGGGGGCCGCCAGCATGGTGCTGCGAGCGGCCCCAATGCCTTCACCTGCTCTGGCCTCACCCTCGAGCGTGCAAGAGGGCCACGCGCTCCCCACAAGAAGTGGCCCTCTTGCGCCGGCCCTTAGCCTGCATTTCTCACCAGTTCCTGGTGAGAAATGCGGTGCCATTCGGGACGCCTTACTCGATTCCGGGGCGTCATTGTGTGGCTGAAAGGTCCTCTGACGCGTTCTCAGCATCATCATGGCTCTCTTGGCTCGTGCTCAAGCGCCCAGGCGGGCACGATGGCCCGTCGGCCGCCGGGCGGGGTCCAGCGGAAGTGCAGTGCGGCGCCGCCAAGGGCCTGGTAGTATTCGATCTTGAGGGGGTGCGGGCCGGCCGCGAGGCGGAGCCGGACCGATTTCTCGGCGAGGGTGTGGGCGCCCCAGTGCTCGATGGCGGGCTTGCCGTCGAGGTGCAGACGCGCTCCCTCGTCGCTCTCAAGCGACAGCTCGTATTCGCCCTCTTCGGGCGCCACGAGGAAGCCCTCGTAGTGGCAGCCGTAGAACTGGGTGCGGCCTCCGCCCGGGCTGCCCGACCAGTCGAGCGTGGCGACGACTTCGCGGCCTGTGGCCTCGCGGAAGCCCCAGGAGAAGTAGGTGGCCTTGAGGCCCGGCCTGGCGGCGCCCTCGGCGAACCGGACCAGCGCGTCCGCGCGGGACTTGTGGAACCGGAATGCCGGCAGGGTGGTGAGCCGCGCGGGGATCTTCTCCAGGCCAGTTCGGACTGCGGCGAGAAGCCCCTTGGCCTGGGCGAGGTCGCCGCGCTGGACTGCTGCGAGGACGGCTTCCTTCGCGCGGCGCAGCTCCGCCGCCTCGGGGGTGGACTCCAGCTCCAGCCGCTCGCGCAGGTTGTCAATCCACGGCTTGGTGGCGGCGCGATTCGGGCCGCCGGTGTGTTTCTCGAGGATGCGCGTGAACTCGTTTTGGGCCTTGGCGAAGTCCCCGGCCTCGCAGGCCCCCTCGGCCGCGCTGAGGTCGAGCTCCAAGAGGGCGGCGAACGGATAGCTCGCAACCAGGTCAGGTGCTTCACCCTCCCGCAGCATCTGGCCGAGGGCCAGCCCGACGTGGCCGTCGGCCCCTACCTCGATGGCCGGGTGCTCCTCCGGCATGATAAGTGCGGCAACTCGCTTGGAGGCCGGGCGGTCCAGGAGGCCGTAGACCAGCCTGTAGCGGGCAACAGGCACTTGGATCGCCTGCGGCCCAGCGGCCAGAACGAAGGAGCACTTGCCGTCCTCGGAGGCGAGGGCCAGGCGGCATTGGAGGCCCTCGGCGGCCAGCTCGGCGTGGAGCCTGCCCGTCTTGCCCTGGAACGGGGCGAGGCGCAGGGCCGAGCCGTCCGCCGCGAGCTGCTCGATTCGGTAGACGCCTCGCCCCGTGGGCATCAGCTCACCAATGGGCGCGAAGACGGCGACCCGTCCGAGGTCGCCCGCGCACCAGGCGTCGCCGCCCGGAGCGAACTTGCCGTCGAGGTTGTCGTCGTAGAGGCTGAGCGGCTCCAGGCCGACGGCTCCGGCCTGGAGGACGCCCGAGCGGCAGAAGACCCTGGCGGCGCCTTCGTGGAAGTATGCTCGCGGGAAAGCAAGGACGCCCAGGGGTGTGTCGAGCGGCGCGAAGCCGAGGCCCGCGGGCACAAGCTCGGAGCGCTTGCCCTCGCGTTCAATGAAGACCCTCTCCTCTTCCGAAACCAGCTTGAAGGGGAGGCGCGTACCGCTCCCAGGCAGGATGATCTCGGTTCCGTAGTTGGCGTAGCAGACGATGGGGCGTCCCTTGCGCTCACGGTCCACGCACGCAGGCGAGAGGACCAGGTTGGGATCGGGCAATCGGGCCGCCGCCAGAGCCACGGAGATCGGCTCCTGCTCGGCGCCGGCCGCCCAGAGGGCGGGGATCAGGAGAAGAGTTCGCAGGAGGCTTCTCATTGGGCGTTCCTTGCGGGTGGGGTGCCGCCAAGCGCCCGGGCGACCTCCGCGGCGAGGTCGTAGAGGCGGGCGGAGCGCTCGCGCCAGGGGTGCGGGTTGAAGATGAAGTGGGAGGGCCAGGGCTCCTTGGCGGCGCTGGCGATGGTGAACTCGGAGAGGTAGCGGAGGGCGCGGGTGCGCTCGTCGCAGAGCGCCCTGGCCCGTCGGGCGAGGCCCTCGCCCAGGCGGGCGCGGAGGGCGTCGTCGAGGAGGGCGTCTTGGACGAAGATGCGTGCCTCGGCCTCCTGGAGGCCCTCGCGGAGGGTTTCGAGGCGGACGCCTGCGGCCGGCCCGTCGCGGCCGGGCGTGACGACGTATGTGACCTGGTAGTTGTTGAGCGCGGTGGTGCTCCAGGTGCTGCGGGGGTCCCAGTGGGCGGCGCTGGGGTCGTTGTAGCGGGCGATGATGTCGTGGAAGCCGCTGCGTCCACGGAGGACGGGCCAGAAGTCGCCGCCCCAGGGGGCGAAGCCGCGCATGCCGAGGAAGGACTCGCGCCCGAACTGGCCGGCGAAGTCGGTGATGCCCCACCCCGCGGGGGCCTCGCGCTTGCCCGTGAGCAGGATGGCCTCGGGGCAGAGGCGGTAGTCGCGCAGCGGGGAGTTCAGGTTGAAGGTGCTCCGCGTGTAGGCCGTCGCAACGTAGGGGTTCTGCCAGCCGTAGAAGGGCTTGTCCGCGTCGGGGTCCCAGAACACCCCGTAGTTGCCCACCAGCCCCACGCGGGCGTAGGGGTTGCCGTTGGGGCCTTTGTCGAGCCGCTGGTGCCCGAACCAGAAGTGGCCGAGGCGGACCCATCGGGCGTCGGGCACGAGGGCCTTGAGGTCCTCGATGCACTCCTTCGCGCACTCCGGCCCGTTCCCGCCGTCGGCGTGGTAGCCGAGGGCGAGCGACCTGGCGATGCCGTGGTTCGCCAGGATTCGGGCGAAGCCGTCGAAGGCGGGCCGCCACAGGGCGCGGGCATCCTCCGTGCCCCACCTCGGCCCCTTGGCGTCCTTCAGCTCGCCGGTGGCGGGGTCGAACTCGGTGATCCAGGGGATCGTCTTGCCCTCCTCGCCCTCCGAGAGGTAGAAGATGACTGTTGGGACCTTGCCGAGGTGCTTGACGGCGAGGGCGACGTAGCGCTCGACGAGGCGTAGGTCCGGCCGCAACGAGCCGTCCGACTGCCGAATCCACCAGAGCATCGCGTGCTCGTTGCCGAAGTGGGTCTTGCGGACCAGGGGGATCGTCAGCTCCTTCCCCGCCACCTGGCCGAGGAGTTGGAGCGACCGCTCGATGAGCTGCCAGTGCGGGCGCGACCACATCGGCACGCCGTAGCGGATGGCCAGGGTGTCGGGCGACTGGACGAAGCCCATGTAGGTCACGAAGTCCTTCGCGTCGGGCAGCAGGTAATCGCTGACGTGGAGGCGGATGGGGACGGCCACGGGCGCCAGCCCGTCGGCGCTCACGGTGAGCGTCCCCGAATAGTCGCCAGGCGCGGCCTCGCGCGGCACCTCGGCGCTCAGCCACACGGGCTGCATGGCCGGCTCGGCGCCCGAGCGGCCGGGCAGCTTCTCCACGGGCTCGGGCGGGCTGTCCTCGAGGGGGTCGAAGATGCCGCCGTAGAAGTGGCTGTAGCGCACCCGCAGGCGGGGAGGCGTCTGCCCGGGGCCTTTGAGCGGCGACGCGGCGGCCTTCAGGCCGCGGAACGGCTGGCGCGAGCTAACGACGACCTGCCCCGCGAAAACGCCGTTCCGAGCGCCGCTCAGGGTGATGGGGCGAAGCGGCTCCGCAGGGTCCCCATGCAGGCGCGGGTCCACCCGCTCCCAGACCGACCAGTTCCACACCTGAAGCCCTTCGGGCCGCGCGACTCGCCCCGCGATGACCCCCGGCCCGGCCCTGGCCGTGAGGCTGAGCGATTCCACCGACGCCCGGTTCCACCAGAGGTTCCGATGGTCCTGGATGTTGTAACCCATCTCCCTGGGGCTGACGAGCGCGAACATCGCCTCGTGTGCCGGCGCGCGGTGGACCTCGACCGCCAGCACATTGGTCCCCGCCCGCAGGGCCGACGCGGGAATCTTCGCCTCGAACCGGCGGAACCGCTTGGCGTACCGCTCGCGCAGCTCGGGGTCCTTCATCTGCTGGGCGGACCCCCGCTCGCCCATGATCCAGAGGTGCGGATCGCTGTGCGGGAAGAGCGTCTTGCCGTTCGGATGGACGAATGCCTCCTTCGGATAGTCCTCGGCCAGCGTGTCGAATGCCAGCTTGCCCGCGGGCAGGGCCGCCCGCCCGATCTCCTGGCCATTCAGATAGAAGACGGCCCCGCCCTGAAAGACGGCATCGAGCGATAGTTCCTCGACGCGAGCGGGGTCGGCCACCTCGAACTTGCCCCGAAGACAAACGAGGGCCAAGCTGCGATAGTGGCAGCCCATCGGGACCGCCGTGCGGACCCATTCGCCGTCGTCGAACTCAGGCTTCGCCCAGTCCGCCGGCGGGAAGGGCGAGCCCACGACCTGTGATGCTTCCTGAAGGCGGAAGACCAGCTCCTTGGGGTTTCTGCCGGTCTGCTGCTCGCTCCATATCTTGGCCGGCGCGAACCCCACGCGCGGGTGGAGCGGATCGATCCTCATAAGCGCGCCCGCCTCCATTCTCGCCACATCCGTCTGCCACGTCTCATAGTACCGCCAAATGGTCGCGTCGCCCTGCCAGTTCCGCGGCCCGGCCGCCGTTCGCAGGATCGCCGAGGGGTTCTCGGCTGCACGCGCGACACCGCACGCCCCCAGAGCAACGAAGGCGATGATGGCCTCTCTCTTCATTCCCTGGTATCTTCTTCCGGTCTTCCGAGATCGATCTGATCCGGGTCGATGCGCGGATCGGGGCTGGACAAATGGAGACGACCAGGCTTCCATTGGAGACGTGTGGTTGTGTCTGTGTTTCGTCTCTTCTTGGAGGCCTGGTCATGGGCAAGCGAAAGGTCGCTGGACGGCGCAAGACGGCTCATCTGTCGAAGCCAGGGCCATCGCTCCTGGAACAGGTGCGCTCGGTGCCGCCCGAGAGGCTCGGGATCCTGGCAGTGGACCCCGCCAAGGACCACTCGACGGTGTGTCTGGGCAACGTGCGCGCCGAGGTGCTCGTGCCGCCCTTCGACGTGGCACATCGCAAGTCGGCCCTCGAGGGCCTCGTGGAGACGATGCGCACCGCCTGCCAGGTGCACGGGCTCCAAGACCTCGTGGTGGCCATCGAGCGGACCGGGACCTATTATCACCCGATCCGCGATGTTCTCAAGCGCCAATGGAAGGTCCTCATGGTCCATCCCTCGGTGACGAAGCAGCTCCGAGCGGCGAGTGACCCGGGCAACAAGGCGGATGCGACGGACCTCTTCGCCGCGGTCCGTGCGGCGGTCGTGGGCTACGCGCGGCCCGAGGCCGAGCTGCCCGAACCCTATGGGGCCGGGCGCATCGAGAGCCGGGAGCGCGAGAGTCTCGACAACTCCGGCAGGGCCCCCGACTGGCCGACCCCGACGCCCCGGGCTCGACCAACGCCGCACATTCCCTGGGGGCAAACCCGCGGGCAAGCAAGGCGCTCTCTCGGTCCGTCAACGTCGGATCGGCGGTTAGGGGCCCTCCCCACATTCGTACCAGTAAGGCGCTCTGACGGTCACACTGCCGAGAGACAGGAGCCCACATTGGGGCCGGGCATGGCACGTCCTGCTTCAAGAAAAACCACCTCACGGTGGCCATTGAGAAAGACTGTGCCCAAGAAACCCTTGACTTTCTCATGGCGGTCTTGCCCCTCTTCCTGCCTTCGCTGCTCCTATCCGCGCCCATCCGCGTTATCCGCGGCTAGACTCCTGCTCTTGACCGCCGAGGACGGAAGGCCGCGGATTGTGCCGATGAGCGCGGACGGGAGAGGAGACCAAGCAGGCATCGAACCCCACTTCCCCTCTTCTCTTAAGGCGGCCCGTGGCCGCAACCAAAGGGGAGGATTGGATGGGTGGATGAATGGATGATTGTCTGACACCCATCCACTCATCCATTCATCCATCCTCGCCAACATGTGCGCAAGACGCGCACGAGTCACGACGGAAGGTTGTAATCTGTGATCGTGCTTCCGTCACTCGCTCTCAGGGAAGAGCATGGCCTCGGCGAAGTGGTGCTGGAAGTCGGGCAGGCCGCCGAGCTCGAGGTACTCGGTCTCGCGCGAGGCGGCGTCGGCTTGAGCCCGGTAGCCGGTGCAGGCGAGGACCATCTTCGCGCCGACGAGTGCGGCGTTGCCGATGAAGTGAATCCGCTCGTGCTCGACGGGCGGGAGGAGGCCGATGCGGAGGGCGTTGCGGCGGCGGATGAAGTTGCCGAACCCGCCCGCCAGCAGGATGGCGTCAATGCCCGCGTCGTCCACGTCGAACTGCTTCTTGAGGACTTCGATGCCGGCTCGGATGGCGCCCTTGGCGAGCTGGACCTGGCGGATGTCGCCCTGCGTGAGGAGGATGGGCGAGCCGAGGCTGGTCTCGGCCTGGTGGGCGAGGATGAAGTCGTTGCCGCGCTCGCCTGGGACGACGCGTCGGCGGAGCGCCCTGGGGAGCTTGCGCGGCAGCTCGCCGGGTCCGCGGAGCCGGCCGCTGGGGTCGAGGATGCCGGCGCGGAGGAGCTCGGCGACGGCGTCAATGAGCGCGGAGCCGCAGAGGCCGCGGGGCGCCGAGTCGCCTATCGTACTGGTCTCCACGTCGTCGCCGAAGCGGACCTGCTCGATGGCGCCGTCGGCGGCGCGCATGCCGAAGCGGATGCGCGCGCCCTCGAAGGCCGGGCCGGCCGCCGTGGAGCAGGCCACGAGGCGCTGGCGCGTGCCGAGGACCATCTCGCCGTTGGTCCCGATGTCCACGGCCAGGGTGGGCTTGCGGCGGGTGGGCAGGTCGGCGGCCAGGATGACCCCCACGGTGTCGCCCCCCACGAAGCCGGCGATGTTGGGCATGGTGTAGAGGCGGCCGCACGGGTGGATGGCGATGCCGAGGTCGGCCGCCGGCACCACGACGGCCCCGCGGACCGCGGCCGGGAAGGGTATCTGGGCCACGTGGCGCGGGTCGAGTGCCAGGAGCAGGTGGTTCATCGTGGTGTTGCCGACCATCGTCATCTCGTAGATGGCCTCGGCGGGGACGGCGGCCTTGGCCGCGAGCTCGGCCAGGATGTCGTTGACGCACTCGACGATTTTCGCCTGAAGCTCGCGGAGGCCGTCGCCCTCGGAGGCGTAGGTGATCCGCGCCACCACGTCGTCGCCGTAGCTCACCTGGGGGTTGGTCCTGGCGGCGATGGCCGCCTCGTGGCCCGTCGCCAGGTCGAGGAGCGAGCCGACGACCGTCGTGGTGCCGATGTCGAAGGCCACGCCGAAGAGGCGCCCGGCCGTGTCCCCGGGCTCCAGCGCGATCACGTCGCCGCCGTGGAGCACGGCGGTGAGGTGGTGGTCCGTGGCTCGGAGCGCGGCGGGGAGCTGGCGGAGCGCTCCGAGGTCGAGGCGCAGCCCGTCGCCGCCCAGGGCGTCGAGCACGCGGTCGGCATCCGAACGCGGGGCATCGAGGGAGGGCTCGGGCGCCCGCACGGCGCGCTTGGCCACGGCCGGGCAGAGGCGGGTGGCCCTGTGCACGCCCGTGGTCAGGATGCGCTGCTCGAAGAAGCGCGAGGCGTCGGGCACCGTGACCGTGGTGTCGTGCAGGAGGCGTGCCTGGCAGGCCAGGCGCAGGCCGGCCGCGAGGTCCCTGGGCTTCAGGATGCGCCGCTCCGTGGCGTTCACGGGCGAGCAGCCGTCGCGGACCGCCACGCGGCACTTGCCACACGTGCCGCGCCCGCCGCAGGGCGTGTCAATGATTATCCCCGCCCGTGCCGCCGCCTCGAGCGCCAGGCTGCCGGGCAGCACGAACGCCGCCTTGCCTTCCGGCTCGAACATCACCCGTATCGTTCCGCTCATCGCATCCCATCATCCATTGGCCCATCCTTCTCTCGCGCGAAGCCTCCTGATGCTAGCGCAAGCCGCATGGACTGTCAAACTCGCCGGGGGGCGCACTGACGGATTCGCACGCCCCACCGCACGTCACCCCATTGCCTCCACCGAACGCATCTTGCCGGGGCGACGGCTGGCAGCCACTCCGCGGCCTTACCCGCCATCCTCCGCGAGGGCGCGACCTCAGCTTCTGCCTTCCGTCGAGCCCGAGCGGGGGCACTTGGCCGGAACAGGGCCGTCCGCTGGTGCGGAGATAATTGCAGAGTCATATGACTCTGCAATTATCTTCCCAAACCCCCACGCCGGCCAGCGCGCGGCATGCACGCCGGTGGCGCGTCGTCGAAAGCCGGCCTTATTGGCTTCCGTAGAAGTAACGCAATTCCCGGTGGCTTACCACGGGGCGGGTGCCGCCCTCAACGGCTTCCATTGAGGGTGCAGGGGGGGACAGCTCTCGAAGACACCCTCAAGCGAGGACGCTTGAGGGTGCCACCCATCAACGTTGTGAAACCAAGGGTTGCCCGGCAACGCTGCATTCTATTGCTTTTGCAGAAGCCAATAGCTGCCGTAGCAGTGCCGTCCGCTGGCGCGGAGATAATTGCAGAGTCATATGACTCTGCAATTATCTTCCCAGGCCCCCATCCCGGCCAGCGCGCGGCAGGCACACCGGTGGCCCGTCGTCGAAAGCCGGCCTCGGCTGCCGTAGCAGTGCCGTCCGCTGGCACGGAGATAATTGCAGAGTCATATGACTCTGCAATTATCTTCCCAGGCCCCCTTGCCGGCCAGCGCGCGGCAGGCACACCGGTGGCCCGTCGTCGAGCCCGAGCGGAGGCACCTGGCCGGAACAGGGCCGCCTGCTGGCACGGAGATAATTGCAGAGTCATATGACTCTGCAATTATCTTCCCAGGCCCCCATCCCGGCCAGCGCGCGGCAGGCACACCGGTGGCCCGTCGTCGAAAGCCGGCCTCAACGGCCGCAGCAGTTCCGATGGACAAAGCCCATCTCAATGCGGTGGAGGCGAGAACCCTGCCCAGGAACG
>Ga0194110_10003917_pt1 | contig 18257 bp, 20 predicted proteins | sample TA2Kig1200mmetaG_FD_146192 | JGI IMG/M metagenome (GOLD analysis project Ga0194110, IMG submission 146192) | Freshwater microbial communities from Lake Tanganyika, Tanzania - TA2015032 Kigoma Deep Cast 1200m | ecosystem: Environmental > Aquatic > Freshwater > Lake | place: Tanzania: Lake... | reverse complement strand
GATGGTATGGAGTTGTCTAATAAATCTTTTTTCGATCTTGGTCGTCCTCTTGCGGGAGATATGGCCGGCTTTAAGCTTCTGCCCTGTGTCGCAGAGTTGAGAGCAGAGGTCGATGAGGCGGTCGCAGTATGGAGGGGACGTTGCTGAATTCTATGAATTCTTAACTTCCCGATTCTTTCTTTTGAACCGATTTCACCACGGCTGAGGCACTGACGCCAACATGCCTCGCAATTTCGGCCATCGGTATCCCGAAATCACGACTCAAATGGTAGCATACTTCTGCCCGAAGTTCCGAAACCCTCCTCCTCTGCCCCCCATTCCGAAGCTCTTCCTCACTAACCCCCTCTCTCTCACACATCCCCGTGATTTCTCGGTCAATCTGCTTCGACCTTCCCTTCAGCCTCAGCTGCCGCCGAAGATTCCTGTCCGCCTCCTTCAGCACTTCCTCTACAAATCCCCCACCGCCCAATATCCGCGCATCATGGGCCACCTCTTCTCCTGAATCCCTCATCGAAAGTACCCGAGACCATCCCCCAAGACTCCGAATCAGACCTCCACCCACCAGGTCCATCCGTCTGCCTTGATCTTTCCCTTCCTCCATAAACTTCCGGTATCTCCGTATCGCCTTCCCCTTCTGCTCGCTAAACCATCCCAAAACATATTCCGTCTCCTGCCACCCTCTCCGCCTCTTTCCCGTCAATACTCCGTGCCCACACCCTGGGTATCCTTCCAACTCCTCCATAGTCTTCACAAGCCCCGCCCTCAACGGATTTAGATGAATATAGCGGACCAATTCCAACAGATACGGATCCTCTTCGCAAACAATCGACTTGTACCGATTCTCAAATAGGTGCCCATGCCTCCGGTACTTCAGATTGTATCTAACTGCATAACCGGTCAGCAGGCCCCGCATGAATTTGGAGATTCCCTTGGACCCACTGATGATCAATAGGTGGACATGGGTATCCATGAGCGCCCAGGCCAGAACTTTAGTGTCCGTCTTTTCCACCTGCCGACCGATCCTGGATAGAAAGTCCTCCCGGTCCTGTTCGTCACGGAATATCCGGCTCCCTTCAATCCCCCTTACCATGATGTGATGAAGAACTCCGGGCGCGTCCAGTCTTGCTTGTCGTGGCATATTCACCTTTTATCACAATTCCCGTCTACTGTAAAGTATCGATTTTCAGCAACGTCCCCTTCGTCGTCGTATATGAAGAATGTAGACCCATATTTGCATAGTAAAAAGGCCGGATTTCTCCGGCCTTTTATTCTGGCTCCCCGAGGAGGACTCGAACCTCCAACCTAGTGGTTAACAGCCACCCGCTCTGCCGGTTGAGCTATCGGGGAATCATTCTAAACCAATAAAAACCCTTGAGTCAAAAACTCTCTCAACCGGGTGGTTAATCCCGCCATCGGCGGGACTCTGCCGGTTGCCTTCCTCCGGTAGGTAAAAGCTATCGGGGAATGTGTGTTTAGTTTAAAAGAAAATTTCATGGATGGCAAGGGAAAATATTAGCCGCGGACGGTGGCCTCGTCTTCAAAATGTGGCTCCAATTTCCTCAACGCCCGCTTCTTATGCCATCCCCTAATCATATTGATTGGACCCGAAAAGGTATAAAAGAGGATAGAGGCGAAGAGGACGATCACCGGTTCCATGACGATAACGATCATGGAGAGGACGATGAAGATGAAGAGGCTGAAAGGTTTTCTTCGGGCCAGATCAAGTTCCTTAAAGCTGGAGTAACGAATGTTGGAGACCATGAGAAATGCAAGGACATAAATCATGACCAGGATGACGATGTCTTTGACCCATCCTGTCTCGATCAGACGGAGATAGAGAAGAATCGTCAGGGCGATCATGACGGCAGCCGCAGGGATCGGAAGGCCTTTGAAATATTTTGTTTCTCCGGAGGCGGACATCACATTGAATCGGGCCAATCTTAAGGCTCCACAGACGACAAAGAGGAAGGCCGCGAGCCAGCCAAATCGTCCATAGGGCCGAAGGGCCCAGCTAAAGGTCAGGAGGGCCGGCGCCACGCCAAAGGAGATGAGGTCAGCCAGAGAATCGTACTGGACGCCGAATTTGGACGTGGCTCCGGAAAGCCGGGCCACTTTTCCATCCAAAATATCAAATACACCTGCAAGAAGAATGGCATAGGCAGCATATTCAAATTTCTCATGGAAGACGGAGATGATGGCCCAGAAGCCGCAGAAGAGGTTTCCTGTGGTGAAGAGGTTGGGGAGGATGTAGACCCCCTTGCGCATCTTAATCGGAGTTCTTCTCTTCTTCATGGCAATACCCGATGATGGATTCCCCTCCCTTGATATGCTGTCCCACCCTCACAATGAGCCGGACATCAACGGGGAGGTAGAGGTCAACCCTTGACCCAAACCGAATCATACCAAATATTTCTCCTTTATTCAAGAGGTCGCCTGTTTTTGCATAACAGACGATCCGCCTAGCCACAAAGCCCGCGATCTGAACGAGCAGGATTTTGAATCGGTCGTCTGTCTCCATGACAAAGGCGTTCTGTTCATTGAGAAGGGACGCCTTGTCACGGCTTGCCACTAAAAACTTGCCCGGATGATAACTTGTTTGAAGGATCTTCCCTGAGGCAGGGGCGCGATTGATGTGGACATCGAAGGGAGACATGAAGATGGCCACTTTTAATGCCCTCTGTTTTAAGAAACGGTCCTCTTCGCATTCTCCTACATAAATGACCCTGCCATCCGCCGGAGAGAGGATGGTATTCCTGAGGGAGGGAATCTTTCTCCTCGGATTCCTGAAGAAATAGGCGATGAACAGGGTGAGAAGGATTCCCGGAATCGTCAGAACCGTCCATCCCATCCCCGCAAAGAAGAGGGTGAGGATGGCTGAGGGGATGAGAAAGGGAAGCCCTTCCCTGGCAATAGGCCATCGGTTCTGCGGCATCAGCGTTTCTTCTCTTTGAGCCAGCCCATCATGGAGCGCAGTTTTTTCCCCACGGTTTCAATGGGATGCTCCGCTTCTTTTTTTCTCAGGGCGGTGAAGACCGGCCGGCCCACCCGGTTCTCTATGATCCATTCTCTGGCAAAACTTCCATTCCGGACCTCTTCAAGGATGCGTTTCATTTCCTGCCGCGTCTCTTGAGTGATGATCCGTTTGCCCCGCGTCAGATCTCCATATTCGGCAGTGTCGGAAACTGAATAACGCATGTAGGAAAGGCCGCCTTCATACATTAAGTCCACGATGAGTTTCAGTTCATGGAGGCACTCGAAGTAGGCGATCTCAGGTTGATAGCCGGCTTCCACAAGGGTATCGAATCCGGCTTTGATCAGTTCGCTCACTCCCCCACAGAGCACGGACTGTTCTCCAAAGAGGTCGGTCTCGGTCTCTTCTTTAAAAGTGGTTTCAATCACGCCGGCACGGGTGGCGCCCAGACCTTTTGCATAGGCGAGGGCGGTCTTCTTGGCTTTTTTTGTGAAATCCTGATGGATCGCAAGAAGGGATGGGACACCAGCTCCCTTCTCATATTCTCTCCGGACCAGATGGCCCGGGCCTTTCGGAGCGATCATCACCACATCGATCTCTTTCGGAGGGACGATCTGGCTATAGTGAATATTGAACCCGTGAGAGAACAGAATGGTTTTTCCCTTCCGGAGATAGGGTTTTACATCCTCTTCGTAGAGCTTGGCTTGGATGTGGTCCTGGGTGAGGATCTGGATGAGATCAGCCTGACGGGCGGCTTCGTTTGCAGAAACCGGCTTGAAGCCGTGCCGGAGGGCGAGTTCATAATTTTCGCCCCCTTTTCGTTGAGAGACGATGACATCAAGGCTGCTATCGCGCAGGTTCTGCGCCTGGGCATGGCCCTGGCTTCCATAGCCGATGATGGCGATCTTTTTCCCTTTCAGGTCTTTGAGGTCCGCATCCTTGTCGTAATAGATTTTCATTTAGACGCTCCTTTTTAACTCACCCACTTGTACCTTGCTTAGATAGAAAATAATTGTCTAAGGGTCAAAAGGTAAAGGTTAAGATGCCCGTTTCGTCAAGGGGTTACGTTTATCGTCTAAAATTTTTACCCTTACCCTTTGACGCTAAACGATACGGGCTTCCTAACCCTAACCGTGACCTTTGCTATTAAGTCAGTTCGGTCATGGCTTTGCTTCCTCTCGACATGGCCACACGACCGGTCCTGACCAGTTCCTTAATGCCCAGAGGCTTCAGGAGAGAGAGAAGGGCGTCGATCTTCTTCTCGTCCCCTGTTATTTCAATGGTATAAGTCTTAGCTCCCACATCGATGACCTTCCCTCTGAAAATATCGACGATCCGGAGAATTTCCTCACGGGTCTTTTCGGTGGCTAAGACCTTGACCAGAATCATCTCCCTTTCCACAAAGTCCTTGTCTATGAGATCGACCACTTTGATGATGGAGATCAGTTTGTTCAGTTGTTTGAGCACCTGTTCGATGATCTGATCGTCCCCGCGGGTGACAATGGTCATGGTCGAGACGGCAGGATCGAGGGTTTCTGCGACCGAGAGGCATTCGATGTTAAACCCCCTGCCGCTGAAGAGGCCTGCGATCCTGGCCAGAACGCCGAATTCATTTTCAACTAAAAGAGTAATGACATGCCTCATAATATTAAACCCCAGTAACCAACTTCTGAACTTGTTTCAGCATCCAACAGTTTCAAGAACTTACAAGACCCTGAAACGAGTTCAGGGTGACAGGTCGGGACTTTTTACGAGACCAACAAATATAGATTTAAAAAGTTTTGGTCATTCGAGTTTTGGTTATTATTTGGTTATTGGTGCTTGGAGCTTGGTTATTCATCTTTTTATACCAACCTCATCTGGTTGAGAGGCTCTCCTGCAGGAACCATGGGATAGACATTCTCCTCTGGATCGATGACGAAATCGATCACCACGGGTTCTGGAATGGAGAAAGCCTTCTTCAGGACAGGGACGACCTCTTCGGGTTTGGTCGCCCTCAGGCCTACAGCCCCATACGCCTCTGCCAGTTTCACGAAGTCAGGAGAGATCCCTTCGAGAGACGAGGAGGCGTATCGTTTTCCGTAAAAGAACTCCTGCCACTGCCTGACCATTCCAAGATAACCATTGTTGAGGATGGCCACTTTGATCGGCAATCGATACTGGACGGCTGTGGCCAGTTCCTGGGAGTTCATCTGGAAACTTCCATCGCCTGAGATGCCGATGACCAGCCTGTTCGGGAAAGCCACTTGGGCCCCAATGGCAGCAGGAAGACCGTAGCCCATCGTTCCCAGTCCGCCGGAGGTGAGAAAGGTTCTCGGCTTGAGATATTTGTAATACTGGGCGGCCCACATCTGGTTCTGCCCCACTTCGGTGGTGAGGATGGCTTCTCCCCCGGTCAGCTCATCCATCTTCTCGATGACATACTGGGGCTTGATGATCTGCTCCTGCTGGTAATTCATATCGTAAATGGCCTTCCAGCTCTCGATCTGGCGGTGCCATTTATGAAGTCCTCCCCTGAAAGAGGGGGTCTCCTCTTTTTCGAGAAGGGAGAGTATTTTTGAAAGGATTCGTTTACAGTCGCCCACGATGGGGAGATCGACCCTCACATTTTTGCTGATGGAGGTGGGGTCGATGTCGATATGAATGACCCTGGCCTGAGGAGCGAAGGATTCGAGTTTTCCGGTGACCCGGTCGTCGAATCGGGCTCCGACGGCAATGAGAAGATCGGACTCCATCACCGCCATATTGGCCCGGTAAGTCCCATGCATTCCGAGCATTCCGAGGGAGAGGGGATGATTTCCAGGAAAACCTCCCAGTCCCATGAGCGTCATGGTCACAGGGATGCCCAGTTTCTCCGACAGATGGAAGAGCTCCTTCGATGCATTGGAAGAGATGACTCCGCCCCCGACATAGAGAAGCGGCCTTTTCGACTTCAGGATGAGATGGATTGCCCTCTGAATCTGGCCGGGATGACCTTCCAGAGTGGGCCGGTATCCGCGAATGGACACCTTTTCAGGATACTTAAACTCTGCCGAGTCCACGAGAATATCTTTGGGGAGATCTACGAGAACCGGCCCCGGCCGTCCGCTTCTGGCTATATAAAAGGCCTCCTTGAGGATTCGGCTTAAGTCTTTAAGCTCTTTCACCAGGTAGTTATGTTTGGTGCAGGGCCTGGTAATCCCCACGATGTCCGCCTCCTGAAAGGCATCGTTTCCAATCAGGGAAGTGGGGATCTGGCCGGTGAGGATGACGATGGGGATCGAGTCCATATAGGCCGTGGCAATGCCTGTCACTGTGTTGGTAGCGCCCGGTCCGGAGGTGACGACCACCACCCCCACCTTACCAGAGGCACGGGCATAGCCGTCTGCCGCATGGACAGCCGCCTGTTCATGGCGGACAAGGACCTGGTGGAACGGGGCGCTGCTCAGTTCGTCAAAGAGAGGAAGAACCGCTCCCCCGGGGTAGTTGAAGAGGGTGTCCACCCCTTCCTTTTTCAAACATTCAACAATAATCTGAGAACCGGTCTTCTTCATCTACATAACCAATTGGAATATAGGAATAATGATTAAATCTTCAAAAGGTCGTCACTCCGGTGAAAACCGGAGTCCAGAAATCTTCAACTCATTCAAACCACTGGATTCCGGCTTTCGCCGGAATGACAAAGTTAGGGTTTAAAAACTTTTTATCTGTATTTCCTCAAGATCCTTTCTATCTCATCTTTATAAACCAGTTTTTTCTTCTTGATGATCTTTATTTCCACCTCATCCTGGGGGGTAAGAAAGGGTTTCTTCTCCAGCTCATCGAGTTGTCCTGCAAGTTCCGTATGAGCCTTTTTGATTTTTATGAAATCTTCGTCTTCCTTCATCAGCCTGTTGATTAATTCTTCCTCTTTTGTCACGATGCGTCCCCCCTTGCAAGGAATTGAATTTTCAACTGGTTTAGTCTCGAACGTTAATATAATACCAATGGTTTGTCAAATGGGATGTCTTTCCTGCCACTTGACCTCCGCCTCGGAAAGCCGGACATAGATGGGAGTAAATGTCTTCACATCCAAGGGCTCTCCCTTACGAAGCAGTTCGCTCCCCAATCTCGCTACGACCGACCCATGAGGAAGATAAAGGGAAGGATTGGGAAAGAGAGCCAATGAAGAAAGGGATTTTCGGAGATAGTCTCCGTAAGTTTTTATCCCATCGCCGACGAAGATGATCTTCTCCTTTATATTTTTAACGAGGTCTTGCGGCCTCATCGCCTGATAGTCAGATCGTCTTTTAAGAAGGTTGGCTTCATCATAGCGATAGAAAGCGATATAGACCTCTTCCTTGCGGGCATCCAGGATGGGGCAGATGAGATAGGGAGTGGGGGAGATCAGGGAGGCGAGGACGTCGAGCGAGGATACTCCTGCCACGGGTTTTTGAGTGGCATAGGCCAAGCCTTTGACCGTGCTCACGCCGATTCTCAATCCCGTAAAGGACCCCGGACCGAGGGAGATGGCCCATCCGTCCAGCTCTTCCATCGGACAGCGGGCTTCTCTGAGGAGATAGTTGATGGTTTCAAGGAGCCTTTCGGAGTGGGTGATCGGGATGTTGAGAAGGCATTCTGAGATGACCTCTCCTTCATCGATCAGCCCGACACTGCCACAGCGGGTTGAGGTATCGATTCCAAGGATTTTCATCTTTTCACCCTCACCTCTCTGCCCTCTCCCATCAAGAAACTGTGGTGTAAGTCCCTTCATGGTTCGACAGAGCCTATCCTGAGCGAACCGTTTACCCTTCGAGAACCTCAGGGCGAACGGTGAATTACAACACAGTCCCCAAAAAAAGGGGTAAGATGATTTAGAAGCTAAACCCTCCTTCCGGAGAGATGATGCGGATCAGGTCGTTATAGAAGGCAAAGAGCATTAGGAGAATGATAAGCATGAGCCCGATCTGCTGTGCGATCTCCATCTTCCTGATGCTGATGGGCCTCCTCAGAATCGCCTCCAATGTTAGGAAGAGAAAGTGGCCTCCATCAAGAATGGGTATGGGAAAGAGGTTGATGACTCCGAGATTAATGCTGAGGATGGCCATGAAAAGCGCCAGGCTCAACAGGCCTCTCCTTGCCTGTTCGCCGGCCAGTTGGGCGATCAGGATAGGTCCTCCGATCGTCTTCGCAGGAATCACCCTCTGGATCAGTTTGACAATTCCCACCACGGTCAATTTGATCCCCTGATAGGTTTGAATAAATCCATTCCCCAGGGCGACCAGAGGGTTGACCTTCTCGATGAGAACCTCTCCAGAGTGAGTGATGCCGATCACAAAGGTGGACACCTCTTCTCCGAAAAGGTTTTTCACGGAAGAAGGTTTTGGAGTGACTCTTGCCTCGAGTGTCTCGCCATTGCGTTTCACTCTAAGCATCAATTCCTTTCCCTGGCTGCTGCGGATGATTCGAGAAAGGTCGTCCCATTTCTTCAAGTCCTGGCCATCGATGGAGAGGATGAGATCTCCCTTTTTGATGCCTGCCGTCTCTGCGGGAAGACCGGGGTTGACCTCTCCAACTTTGGGCGGGGAGTAGGGAATACCGAAGAGGTTGATCGTGGAGAAGAGAACAATGGCGAGAAAGAAGTTGAAGAAGGGGCCTGCGCCGATGATCAATGCCCGTTTCCATATCGGCTGGTTTGAGAAGGAGCGGCCGCGAAGTTCTTCTGCAACCTCCTTTTCAGGGTTTTCGCCAATCAATTTAACAAAGCCTCCCAGCGGAACCGCGGCAATCTGATACTGGGTCTCTCCGATCTTTTTCCAGAACATTTTTGGTCCGAAACCGAGCGAGAAGGTGAGGACACCAACGCCCAATTTTTTGGCTAACAGAAAATGTCCCAATTCATGGACGAAGACGAGGATTCCCAGAACAATGATGGTCGAGATAATAGTTGTCAACACAGTCTTTTCCCTTCAATGATGGATTTTGCCTTTTCTCTGGCCCACTGATCGGCTCTTAGAATATCTTCGATCGTGCGGACCGTCTTGAGATCATGCTCCTCCATCACCCTCTGGATGAGGAGGGGAATATCAGTGAATTTGATCGATCCTTCGAGAAAACCGTTTACCGCCGCCTCATTGGCCGCATTGAGGATGGCGGGCATCGTCTCGCCGATCTCAATCGATTGGTAGGCCAATCGGAGGCAGGGAAATTTTTCCAGGTCTGGTGGAGAAAAAGTAAACGGTCCCACTTGGGAAAAATCGAGGGAGTCCAGTTTCAGGCTCAATCGTTCCGGAAAGGAGAGGGCATAGGCTATCGGAATCCTCATGTCCGCGATTCCCATCTGGCCGATGATGGAGCCGTCGATATACTCCACCATGGAATGGACAACGCTCTGCGGATGGATCCGAACGATAATCTTCTCCACCGGGATGTCGAAAAGCCAGCGGGCCTCGATGACTTCCAATCCTTTATTCATGAGGGAGGCGGAGTCGATGGTGATTTTCTTTCCCATCTCCCAGCGAGGGTGGTTGAGGGCATCCTTGACGGTGACCTCGTGGAGTTTGGAGAGTGGAAGGTTGAGAAAAGGCCCTCCTGAAGCCGTGAGGATGAGACGACGGATGTCCTCCTTCCTGTGGCCGAGCAAAGACTGGAAGATGGCGCTGTGTTCGCTATCCACGGGCAGGATCTGAGCCCCGGTCTTCCTTGCCTCTTCCATAACGATCTTACCCGCCATCACGAGAGGTTCTTTGTTGGCGAGGGCAATCGACTTTCCTGTTTTAATGGCGGAGAGGGTGGGAATGAGTCCTACTGCGCCGACAATGGCGGAAACAACCTGGTCCACTTCAGGATGGGTTGCCACACGGATCAGCCCTTCCACTCCATACACCACCTCAACATCCCTTTCGGCAATGCCTTTCTGGAGTTCTCGGGCCGCCTCTTGATTTAGAACCGAAACGGCCCTGGGTCGAAACCGGAGGATCTGCTCTTTAAGAAGTTCGATGTTGATGCCTGCGGAGAGGCTGATGACTTCAAATCGCTCCGGGAATTGGCGGACAATGTCAAGGACATTGACCCCGATCGAACCTGTTGAACCGAGGATGGCCAGTCGCTTCATGGAGTCTCCTTCATCAGAAGAGGGAGGAGATAGTAGAAAAGAGGAGTGGAGAAGAGGAAACTATCGATGCGGTCCAGCACCCCGCCATGCCCCGGGAAGAGAGACCCTGAATCCTTTACCTGGGCGCTTCGCTTGATCATTGACTCGGTGAAGTCCCCAAATTGGCCCAGAATTCCCATTCCGATGGTCACGAGGATGCAGACTCCTTTGTTAAAGTAGGGGAGGAAGAGAGAGGCATAGAGCAGGCCAATGACGACTGAGCCGACGATTGCCCCCAGAAGACCCTCATAAGTCTTGTTCGGGCTTATCTTCGGGTAGAGTTTATGCTTGCCGAAGAGCGTTCCGCTGAAGAGGGCGATGATGTCCCCGGCCCAGACCGTAATGATCAGGAAGAGCACCCATGTCCTTCCATCTGTCTGGTTTCGGATGAGGATGATATGAGAAAGAAGAAATCCGACATAGAAAATCCCGAAAAGGGTTGTCCCTAAATTGGAAATGACAGAGGAGAGGCGCTCCGCAGTGGCCAGATAGAGGACACAGATTAGAAGAAGCATGAGGACGAGGAAGGGGGAAAAACTCCTCGCCTCTCCATAGACGAAAAGGATGGAGAGGATCAATCCCAGTCCAACTCCGGCGAGACGCTGGATTTGCCTGGATTGAGGAAGGGCGAGATTGTTAAATTCGAGAAGGCCGAGAAGGATGGTGATGAGAACCATCAGGGCAAAAAGGATCGAAGGTCCTAAGGCAATCAAAAGGACAAAGGGAGGGATGATGATAAGCGCTGTCCAGACCTTCTTTTTTTCGATTTTGGCCATCGTTTTTTAATTTCGGATTTCGGATTGCGCCTGCCTACCGCAGGCAGGGATTTCGGATTTTAATTCCGCATTCCGCAATGATTCTTAGATTCCATTGATCTGTTCGCTGGTCAGGCCGAACCTTCTCTCCCTTGATTCATATTCGGCGATCGCTTTCAGGAGTTCTGTCCGGTTGAAATCGGGCCAGAGGGTTTCGGTCAGATAGAGTTCGGTATAAGCGATCTGATAGAGGAGGAAGTTGGAGATTCGAGACTCCCCGCTGGTTCGGATGAGCAGGTCAGGATCGGGCAGTTCCCTGGTCCAGAGATACTGTGGAAAAGACGACAGGTCGATCTCCTCTTCCTTGACCCTGCCTTTTCTCAAATCGGAGATGATTCCATGAACCGCATGGAGGATTTCCGAGCGGCCTCCATAACTTAACGCCAGATTGAGAACCATCCCATCGCAATTTTCTGTCTTTCTCATCGCTTCGTCGAGGGTGGCCCGGACATCGGCGGAAAGGTCTTCCAGCCTGCCGATGGCAGAGAGACGAATATTGTTCTTGACCATTTCCTCAGCCTCTTTGAGCAGATATTCCTTCAGTAACCCCATCAATGCCGCCACCTCCTCCTTCGGTCTTTGCCAGTTTTCCATGGAGAAGGCGTAGAGCGTTAAAACCCTGATCCCAAGCTCGCAACAGGAGGTGACCACTTCTCTTACGGCGTCGACCCCCTTGATATGTCCGCTGATTCGGCTCAGGTTCTTCTTTTTGGCCCAGCGGCCATTTCCATCCATGATGATGGCGATATGGGAGGGAAGTTTCTTCTTATTGATTTCTTCCATAACGATTCATATCCCTGTTGCAATTGAGATAAATTTCATCGTGACTTCATCACCCATGCCAGTGACAGGCAAAACCCGTGATCATCGTCTATGGGTTAAGGCCCAGAAACCGGTTTGGCAAGGGGTCAGAGGGGTAGGGCTAAAAGATTCTAAAGACCAGTGACATAACCTTTTAACTGAGCGGACATCATAGCCTTAACCCTACGGCCTTTTGACTTCTATTAAAGTTACCATATCAATTGCGGATTTTCAATCGACGGTTTAAAAGAACTGCAATTCGGATACCGAGATTTTAGACTTTCCTCGTATTATCTGAATCGCAGTAAAAAGGAGAGGGGTAAACAAAAGGGAGAACAGGGGAGGGGGAGGAAAGGGGAAAGGCAGCTCCCCCTCTTTATCCTATTTCTCGACAATTGCTTCGACCGGACATACTTCGACACAGCTTCCGCAATCGGTGCATTTTTCTTCGTTGATCGTATAGGGTTCACCCTCTTCAATTGCATCTGCCGGACATTCCTCCACACAGGTGCCGCACGCCACGCATTCATCGGTGATCGAATAGGCCACTTTCCTCACCCCCTTTTCCTCTTTTTTAGATTTCGGAATTCGCCTGCCTGCCGCCGGCAGGGATTGCGGAGTTGAAGGTCTAAAATCCGCAATCTACCATTTAAAATGAAACCTTATATTTCGAGAATCTCTTTTTCCTTGGCGGAAAGAACAGTATCCACTTTTTCTATATATTTATCGGTAGCGGTCTGGACCTTGTCCATCCATTGGTGGAGTTGGTCCTGAGAGATCTTCTTATTTTTTTCCAGACCCTTCACCTGTTCATTTGCATCCCGCCGTATATTGCGGAGGGCCACCTTTGTTGTTTCCCCCATCTTTTTGACCACCTTGACCAGCTCTTTCCGCCGCTCTTCTGTCAGCCGGGGAATATTGATCCGGATGATTTTCCCGTCGTTCATGGGCGTCAATCCGAGCTCCGATTTAAGGATTGCCTTCTCGATCTCTACAATTGTGGTCGGATCCCATGGCTGGATGGTGATGAGCCTGGGTTCGGGGACGGCGAGCGTTGCCATCTGGCTGAGCGGAGTGGAGGTGCCATAATAATCAATTCGGATATCGTCCAGAAGGGCGAGTGAAGCCCTGCCTGTTCTTACCTTATTAAGGTCTGTTTTGAGAGTGACGATGGTCTTTTCCATCTTCAATGTCGCATCGGTGAAGATCTTCTCCTCCATGGTTCAACCTCTCACTTTCGTTCCCACCTTCTCTCCCAGAATGACCCGCCTGATATTTCCCTTCTTCTTCAGATTGAAGACGATGATGGGCATCTGATGGTCCATGCAGAGGGAGATGGCTGTTGCATCCATTACCTTCAACTGTTTTTTCAGGACATCGAGGTAGGTGAGTTCATCATATTTCCGGGCCCTGCGATTCACCATGGGATCGGCATCATAAACCCCGTCGACTTTCGTGGCCTTCAGAATCGCTTCAGCCCCGATCTCCATCGCACGGAGCGAGGCGGTCGTGTCCGTGGTGAAATAGGGATTGCCCGTTCCTCCGGCAAAGATGACCACCCTGCCTTTTTCCAGATGGCGTATTGCCCTCCGGCGGATAAACGGCTCGGCCAGTTCTCTCATCTCGATGGCTGTCTGAAGCCGGGTTTGAACGTCCATCTTTTCGAGGGCATCCTGAAGGGCGATGCCATTGAGGATCGTGGCCAGCATTCCCATATGATCTGCAGAAACCCGGTCCATCCCCCTGGAACTGGCAGCCCCCCCCCGGAAGATGTTGCCTCCTCCGATGACGATGGCGATCTCAACCCCGAGGGTTCTCACCCCTTTGATCTCCCCGGCGATTTGCCGGATCACCAAGGGATCAATTCCAAAACCTCCTTCGCCGGTTAAAACCTCTCCGCTGATCTTCAGGAGGATCCTTTTATAAGGAGTTCTCTTCATGAGGGGCCAAATTGACCTATGACCGCGAGGACAATCCTTCGCCTAATTGAAATCGGGCGAAGCGGCGGATGGCGATGTTCTCTCCGAGTTTTCCGATCATTCCGTCGAGGACCTCTTTGACCGTGACATCAGAATCTCTGATATAGGTCTGTTCAAGAAGGCATGTTTCGGAATAGAACCTCTCCAGTTTCCCTTCGACGATTTTGTCGATCACCTTTGCCGGTTTTCCCGAATCGAGCGCCTGGGTCCGATAGATGTCTTTCTCCTTTTCCAGGATCTCCGGGGGGACGTCCTCTCTCCGGATGAATTGAGGGTTGGCAGCCGCGATATGCATAGCCATATTTTTTACGAATTCCTGGAAATCCCCGGTCTTTGCAACAAAATCGGTCTCGCAGTTGATCTCAACCAGAACCCCCATCTTTCCACCTGCATGGATATACGAAGCGACCAGACCGTCCGTGGCAATGCGGCCTGCCTTCTTTGCGGCGGTTGCCAATCCTTTCTTTCTCAAATAATCGATGGCAGCTTCAATGCTTCCTCCGGCTTCCTGGAGCGCGGCTTTGCAATCCACAATCCCGGCCCCTGTGCGCTGTCTCAAGTCTTTCACGAGTTCGATCGAAATTTCCATTAGAATCTATTCCTCCTCGCCTTCGGCGCTTTCTTCCACCTCTATCTCTCCGTGTGATTCGGCCGTGGGAACAGCCTCTTTTCCCTCTTTAGCCTGCTCCATCTGGAGCTGTTTCTCGTAAAGCTGTTTTCCCTCTATCACGGCATCCGCAATCTTAGAGGCGAAAAGCTGGACGGCCCGAATGGCGTCATCATTGCCCGGCACGATATAATCTACATCGTCTGGGTCGCAGTTGGTATCAACGATGCCGATCGATGGAATGCCTATCTTTCTGGCTTCATGGACGGCAATCTTCTCTTTTTTAGGGTCTACGACGAAAATGGCCCCGGGGAGGCGATTCATGCTCTTGATCCCTCCCAGAGACCTTTCCAGTCGGGTCCTCTCTTTTTCGATTTCCAGGACCTCCTTTTTGGGGAGGAGATTATAGATCTCCTCGTTCTTCATTGCCTCGAGTTGATTTAGCCGATCGATGGAGCGCTTGATGGTCTGAAAGTTGGTCATCATCCCGCCCAGCCAGCGATGGTTGACATAGAACATTCCGCACCGGTTGGCCTGTTCGAAAATCGTCTCCTGGGCCTGTTTTTTCGTTCCCACGAAAAGAATATATTCGCCTCTGGAAGCCACCTCCCGAACAAACTGGCAGGCCTCTTTGAAGAGCTGGACCGTCTTCTGGAGATCAATGATGTAAATCCCGTTCCTTGCCCCGAAGATATAGGGTTTCATTTTGGGGTCCCAGCGTTTCGTCTCATGACCGAAATGAACCCCAGCCTCCAGAAGCTCCTTCATCGTTACATTTGGCATTGAACCCTCCATTTCTTTTCCATTCCTCCTCCTCTCAGTGAAAATTAGTCAAATAGAATTTTTGTTAACATATGATCATCCATTTTGCAAGTGGAAAAAATCTCAAGGAAGGCCTTATCCGGAGCAAGAGGTCTATCAGCAAATAAATCAAGCGTAACTAATTGAATTCATTACGATAACAAATTGCCCCCTTTTTCCCTTATAAACGAGAGAAAAATGTTCATTTTTGTTATTTTTTTTGTAGGCGGATTTGATCTAAGTCAAGGAAGAATAACTGAGAAGTGTTAGCTTGGAATCAAAGGAGGAGAGAGCCATGAAATGTCCGGGACAAGATTCGAGGTTTTGGAAGCCAGAGGATGTGTTTGAGATTCAATGCCTGAAATGCGGCAGGATCGTTGAATTTTTCAAAGACGATATAAAAAGAAAGTGCCGTTGCGGCCAGGAGATCGTCAATCCCCGGCTGGATTTTGGCTGCGCCCAGTGGTGCGAGTATGGAGAGCAATGTATCGGTGTGATTCCCCAGGAGTTAGAAGACTTGAAAAAAGAGCTTGAAAGGGGCCGTTTCAAGGAGAAATTTTCACAGACGATGAAGAGATATTTCGGCAAGGATGTGAAACGGATCCAACACGCCCAGAAGGTGGCGCGCTTTGCAGAAGAGATGGTCAAGAGAGAAGGGGGGGATCCGCTCGTCATTTTAGGGAGCGCTTTTCTGCACGATATCGGCATCCACGAGGCTGAGAAGAAACATGGGAATTCCTCCGGTGAGTTTCAGGAACTGGAAGGGCCTCCCATTGCGAAAGACCTGTTAAAAAGGATCGGTCTGAAGGCTGAAATGATCGAGGAAATCTGCGACATCATTGGGCACCATCACCATCCGAGAGAAGAGGAGACCCTGAACTTTCAGATCCTCTATGAGGCAGACTGGCTGGTCAATATCGAGGAGGACGGACTCTCAAAGGACAGAGTGAAACTTGAGGAGTTGACCAATAAGGTTTTCCAAACGGTAACAGGAAAGAAATTTGCGGAAGACCTCTACTTAAATCCCCCTGCAAATGGCTGAGGAACCTTCAACCGGGCCGATCATAAGGAAGAAAAACGGCCAACGGACGTCCACTCATACTTTAAAATGGGCCGAGAAGAACCCCAAAGGGTTTATGAGAACGAGTTTTGTGCCGGTGTTATCCGATTGGTGTGCCGGGCTCTGTATTTCTTCGCCTTAAGGTTTTTGGATGGTATCTGGATGGGATTCAGGGAAAGTAAAATTACAAAATGCATTAAACTACTAAACCTTGATTGGGTTGGTAACCTGAAGGTTAAAGAGATAAAAAAAAGAGAGATTAGCTGCTGGGGAAATATTTCTTCAGGGTGAGGCCGTTTTTTACGGCAAAGCCATAGGCATCGTTGTTGAAATAGACGAATACGTCTTTTTTCTTCTTCTTCCAACCTTCAATCTTTTCGGCCCATTCTTTTAACTCCTTCTCCGAATAGTTGGAGCCATAGAGAACCTCTCCCCCGTGGAGGCGAAGGTAGACGAAATCGGCCGTGATTCTATCGACAAAAGGAAGGCCGGAACCGTGGGCGATGCAAAGGCTGAAATGGAATTCTTCGAGTATCCGGAAACCATCCGGACAAAACCAGGATTCATCCCTGAACTCAAAGGCATGGCGAAGGGATTTGGAACGGGGAAGGGTTGAAAGAAGGACGCAGAATTCTTCCAGCCTCTCCTTCTCAAAACGGAATCGGGGTGGAAGTTGCCAGAGCACGACCCCCATCTTCTCTTTTAATGGGGAGGCATTATCTAAAAAGAGGGAGAGGGGCTCCCTGCAGTCTTTTAGGCGTTTGATATGGGTGATAAACCGGCTTCCTTTGACGGCAAAGGAAAAACCCTTCGGCGTCCGTTTATACCACCCCTCAAAGACTTCTTTCTTCGGCAGGCGATAGAAGGTGACATTGATCTCGACGGTGTTAAAATATTGAGCATAGAATTCGAGCCATTTTCTCTGGGGAAGGTCGGCGGGATAGAAGATCCCATTCCACCAGTGAGGATAGTTATAACCGCTGGTTCCAATGAAGATCCTATCTCGGATTTCGGATTGCGAATTGCGGATTGCGGAATTTGAGCAAAACATCAATGATAATGATTCCTGTTCTTACTGCCTTTTTGAGACCACTTCCATTTGTAGTATTCCCGGCGAATCTTCTGCCGGACCAGAGGATAGGCCATATAGAAAAATCCGAAGAGAAGACCACCGAGGTGGGTGAGATGGGCGATGCCTCCGCCTGTTCCTTCCGCAGAGGAGAAGAGTGAGATGAGGCCGAAGATGATCACCATATATTTGGCCGGTATGGGCAAGAGGAAATAGATGTAGATGGGACGGTTCGGGAAGAGCCAGCCAAAAGCTAACAGGATTCCATAGATGGCTCCGGAGGCTCCGATGACAGGAATCATTTGATAGGGAGTGAAGAGGACCGTGCAGAGGCCGGCGCCGATTCCGCAGAAAAAGAAGTAGAATAAGAATTTTTTCGATCCCCAGTAACTTTCGAGCTCCCCGCCGAACATCCAGAGGGCCAGAAGATTGAAGAGGATATGGGCGATCCCTCCGTGTAAGAAGATATAGGTGAAGAGCTGCCAGAGGAAGTATTTCTTCCAGACCAGGACCGGAACAAGGCCCAGGTAAAAGTTGATCCATTGGCTCACTACCATCTGAAGGAGAAAGACCGCTCCCATCACGATCATCAGCTTTTTGATGGCAGGTGGAAATCCGTATCCAAACTGGTAACGATAATAGGTCATTTTAAGTCTCCGAACTATTGTTGAAAAAATCGTAAAAAGTTGTCATTCCCGTGAAAACGGGAATCCAGAAAATTCTAACTATATGAAAATATCCCGCTAAGAGCGGGACTTGCGCAGGAATAACGGAAAATTGCCTTTTAAGATTTTTACGATTCCATCATTATTGCCTGATCCCATATTTCTTGATCTTATACCGGAGGACCCTTTCGCTGATCCCGAGGCTCTCTGCTGCTCTGGTCTGGACGCCCTGATGCTGATGGAGAGCCTTAACGATCAGGTCCCGCTCGATCTCCTCAAGAGAATCCGGAAGGGTTTTCTCTTTTCCAATGGTCTCCCACTGCTTTTCGGATGGCCCCTCCTGCAGGTGAAATGGAAGGTCCTGCGTAGTGATGACCT
>Ga0194110_10003903_pt1 | contig 18297 bp, 14 predicted proteins | sample TA2Kig1200mmetaG_FD_146192 | JGI IMG/M metagenome (GOLD analysis project Ga0194110, IMG submission 146192) | Freshwater microbial communities from Lake Tanganyika, Tanzania - TA2015032 Kigoma Deep Cast 1200m | ecosystem: Environmental > Aquatic > Freshwater > Lake | place: Tanzania: Lake... | reverse complement strand
GGGCCCATCGCTGCCCCTGGCTACCCCCTCGGGCGCGCGAACCACCGTTGCCACAACCCGAGCGCCACACGACGCCGACTCCAAGCCCTCGGTCAACTGCTCGCCGAGGGGTCATGAATGATCCAGGTTAGCCTGCTGCCGCGTCTGGCGCAAGGAGGCCGAGGGGCAGCCCGACGGCAGCAAGGCCTACGCGGTGACCCGCCTGCTGAAGGGTCTGGCGGTGAGCTACGACCTGCTCTACGACCGCCTGAGCGAGGCCGAACGGGAGGAGCTGCGCTCCGCGATCACCAGCATTGGGCAATCCTACTACGACGGCTACTTCACGACCCCCTCGATCAGCGGCCCCGACTTCCACACCCACCACGCCATCGTGGAGTGGGCCTCCTTCGGCGTGGCGGCGCTCGCGATGCTGGGGGAGTATCCGCCCGCGCAGGAGTGGCTGGCGGCCACGGTGACCAAGTTCCGCGAGCATCTACTCCCGACCGGCCTGGCCGAGGACGGCGCGCAGGTTGAGGGCGCCACGTTCTGGGCCTCAACGATGCAGTACCGGATCGCCTTCATGGACGCCCTCCAGCGCGTCACGGGCGAGGACCTGTTCACCCCCTTCGCTGAGCAAATGGACGCACGGTTGGCGCTGGCGAGCATTGCCGCAGCCAAGACCGGCGGCCACGACCAGGACCACGAGACCGTCGTGCACGAGCCCTCCTATGGGCAGATCAGCTACCACTCGCCGGTGCTGCTGGCCCTGGCCCGGTTCTACCGCAACGGGCTGTGTCAGCGCCTGGCGCTGTGGGACCGGACTGCCGGGGCGGTCCAGCAGACGCGCTACGTCACCGACAACGGCGAATGGATGCTGTTTGACTGGGGCGGGTATGCGTTCGCCTGGTACGACCCTACGGTGCCGGCTGAGGTTGACAGCAGCGCTCCTCTGTCCTTCAGCTTTCCCTCCGTCAACGAAGCGTACTTGCGGGCCTCGTACGAGCCGGGCGGGATCGTCGTGGGGATGCGGCGCAACGCGGTCGTAACCCACGCGGGTGGGCGACCGGTCTTCGCAGACCGCTACGACGGTCACCACCCACCGGCCGAGGTGCGCGCCGTGACCCTCGACGACGACGGCAGGCAAGCGCGACTGCGCTGCGAGGGCGCCGAGGACTCGGGCTTCACAGAACAGAGGCTGCTGCTGCGCCGGCCCGGGACCCTGACCCTCACCCGCACCACGGACCAGGAGCAGGCGTGGTGGTGCTACGGGCGACCGGTACGGGAGGGCAACGTCCTGCGCTGGAAGGACGGAACGACGCTGACGGTCGAGCAGGGACGCCTCATCTCCCTGGAGCCGGACGGCTACCATGATGAGAAGGTGGTGGGCCTGGGGCTGCTGCGGCTGAAGGACCCGTTTCCGATGAGCTACCCGTTGATCAAGGCGCAGCCGGAAGCCGGGCGCCTGGAGGTTGTGGTGCGTACGCCGGGGGATTAGGCCAAAGGAGCGTTCGTGATGTGGAGGCACAGTAAGCGTTGGGTCTACTCGATCACGTACGACGAGGGCTGTCAGCGCCTGGTGGACCACGCGCTGCCGCTGCACCGCCGGTACGGCATCCCGGGGCACGTGGCGCTGGTCGCCTCCCAGGTTGGCGTGCCCCGCAACTGCCCTGGTTCGAGCTACGACGGGATGATGATCCTCAGCCGCGAGGAGTTGGACATGCTGGGGCGGGAGGGCTGGGGCGTGTCCTGCCACGGCATGACGCACGCCGGAATCAGCCACGACAACGCGCGCCATGAGGTGGTGGAGGCGCGCCGGACGCTGGAGGACGCTCTGCAGCGATCGGTGCCGCTGTTTTGCGTGCCCAACAGCAACGACGGCTATCCCGCGGCCTTGGCGGTAGCCGCCGAAGCAGGCTACGCCGCCATCATGACCATCACCGACATGGTCAACCCGCCGGACCAGGACCTGCTCAACCTGGGGCGCGTCCCCCTCCACACCGAGTACCCGCCGCCCTTCTACTCGAAGTTCGACCCGTACAAGCGCCTGCACCAGGCGGCTGACGTGGGCGGCTGGGTGATCGACTACTGCCACTGTCCGACGCCAGGGCAGGCGATCCACCCGTGGAAGGACTGCACCGCCGAGGAGCTGGAGGAGCGCTTCGCGACCGTCCGCCGCATCGGCGGCGACGAGGTGTGGCTGGCCGAGCCAAATGAGGTTGTGGCCTACCTGCTTGACTCACGCACAGGGCACTCGTAGCAGCAGGCCATCGGGAACGGGAGGACCACGGCGCGGCTTGCGGGAGGCTACGGGGTGGCCGGAGGGGTGCCGGCGGGCTCAATGGCCGCCTGGGCCGGGACGAGGGGACGAGACCGGCGGGCGGTCGATCCGCCGAGCGCGAAGGTGAAGCCGCGAGCGGTTGCCAGGGCGGCGGCGACGAAGCACCAGAACGTGAGCGCCATCAGCCCCAAGAATGCGCCTCGCCCCGTTACGCCCTGGACCGACAAGAAGACCAGCCAGGGAAGCACCCACCTCGCCACGGGATCGCGGGATCGGCGCACGAGGCGGACGACGTAGTCCCAGAGCGCCAGGACCACGAGGACGCCGCCATAGCCGGCGGTCAGCAGCAGGCTGATCCAGTAGTTGTGCGGCGTCTCCACGCTCTGCTTCACACCGAGGTCATGGTAGTACGCGTACTCGTGGAGCGCGGGACGCGTGCCCACTGCGTCCGCCCAGCCGATGCGGGAGACGAAGGCCTGCCAGGTGTTCGCTCGATGCTGCAGTGTCGATCCCGATGGTCCCTCCAGAGCGCGCTTCTGGATGATGAGGGCGCCCACCTTGCCCATCGTGTCAGGGGTCAGCACGTTGAGGCACACGAGCAGAGGCACCGCGGCACAGGCGTAGACGAGCCAGCGTGTGACGCGGGCCGTGAGGCGCCGGCCCCAGCGGCGCAGCATCCAAAGCCAGACTAGGGCAACCAGGAAGCCACCGATGGTGGCGCGGGAGAACGTGCTCGCGGCGAGGAGGGCCAGCACAATGGACGACACGATCCAGGCGCGGCGCTTGAGACGCTGCCTGCGGCCCCTGCGCTGCTCGCGCGGCTGCATGACCACGAACGTGACAAACGCGAGAGCGCCCAGGATCAGGGAGTCGGCATCCGCAACCGCACTCGGTCCCACAGGATGCAGGATGGGCAGCCGACCCCGGGCGAGGTTCAGCGCCGCGAAGATGCCCGTGATGGACCCTTGGGCGGCGAGGATGAAGCAGCAGAGACGGATGATCTGACGGCCGGAGAGCACCGCCGGCAGGAACACGGCCACGACCAGGGGGTACGCGGTGTACTGCAGGAGGCAGCCCAGGTACGCCTGGTGGATCTGGCTGAGCGAGACGAACATGTACGGCACGATGGATATGGCAAAGGCCGCGAAGGAGATCAGCACCGCGGGGTGCAGGCGGAGGGGAAAGCCGGTCAGGAGCCAGTAGCAGAGCACAAGGTACGCCGCCGCCAGGATGGCGCCGATCTGCGCGGGCGCGCGAAGCCCTCCCGCCCCGATCGGGAGCTGCTCCATCACGTACGGGGCGAACAGAACCCCGAGCACAATGGCGGCGGCGATGTGCGAGTGCTTGCGCATCAGCGGGAGCGTACCGATCAGGTCTGCGGTTCTGGCGAGGGAAGGAAATTCGCGATAGGTGGGCTCGTCCCCTTCACAGGTACCCGAGTTCCTTCAGGCGCTTCATCACGGCCTCTTCGTCTTCGGCATCGTACCCGGCGGCCGTGGCCTCCAGGGCCCGCGCGGCAGCCGAATGCTGGTCCAGGAGCCGCGTCAGGCGCGCCTGCTCTTCGGCATGGGTCGGGTCGTCCAGCAGGTTCCGGCACTCGTCGAGGTCATCGGTGGCGACCAGCCTGCCGGCCTCGCCCTGCTCCGCGACCGCCTCCATGGCAATGGCCGCCAACTCCTGGGCCGTGGCGGCACGGTCCTCCAGCAGGGCGACCAGCGCGCGGGCCTCCCGATCCGTTGGATAGCGGCCAAGGATCGCGCGGTAGATCGTCTGCACTTGGTCCGGAGGTTGCTTGTTCTCCAGTTCGGCCAGCAGAGCCCGGTCGCCGCGCCTCACGAGCTTCAGGCCCCGCGAGATTACGGCACGCTCCCACAGCGTGCTGATGCCCTCCTCCCGGCCGCGCCGAAAGCCCCACTTGTCCCAACTTGCCAGCTCGAAGTGCTCGCCTTCGGCGAACACCGGCCGCTCAGGGTCCGGCTCGCCGAACAGATCGGCGCCGTCAAGCTCAAGGCCCTCAGCGGACATACCCAGCGTCGCCAAGACAGTCGGCACGATGTCCACGAGGCTGGCGAGTCGATCGGTGTCCGGCGCGGCACGGCCCGGAGCGCGGATGAGCAGCGGCACGCGCAGGCAGCCCTCGACCATGTCGGCCTTGTGGGCGAAGCGGCGCTTATCGAGGATGTAGGTCGGCGCCTCGCCGTGGTCGGCCGTCACGACCGTGAGTGTGTCGTCGCCGATGAGTCCGGCTCCACGCAAGTCGCCTTCGACCACCGGCCAGAGCTGCTCGTCGAAGTAGGAGATGCCGCGCGTGTAGGCCTGTGCTCGGAAGTCCAGGCTGCCCGCCTCGCCCATGAGCCACTCGGCGAGCAACTCGCCGTTGCAGCAGACGCGTTCGCCGTAGTGCGTCAGGTCGCCCGGGCTTCGCGGGCGCCGCTCCATGAGCCGGGAGAGGCGGCGCAGGAACCACTCCGGAACGGGATAGCCCAGCTCCCGCAGGAGGCGATCGAGGCGGCCGAAGTACTCCTCCACTTCACCCTCCCGCCCCACGGTCCGGAGTGACATCATGTAGGGCGAGTGGAGATCGAAAAGGTGGATGAACGCGAACACCTTGCCCGGGAAGGTGGCTTGCACGTCGCCCAGCCTCTTGGCGAACTCGGCCCAGGTGTGATCCCGGTAGTTGTAGGTCTCGTCGAAGTCCCGAAGGAGGCCACAGTAGTCGAGGCACTCGTTCTCGAACCAGGCGACCGTGACGTAGCCCTCGTCGCGTAACACGCGGGGGAGCGTCGGCAAGTCCGGCCTCAGGCTGTAGAAGAAGGCCTTGACGCCATGAGCCGGGACATAGCGGCCAGTGACCATGCTGGCGTGACCGGGAGGGGTGAAGGCGGAGGTCGCATAGCAGCGTCGGAAGGCGAAGCACTCGCCAGCGAAGCTATCGAGGTTCGGCGTGTGCAGGGCATCCGCCAGTCCCCACCGCTCCCACCACGCGATGTCGGAGACGCCGCGGATGGCATCGTGTCGCATGGTATCGAGGCTGATGAGCACGACGTTGGACATGCGAGGCTAGTCTCCGTGGGCGCGGCAGCGAGCTGCCGCCAACCGTCTCAGGCTCCCGTCTGCTTGCGCAGGCAGTAGCCCACGTAGAGCACCCGGAGTTCCTCGGGGTCGTACCCGTCCCGGAATGCCGGGTCGATCTCGTCGATGGGAATGGGCAACACGTCGGGCCCCCAGCGATCGACGTGGCGAGCCGCCACCTCGAACCCGGACTCCCGCATGGCCCGCTCGATATCGGACGGCATGAGGCGGTTGACGTATGAGAAGTCGCCCTCCCGCACGAAACGCGCCCAGTGTGCTGCGCCAAAGCGGCGGTAGTTCAGGTACGAGCGCTTACGGTCGGCCAGGAAGCCCATGTTGAAGTGATCCCGGAAGTCCACCCAGTGAACCCCCGCGGCAGCCGGACCGGCCGACGCGCGGATCGCCTCCAGCAAGTCCGCCAGGAGCGCAGGGGGCACGTGCTCGAGAACGTCCACCGAGAAGCACAGATCGAATCGGCCGTAGTCACCCTCGCGCAGCGCGGTCAGTGAGTAGGGAGCGACATACCGGATCTGCGCGACTTCGCAGTAGTCAGCGAGACTGCCGGTGCTCGCCAGCTCGTGGAGGCGCCGCTCGAGTTGGCCATCGACTGCTGCGCCCGGCAGCCGAACGCTCTCGGGGTGTGCCGCCATGTGGCGGATGGCGCTCCGGACCAGCGGCCACTGACACGCCGGCGTAACGTCCACGGTGGTCACGGCCACGCCGTGGAGGGCCAACAATGTCGCCGGGGTCAGGTGCTTGCCGGTGCCCAGCTCCAGTGCGCGGAACCCAGGGCGCACCGCGAAGTCGGCGTCGGCCAGTAGCGACAGGTTCCTGGCCAGCGAAGCCCGGTGCTTCTCCACGATCACGGACATCGGCTTGCGCCAGCCCAGGCAGGTCAGCAGGCGGTCGTTAGCCCACCGCCCCCCCGGGAGGTGTCGCAGCGATCTCTGGAGTAGGGCCTTCACCCGCCAATCCAATCGAGGCTGTCCTCTCTCCAGGCTGAAGTCCACGGTTCCGGGCCGCTGTGGTGTGCTCACGGCTTCGGATAGCGGAGTCACATTCAGGCGCCCGGCCGCCGTCCGCCTCTTACTGGGCTTCGCAGAAACACGGGAACAGTGGGGCGGGCATTCTTGCCCGCCACAGCCTCTGGCGGGCAAGAATGCCCGCCCCACTGTTCCCGTATCTATCCGAGACTCAGTAGGCGCGCCAGGATGCCGATAATGCGCGCGATAGCGCGCAACAGCCGGATTTGCGTGGCCGATCCCCGCGGATCGACGTGCACCCGAAAGAGCCGCTTCAGTTGCTCGCGCTGGTCCGGTTTCATGAATTGCCGCGTGACTCGGGTGGTCGGCGGAACACCCCGATGATGTTCGCCCGCAGGCCCCGGAAGAGGCTGCTCGATCGGACGAGGCGCTCGTACAGCGCGCCGAGCAGGAACGTAGGCGCCGAGAACGCGAGATAGCTCGGGATCGGCTCGACCGTCTCCACCGACACGGTCTCGAAGCCCACCGCCTCGAAGGGGCGCGGGAAGCTGCGCACGGTATTGAGCCTGTAGTAGGTCGGGAAGGCCTCCCGCTGGGCGGACCACATTCGACGCGAGTACCAGCGATGGAACCAGTGCGGTGTCAGTCTCCCGGCCAGGGACACGTAATGGCAGATGTTCGGCGTGATGACCAGAAAGTACCCGCCCGGCTTGAGGATTCGGTACACTTCCGCCGCGCAGCGCGCCGGCTCCGGCAGGTGCTCCAGGACCATCATGCTGAACGCGACGTCGAAGGTCTGATCGGCCAGCGGGACCGCGGTGATGTCGCCCAGGACGGCGTGGTCCAGACGGGGGTTGTCTTTCATCCTCGGGTCCACGTCCAGGCCGACGACCTGCCGACAGCGCCCCTTGAGCCGCGTATCGTACTTCGGGTTCCAGCCGCTCCCGGCGCCCAGGTCCAGGACGCGGCTGGAGGCGTCAACATGCTTCAGGACGAGGCCGATGAAGCGGACCTTCGTGTCCCATACCTTGGAGGGATCGTAGAGGCGCTCGCTCAGCCGCTGGACCATCTTCGACGGCATCAGGCCGGCCCTCCGTCCCCCAGGCACTGGCGCAGGCAGTAGCCCAACACGCCCTCCAGGTCCCTTGGCAGCGGATCATTCGCCGCGAACCCCGCGCTCAGGACAACGCCGTCGAGCGCGTGGGTGCCTTCGTGCTCGCCGACCCACTTGGGGCCGCTGAGCAGGGCGCCCTCGCGCGGGGCTGCGAGCTTCGTCTGCCAACCCTCGGCCGGGAGCGCCACCGCAACCGGCGCCTGCTCCATGCTCCGTCCGTGGTACAGCTCCTCGGCGCGGTGGAACTCGATCAGCGGCTGATCGGAGTCAGGGTCGCGGATCTCGGCGAGGCGCCTCTCGACTTCCGCCAGGTCCTCCACCTCCGTGAAGATGGAGCCATACCCACCCACGCCGCCCACATGGAGCGTCGGTTGGGCGCGCTTCACCGGGCGACGGATCCGCTCCGACAGGTGAAACGGCAGCACGCGACGGATGACCTTCCACAGGGCGCGGACGGCCGAAACGCGCGCGATCTGCCCGCCATGTTCGTCCCCCAGAGCGACGCCCAGGTTGATGTGCCCCTTCATCGGTGTGAAGCCGTGGTCCGACAGCACGAGGATCGGGGTCTCCTCCCCGACGCGCTCGCGGATGGCGGCAATCAGGGCGTCGCAGGCCTTGTACGCGTGCTCGATGAGGTCGATGCCCTCGCCCTCGTGACCGTAGACGCGAGACTGCAGGAAGAAGTGGGAGACATGGTCCGTGTAGTTCTCGACGACCATGAACACGTCAACCGGGTGCTGCTCCAGAAGGTGGATGGTTGCCCGGTGGATCCAGTCGATCTGCCCCTGCAGCACTTCCACCGGGAAGCGCCCCTCGTACCGGAAGGGCGCGGCCAGGGGGAACTCCCCCGCGGCCTCGGTGACCTCGTGATACAGGCCCGTCGGGGTGAACATGCGCGGGGTGTACTTCGGCGTGCCCATGATCCCGCAGATGATCCAGCCGTTCACGCGCGGCGGCGGGAAGGTGAAGGGGACGCAGAGCAGGCCTGTACTGAGGCCGCGGTTGTTGAGCAGTTCCCACAGCGGCGAGGCCCTCCAGTCCTGCACGCTGATCGGCCGACGTCGGCCAAGACGCTCATCGTACACGGTCATCTCGAAGATGCCGTGCTCGCCGGGATTGCAGCCGGTCAGGATGGTCGCCCAGGCCGGGCCGGTGATGGGGGGAATCACCGAGCGGAGCGTGCCCGACCGGCCCTGCTCGATGACGCGCCGGATGGCGGGGAGTTTGCCCTCTTCGAGGAGGGGCGTCAGGACATCCCACGTGGCGCCGTCCAGGCCGACCACCACGAGTTGCGGCTTCTTCGCGGTCAACGAACGTGTCCTCCGGACCTACGGCACGTGTGGAGGGGGGCGGGGGCGCCATGAATGGCGCCCCTACACAACCGGGCGCGATCAATCGCGCCCCTACACTGAAGGCGGTCGTTCGCTGCCGCTATGTAGGGGCACGATTCAGATTGTGTTGAGAAAGGGCCCCGTCAAAGGAAGAACCCTCTCCTACGCGCTCTACGTGGCTCGTAGGTCGGGATACCAATCCCGACAATGCCTTTATCAACACAATCTTCATCGTGCCCAAGCGTGTAGGGGCGTGATTCATCACGCCCGACGCCACGCCTCTCATACACCCTCGTGCGGTGCCGGTGCGGATGGAGCCGGGCCCCGCCCCAGCTTGCGGCGCAGGCGGGCGGCCAACTCGGGCATCCAACCGTACCAGCAAATCACGGAGAATGCAACCGCGAAGATGAGCAGCAGCACGCCCGCGAGGGGCAGGTTGCCCGGGTGGCAGCTCGAGACGTAGCTCAGCGGCCAGATGAGCGCAACGGAGGCGACCGTCGCCCAGAGGAACTTGCCGTCGAAGGGGTGGATGTGCAGGCGCTGGTGAAGGTTGATCTCCCGCGCGCAGTTCACACCCACCACGCTGATGAGCACCCACCAGGCCGCTCCCGTGCTGCCCCAGTGCGCGCAGATGTAGGGCAGGCCCGCCACGAACAGGATGGCGCCGATCCACTCCGTCACCGTCGCCACCTTCTGCCCGCCGGTCATGATCAGCACGAACTGCGAGCCGGCGAAGGCGGCCTGGGCGACCCATGACCAGCTCAGGATCATCAGCAGGTTCTCGCCACCCACGAACTCCTTGCCGATGACGCGCATCGCCAGCCGCGGGATGATGCAGATGACGCCGAAGATGAACAGACTGGCCCCCACCGTCCAGCGGGTCGCGGCCACGTACTGCTTCCGCAGGCCCTCGATGTCGCCGCGGGTATGCAGATCGGAGGCGGTCGGCGAGAGCAGCGGGTTGACCGCCTGGCGCGGGAAACTGATGAACTGGGCGGTTCGCGAGGCCGCGAAGTAGACCCCCAGCTCGACGTCGGAGACGTACCGGCCGAGAATCCACACGTCGGCCGTGAAGAGGATGAGGGTCGAGATCGTCTTGAGCGTCATGGTGGCGGAGAAGAGGATCAGGGACCGCAGCCGGACCTCGGTCGTGCGCCCGTCGCCCGCAGCGGGCAGCCACGAGAGCAGGTGGATTGCGGCGATGACGACGCCCAGGGCCATCGATCCCGCGTAGGCCAGCATCAAGCCTTGGGCGTTGCCCCGGAGCACCACGACGACCGCGGCGCCCGCCGCGAAGGCCAGGGGAGCGCCGATCCGCGAGACGGTGACGAAGGGCACCGCGTTCCTCGCAGCTTGAGGGACCGCGAGCATCGTCAACATGAGGCTGGTCAGCGGCACGACTGCGCCGCAGATGCGGAACGCAGTTGTGAGTTCAGGGTAAGAGTAGTACGTTCCGGCCAGCCACGGAGCGGCGAACCAGAGGGCCAGGAAGATCGGGACGCTGGTCGCCACGGCGAGGAGAGCCGTTAGCCGGGCGGTCACCCGGACGCCGTACGTATCCCCTGCGGCGAGGCAGCGGGCCACGAACCGATGGTTCGTCATCGGCAGGCCTGCTCGGCCCAGCGTCTCCGCCACCCGCTCAACACTCATCAGCAGCCCGAAGTGGCCCGTGACGGCCGAGCCCAGACGATTGCCCACCATGGCGGTGATGGCCCAGAGGATGGCCCGGTAGATGACCTCGCCGGCGAACATGAGGATGGCGCCCTTGCCCATGCTGCCCGTGCGGGGAGTGCCCGGGGGAGAGGCGGCGGGTGCGGCATCCGGGTCGAGGGGCTCAGAGGACTCAGGCAAGGGGAATACCCCGGTCAGGCGTCGCCGACGGCCACACGGGCCGCCGGCGCGTGGAGAGAGTATAGAGCAACGCCGAGGCCTGTCAACCGCGAATGCTGTTGCATCGGCCGGGGCGGTTGGTGTAACCTAAGGACCGCAATCGACGGTTCGCTACCGGAGCGGGCGCCGTTTGGCCCGCGCCGATGTTTGTAAGGATGAGCCTGCGCGCTCCGTGTCGAAGAGGACTTCGTAGATGGCCCCCGCCGAACCCACCAAACGGTACGTGCCGAAGGACTTGCCGGAGCTGCCCGAGGTCACGGTGTTCATCCCCTGCCGCAACGAGGCAGGGCATATCGCTGACACGCTCAACGCCGTCTTGGGTCAGACCTACCCCGCCGAGCGGATGAGCATCCTGCTTGTAGACGGCATGTCCACCGACGACACGCGGCGCGTGGCGCGGGAGACGCTCTCGGCGCAGAACAAGGTGCGCTGGAAGATCGTCGATAACCCCCTGCAGGACCTGACGAACGCGAATATCGTGGCCTATGAGCACGTCAGGGGAGACGTGTTCGTGTACGTGTGCGCCCATGCGACGATGGCGGACGACTACGTGGAGGCCGTCTGTCGCGGGTTGCGCGAGGTGCCGTGCGACGGAATCGGCGGGCCGTACCGGATGGTCGGTCGCACGCCAAACGGGCAGGCGATTGCGGCTGCGATGTCCTCGCCGTTCGGCGTCGGGGGCGCGTGGTACCGCTACTTCAACGAGGACCAGCCAGTGGACTGCGATCCGCCGATGGCCTCGTACCGCACGGAGGTCCTGCGGCAGATCGGCGGCATGGACCCCGTCACCCTGGGCTTCGGGGAGGACTGGGAGTACTACCGCCGAGCGAGGGCAGCCGGAGCGAGGCTCTACTGCGACCCGCGAATCCACTGCCGGTTCTTCGCGCGGGACAGGTTCACCGAGTTCCTGCCGCACATGGGCAAGTACGGGACGGCCAAGGGCTGGCTATGGCGGCGCTACGGCTCGCGGGTGCTGCGCTGGACGCACCTGCTGCCGACCGCGTGGGTCGCCTATGTGGGGCTAAGCACGCTGTTCGCGCTCCTGGGGCATGTGTGGGCGCTGGCGCTCCTCGTGGGGGGCGTGGCCGGCTACCTCATCGCAGGCCTGTGGTCGGCCGTGAAGGCGTGCCGAGCGGCGGACATCCCGGCCTCCCTGGCGCCACGGGTGATGCTGGCGTACGCGATCATGCACGGCATGTACGGCGTCTTCTTCGTCAAGGGCGCGCTCTTCGGACGTGGCCGCGCTGTGGAGCGGAAGGCCCGGGAACTGGAGGCGCGGCTGGGCGGCATCCCCTCCGTGGAAGGCTCGGGGGCGGATTAGGCGTCCGTGCGGAGCAGATCGAGGCAGTTCAGGCAGCCGTGGTCGGTCCAGGACGCAATCCTCCAGCCGGCCTCCGCGACCAGATCGGTGAGCCCTTGCCGACGGTAGAAGTACACTGGGCAGCCGCGCAGCTTCAGCCGGAGCTTCCGGACAGGCGCCCGCCAGGTCTCGGCGCGGGGGAAGGTGGCCAGCAGGCGGTCGGCGCGTGCCGTGACCGCCCGGAGGGCCGGCAGCGGATCGCCGACGTAGTCGAAGACGCCGATTGCCAGCGCGACATCGAAGTGCCCGGCGAAGTCCCCGAAGAAGGCGTCGCCGACCTCCGTCCGGATCGCGTCGGTGAGGCCAGCGCGAGCGACGGCAGCCGCGGCCTTCTCAATCGCCGCCGGGGCGAGATCCATGGCGAGAATGGGCTTGTGGCCGAGTTGGGCGAGGGCCAGGGAGTAGATTCCGTTTCCGCAGCCGATGTCGAGAACCGAACCACGCGGCGACCGCTCCATCAGTTCCTTCACCCACAGGTAGCGCAGCCACATGTCTTTGCGGAAGAGGCGGTTGAGGAGGCCGTTGAGGCCCCCCTGCTCCTCCGCGTAGATGGCATCCCACTCGTCGGCGATACGGTGGAAGTAGCGGGCAGCTTGTTCGTCACTCCGGGGCGACATGCGCGTTCACGACCTCCGATATGGGGGCCCAGGACATCTCCATCAGCAGCCTCTCGAATAGGCTGAAGAACGACTTCCGGCCCAGGGAGTGCCTGAGCCGCTTCTGCAGCGGAATCCCCTGAGGGCTGGGCTCGTCCAGATCGAACTCCCAGGGGTGGCAGTAGAAGTTCACCGGGCGCCCGAGGGCCATCACCCGTCGAAGGAGACGGGGCACCAGGAACTTCGGGGCGAGGCGCATATACCCTCCGCCCGCGACGGGCAGGGCTCGACCCGCGACGTCCAGGACCGTCAGGGGGAACTCGACAAGCCCGTTCGGGAGTCGATGCGGGTGGCGCGGGAAGTCCGGGATGCCGTAGGACCGACGAGCGATGGGGAAGATGCTCGAGTCGATCTCGTAACCGCAATCGCGCAACGTGTCCAGCGCCCAGAGGCTGCGCCGCGTGATCGAGAAACAGGGGGCCCGGAAGGCGGTCGGGCGCACGCCCGTGACGCGCTCAATGGCCTCCGTGGCGCGCAGCACATCCTCCCGGAAGCCCTCGGGCCCCTGTTCGTAGACCAGGCAGTGCGAGTGGCCGTGGCAACCAATCTCGTGGCCGCCGTCGGCGATACGCCTCACCAGGTCGGGGGCGTTCTCGGCCATCCAGCCCAGCACGAACCAGGTGCCTCGCGTGCTTCGCCGGTCCAGAGCCTCCAGGATTCGCGGCACGAGCACCGGGGTGCGCGAGGGAGCCTCGCGCCAGGTTTCGGGCGCCCAGCACTGCTTCAGGTTGTGGGTATGGAAGAACTCTTCCAGGTCGATCGTCAGCGCATTCAGCATCCAACGCACTCCGGTGGTCGCGCGGAGCGTCCCACGGTTGCCGTCCTCTCTCGTGCGTCGTGTGGGAGCAGCGACGGAACCATCGGCTGAGGGCGCGTCCTCTGTCCCGCGAGCGCCCGTTCGCTGGGACGGGCAGACGAACCTCCCTTCGGCGACGCCGGGTGTGCACGCCGCTTGCGGGGGAGACTACCCCGGTGAACAAACGGAAGGCGGGAAGGAGTTCCGTGGATGAGTGGGGAATCGCCCGAATCCCCCTGCTCCCGGTGGGGCAGGGACGCCTTGTGATTCGGCGGCCCTTGGGCGGGGATTGCGGCCACAGGAGCGGCGAGGTTCGCGTGGTCCGAGCGACCGGAGGTACCGGCATGATGGTGTGCACAAGTGAAGTACGCGGGCGACACCGGCGCACCGTCGTCGCCCGATGCCTGACGGCGCTGGTCGGGCTGTTTGTGGTCGGAGTCGCGTCGCACTCTCCGGCCGACCTCTACCGGCTGGTGCCGGGAGACATCATCGACGTGATCGTCGCTGATGAGCCGGAGCTGTCCAGCGACGTGAATGGCATTCTGGTAGGGCCCGACGGCCGTGTCGGCGTGCCGCGGGTCGGCACCTTCGAGGCGGCGGGCAAGACCTGCGACGAGGTGGCGGAGACCGTTCGCAAGGCGCTCATCGGCCCGATCCTGGTGGACCCGAGGGTCATGGTCCGGCTGCAGAAGCACAACCAGGGCGTCACGGTCCTGGGGTTCGTGACGACGCAGGGGCGAGTGCCGGTGCTGGCGGGCTCGGCCCCGCTCTCGCAGGTACTCGCCGCGGCCGGCGGGGTTCAGGCCGGGGCGGGGAGCATGCAGCGCGTCATCGTGACCCGCGTGACCGGCGAGGTCCTCGAAGCGAACCTCGGCGACATCCTGGCCGGCGACGCGAAGGCCGATGTGCCGGTCCGGCCGGGGGACGTGGTCTACGTGCCACGCACTGAGCAGTTGGCCAATGTGTTCGGCTACGTGGCGACCCCCGGGCGCTACCCGATCGAGGAGGGCGACCGGATCGGTGACCTGATCGCCCGCGCCGGCGGCGCTCTCGCCGGCAGAGCCGAGGGGGCAAGCGAGGGGGACCTCTCGGCCGTGGCACTGATGCGGGCTGACGGGACCACCTTGACGCTCGACATGACGCACGCCCTGGCGGGTCGGTCCGACGATCCCAACAACCCGCCGGCTCTGCCGGGCGATGCCGTCTATGTGCCCGAACTGCGGCTTACCGTCTCGGTGCTGGGGTCGGTCGTCTCGCCGGGGCGAATCCAGATGCGCGCCGGAGACCGGGTCAGCGATGCGCTGGCCGCCGCGGGCGGACCGGTACGCCCCACGCAGGTCCCCGCCGAGACGATCGGCGCGGACCTCGCCGCCGCCATGCTCTACCGCCTCCCCGACCAGGTGCTGCCGCTGCGTCTGGATCTGCTGTACGACGACCCCAAGAGCTTCCAGGACCTGCCCTTGGTCACGGGGGATGTCATCGTCGTTCCCGAAGGCCGGAACGTGGTTGAGGTCTCCGGCTACGTGCAAGAGCCGGGCCAGTACCCCTTCCGCCCCGGCGAGACGGTTCGCGGCGCGGTGGCAATGGCGGGGGGCCCCCTGCTCAACGTGGGCTCGACCACCACGGTGGACGTCCGTCACCGGGACGGCGCCTCCGAGACGGTCAACCTGGAGCGGGACAATCCCGCCCTGCGGCCCGGAGATGCCGTCAGCGTGCCCTACATGCGGGAGCGCGTTGCCGTCGTGGGCGCGGTGACGAATCCGGGCGTCTTCGACTGGCACGAGGGCGACACCGTGGTGACCGTCCTGGCGCGGGCGGCGGGGCCCCGCGGCCCGGCGACCACCGGTCCGTTCGAGATCGAGCGCGGCAATCCGGGCCGGGTTGTTGTGCTGCGGCGGGAAGGCGAGGGCTACCGGATGATGCCGGTCGAGGTCGCACGGTTCTACAAGAAGGGCGAGGCCGCGGGGAACCCGCCGCTCGAGCCGGGGGACGTCGTCTTCGTGCCGGCCACGGCGCGGTTCGACTTCGAGGCACTCACCCGTGACCTACTCCTGCTGCCGGGGCTGCTGGCGCGCTAGATCAAGACCGACACCAGAGCGAGGGACCTGCCGTGGATGCGGAGACACCTGTGCGAGGAGAGCACACCAACAACGACGAGCGCGAGGAGCAGGCCGATTTCGACCTGCGTCGCGTGGGGGTCGTTCTGCGCCGCCGTGTGCGACTGATGCTGGTGGTGTTCGCGGCGGTTGTGGTAGCCGCCGCGGCCATCACCCTCCTGATGCCGCCGATCTACCAGGCCGAAGTGACGCTCATGGTTCAGAAGACCGACGCGGGCGCGGCAGCCAGCGTCCTGGGCGACATCCCGCTGATCGGGGGGGCCTTGGCGCCCCGAGGCTCGAAGACGCAGGAACTGCTCCTGGAGCACCCGGATTTGACGGAGAAGGCCGCGAAGGAGTTGGGCCTTCTGAAGGAGACGCAGTCGATCGACGAGTTGGAGTATACGGTCCAGGCCGACAGCGACAGCGAGTCCGACCTGGTGGTCCTGAAGGTTGAAGGGAAGGACCCCGGCAAGGCGGCGGATCTGGCGAAACGCATCACCGACCTGTTCCTGAAGCAGAGCCGCGAGTTGGCCCAGGAGAGTCCCAAGCAAGCCGCCGCCGACATGCGCGGTGAACTGAGGGACATGGAGACGGCGTTGGCGGAGTCTGAGGAGAAACTCCGGAAGTACCAGGCGGCCCACGGCATCGCCGACATTGGGGCCTCGATCACCGCGAGCATCGAGCGGGCCGCGGCATTGGGCGCGCAGAGCGATACCGCGAGTTCCACCCGCGCCGGAGCACAGAGCGCCGCGGACTACTTCCGGCGCAAGCTGGCACGGGAGCACTCGACCTACATCGCCTCCTCGACGATCGCCCGCAACCCCGTCGTACAGAAGCTCGAGAGTGACCTGAGCGACGTCCAGCTGCAGCGGGCCGCCCAAGCCGTCGCGCACGGGCCCCAACACCCCGACGTCAAGAAGCTGGATGAACGGATCGCCGAGGCGACCGCTCAGCTCCGCGACGCGATGCAGACGGTGATCGAGAGTCAGGTCAAGTCCTCCAACCCCGTCTACATCGAACTCGCGCAGCAACTCGCAGTCAACGAGGCGGAGACCGCCAAGGCCGCGGGGGAGGAAGCGGCGCTGGCAACGCTCAGTGAGCGTGAGATGGCGAAGATGGGCGAGTGGCCCGACATGGCGACCCAACTTGGGCGCCTCAAGCGCGATCAGCAGGTCGCCGCCGACCTGTACGTCATGCTCATGAAGAACTACCAGCAGATGAAGATCAACGAGGCCGTCGCCTCGCCGGGAGTCACCTTGGTGGCAGAAGCCAAGCTGCCCGAGAAGCCCGTGCGGCCGCAGAAGGTGCTGAACATGGTGCTGGGCTTCGCGGTCGGCTTGCTCCTGGCCCTCCTGGGCGCGGTGCTGGCCGAGGCACTCGACGACCGGATGCGGACGGAGGCGGACGTTAGCCGGCGGCTCGGGTTGCGGGTCCTGGGTGTCCTGCCCGCCGCTCGCGACATGGCGGGCTACGTTGTCGGCGCGGTGAGCGATCCGGAACTGGGCGACCGGTTCCGAGCGTTGCGGACCAGCATCCGCTTCGCCTTCGGGGGCGCATCGCCACCCACGCTGTTGGTGACCAGCCCAGGGGCCGGCGAGGGCAAGACGAGCGTCGCCCTCGGTCTGGGGATCGCGTTGGCCCAGAACGGGCAGCGGGTGGTGGTGGTGGATGCGGACATGCGGCGGTCGGCCGCGCGCAAGGGGGCCGTCTTCTCCGTGGACGATGAGGCCGTCCAGGGGCTGTCCGCCGTGCTGGCGGGGCTGGCGGAGCCGATGGGTCTGGTGCGGCGAACGGGGATCGACCGCCTCTCTGTCCTGCCGGCCGGCGAGGTGCCGCCCAACCCCGTGGAGCTGCTGGACTCGCCGCGGGCGCGCGAGACGCTGGAGCTGCTGCGCACGCACTTCGACGTTGTGGTTGTGGATTCGCCCCCCTGCCCGGCGTTCGTGGAGACGGTGCTGGCGGCGACGATGTGCGAGGCGTCCTTGCTGGTCCTCGACGCGACACTGACGCGCGCCGGGGACGCCCGGCCCACCATCGAGCAACTCGCCGGCACCGGGAGGCCGCTGCTGGGAGTCGTTCTCAACCGCGCACGGACGAACGGGGCTCCGTACATGGGCGACGGCGCAGGCGTCTGACGCACAACCATCGCAAGCAGGAGGCCGAAGCACTTGATCGTCAGTCGGGCGCCGATGCGCATCACTCTGGGCGGGGGCGGTACCGACCTGCCCTCTTACTACAAGCTGTACGGCGGGAAGCTCGTCACCGCGACGATCGACAAGTTCGTCTACGTGATCGCGAACCGGCGGTACTCGCCGGACTACCATCTCAGCTACATGCAGACGGAGATCGCGCAGACCATCGATGAGATCAGGCACACGCGTCTCCGCGAGGTCTTGCGCTTCCTGAAGGTCGAGCCGGGGATCGACGTCTTCTCGATCGCCGATTTGCCCGCGCAGTCGGGGCTCGGCTCCTCCGGGGCCTTCACGGTCGCCGCGCTGCAGTCGCTGCACACCTACCAGCGCAGCAGCCGCACCCCCGAGCAGCTCGCCGCCGAGGCCTGCCACATCGAGATGGACGTCCTCCAGGAGCCCTGCGGCAAGCAGGACCCTTACGCGGCGGCGCTGGGCGGGATCAACGTGCTGGAGATCGACACCGATGGCACCGTGCACCACCGCCCGGTGGACCTGTCGCCGACGGTGCGGTTGGTGCTGGAGGCCAACACGCTGCTCTTCTACACCC
>Ga0194110_10003901_pt1 | contig 18302 bp, 12 predicted proteins | sample TA2Kig1200mmetaG_FD_146192 | JGI IMG/M metagenome (GOLD analysis project Ga0194110, IMG submission 146192) | Freshwater microbial communities from Lake Tanganyika, Tanzania - TA2015032 Kigoma Deep Cast 1200m | ecosystem: Environmental > Aquatic > Freshwater > Lake | place: Tanzania: Lake... | reverse complement strand
CCGATCAGCGGCGCGACGACATCGTCCTTGACGTGCGACATGCCCCAGCCGCTCGCGCCCCGATCGGTGATCACACGCCGAACCTGGTACCCTCCGCCCCAGCCGACCGCCGCGAGGTGGGAGTTCTTGCCCACGAAGCGCGGGTAGCGGTCCTGGAGCTGCCGCGCCTCCATGCGCGCGATTCGGTGCTCGGACAAGGTCTTCGCCGCCGAGGCGAAGTCGGGCGGCGTCACGCCCGCCTGCAGCGCCCCCTGGCCCAGGGCCAGCGCAGCGCCCCCGGCCGTCATGGACCTCACGAAGCAGCGTCGCGTCATCAGTGGCCCTCCTCCCGTCAGCGTGGGCGTTGGTTCTCCCTGAAGGTCTCCTGGCCCTCGCTGCGAAAGACACCGGCACGAGGAGATCACCAACCATGCGCTTCCTGCCGGGTTGTCTGGCTCTGCTCGGTGCCATGCTTACGGCACGCGCCGACGTGCCCGAGATGGTCCGCCGCGACTGGTTCTTCCGCGAATCGCTGGCGGCGATCCGCGACTGGGAGTCGCTGCTGGCCGAGTGGGAGCAGGCGACCCCGGAAGATCAGCGTACGCCCGTCCTGCCCGCGCCCGAGAACGGCGACTGGGCCGCCTGGCCGAACCCTATCCCCCCGCTGCTGATCCCCTATCCCGATGAGTGCCCGGACGTGCAGGTGCGGATCGTCGGGGACAAGGTCGACGTCATGCGGGGCGAGGCGGTCGAGACGCACGCCCTCACCGACACGATCCTCGGGTACAAGCACCCCGGCGGCGGGGCCAAGGACCGCTGGTACCACGGCTACTTCCGGCGCTTCGACGGGCTGACGCAGTTCCGGGGCCAGCCGGCGCCGTTCGTGATAGGGGTAGACGCGCCCTGCGACCTGCGGCGCGGCGAGAACCGCCTGAAGGTGACGCTGCAGAGCGTCTCAGACGGGGCCTGCGAGATTGCGTTGCGCCTGTCCTTCCGCACGCCGGGCCATGACCAGCCGCTTGCCGAGGAGGTCGCTCGGCTCGCGCCGCATCAGGCCCAGGCCCTTGAGTTGCCCGTTCCGCTACCCAACGAAGGCGGCGGCTTGCTGACGCTCAGCCTGCGGCAGGGCGACCGGGAGTACTGGCTACCGCTCTTCACGCACGTTGAGACGGTGAACGCGGGCCTCACGAGTGCGAGGCAGGTTCTGGGCGACAGGCCGGACCCGGCGCGCAGCGACCAACTCAGCGAGCTGCAGCGCAAGGCCGAGGGTTGGTCCGGAGACGGCGGCGAGTGGCGGCAGTTGTTCGAGCAGGCGAGTTCGCTGCGCGACGAAGCGCTGCTGAAGCGTCTCGACTTCGACTCGCTGCTCTTCCTCAAGCGCAAGCCGTATGACTCTGAGCAGCCGTTCATGGATGCGCACCACCTCATCAACCCGACCGGCGGCGGCATCTGCCGGCTGTCGCCGGTGAGGCCGGACGGCAAGGTCACGCCGGTGGTCGATTCGCTAGGCGAGGGAATCTACCGCGACTTGTGCCTGCACTGGGAGGCGACCAGGTTCCTGTTCGCCTTCGGCAATGGGTCGGACCAGTGGGACGGCGCGCCGAGCTACCACATCTACGAGGCGAACGTGGATGGTTCTGGGCTCCGGCAACTGACCTTCGGCCCGCACAACGATGCCGAGCCCTTCTACCTGCCGAACGGGCAGATCGGCTTCACCTCGGACCGCTCCGAGCACTTCGTGATGTGCGGCGGCAACCGGCACTCGCCCACGCTGTTCGTGATGGAGGGCGACGGCTCGGACCCGCGCCAGCTGAGCTTCAACTGCTTCAATGACTTCAACCCCACGGTCATGCCGGACGGGCGCATTCTCTACGGGCGCTGGGAGTACAACGAGCGCTCGGTCACCTCGCTGCACAACCCCTTCACCATGTTCCCGGACGGGACGGGCGTCGAGCCATATTACGGGAACGCGACCTTCCGGCCCAACGTGGTGATGTTCCCGCGGCCGGTGCCCAACAGCCGCAAGGTCATGGCGCTGTTCACCGCGCACCACGGCCAGACCCACGGGCCCATCGGGCTGATCGACGTGCGCCAGGGCATCGACGGCGACCCGCCGCTGACGCTGCTCACGCCGAACGTGCCGGTGACCGCCGAGAAGGCGCTGGACAGCCAGTACGGTTGGTACAGCGATCCGCAGCCGCTGTCCGAGGACACGTACCTCTGCTCCTACACGCCCACCGTCCAGCCGTGGCTGGCGCGCACCTGGGCCTTGTACGTGGGGGATCGGCACGGCAACCTGGCGCTCGTCTACCGCGACCCGGACATCTCCTGCGCAGAGCCTGTGCCCCTGGTGGCGCGCCCGCGGCCGCTGGCACATCCGCCGGCCCCGGCGGACACCGCCGACACGGAGGCGACCGCCCGCCTGCTGCTGATGAACGTGTACGAGCGGCTGCCCGGCGTGCCACGGGGCGAGGCGAAGTACCTGCGGGTCCTGGAGGACGTGCCCCGCAAGAGCGTCAAGTTCGGCGGCGTCATCACAACCTCCGCGACGCGCATCTACACCATCAAGCGCATCTTCGGGATCGTGCCAATTGAGGAGGACGGCTCGGCGCTGTTCACCGTGCCGGCAAACCGCAACGTCTACTTCGAGGTCCTCGACGCCGAGCAGCGCGAGATTCAGCGCATGAGAAGCGTCGTGTGCCTGAAGCCGAACGAGACGCGCACCTGCGTGGGCTGCCATGAGGTGAAGACTACCACGCCGCCCAACCGCGTGGCCCTCGCCGCCTCGCGCGCGCCGAGCGAACCCACGCCGCCGCCGTGGGGCACGCAGACGCTGAGCTTCCTGCGCGACGTGCAGCCCGTCCTCAACGCGAAGTGCATCGCGTGTCACACGCACGACCGCTGGTCTAGCAGCGTCATCCTGACCGATGACCTCACCAATCAGTTCACGGTCGCCTACCAGGAGCTGCTTCCCTACGTCACCGTTGCCAACGCGATGCGCTGGGACCTCCCCGAGGACGTCTTCCCACAACCGCCGTACACGTACGGCTCCAAGGTCTCGCCGCTGATGCAGCTGCTGGCGGCGGGCCACCACGGCGTGACGCTGACCGATGAGGAGCGGCTGCGGATCAGCAACTGGATCGACGCGAACGGCGTCTACTACGACCGCTACGAGAACGAGCACTACCCCAACCGCCAGATCTTCGGCGACCGTGTCCGCAAGCCGATGGCGGAGGCGTACGGCCGGCGCTGCGCGGGGTGTCACGGCCAGAGCGACGGCGCGCAGGACACGTGGTGGCTGAGCCTCAACCGCCGCAATGCCACGCTCAGCCGCGCCCTCCTGGCGCCGCTCTCCCGGAGCGCCGGCGGCTGGGGGCGCTGCGAGGGCACCGTCTTCGCGACCACCGAGGACGCGGACTACAAGGTCTTCCTCGCCGCCCTCACCGATCTACAGACCGAACTCGCTCAGTACCCTCGCGAGGACCTGCTCTCCATCCGTGATACGCCCGCCGAGACGCAGGTCGTGACGCTGCCCGACCCGCCCACGACGAGTGCCCGCCCGAGCGACCTCCAGGAGGGCTGGATCTGGCTGAGTCACCTGAGGTGGCAGTCCGCCTCGGCGGGCTGGTCGCCCAACGGTGACAAGCTCCCGCGCCTCGACCGCAGCATCGAGGGCGCGCTGCTCGTCGCCGGCAAGCAGCACTACCGCAAGGGAATCGGCACCCACGCGCCGTCGGAGATCGTCTACGATCTGAACAGGGCCTACACGCGCTTCGCCGCCGAGGTCTGCGCGGCCGAGGAGGGCGGCACGGTGGTCTTCCAGGTCTACGGGGATGACCGACTGGTCTTTGAGAGCGGCGTGATGCAGGGGCTGCGCGGCTCGGCGCAGATCGACGTGTCCGTCGAGGGCATCAAGCAACTTCGGCTCGTCGTCACCGACGCGGGCGACAACTACTTCGCCGACTGCGCGAACTGGGCCGGCGCACGGCTCAAGCGAGATTAGGGACAGGCACCAATTTCCGACGGACGTCATGTCGGAAATTGGTGCCTGTCCCTAATTTCGACTAGAACCGTACAGTCTTAGTGGCCTCGCAGGTCTCCCCGGGCGGGCAGTCAACGAACTCGAGGGCCAGTGGCTCCGCTTCCCCGTCGGGCCGCGCCAGTTGGCCGGCCACGCGCAAAGCCTTGAGCGGCTGATCGCTGAGGTTCTTCACACTTACCTTCAGCACGATCCCCTCCCCTGCCTCATCGACCTGCGCCTGAGCCGTAAGCACGCAGTCCTGGCCCAGCTGCTGCTCGTACTTCACCAGCCGTCCCGGGATGACTTCGCGCCACTCGACCGGCTTCGCGTCGCCGAGGAGCGACCGCCCGTCGGCGGTGACCGCCTGCGGCAGCAAGAGCGCGTACGGTCTCAGCGGCTGACCGGGATGGGTGATCGCGGCCGAGCCGGGCACGGCGCCCGGAGTAACCCAAGGCTTCGTGGGGGCCCCGCCGCCGGCCAGGAGCTGGCCGAGCACCGCTCGCATCTCCTCGGGACGGAAGCCGCCCGGCCCGGGCGCGCCCTTGTAGGCGATCCGACCGTCGGCGCCAACCACGTAGAGGCGATCCGGCCAGCTCGCATAGGCGGCCTCGACCGCGTTGTCCATCCCGTCGGTCACCATCGGCAGCGACAGGTGGAGGCCTAGCTGACACGACTTCGCGACGGTGGTGCGCTCGCCGGTGGTTCGCGGCGAGGTCACGATCACGTTGTCCTGCAGGTTGGCGCTGACCTGCCAGCCGTCCTGCGGATGGGCCTCGCGGATGTAGACCAACAGGAACGCCACGCGGCCGCGGTACTGGCGGTACAGCTGCTCGATGACGCCAGACTGGCGCCGGAACGGCGGTCACGTGTAGCTGCCGAAGACCAGCGCCACCGGGCACTCCCCCCGGTAGCTCGCAAGCTGCACTTCAGCCAAGCCATCGAGCGCCTTCAGCGTGAAGTCCGGCGCCTCGTCTCCTGCTTGCAGCGCGCCCTCGCGGATGACCTGAGCCCCGCCCTGGGCTGCCGCACATGCGAGCAGCGTCGCCGTCGCCAACGCAATCCCGGTCGCGTGAATGCCGCCCAAGTGGTTCACCTCACAGGGGATGATCCCATCATCACCAACGCCTCACTGCCGGCCGAGGTTCAGGAGGCCCCACCTCGTCCCAGCTCGCGCCAGTAGTCCTCTGGATGGTCCATGTCGGAGGTCGCCGCCGACGAACCAGCGGGCACCTCCAGCACGTCCACCGCATGGTCGCGCAGCAGCCCGCGCAGGCCAACCCGATCATACTCCGTCAGCACCTGTTCGCGATAGCCGATCGACAGCAGCAGCGGGTGCCCACGCTTCCCATCATGGCCGGGCACAACCAGCCCCTTGCCGGAGGCGAAGTGCGCGTCGATCAGCGCGTCCACGAGTTCGGACGACAGGCCTGGCTGGTCTCCGAGCACGACGACGACCGCGCGGCAATCGTGCGGCACTGCTCGTAGGCCGCACCGAACCGAGGTCAGCATCTCCGCGTCCGGCTCGGGGTTGCGAACCAGATGAACCGGCCGGTCGCCCAGCGCCTCCGCAATCGCGGCCTCGTCGCCACCGACGACAACGTAGGTCTCAGCGACTTCGCTGGCGAGCACCTGATCCACGATGTGCCCGATCACGGTGGACGCACCGAAGGGCAGGAGTAGCTTCTGCGTGCCCATGCGCCGCGAATGGCCGGCCGCTAGCACGATGGCGCAGATCATGGCTCTCGCCCGCGCCGGACGGCGATCATCTCCGCGAGGATGCTCGTGGCGATCTCCGGCACCGTCTCGGCGCCGATGTCAAGGCCGATAGGGGCGTGCACAGCGTCCAGCTGCTCCGCCGTGGCCGAGCCCAAGGCTAGCAGAGCCTCACGGATCAGCCCCACCTTCCGCCGACTCCCGATCATGCCCACGTATGCCGCGGGCTTCGAGAGACAGGCCTGCAAGGCCTCGGCGTCGTAGCGGTGTCCTCGCGTGACGATGGCGAGGTACGTCTCCGCGTCCGTCTCCATCGAGGCTAGCGTCGGAGCGATGTCGGCACACCTCGTCCGCGCCTCGGCCGGGAACAGCGCGGGGTCGCTGAACTCGGGCCGGTCGTCGATGACCGTCACCTCGAAGCCCACCAGCACCGCCTGCGCAGCAAGCGCCTGACCGATGTGTCCGCCGCCTGCGATGAGCAGCTGGGGCATTGGCGCAATCTGCTCGACCAGTACCCACTGACCGGGCGCCTGCGTCTCGGGGCTCACCGCCGCCTCGGGATGCCACGTCACCCGCGTGACCACCGGCGGCCCTTCGCGCACACAGGTCACAAGAGAACCGCGCCGACGTTCTCCCTGCGCCTGCGCCGCCGCGCGGTAGGCCTCTGCGTCCTTGCGGGCCGTCGGGTCAACGAGCACCCGCACTGCCCCGCCGCAGATCGGCTCCAGACCCGCAGCCTCGTCGCCCGTGAGGTCGATGGCCAGCACCGCCGGCTCACCCGACCGACAGGCTTCCACCGCAGCGCGCTGGGCCTCAGCTTCGAGTACGCCTCCTCCCACGGTGCCGTGGATTCGGCCGTCGGCCTCCACCAGGGCTCTCACTCCCGCCTCACGCGGCGTGGAACCCTCGGCCGACAGCACGAGGGCGACGCAGAACGGTCGCCCCGAATCGATGAAGCACGTCGTCTGGGCGAGGATGCCCATGGTCGTTGGGAGGGGCCGCATGGCCGAAGGCCATCCGGCCCGCCGTTGTCTACGCGGCCGGCATGCCGTTGGGCACGAGAGGCAGCGCCCGGAGGCGCACGCCGGTTGCGTTGAAGATGGCGTTGCCGATGGCGGGTGCCACGCCCGCGAAGGGCGTCTCCCCGCCGCCTGCCGACGGCAGGTCCCTGCGGTCAACCATGACGGCCTCGATCTGCGGCAGGTCGCTGAAGCGAGGGAGACGATAGGCCGAGTAGCTCGTGTTGAGCAGACGCTGCTCATCGAACTCGAGGGCCTCAAAGAGCGCCGGCCCGAGCGCCATGGTCGCCGCGCCGATGATCTGGTTCTCGAGCTGCAGCGGGTTGATGATTGCTCCGCACTCGAAGGCGGTCAGAATACGCACCACGCGCACCTGGCGCGTCGTCTGATCCACCAGGACCTCCGCGCACGTCGCCGTGTACCCGCCCTTGTCGATTCCGCAGCCGAGGCCGAAGCCGCGCCCGCCGGTGGCCAGCGCCTGGCCCCAGCCGAAGCGCGCGGTCGCCGTCTGCAGAACCGTGCGCAGCCGGTCGTCGGTGAGGTTCGCCAGGCGGAAGGCCAACGGATCGAGGCCCAGCTCGTGCGCCATCTCATCCATGTGCGTCTCGCGGGCCCAGATGTTGGCCGGCGCCGCCAGGCCGCGGTACGCGCCCTGCGCGAGCGGGCTGTCGCACGGATGATGCTGCACGAGCTGGTTCGGGACCGCATAGGGCGTGCCCAGCGCGGCCGGGCCGGAGTTGTAGTTGTGGTACTCCCAGGCGACCAGCTTCCCGTTCCGCAGGGCGCCGCTCGTGACGTCGATGACACCCGCCGGCCTGAAGTGGGGCCAGGTCATCTCCTCCTCGCGCGTCCAGGCCACGCGCACCGGTCGGCCCACGACCTTCGCCAGGCGCGCCGCCTCGCTTGCCGCCTGGCCCGGCGTCTTGCCACCATAGCCGTTCCCCGTGTCGGGGGCGATCACGCGGACCTGCGTCTCGGGGAGGCCAAACTGGCGGCTCAGACCCGAACGCACCCCGAAGGGAGACTGGGTCGCGGTCCACGCCGTGAGGTTCCCGTTCTCCCACTCGGCGGTCGCAGATCGGGGCTCGATTGCGGCGTGCGCCAGGTAGGAGACCGTGTAGGAGCGCTCGAGCTTCACCTCGGCCGCCGCCAGGCCGTCAACCATCGAGCCAACCGTGTTGCCGCCCCGGTCCGTTTGCTGGGCGGTGCTCTTCAGATGTTCGTAGAGCTCCTCGGGCTTGACGAGCGTCTGAGCATTCCACTCGGCCTGAATCGCGTCGAGCGCCTTGGCCGCCGCAACCTCGGTCGGCGCAACCACGCCCACGAAGTCGCCGTCGTGGACCACCGTCACGCCCGGCATGGCCTCGGCTGCCGCCGTGTCGAGGGACTTCAGCGTCGCGCGGTAGGCTGTCGGGCGGAGCACCTTGCCATGCAGCATCCCCGGGCGCTTCTGGTCCGAGGCAAAGCGCTTCTGACCGGTGACCACGGTGACCGCATCGACCTTCGGCGTCGGGTGGCCGACGACTCGCCACTCGGCGGGCGGCGTCTCGGGGACCTGGTCGGGGATGGCCTGGACGAGCTTCTGCCCCTTGGTCAGCTCCCCGAAGGTGAGGCTGCGCCCGTCGGCGTGGGTCACCTTGTGATCCGCCACCGTGAGGGTTGTGCGGTCCACGGCCAGTTGCTGCGCGGCCAGATCGAGGAGCAGCTCCCGCGCCGCGGCCGCCGCCTTCCTGAGCGGGGGCACCGTACCGGGCGTCGTGCGGCTGCCGAAGGTCCCTGCATCGTAGGGCGTGATGGAGGTGTCAGCCATCACGAGGTTCACGGCGGAGGGCTCGATTCGCAGCTCCTCGGCAACCACCATGCTGAGGGAAGTGCGGGCGTTCTGCCCTAGCTCCACCTTGCCGACGAACGCGGTCACTTGGCCGGCCTGATCAATGTGAACCCACCCGCCGATCTCCGTCGGGCCTTGCGGACCGCCGCGCTGGGCCTCGGCCTCGCTGCGCGGGAACAGGATCAGGACCGCGATGCCCCCGCCGAGGGCGGAGATGAAGTCGCGCCGACTGAACGTTGCATCGGGGAGAAGGCCGTGATCGGCCAGGATGTCCTCCAGGCGCTCGTCGCTCATCGCGGGCCTCCCTTCATCACCTCGGCCGCCCGGTGAACCGCGGCCCGAATGCGCTGGTACGTGCCGCAACGGCAGACATGGCCCTCCAGCGCCTCGGCGATCTGCTCATCGGTCGGGTCGCGGTTCGCGGCCAACAGCGCCGCCCCGGCCAGGATCATGCCCGGCGTGCAGTAGCCGCACTGCATGGCATCCAGGTCGATGAAGGCCTGCTGCAGCGGGTGCAGCGCGCCGTCCTTGGCGAGGCCCTCGATGGTGGTGATCGGCTTCCCCGCGACGCTACCCACCGGCGTCATGCAGGACCTCACCGGCTTGCCGCCAACCAGCACCGTGCACGCGCCGCACTGCCCCTCGCCACAGCCATACTTCGTACCCGTGAGGTCCAGCTCGTCGCGCAGCACGCTCAGCAGCGTGCGGTCTGCTTCCACATCCAGGGCGTGAGCCGCCCCGTTCACGCGAAGCTCAACCATCGTCCCGCGCTCCTCGATAGGATCACATTCCTTGTTGGAGCATTCCCACGCTGCCCGCGCGGCACCTCCACGGCCCATGGGGTCACATCTTTAAATTTCAATCTTCATTCCAGCGCCGACGTCTCTTCCGTCGGGGCTGGAATGAAGATTGAAATTTAAAGATGTGACCCCGACGGAGGAGCAGACGTGCTCGCCGCCGAAGTGCTCCATGTAGGCCATCGATCGCTCGAAGGAGGCGTGACCCCTGATGATGTCCCATCGTGAGAACTGGCTGCGGGCCATCGAGTTCCGCCACCCGGAGCGCATTCCGTGCGGCATCGGTTTCGCGCCCGCCGTCTGGCACCACTATCGCGGCGAACTGGAGAAGGTCCTGGCGCAGCACCCGCTCCTGTTCCCGGGCTACCAGCCGGGCAACGCGTGCTTCTACGACGAGATGCCCGTCGTCTACCGGAAGGGCGAGACCTTCCGCGACAACTGGGGGTGCCTCTGGCAGAACATCCAGGGCGGGCTGGAGGGCCAGGTCATCGAGCACCCGTTGGCCGACTGGTCCGCGCTCGACAGCTTTCGGCCGCCGGACCTGGAGACGCTGGAGGAACGCGGCCCGCGCGACTGGGACCAGGCGCGCCGCAATATCGAGGCCGCGCGTGAGGCGGGGAACCTAACCGGCGGGAACGGCGAGCGCCTCTTCGACCGGATGTACTTCCTGCGCGGATTCGAGAACCTGATGCTCGATTTCGCGACCGACGACCCACACCTCCCCCGACTCATCGACATGCTGACCGAGTACGAACTCGCGCTGGTGAAACGGTGGCTCGACATCGGCGTGGACTTCGTCGGCTTCCACACGGACATCGGCACCCAGCGGGCGCTGATGATCCACCCGGACAAGTTCCGCCGCTACATCAAGCCGATGTTCGTGACGCTCTTCCGCACCTGCCGGGACGCAGGCGCGCACGTGTGCCTGTCCTCGGACGGGTACGTGCTGGAGATCGTGGATGACCTGATCGAGTGCGGCATCTCGATGCACGATCCCCAGATCCGCGCCAACACGCTGGAGGGAATCGTCCGCGCCTACAAGGGCAAGGTCTGCGTGACCGTGGACCTGGACCGCCAGGGCTTCCCCTTCGACACGCCGCAGAAGATCCGCGACGACATCGGCGCGGTTGTTGACGCCCTCGCCGCACCGGAGGGCGGCCTGATGCTCAACGCGGGCGTCTGGGGGGCCGACGTGCCGCTCGCGAACATCGAGGCCATCTGCGCGGCGCTGGAGGAGTTCTGTTATGGGGTCACATCTTTAAATTTTAATCTTGGCCTGGGCACGGGCTTGTCCGTGCCCAGGCCAAGATTAAAATTTAAAGATGTGACCCCCACGAAACGGAGACCCGCGATGAGCCAACTCAGCCCTGCCAACGAGCCGCTGCTGAAGCGCTATCCCGGCAACCCAATCATCCACCGCAACGCGACGCCCACCTCGAACAGCATCATGAACAGCAGCGTGATCCGGGTTCCAGATGGGTACCGCGGGGTCTTCCGCGTGGACGACCAGTGCCGGCACATGACCCTCCATGTCGGCCGGAGCGAGGACGGCATCGCGTGGCAGATCGATCCCGAGCCGATTCGCTGGGAGTGTGGCACACCGGAGATCGCCGAGTTCGTCTACGGCTACGATCCGCGCATCGTGCGGCTAGAGGGGCGGTACTACATCACCTGGTGCCATGGCTATCACGGGCCCGCCATTGGCCTGGGCGTCACCGACGACTTCGAGACATTCGAGCTGCTGGAGATCATCCTGCCGCCGTGCAATCGGAACGCGGTGCTCTTCCCGCGCAGGATCAACGGCGAGTTCGTGCTGCTCCATCGGCCCAGCGACATGGGCCACACGCCCTATGGGGACATCTACCTGTGCTACTCCGACGATCTGATCCACTGGGGCAAGCATCGGTTCGTCATGGGGCGGCGGGGCGGGTGGGAGAGCACGAAGATCGGCGCGGGGCCGGTGCCCATCGAGACGCCGGAGGGGTGGGTGCTGATCTACCACGGCGTCCTGACGTCCTGCAACGGCTACAACTACTTCGCCGGCGCGGCGATCCTGGACTTGGAGCAGCCGTGGAAGGTGCTCTATCGGTCGCGCAGATACATCCTCGCGCCGACGGAGCTGTACGAGTGCGTCGGCGACACGCCGAACGTCGTCTTCCCCGTCGCCGCAGTTCACGACGAAGCAACCGACGAGCTGCGGGTCTACTACGGGGCCGCCGATACGTGTGTCGCGCTGGCCACGACGACGCTGTCAGAACTGGTGCAGTTCGTCAAGGCGAACTCGTAAGGGTCGAAATTAGGGACAGGCCCCAATTTCGGACGGACGTCCTGTCCGAAATTGGGGCCTGTCCCTAATTTCGACCTAGATGCTCCATCCCGGCCGGTACTCCCGGCGGATGAACGGGTCGGCCTCCGGGCAGTTCGTAGCCTTGAGTTGCTTGGGGTCCCAGGTCAGCTCCTGCCCCACGCGGAACGCGACGTTGCCCAGGAGGTTGTGCTCGACCAGGGAGCCCGAGTACTCGAAGTTGCACAGCGACACGCCGCCGGTCCTCGCCGCGTGCAGCCACTCCTCGTAGTGCCCCAAGGAGGGCGGAATCGTCTGCGGGGGCGGGGCGAAGTCCTTGAACTTCTCCGCCGGCAGGAGCACGCACTGCCCGTAGTCCGCCAGCAGCATCCCGTCGTCGCCCACGAACAGAATCCCGTTGAACCACTGCGTCAGGTCCACGCCCGTCTCGATCTTCGGCCGGTACTCCGGCTGCTGGCCGCCGTGATACCACTTCACCGTGACAGGGTGGTTGAGGAGCGCGCTGTCCGGGCGCGGTCCGTGCTTCCAGGTGACGATCATCCACTCGGGGTTCTTGACGGGGTCCGGGGGCGGCCCCTCGGCCGAGACGGTCTCGGGATACCTCAGCTTGAGGGCCCACCACGGCAGGTCGATGAGATGGCTCCCCATGTCACCCAGCACACCGTTGCCGAAGTCCCATCGCCGGTTCCAGTTGAGGTTGCCCGGTAAGTAGCCCGGGTGATACGGACGATCGGGCGCCGGTCCGAGCCACAGGTCCCACTTCAGATAGTCCGGGATCTCGTGTGTGCCCTCCAGCGGCTCGAGGGGTGGGATCGTCCGGCTGCACCAGACGTGGGCCTCGCGCACGGGCCCGATCGCGCCGCTTTGGATCAGTTCGACCACGCGGCGGAAGTTGTCCGAGGCATGAATCTGTGTGCCCATCTGCGTGGCGACCTTACCCCGGCACTCGCGGTAGACCTCGCGCACGCGGCGGGCCTCGTAGACCGAGTGTGCCAGCGGCTTCTCGCAGTACACGTGCATCCCCATCTGCATTGCCTTGACACAGGCGAGGGCGTGAATCTGGTCGGCGGCGCTGATGACCACGGCGTCGATGTTCGTGTCGTCCAGCAACCGGCGCCAATCGTTCTCGCGCTTGGCCTTCTCAGCTTCGGGGAACTTCTCGATGAACTGCCCGTAGTTGCGCTCGTCGATGTCGCACAGCGCGTAGAAGTTCTCGCCGCGCACCCCTTCTGCGTTACCGGCCCCACGACCCCAGATGCCAATCAGGGCGATGTTGAGCTTCTCGTTGGGCGAAGTCGGTGGTTGGGCGCGAGCGAGAGCGCCGCCGGCAGAGAGTGAAGCCAGCGAGAGCGCGGTCGTCTTCATGAAGTCTCGACGATCCAGGGAGTCTGTCATGTTGGGTTCCCTCCTACTGAGTTCTCGATAGATACGGGAACAGTGGGGCGGGCATTCTTGCCCGCCAAGGGCCGTGGCGGGCAAGAATGCCCGCCCCACTGTTTCCGTGTTTGTCAGGGACCCAGTAGGGCTTCTCCGAGGCTTCAGAAAGGCCCTTGCACCTGCTCCGGGCCTTTTTTGCTCAAGGGGCTTGACAATCGAACCTGCGTTCGATATACTAATCGAACAAGCGTTCCATTCGATTGTCGGGGGAGATCGACATGTACGGACGAGCACCGGCGAACATCAGCCTCCGGTCTCTAACGGTAGGGGACAGGGAACAGGTAACAGGTGACAGGGAACGGCAAACGGCCATCACAACCGGCTTCCTCCTCCTGCCCCGCTTCCAGGCGGAAGTCGAAGCGAAGCTACTGGGCATTCCGAAACAGGCCCTCGTCATTCACCATCGGGGCCGAGTCAAGTCCCTCTCCGAGGCAAGCGAGAAGGCGGGGCTAAAGGTCGGGATACGGCTGGCCCAGGCCCAGGCGATCTGCCCAGAGGCGCAGTTCATCCCCCTCGTTGAGGATCGGTACCAGCCCTTCTGGAAAGAGGTCCTGGACCTCTGCGTCACCCACTTCGGGGGCGTCGAGCCGCGCGAACCCGGGGAAGTCTTCTTCGATCTGGCCGGCCTCAAACAACCGGAAGAGGCGCTGGCCGTTGTGCAACATGCCATCGAGAAACGCTTCGGCTTCACCTGCCGCGGAGCCTGCGGACCGAGCAAACTCATCGCAAAATTAGGGACAGGCCCCAATTTCCGGGATGACGTCCCCCGGAAATTGGGGCCTGTCCCTAATTTTGACGTCCTGCCAATCACGGAACTCTGGACCCTCGATCCGAAGACGCTTGAGCACCTCCAGGCCCTCGGAATCACCACCATCGGCCTGCTGCGCTCGATTCCTCGGGCGCGCCTCGCGGAGCACTTCGGGAGTGAGGCGCGTCGGCTGCATGACCTGGCTCAGGGGATCGATCACTCGCGCGTGGAACCGCTTTACCCGCCGCGTGAGATCTTCGCGCGGCAGACCTTCCCGGGTGGCGCCGACAATCCCGAGACCCTCGACCGCTGCCTGCGCGAGCTGACACGGAAGGTGGCCGGAGAACTCCGACTACGCCAGGAAGTCTGCGGCCGAATTGCTCTACGCGCAACTCCGGAGGAGGGCCCGGAGGCTTCCAGCGCCCTCCGCCTGCGTTTCCCGAGCAGCGCGGAAGCCGATCTACTCCGCACCTGCCGGGCGCTGCTCGGGCGGCTGAACATCAGCGCTCCGATCACAGCCCTTGCCGTGAAGGCCTCGGAGTGCCGCCGCGACACAGGCCGCCAACTCAGCCTGTTCCACGACAACCGCTCCCTCCGCAGGAAGCGACAGCGAACGAGCAAGGCGCTCGAGGTGATCCGCGAATGCTTCGGCCACGACATCGCGATTCTGGGCACGGAAATCGAACGACCGCGCCGGGAGAGGGTCTTAGCGGTGATAGGAAATTAGGGACAGGCACCAATTTCGGGCAAGACGTCCGCCCGAAATTGGTGCCTGTCCCTAATTTCCGCACGATCGCAGTTGTGGAGAACCCGCTCGGCGCTCCGCAGGCGTTCGTGTGGCGCGGGCGGCGCGTCAAGGTTCGGCACATCCTGGACGACTGGGAGGAAGCGGGTTGCTGGTGGCTGGACGAAGAGCCGCGGCGCGTCTACCGCGTCCTCGGCCACGACGACACGCTGTATGAACTGCACCAGTTCACGGCCTCAGGCTGGCGGCTGTTTCGGACGTATGATTGAGGCAGGGGACAGCGGATAAGGGACAGGAGGCAAGAACGATCAACAGCCGTGTGCTTCGCTCATCTCCACCTTCACACGCCCTTCTCATTCCTCGACGGTGCGGCGGGGATCAAGGACCTGGCGCAGGCGGCGGCGCGGTGGGAGATGCCGGCCCTGGCGATGACGGACCACAACAACGTCTCGGCGGCGGTGCAGTTTCACCAGGCGTGTGAGGCGGAGGGACTCAAGCCGATCATCGGCGCTGAGCTGACGCTGGTCGGGGGGAATCACCTCACACTCCTGGCCGAGAATCCCCGAGGGTATGCGAACCTCTGCCGCCTGCTCAGTCACGCACATCTGTCGCAGCCCCGCCGGCAACCCGCCGCGTCACTCGAAGCGCTGCGCGAGCACCGTGAGGGGTTGATCTGCCTATCCGGCTGCCGACGCGGGCGCGTGCCGTCGCTGATCCTCGGCAGGCGGCTAGAGGAGGCGCTGGAGGCGGCGCGGGAGCTGCTCGGCATCTTCGGACCGGAGCGCCTCTTCCTGGAGCTGCAGCGGGTCGGTCTGCCGGGCACGAGGCGGCTGCACGAGCACCTGATCGAACTGGGCGAGCGTCTGGGGATCGGCCTGGTCGCGACCAACAACGTCCACCATCTGCGGCGCGAGGACTTTCCGGTCCATGATGTGCTCACATGCGCCCGCACGCTCACCGTGCTGGATGACGTGCACCCCGAGCGGCGGCTCAACGCGCAGGCGTACTTCCGGTCCCCGGCGGAGATGCGGGAGTGCTTCGCCGATCACCCGCAGGCCCTCGCGAACGCCGCCCGCCTCGCCGAGCGCTGCGAGCCGGGCCTGCGGCCGGGGGAGTACCGCTTCCCGGCCTACCAGCTGCCGCCGGGTGAGACCGCGCCGGGCCTGTTACGCAAGCTCGTCTGGGAGGGCGCGAAGAGGCGCTACGGGCGAGTCACGCGCGTCGTGAAAGAACGCCTCGAACACGAGTTGGGCGTGATCGGCAAGCTCGGCTTCGATGAGTACTTCCTGGTGGTCTGGGACCTGTTGCGTTTCGCGCGCGAGAAGGGCATTCGGTTTGCCGGGCGGGGCTCGGCGGCCGACAGCGCGGTCGCCTACTGCCTGGGGATCGCCAATGTCGATGCCATCGCGCGGCGGCTGCTGTTCGAGCGGTTCATGAGTCTCGAACGCGCCGCCATGCCCGACATCGACATCGACTTCGAGGCCGAGCGCCGCGATGACGTGATGGCCTATGTGATCGAGCGTTACGGGCGCGACCACGTGGCGATGGTCGCGACCTACAACACCTTCCAGGCGCGCAGCGCGGTACGCGACCTTGGCAAGGCGATGGGCTTCCCGCTCTCCGACGTCGATCGCCTGGCGCGGCACCTGCCGTACATCTCCGCAAGGGAGATCGACGAGGCCTTCGAGCGAATCCCCGAGTTGCGCGACAGCGGCCTTCCCAAGAAGCGCTACACGGAGTTGATCGAGATCGCGCACGCCGTCGCGGGCTTCCCGCGACACCTGTCCACTCACCTCGGCGGCATCGTCGTGACGCGCGAGCCGCTGATGGAGATCACCCCCGTGCAGATGGCCGCCAAGGGCCTGCCGGTGATCCAGTTCGACAAGGACGACGTGGAGGACCTTGGGCTGGTGAAACTCGACCTGCTGTGCCTGCGGATGCTGGGCGCGGTGGAAGACACGGTGCAGGCCGTTCGCGCGCGGGAGCCGGGCTTCGACTACGATACGATCCCCGACGACGACCCCGCGTCGTACGAACTTGTCGCCGCGTCGGACACGGTGGGCGTCTTCCAACTCGAAAGCCCGGCGCAGAAGGCCCTGCACGCGCGCTTGCAGCCGGACCGCTTCGAGGACCTGATCGCGGCGGTCGCGATCATCCGCCCGGGGCCGATCCTGGCGAACATGGTGGACCCGTACATCCAGCGCCGGCAGGGCAAGGCGCCCGTCTCGTATCTGCACCCCTCTCTGGAGCGCATCCTGGGGAAGACGTATGGGGTGGTGCTGTTTCAGGAGCAGGTGATCGAGATCGCGACCGAGATCGCGGGCTTCACGCCGGGGGAGTCGGACCAACTGCGCCGCGCGATGACCCACAACCGCTCGTGGGAGGAGATGGAGCGGATCGGCCGGCACTTCATCGCGCAGGCGATGGCCCGCGGAGTGCAGGCGTCGATTGCGAAGGAGATCTTCTCGTACATCCAGGCTTACGCGGGCTACGGATTCTGCGAGGCCCATGCAGCCGCCTTTGCCGATACGGCCTACAAGACCGCCTACCTGAAGCGCCACTACCCGGCGGAGTTCTTCGCGGCGCTGCTCTCCAATCAGCCGATGGGCTACTACCCGCCCAACACGCTCCTTTGGGAGGCGAAGCGCAAGGGCATCCGCGTGCTCGGCCCGGACATCAACGCCAGCGCCGCGAAGTACACGATCGAGGCGGGCGCCATCCGCGTCGGCCTCGAGCAAATTCGCGGCATCGGCAAGTCCGCTCTCGATCGGATCCTCCAGGCCCGGGAGGCAGCTGGGCCGTTCCTCTCGCTCGCGGACTTCTGCCGCCGCACGCGCCTGGACCGCGATGCGATCCGCGACCTCATCCTCACCGGCGCGTTCGATTCGCTGTGCTCCAACCGCCGACAACTGCTCTGGGACCTCGCCGCCCTCGGCGATCCCACACGCCTCGATGCGCAACTCTCCTTCCCCTCACCCAATCATGTCGGGGCCTGCTCCCCGACACTCGATCGTGTCGGGGCCTGCCCCCCGGCACTCGATCATGTAGGGGCGCCATTCATGGCGCCCAATTACGTAGGGGCGCGATTCATCGCGCCCAACTCCAAGGCACAGGACTTCCTCCCCGACTTCTCTGCGAATGAGAAGTGGTGGCAGGAGCTGGATCGGCTGGGGCTTGCGCTCAGCCGACACCCGCTGGACATCGCGCGCGAGTCACTAAGGCAACAGGGCGTGCTGACCTGCGCCGAGGTGCGCGAGGCCCGAACGGGCGCGACCGTGAAGGTGGCCGGCCTGATCATCCGCCCGCATCGGCCGCCCACGAAGAGCGGGCGCACGGTCGTGTTCTTCTCGCTGGAGGATGAGACCGAGGTCCTCGAGGTGACGGTCTTCGAGTCCGTCTATCAGAAGTGCGGGCGGGCGATCTTCACGCAGCCCCTGCTGCTCGCCACCGGTCGCCTCGACCGCCGCGGTCCGCCGAGCACAGCCGCCTCCCTGGTCGCCAGCCACGTCGAGGGGTACAGCATGAACGCTCATCCCAGCCCCACCAGCACGCCCTGGCCTGCTTCGAGACTCAGCGTCAGCCGGCGATCCGGCCCAAGGCGCTGCTCACGCGGCGACGGGCCGCCGAAGACCTGAACCGCGCGGACCGCCTCGCTGAACTCCACCGCAACCAGCCGAGCCGCCGGCTCAGGATCGCCCGCTTTGACC